>ENA-OROU01000141-OROU01000141.1-human-gut-metagenome-genome-assembly--contig:-NODE-141-length-84102-cov-4.157174_pt1 | contig 84102 bp, 59 predicted proteins | sample MGYA00242131_ERZ509054 | MGnify/ENA primary metagenome ERZ509054 (study PRJEB26280, sample SAMEA2338749) | human gut metagenome | biome: human gut; feature: human-associated habitat; material: faeces... | reverse complement strand
AAATATAGGGGATAGGCTCTCTTTGCTGGCGTCTGTTTCACAGCCTTACAACTCAGAATTTAATGGAAAAGTTGCCCGGTTTCTGATATACTAATACAATGTTGATAAAATAAAAATTTATTTTGGGAGGTTTAATCATGAGCTTAAATACAGGAATGAAAATGATAAAAACGGAGACAGTAACAGTGGAGAATGCAGCCAAGACTTTAGGCAGCGGCAGTCTCTTAGTATATGGAACTCCAGCAATGCTTTTATTAGTAGAAAAGACAGCCGTTGCGCTCTTAGACGGACATCTCGATGAGGGAATGACAACTGTTGGAACGAATTTAAATGTAGATCATGTTTCTGCAAGCCCAATTGGCTGTGAAGTAAGCTGTGAAGTAACGCTTACAGAAATTGATAGAAAGAAGCTTACTTTTGCTGTTGAAGTGAAAGATCCAGCAGGAGTGATTGGTAAAGGAACACACGAGAGATTTATTGTGGATGCAGAGAAGTTCCAGAATAAAGCGAATGGAAAGTTTGATAAATAATGGCGGCGACAGGAAAGAATAATCAGGGAAAAAATGACTCAAAAAGGAATAATCTGAAAAAGAATGCCACGGATTTTAAGGAAAAGATATCGAACGGTGAGCCAATGCGTCTAAATAAGTTCCTTAGTGATGCAGGTGTGTGTTCAAGAAGACAAGCAGACCGCTATGTGGAACAGGGACGTATTTTGGTTGACGGAGAGCCGGCGCAGATGGGTCAGAAAGTGCATGCGGGACAGGATATCCGTGTGGATGGCAAGCGTGTCAGTGTGAGTCGTAAACAGATTGTTCTTGCGGTGAATAAGCCAAAAGGCATTGTCTGTACGACAGAGAAGCGAGAGAAAGATAATATCGTTGATTTTATTGGCTATCCTGAGAGGATTTATCCGGTGGGACGACTGGATAAAGATTCCGAGGGTCTTATTTTGATGACCAATGACGGAGAGTTGATGAATGAGATTTTGAAGGCGAGAAATTATCACGAAAAGGAATATGAGGTGACAATTAATCGTCCAGTAACAAATGTGTTCTTAAAGCAAATGAGTGAGGGTGTGGAGATTCTCGATACGGTGACACGTCCATGCAAAGTAAAAAGAACGGGCGTGTATACATTTCGCATTATTCTCACACAGGGCTTAAATCGCCAGATTCGCCGTATGTGTGAGGCATGTGGTTACCGTGTAAGAGAGTTAAAGCGTCTTCGTATTATGAATATTCATCTGGGAAGTCTGCCGACAGGAAAGTATCGGGAGATTACCGGGGAGGAGCTTTCTAAGCTTGAAAAACTTGCTGGAAGAAAACCGGGAGGAGTTTATCATGGATAAGCAGGCGAGAATGAAGGAACTTGTAGAAGTGCTGAATCAGGCTTCTAAGGCATACTATCAGGAAGACCGGGAATTATTTTCCAATAAAGAATACGACGAATTATATGATGAATTGCAGGCATTAGAGGCAGAGACTGGTATCGTGATGAGCCAGAGTCCTACACAAAATGTCGGTTATGAAGTACTCAGTGAGCTGGAAAAAGAGACACACGAAAGCCCGATGCTCTCTCTTGATAAGACAAAGAGTCCAGAAGCATTAAGAGACTGGCTTGGTGAAAAAGAAGGCCTTCTTTCCTGGAAAATGGATGGACTTACGGTGGTGCTGACTTATCGTGATGGCGTTTTGCAAAAGGCAGTTACACGAGGAAATGGTGTTGTAGGCGAGGTTATCACCAATAATGCCAGAGTATTTAAAAATCTTCCGGCAAAGATTCCATTTGCAGGTGAGGTTGTTCTGCGTGGTGAGGCGGTTATTAAATATTCGGATTTTAAAAAGATTAACGAAGGCATCGAGGACGTGGATGCCCGCTATAAGAACCCTCGTAATTTATGCAGCGGTTCCGTCCGCCAGCTTAACAACGAAGTGACCGCAAAGAGAAATGTCTTTTTCTTTGCATTTGCCCTTGTAAAAGCAGAAGGAAGAGAACTGGAGAATTCTGTGGAAAGCAATATGCTCTGGGTACAGAATCTTGGATTTGAGATTGTACCATATAAGAGGGTAGACAGAGAGAATATTATGGGGGAGATTCAGAACTTTTCCGAAAAGATTGTGGAAAATGATTTTCCATCTGACGGACTTGTTCTTATTTATGATGATATCGCTTATGGAATTTCTCTTGGAAGAACAGCGAAGTTCCCGCGAAATTCGATTGCCTTTAAATGGGCAGACGAAGAAGCAGAGACTAGGCTTTTACACATTGAATGGAGTCCGTCAAGAACCGGTCTTATTAATCCGATTGCCGTGTTTGAGCCAGTAGAGCTTGAGGGAACAACGGTAAGCCGTGCAAGTCTCCATAATATCAGTATTATGGAAGGATTAGAACTTGGTGAAAATGACCATATCAAGGTCTATAAAGCCAATATGATTATTCCACAGATTGCAGAGAATCTTACAAAAAGCGGCACCTGCCAGCCGATAGAGCATTGCCCGGCCTGTGGTGGTGCGACAGAAGTTCGCATAGAGAATAATGTCAAGACACTTTACTGTGTAAATCCATATTGCAGTGCAAAAAAAGTGAAGCTCTTTTCTCATTATGTAAGCCGTGATGCGATGAATATCGACGGGTTATCTGAAGCAACATTGATGAAAATGATTGAGCAGGGATTTTTATCCGAATTAAATGATTTGTACAACTTAGAACAGTATAAAGAACAAATCATTGCTATGGACGGATTCGGCGAGAAGTCGTATAATAATCTGATGCAGTCTATTGAAAAATCAAGAGATACACAGTTGTTCCGTTTCGTTTATGGAATCGGAATCTTAAATGTCGGAAGTTCAAATGCCAGGCTTTTATGCCGTCATTTTGGAAACTCTTTAGAAAATCTCCGCGGAGCATCCGTAGAAGAAATGACACAGATCGACGGAATCGGTGAAGTGATTGCAACAAGCGTACACGACTATTTTGAGAACGAACACAATCAGAAGCTTCTTGAAAAACTTCTGCCATATTTACATTTTGAAGAGGAAAATGTATCGGCAGGAGGCGAGCAGGAACAGAGCCTTTTAGACAAGACATTTGTTATTACCGGAACAGTAGAGCATTTCGCAAACCGAAAAGAACTGAAAGAAAAAATCGAAAGCCTCGGTGGTAAAGTAACAGGTTCCGTTTCTAAAAAGACAAATTATCTTATCAATAATGACAACATGTCTTCTTCAAGCAAAAACAAAAAGGCAAAAGAACTCGGAATCCCTGTGATTACAGAAGAAGAATTTCTTTCAATGATTGAATAAAATGCTTATATATTATTTAGAAAAGAGATGAAAATACATGCCAATCAGAATAAATGCTGATTTGCCAGCAAAAAAAATACTGGAACATGAAAATATTTTCGTAATGGACTACGAGCGTTCCTTAAAACAGGATATTCGTCCATTGAAAATCATTATCATGAACCTGATGCCTACCAAACAGGCAACGGAGCTTCAGCTTTTAAGGAGTCTTTCTAACACACCGTTACAGGTAGACATCACTTTCTTAAAAACAGAAACACACGATGCACAGAATGAATCCCAGACCCATATGGAAACATTCTATACCATTTTCCCGGAAATCAGGCAGCAGTACTTTGATGGACTTATCATTACCGGCGCACCAGTAGAAACTCTCGATTTTGAGGAAGTAGACTACTGGCCGGAACTCGTAGAAATCATGGAATGGTCAAAAACACATGTAACATCGACCTTTCATATCTGCTGGGCAGCACAGGCAGGCCTTTACTATCATTACGGTGTGAGAAAAGAACTGTTAGACGAAAAGATTTTCGGAATCTTCCAGCATCACACTATACATAGAAAGACCCCGCTGATTCGTGGATTTGATGATGTGTTCAATGCACCTCACTCCAGACATTCACAGATTGTAAGAGAGGACGTAGAAAAGAATCCGGAACTTACAATTCTTGCAGACTCTGAAGAAGCAGGTCCATTCATCATCATAGCAAAAGAAGGACGTCAAATCTTTGTCACAGGACATCCAGAATATGATGTACTGACCCTTGATGGCGAATACAAACGTGATCTTGCTAAAGGAATGGACAATGTTCCATTTCCAAATCGCTACTACAAAGACGATAAACCAGAACTCGGACCGGTGAAGTCGTGGAGATGCCATGCGAATACGTTGTATACCAACTGGCTGAATTACTATGTATATCAGATGACTACCTATGACCCAATGGAGATTCAGAACCTCAAATAACTAATTCTGATTTGCCGCAGGCAAGTAGAGACGCTCCCCAAGAGAGAAGATACCCTATATTTGTGACTCTATCACTTGCGGGTTGAATGCTCGCTTATACGCGCTCGCATTCAATCCTCGTTCTAAGGCCACAAATATAGGGTATCTTCTCTCTTGGGGAGCTGTTTCTTGGTTGCTGGAGCAAAAGTAGAATTTATTTTTTGATAAATTATTTTAGGTTCTTGAAGAAGAAGGGGAAGAAAGCTGGAGGTATTGGCGATAGAAAAAGGTTTAGAGTAGATGAATTTTGGGAAAAGATTGGATTAATAGAGACATAGTGGAATATAGAGCCTTTTAAATATCGAAGCACAGTAGAATACAAATTCAGCTAATCAAAACTTGAAAACAATAGAAAAATAAAAAATAACCTATTTCATCTCTCTCCCCCTGACTCTTTTTCATTTTCTAGAAAGTGTCTATTTAGTTTGAAAAATTAAAAGCCATCTACTTCATTTCCAACCCCACCGACTCTTTTTTATATACAAAATCCATCCAAAGTCAGCTCCCGAAAAGATAAATAAGCCATATCTGTGGCCTGGAAGTTGCGAGAATGTAACAAAACGTTAGAAAAGCCCGGAAGTAAAGTATTGATTTTGACACCTTTGTGTTTTGTACAACTGAGTCAAAATCAATACTTTACTTCCGGGCTTTTCCTAGAAGCCTACTTCTCGCAACGACTAAAGTCACAGATATGGCTTATTTATCTTTTCGGGAGCGTCCCGTTGAATTCATCAAAAAAGAGCCGGACGATAAGCCGGGTTATGTCATGAATGATCATCTGTCTAATTCTGCTGTTGCCAGCAGCTTCTAGCGACCCACCTGAAAACAATCCGGGCCAGATTATCGTTTTACATTCGGTCTTGCTTCGGGTGAGGTTTACATGGCATTCTCTGTTACCAGAGAATCGGTGGGCTCTTACCCCGCCTTTCCACCCTTACTGGCATAAGCCAGCGGTATATCTCTGTTGCACTATCTTTGGAGTCACCTCCACCGGACGTTATCCGGCACCCTGCCCTGTGAAGCCCGGACTTTCCTCTTCCCAGACCTTTCGGTAACTAAGGGAAGCGATCATTTATCCGACTCTTAAAAACAATATAAGATGCAAAAAGCATCGTTCATCATTCTAGCAAATAAGGTGAAAAATGTCAAGGTAAGAAGTTTGTAAGGACTTTTATATTCATTTTATGATAGAATATAAAACAAAAAAAGACGTGAAGGAAGGGTAAAGATATGGAAAAGAATGCTAGTATTCTCGTAGTAGATGATGATAAAGAGATTGCGGATCTTGTGGAGATTTATCTGGTGAATGATGGATATCAGGTATTGAAAGCTTCGGATGGGGAGCAGTGTTTACAGACATTGAAGGAACATCCGGAAGTCCGTATGCTTATTCTCGATATTATGATGCCAGGAATTGATGGATTAGAAGTCTGCCGTGAGATAAGAAAGACAAGCAATATCCCGATTCTTATTTTGTCAGCGAAAGCAGAAGATATGGATAAGATTGTCGGATTCGGAACGGGAGCGGATGATTATCTTACAAAACCGTTCCATCCATTAGAACTCCTTGCGAGAGTGAAGTCTCAGATGAAGCGTTACACAACAATTCAGTTAGGGGAAGAACAGCAGCCAGCCAGTAAGGATGAGATTGAGATTCAGGATCTTACGATTAACAAGGCGGCCCATGTAGTGAAGAAGAAGGGCAAGGAAGTTGCACTGACTCCGATTGAATTTGATATTTTATATTTATTAGCCTCAAACAGAGACAGGGTATTCAGCACCGATGAAATCTTTGAAAAGGTTTGGAACGAGAAGGTATACGAAGTAAATAATACTGTTATGGTTCATATACGAAGACTGCGTGAGAAGATAGAAGATAACTCCCGAAGCCCGAAGATTTTAAAAACTGTATGGGGGGTAGGTTACAAAATTGAAGGTTAAACGATTTAAAAGCTTCCGTTTTAAGATGGTCATGTACATGTTTTTCAGCCTGATTGCTACCTTTATAACGGAAGGTCTTATATTTATGGGAATCTATTTGTATGAGACGGAGATTATAGCCGGTGAATATAAGAAGGTGTGGGGAGCATCCGGGCAGGGGAAGATGTCCTTTGGCACATTTACGCTGTCACAGTCGATAGCATTGGATGTCTGGGTTATCGCCATATTTACGATATTGCTTCTGATTATTTATTTTATTCTCATATCGAATAAGTTCGTAACGTATGTAAGAGAAATTATCAGCGGTGTGGAACGTATGAAGTCTGGCGATTTGATGGAGGAGATTCCTGTCCGTGGAGAGGATGAATTTTCAGAAATCGCAGCGTCTATTAACGAGATGCGTCAGAATCTTTATGAAACGATGGAAGCACAAAAGACAGTGGAAAAGACGAAGGACGAACTGATTACAAATGTAGCACATGATCTTCGTACGCCGCTTACTTCAATACTTGGTTATCTGGATCTGCTGACACAGGGAGATTTTCTTACGGAAGAACAAAAACAGAAGTATCTCGGCATTGTATCTTCAAAGGCAAAGCAGTTAGAAACTTTGGTTAAGGATTTATTTGATTATACAAGATATGACAGGAATAAGGTCAAAATAAAGAAGGAGATTCTTGATTTGAATCTTTTTGTGCCTCAGTTAGTTGATGAATTTTATCCAAGCTTCATGGACCATCAATTGGAATGCCGTACTGATTTTTATGAGGGGGCATTGAATATTGAGGGGAATGGCGAGCTGCTTGCAAGAGCGATTGGCAATCTGATTTCGAATGCGATTAAATATGGGGCTGATGGAAAGCTGGTAGAAGTGCATACCGGTTTAAAAGATAAGAAGGCATTTGTGGCAATTGTCAATTACGGAAAGATTATTCCGGCAAAAGACCTGGACAAGATTTTTGATAAGTTTTACAGGGTGGAAAACTCAAGATCATTAAAGACTGGAGGTACAGGACTTGGGCTGGCAATAGCAAAGAACATTATCAACCTTCATGAGGGAAATATCTGGGCGACCAGCGATGAGTCAGGAACCAGATTCCAGATAGAACTTCCGGTTGTGCAGGCTCATATGCCAAATACCGGAAAATAATAGCAAAGATACGAGGAATACAAAATGATTAATGATTTGTTCCGTACTTACAAAAAAATTATATTACTGCTTCTTGTACTGCTTTGTTCGGTTGTTTTCTGGTTCTATGGCTGTCGGCACCAACAGCGTAGTCAGAGTGAAGTAGTAGAGTGGAATAAAAAGACAATAAAAGGGACGAATGGCTATTGTTATAAGTTTAAGACGAGTAATTGTACGGGAACAGTAACTTTTGGGGCGGCAGGTTATGTTGCCAAAGATAAGGAGATGCCGGTTACTTTAGATATCTTTGCTGCAGAGAAAGATTTTACCGGGGTAATGAAAGTCACTCTTCCGGGAGAAAATGGCAAGGGAATTGCCTACCAGTCTGCAGTGAAATGTAAGGCAGGAGAGAAGGAAAAGATTGTTTTAAATGTTCCGCAACTGGGTGATCCTTCTGCAATTTGTTTTGAAATTATGGATTCTTTTGGTGTTACGGAATTGTCAGAAGATGTCTCTTTTTCTGATGCGAAGAATCGGAACGGAGCATTTTCAGAACAGGCGGAGAATCTCATTGGTGTTTTGAGTGGACAGTCAAAGGAGTTGTCTTATTTAAACAGTCTTAAAATAGGAGAAGAATCGGACGAAGAGTCAGTGAAGGTGGTCTGCTATTCAAAAAATAGTTTTCCACAGACAGAAGAAGAGTTTCAGGGGTTAGATGGAATGATCATTGATTCTTTTGATACGAAAAGTTTGTCTGGAAAACAAAAAAGTGCTTTAAAAAGCTGGTTGAAGTCAGGCGGGAAACTACTGATTGCCGGGGGCGGTCAGCAGATAGATTCTTTTGAGGGGCTGGAAAAGACATTTGGAATTATACAGGAAGATGTCGTCGTTTCTGAACTTTATTTGGCAGATGCGGATAATACAGTACAGGAATTGCCGATTCTTATGAGTAATCTTCAGCTTTCACAAAAATATGAATGGGAAGCTTACGGGGATTTCGAACCAGAAATAGGTTATACTGCAGCAGTAGGGAGCGGAAAGATTTCAATCCTTCGTTTTAGCCTGACAAATTCTGCATTTTTACAATGGAGTGTGAGAGATAAAGCAGCAGTAGAGATTCTTTCTCATTTTATGGGAAAAGATGAAGATACCGAAAGCAGCGATACGAGTCTTTGGTATGTAAAAAAGGCATTATATGCATTTATGAAGTCACAGCTTCCGAATACGTTTTTTTATGGGGTATTTTTTATTTTCTATATTTTGCTGATGGTAACTATCGCATATTATTATTTGTGTAAAATCAAAAAAAGGGAATACATCTGGATTATAGTTCCTGTACTTGCATTGGTTTTTACCGTTGGATTATTTATCCGTTCCAGGGGAATGAAAAGCTCTGGCGATAGCTATTTTTCCGCGCTGCGTGTGACGGACAGTGAGAAGGAGCAGGAAAATATTTATTTTCTCTATCAAAATGATGAGGGAGTAGAGGGCAATGTGAATTTTCTTTCGACAATTACTTCCGTCATACCGATGGATTATAATTACCGGACGATTGTAGGAAAAAATATAAAAACTTCCGGAGAAGATATTACGATTAATAATACACAAAAAGGCTTTGATGTTGCCTTTGAAGAGAGTGTGCCAGGAACTTCAAGAATTTTGAAATTGTCAGGCAATACAAAAAGTGCCTCGGAAAAGGAAGTATTTACGCAGGATATTTTTACAACGTATACAAGTTTTTATGGCAATATCACGAATACCTCTTCGAATAATTTTTCCAGAGTTATTTTAATTCGGGGGAATCAGTATGCGATTCTTAAAAGTGTAAAAGCAGGGGAAAAGGCGTCTGTTTCTAAAGATATGGTGAAGTGCTGGAATCATTTTGATGAAGAGAATTCTGCTTTTGGTACGGAAAATGAAAATACAGTTACAGGAAATATTATGGAATATCTCCAACAGACTTACATGAATACGCAAAAGTCAAAAGAAGAACTTTTAGTTGTCGGTATTACAAGTGAGAATGACTTTAAGTTGTTTTCTGATGATAATGTTTTGAAAAATCATGTGACGGTGATGATTAATCATTTTACGTTAGAAGAAGAAACCGGAGAGCATATTTTAAATATCAATATGTCCTGTCTGAAACAGGAAGGAGAAGGACTGGCTATAGAGGAAGATACGTTAGAGGAGAATAAGACAGAAGTCAGTTATGTCTTTGACAAAGAAGAAATAGAAGCACTGGCAAGAAACAAGGATAATTTCACAGGAAAGATATATGCGTATAATTACAGTACCGGACAAAGAGACAGGATTTTATCATCGACAGAATCTTATATAACAGGAGAAAGCCTGAACAGTTACTTATCAGGAGATGGAGAAATGCGGATTACTTATAAGATGGATGCGTCGGATGAGTATGGACCGGCACCGGTGCTGTCACTGATTTATAAGAAGCAGTAAAGGGGGAGAAGAATGTTGGATTTTCAAAATATTTCTATTCAGAGAAAAGGGAAAAAAGTATTAGATGATTTCAGTCTGAAAGCCCCGGATGGAGTGATACTCGCCTTACTGGGTGAGGATAAAGAGGGAAAGTCCACGTTGCTTAAGGCTGCTTCTGGTGGGGAAAAGCCGGAAACAGGAGACATTTATATAGATGGTATCTCTATTTATGAAAAAGGCGGAAATGCGTACTGTAATTTTGGCTATATGTCTAAAGAATATGGCTTTTACAGTCTGTTAAAGGTAGAAGAATATTACGAATTGTTCCTGGCACTGTATAAGGTAGGAGGACGATATCGGAGCCGGAGGATTGAGGAAGTTCTGGAACTTCTTGATATGAAAGAATATGAGGGAGCATTCATCGGTGAACTGTCGGCAGAAACCTTACCGTTTTTATATTTGGGAAAGGCCATTTTACAGGAACCAGAATGGCTGTTGATGGACGAACCGTTTGATAATATGAGTGTGACAGCAAGGAGAAAGATGATAGGAATTTTGCTCACCCTCCATGAAAAAGGGACTTCCATCATTTTAAATACTCCGATGTATCCAGAAATGATGGGATTCATTACGGATGTTCTTGTTATGGAGTCTGGGAAGAATCTGACCTTTGGTCCGGTAGAAGAAGTGTACGCAGAGGCATTATGTAAAAGTCCTGTACGAATGCATATTTTAGCTCAGATGGAGAAGGCACTGGAAGTTTTGAAAGAGAATCCTCTTGTTGACCGGGTTACGGTAGATGGGGATGATGTGATTTTCCGATTTAACGGAGGAGAAAAGGAAGAAGCAGAACTTCTTACCGACTTAGTTGCATCTGGTGCACTGATTCATAATTATATGCGGGACCAGGCGGACATAGAAGAAATTTTCCGGAGGTAGTAGTTATGTGGAATCCCTTTTTAAAAGTAGAATGGCTGAAAGAAGGAAGAAATATACGGCTTCCCATGATGCTCATTTTTTATAATGCGATACTGGCATTTATCACAATTTTATTTATGTTTTTTAATGCAGAGTCCTTTCAGGAAGGCTATTCCTACGATACTTCTGCATATCTGTATCAGTTTTTAATTATAAGCACGATTCAGATTGGAATGATATTTGTACTCATGCCTTTTTCGGTATGGGGATTTTATTCAACAGACAGAGAAAAACATATGTTAGAAGAATTTGCAATGATTCCAGGTTCTTCTAAACAATTTATTATTGCCAGAGTTTCGGTGATTATTGCCGTATATATGATGTTATTTATATCTAGCCTGCCTATTATTTCCCTGTCTTGTATATACAGCGGCCTGCCGTGGAGAAAAATTATCCGTCTTGGGATTATGCTGTTTATCTGTACATTCTGGAGTGCTTCCGTTTCCATTTTTTCCTTTAGTTATTGTAAAAAAGGAATCTGGGCATTTGCACAAAATACAGTCATTGAGGCAGTGTTCATTCTGGGAACGATTTTAGGAACAGAAATTATGCGAACGATATCTATCTCTGTATCAGGAATGGATAATCTGGCACCAATCACGACAAGTCTGTGCCTGCTCTTAAGCCTGATAAATCCGCTGGCAGCATATATGGGATATTACGGGAATATTACGGGAGATAGCGGTCTGATGAATCTTTATTGCGGGCGAATCGGCATCGACAGTTCAACCCAGGCTTTCTCCTTCCTTTTTTATAAAGCAGCGAGTATTATGTGCATCCTTATGGGAATTGCCTTTTTGGCTCTGGCAGTCTGGCAGATGGAAAAGCAGGCAAGAGAGTAGTCAGACAGATAAAAATGCAGGTATAAGAGTAGCCGCCAGCCAATAATTATTTTTAAATTATTGTGAAAAATAAAGAAAAATAGTCCGAATTTTTTTGTAAAAAACAGAAAAAAGAATAAATGAGAGTGAAAACCTGCAAATTATGCGTATACAAAAAGATTTTCGTATGCTATAATGATGGCGTTTATTTGATTTAAAAACCGAAATGACGTGCGCCAGGCGCACAACCGCACACGGGAGGTAGACATGGACTTAATTTATAAAAGTACAAGAAATAATCAGGAAACAGCAACAGCTTCCGAAGCTATTTTAAAAGGTTTAGCCGGAGAAGGAGGACTTTTTGTTCCTTCCTATATTCCAAAGCTTGATAAATCTTTAGAAGAACTTTCCAAGATGAGTTATCAGGAAGTTGCTTATGAAGTTATGAAGCTTTTCATGACTGATTTTACAGAAGAAGAGTTAAAGCATTGTATTAACAGTGCTTACGATAAAAAGTTTGACACAGAGAATATTGCAGAATTAGTGAAGAAAGATGATGCATATTATCTGGAGCTGTTCCATGGAGCAACTATTGCATTTAAGGATATGGCACTTTCTATCTTGCCTTATTTAATGACAACAAGCGCAAAGAAGAATCAGGTAAAGAATGAAATCGTCATTCTTACAGCAACATCCGGAGATACCGGAAAGGCGGCATTAGCAGGATTTGCTGATGTACCAGGAACAAAGATTATCGTATTTTATCCAAAGCATGGTGTAAGCCCTATTCAGGAAAAACAGATGGTAACACAGCGTGGAGAGAATACATACGTTATCGGAATCGAAGGTAACTTCGATGATGCACAGACAGGAGTAAAGAAGATGTTCTCTGACGCAGCACTCGCAGAAGAAATGAACGAAGCAGGATACCAGTTCTCCTCCGCAAACTCTATCAACATCGGACGTCTTGTTCCACAGGTTGTTTACTATGTATACAGCTATGCTACATTATTAGCCCGCGGAGAAATCTCTGACGGAGAGCAGATTAACGTAGTTGTTCCAACAGGAAACTTTGGTAACATCTTAGCAGCATCCTACGCAAAACAGATGGGAGTACCAATCGCAAAGTTAATCTGTGCATCTAACGAGAATAAAGTACTCTTTGACTTCTTCACAACAGGATGCTACGACAGAAACAGAGACTTTATCCTCACAACATCTCCATCAATGGACATCTTAATCTCCAGTAACTTAGAGCGTCTCATTTATCAGACTGCGGGAAGAGATGCCGAGAAGAACAATGAGTTCATGAAAGAACTGAATACAAACGGTGTTTATACAATTACCGATGACATGAAAGAACAGATGAAAGACTTCTATGGGAACTATGCAACAGAAGAAGAGACAGCACAGACCATCAAAGAAGTTTATAATAAAGCAGATTACATCATTGATACCCACACAGCGGTAGCGGCATCTGTTTACAAAAAATATGAAAAAGAAACAGGCGATACCACAAAAACGGTTATCGCATCTACAGCAAGCCCATATAAATTTACAAGAAGCGTCATGAATGCGATTGATTCTTCTTATGACAGTAAGACAGATTTTGAACTCATTGATGAATTAGAGAAACTGTCTGGTGTCAAAGTACCACAGGCAATCGAAGATATCAGAAGTGCAGCAGTTCTTCATGATACTGTATGCGAAACGGAAGATATGTGCAAAGAAGTGAAAAAGATTCTGAACATTAAATAGTAATTTGCCGCAGGCAAAGGGAGACACCCTCAGTAAGATAAACAGACCATATTTGTGACTTTAGTCGCTGCAGGTTGAATGTTCGCTTATGCGCTCGCATCCAACCTTTGCTCCGAGGCCATAAATATGGTCTGTTTATCTTACTGAGGGTTGTGCTTTGGCTGGGAAGATGCCGCTATAGAGAAAGTGACTGTCGGATTGCTCAAAAAAGTATACAGAAAAGTAGTACTAACTATAGATTGCAACCCCGAACTTCCCCATCTGCTTTGCCACAAAAAGGGCATTGCAGAAGTCAGAAAAGGTTTGAAAACTACAAGGCGATGAACTAAGGGAAAGAAGGGTTTCTTCCAATAGTACTTTTTATGGCTTTTGTGCTGTGGAATTTTGACCATAGAAACTTCGGAGTCGTTTTTCCGAAGTTTCTGTACTATTGGGCAAAATGGAACGTTTAGCACAACAGAATAAAAAGCACTATTGGAAGAAATTCTTCTTTTTGAAATCTGAAAATTGTAGTTTTCAAAGATTTTCGTCTGTTCCCCTCACTTTTTGTTGACAAAGCTTTCTTTTTGGAGTATTCTATTGATAACATGAGATTATAATAGGTTGAGTGCCGCTACTCGCAATGGAGGTGGAGCTATGCTATTAGTTACTACAGAAAGAATTGCAGGAAGAGAAATCGAGCCGTTAGGTATTGTAGAAGGTTCTTCTGTCCAAACAGTTCATGCAGGTAAGGATATCATGAACAGTTTAAAAACGTTAGTGGGTGGAGAGCTTACTTCATACACGGAGATGATGGAGAAAGCCAGAACGCTTGCAACAGATAAGATGGTAAGGAACGCAGAGCAGATGGGTGCAGATGCAGTAGTATGTGTGCGTTATTCCTCCAGCGAAGTAATGCAGGGAGCTGCTGAGGTTTTAGTATATGGCACAGCAGTCAGACTGATTTGACGGATATATAAGCAGGATGGCAGTAGATAATAGCCGTCCGCAGTCGGAGAATTCTGCCGGGCAGGATTCTTTTTCTTCGTTAGCTTTTGATTTTATTTTTTTATATTGAAAGTATTTGGAGAGAATCAGGAAACAGTCAGAAAGTTTAGTTATAATTAGAGTTGGGAGAACAGAATGGAAGATATAAGAATAGTCTTTTCGAACATCATGGAGAAGCTTCTCAAACAGGCACATAAGAATAAAAATGTGTTAGAGTATAAGGAGATTAACGATGCATTTAAGAATATTGAGTTAACTCCGGAGAAGTTTGAGTGGATTCTTGATTATTTTGAAAAACAGGGCGTTGATGTTTTAAATACCAACGAAGAAGATGACGGTGATGATAATTTTATAGATAATGATACAGAAGAAGTTGAGATCATTGATGATGCTGATATTCTTGAAGGTGTCAGCTTAGAAGATCCAGTTCGTATGTATTTAAAAGAGATTGGTAATATTCCTCTGCTTACAGCAGAAGAGGAAGTATTTCTGGCACAGCGTATCGAAAAGGGAGATGAGCAGGCGAGAAAGCAGCTTATTGAGGCAAACCTCCGACTTGTAGTAAGTATTGCCAAGAAGTATGTTGGAAGAGGAATGTCTTTCCTTGATCTTATTCAGGAAGGTAACATGGGTCTGATGAAGGCCGTTGAGAAGTTTGATTATAAGAAGGGTAATAAGTTCAGTACCTACTCTACCTGGTGGATTCGTCAGGCAATCACAAGAGGTATCGCCGATACAGCGAAGACAATCCGTGTACCAGTACATATGGTAGAGACAATCAACAAGACACTTCGTACTTCAAGAATGTTACTTCAGGAACTCGGAAGAGAACCTACCAACGAAGAGATTGCAAAGAAGATGAATATGCCGGTTGCCAAGATTGATGAGATTTTAAAGACATCCAGAGATCCCGTATCTTTAGATACACCAATCGGTGAGGAAGAGGACAGCCAGTTAGGTGATTTCATTGAGGATGAATCTCTTCTTTCTCCAGTAGATTCTGCATCTTTTTCCATGCTTAAAGAAGAGCTTGAAGAGGCAATGGCTTCTCTTACAGAAAGAGAGCGCAACGTTATTAAACTTCGTTTTGGACTTGATGATGGTAAGACAAGAACTCTTGAGGAAGTTGGTAAGGAATTTAACGTAACAAGAGAGCGTATCAGACAGATTGAGGCGAAGGCACTTCGTAAACTTCGTCATCCAAGCAGAAGCAGAAAGCTTAAGGATTTCCTTGAGTAATTTATTACGGATTTCTACAAAAGAATAACTGTATATTAGAGCATTTTTCAAACACGCTCTAGGAATAAGAAGGTCATAAGAGAACGTTTGATTTCCCATGTGGCGGGCAATCAAAAATTTCCTTGTACTGCTTGTTGCCAAAAGATAAATAATTGATTACAATAATGGGAAGACTAAGGAACTTAGGATTCCCATTTTGCTTTATGGAGGTTTTTATGAAAGATGGCTTTTTAAAAGTTGGTGTGGCATCTGTTGATGTAGAGGTTGCCAATCCGATTCACAATAAAGAAAAGGTAATGGAAGTAATAAAGAAGGCAGATAAGAATGGCGTAAAGCTTTTAGTTTTTCCGGAACTTGTTCTTACTGCGTACACTTGTAATGATCTTTTTTTACAAAAGACGTTACTTGATGAGGCAAAGAATCAGCTTTTTGCTATTTTAGAGGAGACAAAAGGACAGGATATGGTAATCGTCTTAGGTCTTCCATTAACAGTGAATCATAAGCTTTATAACTGTGCGGTATTTGCACAGGGCGGTAAAATATTAGGCGTTGTGCCAAAACATTATCTGCCAAACTATTCAGAATTTTATGAGGCAAGACATTTTGCTCCGGGAGAAGAGGAAGTAAGAAAGATTCGTCTTGGTGGTAAGGATGTACCTTTTGGGATGAATCTTTTATTTTGCTGTGAGAACATGGAAGAATTGGTGATTGGATGTGAAATCTGTGAGGATTTATGGTGTCCACTGCCACCATCTACTCATCATGCATTAGCAGGGGCAACTGTAATCTGTAATCCGTCAGCAAGTGATGAGACAACGACAAAAGATACTTACCGCCGTAATCTTGTATCCCAGCAGTCTGCTCGTCTGGTATGTGCTTATCTTTATTCCTGTGCCGGTGAGGGAGAGTCCACACAGGATTTAGTGTATAGTGGACATAACATGATTGCAGAGTATGGTTCTATTTTGAAAGAATCAAGAAGATTCCAGAATAGTTATATCGAGACAGAGATTGACTTGCAAAGATTAGAGGCAGACCGACGAAGAATGACAACTTTTGTGACAGAAGGCGCAGATAAAAATTATGAGAGAGTTTATTTCCGGCTGAAAGAAGAACGAACAGAACTCAGCCGTTATTTTGAGCGTACACCGTTCATTCCTTCTAATAAGATTGACAGAGAAAAGCGTTGTGACGAGATTCTTACCATTCAGGCAATGGGTCTGAAAAAGCGTCTGGCACATACCCACTGTCAGTCGGCAGTTGTCGGAATCAGTGGAGGTCTTGATTCCACTCTTGCAGTATTAGTAACGGCAAGAGCATTTGATATGTTGAAGATTCCAAGAGAGAATCTTGTCTGTGTGACAATGCCTTGTTTTGGAACAACAGACAGAACGTATTCCAATGCAGTAACGCTCACAAAAAAGCTTGGCGCAAGCCTGCGTGAAATCCGTATTAATAAAGCGGTAGAGCAGCATTTTTCAGATATTGGACATGACCCGGAAATTCATAATGTAACATATGAGAATTCTCAGGCGCGTGAGAGAACACAGATTTTGATGGATATTGCCAATCAGATAAATGGAATGGTTATTGGAACGGGAGATATGTCAGAACTGGCGCTTGGCTGGGCAACCTATAATGGAGATCATATGTCCATGTATGCTGTGAACTGTTCTGTACCAAAAACTTTGGTAAGACATCTGGTACGTTATTATGCGGATACGAGCGAGGAACAGGAATTAAAAGAGGTACTGCTTGACATTTTAGATACACCGGTAAGCCCTGAATTACTTCCACCGGTAGACGGTGTTATTTCCCAGAAAACAGAAGATTTGGTGGGCCCTTATGAACTGCATGATTTCTTCTTATATTATATGCTTCGTTTTGGATTCCATCCAGAGAAAATCTTCCGTCTGACCAGACAGGCATTTGGAGAAGAATATGATGTTGCAACCTGTTATAAATGGCTTCGTACGTTCTGCTGGCGTTTCTTTGCACAGCATTTTAAGAGATCCTGCCTCCCGGATGGACCAAAGGTTGGTTCTATTGCGGTTTCACCGAGAGGGGATTTGCGAATGCCAAGTGATGCAAGTTCTGCTGTGTGGATGAGTGAATTAGATGAGTTAAAAGAGAAGCTGGGGCTTTAAAAAGAGTGATATCAGTATTTTATGTAATAGAAAATATACCGTAAATTGCGACGCACATCTTGCAGAAAGTATTTTTCAAACACGCTCTAAGACTTGGCTTTGGAAAGTGCATTTTTGATAGCCTGCTGTAAGATCAGGCCAGTATATTTATTTTCTGCATTTAGTTTTAGGTCATCAATTGAAGAAATCTGCTCAAGCTGTGCATTGATTTCTTCAAGAGATGGCTCGAGGAGCGGATACATAGCACTTACACTGTCAGAAAGATGGTTTAAACTGACGGAGGTAATGTGGTCTGCATCAACGGAAACTGCCACATCTAATGTATTATCGCCAAGAGTGATTGTAGAAGTATAGACTCCGGGCGTGTAGACACCTGCGCTGGTTTTGGTGCTTTTTTCTTCTGGAGCAAACATAAAGATTAGAAGAAGAATCAGTATGATACCTAAACAGACGAAAAGAGCAGTATAAATAAGTTCTTTTGCTTTTACGACAACGATTTTTGTTTTTGCACTCAAAAAAAACAGTCCTTCCGATTCATATTTATTAAAGTGTATTCTGAAAATAAAAATATATGATACATTAGAGTGTGTTTGAAACACACTTTAGGGTATTTTTTAAATACTCTCTGAGCATATTTAAATTTATAGCCTGTACAATATTGAATCGATTGAGGAAGAAAGGAGAAGAAGATGCTTGAAGGACAGACTTTTATAGAAGTATTTCCAGACTATACCGTTCCAGATAATTTAAAGTATGTTTTGTCCAATGCGATTGTTTCGAAGGTTGTCATGAAACAGCAGACAAGACAGCTGGTTATTCATTTGAGAAGTGAACATATTATTCCAAGAAAAGTATTGAATAAAGTTGCCTACGATATGAAAAAAGAGCTGTTTGGAAAGACTTCTGTGTTTATTTCTTTTGATGATACGTATGAACTGTCTTCAGCCTATACGTTAGAGAGCATAACGAATGATTACTGGAATAGTATTCTTCATGAAGTGAAAAAAATGGGCCGGGTGGAGTATAGTCTTCTTTCGAATGGAGAGTGGGGATTTGAAGGCAACATCATGACGATTCTTTTAGAAGATTCTTTCCTTGCAAGGGATAAATCCCGTGTTTTAAAAGAATATCTTGAACATCTTTTTTCTCATCGCTTTGGAAAGGAAATTCAGGTAGGATTTGACTTTACCGATGATGCAAAACAGGCATTTTATAAAGCGAGAAACCATAAGCTGAATCTGGAAGTAGATATGGTCATGAGTCAGATCAAAAAGGTGGAAAGTGAGAAAAAAGATTCTGATGCGGAAGATGGAGAAGGCTCAAAAGAAGAGAAAAAACCGCAACGAAGCTATTCTGGGAATTTCTTTGAGGAGCGGGCAAGAAGACAGGAATTTAGTCAGAGACGCCGCTCAAAGGACCCAGATGTTATTTACGGTAAGGATTGTGATGGAGAAGTTGTGCCATTAGAAGAAATTGTTGATGAGATCGGACAGGTTGTTGTCCGCGGGCAGATTCTTAAAATGGAACTTCGAGAAATCCGAAGAGAGCGTACGATTGTAAGTTTTCATATTACAGACTTTACCGATACGATTGTTGGGAAGATTTTTATTGCCAATGACCAGCTGCCGGAATTTTTGGATTTATTTGAAAAGGGAAAGTTCTATAAAGTAAAGGGAATGCCTCGTATGGATACATTTGAACACGACCTGACCCTTTCCTCAATTTCTGGAATTAAACCGATTCCTGACTTTACAGAAAAGCGAATGGATAAGAGCTTGGAAAAGCGTGTAGAGCTGCATCTTCATACCGTAATGAGTGATTTAGACAGCGTGGTTGACATTAAAAAGGTTATCAATCAGGCAAAAGCCTGGGGGCATCCGGCAATGGCGATCACAGATCATGGAGTTTTGCAGGCATTCCCGATTGCGAATCATTGTATTACGATGGATGAACCGTTTAAGATCATTTACGGAGTGGAAGGTTATTTTGTAAATGATTTAAAGAAGCTTGTCACGAATGATAAAGGACAGACATTATTAGATGATTATGTTGTATTTGATTTGGAAACAACAGGTTTTAGTCCGATTCATGATGCGATTATCGAAATTGGTGCCGTTAAGGTAAGCAAGGGGAAAATAAGTGACCATTACAGTGTGTTTGTCAATCCTCAGCGCCCGATTCCACTTCGGATTACAGAACTTACAAGCATTGATGACTCAATGGTTGCAGATGCAAAGTCAATAGAAGAAATCCTGCCGGAATTCCTCTCTTTTTGTGAGGGGTGCAGTTTGGTTGCACATAATGCAGAGTTTGATGTGAGCTTTATCGAAGAGAATGCAAAAAGACAGGGATTTGAAACAGATTTTACGGTACTTGATACGGTACAGATGGCAAGGCTGCTTCTTACGGATTTGAATAAGTTTAAGTTAAATACAGTATGTAAACGATTGAATATCAAGCAGGAACATCATCACAGGGCAGTCGATGATGCAAGAGTAACGGCAGAGGTGTTTCTTCGTTTTGTGGAAATGCTTGAGGAGCAAGACGTACACACACTTGCCAAATTAAATGATATGGGAGCGATGTCACCGGATCTGATTAAGAAAGCACCGTCCTATCACGGCATTATTCTTGTAAAGAATGAGACAGGCCGTATTAATTTAAACAGACTGGTATCGGCCTCACATCTGGACTATTTTAACCGCCGTCCGAGAATGCCGGAAAGCTTGATTCAAAAGTACAGGGAAGGGCTTATTTTAGGGTCTGCCTGTGAGGCGGGAGAGCTGTTTCAGGCAGTCATCAGGGGGAAAAGTGAAGAGGAATTAGCAGAACTAGTCCGTTTTTATGACTACCTCGAAATTCAGCCAATCGGTAACAATATGTTCATGCTTGAAAGTGACAGGTACGAAGCGAAAACAGTTGAAGATTTACAGAATTATAACCGTAAGATTGTGGAACTTGGCGAAAGATATCACAAACCGGTTGTTGCGACCTGTGATGTTCATTTCTTAAATCCAGAAGATGAACAGTATCGTCGAATTCTCATGGCAGGAAAGGGATTTTCAGATGCGGATAATCAGGCACCGCTGTATTTTAGAACGACGGAGGAAATGCTTGAGGAGTTTGCCTATCTCGGAGAAGCAAAGGCAAAGGAAGTTGTTATCACCAACACAAATAAGATTGCTGATATGATCGAAAAGATTTCGCCGGTACATCCTGATAAATGTCCTCCGGTTATTCCAAAGTCTGATGAGACATTAACAAAAATCTGTTACGATAAAGCCCATGAGATTTATGGGCCGGATCTGCCGGATATTGTAGAGGAGAGACTACAAAGAGAATTGAATTCTATTATATCCAATGGATTTGCCGTAATGTACATTATCGCACAGAAGCTGGTGTGGGATTCGAATGACCATGGATATCTGGTAGGTTCGCGAGGTTCCGTAGGATCTTCTTTTGTAGCGACGATGGCAGGTATTACGGAAGTTAACCCTTTGTCAGCGCATTATATTTGTCCCAAATGTCATTATGTAGATTTTGACTCTGATGCAGTAAGACCATATTCGAAAAAAGGTATGTCTGGCTGTGATATGCCGGATAGGGACTGTCCGGTTTGCGGCACACCGTTACAAAAGGAAGGACATGATATTCCATTTGAGACATTCCTTGGATTTAAGGGAAATAAAGAGCCGGATATTGACTTGAATTTCTCTGGAGAATATCAGTCAAAAGCGCATAAATATGTAGAAGTTATTTTCGGAGAGGGAAAGGCATTCCGGGCAGGAACCATCGGTACCCTTGCAGAAAAGACAGCATATGGTTATGTGTACAAATATTTTGAAGAAAGAGATATTCATAAAAGAAGATGTGAGATGGAGCGTTTGGCGGAAGGCTGTACGGGTGTAAAGCGAACCACAGGCCAGCATCCGGGTGGAATTATCGTAGTACCTCATGAACATGAGATTTATGAATTTACCGCAATCCAGCATCCGGCAAATGATGTGAATACAGATATTATTACAACACATTTTGAGTACCATTCTATTGACCACAACTTGTTAAAACTTGATATTCTCGGCCATGATGATCCCACTATGATTCGGCGATTAGAGGACTTAACAGGAATGGATGCGACAACGATTCCTCTTGATGATCCGGAGGTTATGTCTCTTTTCCACAGTACCGATATTCTTGGTATCACACCAGAAGATATTGGAGGAATTGAGATGGGTTCTCTTGGCGTACCGGAGTTTGGTACCGAGTTTGTTATGCAGATGTTAAAAGATACAAATCCAAAGTGTTTCTCTGACCTTGTTCGTATTTCTGGCCTGTCCCACGGTACAGACGTATGGCTTGGAAATGCACAGACATTGATTGAAGAGGGAAAAGCAGAGATTTCCACGGCAATTTGTTGTCGAGACGATATTATGACCTATCTTATCAATATGGGACTTGATAAAGAACAGTCTTTTACCATCATGGAATCTGTTCGTAAAGGAAAGGGATTAAAACCAGAGTGGGAAGAAGAGATGACATCCCACGGCGTGCCAGACTGGTACATCTGGTCTTGTAAGAAGATTAAATATATGTTCCCGAAAGCCCATGCAGCGGCATATGTTATGATGGGCTGGCGTGTGGCATGGTTTAAAGTACATAAGCCATTAGCTTATTATGCAGCCTACTTTGGTATCCGTGCCTCAGCGTTTTCCTATGAGATTATGTGCCGGGGAAAAGAACGTCTTGACATTGCACTTACGGAACTTTTAAAAACACCGAAGGATCAACAGACGAAAAAGGATCAGGATACGATTCGTGATGGAAGAATTGCACAGGAAATGTACGCAAGAGGATTTGAGTTTATGCCGATTGATATTTATAAGGCAAAAGCAAGAGAATGTCAGATTATTGATGGTAAGATCATGCCGCCGCTTTCCAGTGTGGAGGGTCTTGGAGATAAGGCCTGTGAGCAGGTAGAAGAGGCAGCGAAACATGGTCCGTTTACCTCACTTGAAAACTTTAGAAATCAGGCGAAAGTCAGTAAGACGAACGTAGATAAGATGGTGGAACTTGGAATACTTACAGGACTTCCGGAAACTGACCAGCTTACATTTGATTTCTTTATGGCGCAGAGCCAGGTATAATGAGAGACAGAGAAAAGGAGAAAAGCATGAGTTATATTAAAAACGCAGATATTCAGGGAAATGCATGGGTAGCACCGGGAGCCTGTGTAGTAGGAAATGTCACATTAGGAGATGAAAGTTCTGTATGGTATAATGCGGTACTTCGCGGAGATATGGCACCGATTGTTGTAGGGTGTGGTTCTAACGTCCAGGATGGCACCGTTGTTCACGCAGATAATGGCTTCCCATGTAAAATCGGGAATGGAACATCTATTGGTCATAATGCGATTATTCATGGATGCACAATCGGGAATAATACCGTCATTGGAATGGGTGCGATTATTATGAATGGCGCGCAGGTTGGCTCCGACTGTATTATTGGAGCAGGAAGCCTTGTTACACAGGGAACGGTAATTCCAGACGGAATGCTGGCATTTGGCTCTCCGGCAAAGGTAATCCGCCCGCTTACTGATGCAGAGAAAAAGGAGAATCAGACAAACGGCATCAGCTACATGCTGATGAAAAATGTACAAAAAGGGTGAAAAAACTTGAAATATAGATAGGGGTTGGATTATAATAAGGCGAATATGACTTTTGGCAAACTAGAAAGGAGAACTTTTAATTTTATGTCGGATACTACAAATACAAGAAAATATAAAGGCTATGAGTTAGATCAGACAACTTCCCATCGCCGCAATCAGAATCGGCCGTGGTTCTGGAAGGTATTGGGTATTAGCTTATTGCTTACGGTGCTGATTCTTGCAGGTGTTGTTTTTGGACTTTTGCATAGAACGCATAAGAACGCAAAACACATGGAAGAGATTAATTCTGCAAATACAGTCGAGGCATTACTTAAGGAGCACAAGCTTGTTACAATTACAGCTTCTTACTCTCATTTGGCAGAAGGTTCTGATTATACGACAACCCGCCAGATTAAGAAAGATAAAAAGGGGAACTATTTCTCTTACTTTAAGAAAGAAGGTTCCGATGATGATTACAAAGAAGTAATCAGTAATAAAGAATTATATCGTTATAATGGGAAGTATACACAGTATTTCGGACTGGTTGGAAATGATTACGAGGAAGAATGCGTAAAAGCGATTGAGGACAGCATTTTCCAGGGAGATATGAAAGATCAGATTCAGAACGAAAAAGAACGTGATAGTACAATCACTTTACAGCTTACGACTAAGGTTCAAAGCGGAGATGATTATGATACGGAATACGGATTCTCTGCTGGAGATACGATTGAGAAAACGATTATTATTGATAAAAAGACACAGCTTATTACTTCTGTAGAGGAGAAATGTGGGGATGAAGTTTTCTATGGCTATACAGTAGAGTTTGACGGTGAAGAAAAGATTCCACAGTTCTATAAGGATTTAAAGAAGGAAAAAGAAAAGAGAGTATGTACTGTTTACTCTGATTATGATGGAGAAAAGAATCAGGAATATACATTTAATCTTCCAATTGATTTATACTTTACTGTACTTGATCATGATGGATATAAGGTATATGAAGATGAGGATGGAACGAAGGAGTTTACACATTATCAGATGGAAGTGCAGAATCCAGATTCTGATCTATCCCTCTATATAAAAGCAGAATCATCAAAATAAAGAGCATCTAGTCAGGTGTTACTTGACGAAAAGGGGAGGCTGCCGCGATCATATTCTGACGCGGTAGTCTTTTTTAATAGATTGTATTTTTTGAAAAATGCTTTCTGAAAAATATGCCGTAATTTGGGGCATGCAGGTTGCAGGGATATTTTTAAGACACTCGCTGATTGTGTTTGAAAAATAATTCAAGAATAAAAGAGGATTTGATTATGAAAACGAGAAGATTATTTTATGAAGATGTATACATTAGAGAGTTTGAGGCCATTGTACTTTCCTGTGAGGAAAGACAGGAAGGATATTATATCATTTTAAATGAAACGGCCTTTTATCCTGAAGGCGGAGGACAGCCAGCAGATAAGGGAACGATTGAGGGAGAAGAAGTTCTTGATGTGCAGTATGTGGATGGAGAAATCTGTCATATCATGAAAAAACCATTGAAAGCAGGGGAACAAGTTGTAGGACGAATCAACTGGGAATGGCGTTTTGACCTTATGCAGCAACATTCTGGCGAACACATTGTCAGCGGAATGATCCATGAGAAATATGGCTATGAAAATGTCGGTTTCCATATGGGAGAAGAAATCATCACAATTGATTTAAGCGGAATGCTGACAGAAGAACAAGTGGCTGAAATTGAACAAAAAGTAAATGATTATATTTGGATGAATCAGGAGGTAAATATTTTTTATCCAGATGAGAGGCAACGAAAACTCATTCCATATCGAAGTAAAAAAGAACTTACAGGAGAGATTCGCCTGGTAGAATTTCCGGGAGCAGACCTTTGTGCCTGCTGTGGTCTTCATGTGACACATGCCAGCCAGATTGGCCTGGTCAAAATCCTTTCCAGTAAGAAGTTTCGTGACGGGGTTCGTATGGAAATGCTTTCAGGAAAACGGGCATTAGAATATCTGTCAAAAAGTGCGGAGCAAAACAGCCAGGTTGCAGTCAGACTTTCGGTAAAAGAAAAAGAGACAAAAGATGCAGTACAGAGACTTCTTGATGAAGTTTATAACTTAAAAGGTGAACTTGCAGCAGAAAAGCAAAAACATTTTGAACAGATAGCAGCTTCCTGTGTGGGAAAAGAAAATGTGCTGTTGATTGAAGGAGATATGGAACCAGTAGAAGTAAGAAAATGTACCGATGCGATTTTAGATACATGCAGCGGTGTTGCAGCTTTCTTTGCGGGAAATGATAAAGACGGATATAAATATGCCATTGGACAGAGAGAAGGAGATGTCCGGGAACTTGTAAAGCAGGTGAATAAAGAACTGAACGGACGAGGAGGTGGAAAACCATTTTTTGCACAGGGTTCTCTGAAAGCAACGCGAAAACAAATAGAAATCTTCTTTGAAAAGAAGGTAAATTTCCAATAATATAAAAAATAACCTGCAAAAGCCAGGAAAGAAAGCAAAAAGAAATTTCTTTACAATTATTTTCAAATGGGCTATTATTTTGATGAAAATACTTTGGAAAAAGTTTAAGAGAAGTTCATGTTTTGCGGTGGATGCAGATATAGTCAATAAAAAGTGACATAGATGAGAACATACACCGGCGAAATAGAAAGGAAGGAATTATGTTTAAGAATAAACTGAAAAGATTATGTGCAGTAACTCTTGCTGGAATGATGGTTATGAGTGTAAGTGCATGTTCTACAAGCAAAAGTGCAGAGAAAAACAGCGTTTCTAAGGCAGAACAGGCATCAGAGGCAACAACAGAGGCCGCAAAGGATGATACGACAGCGGATTACGTTGCTTCTGGTGTAGAGCTTCCAGATAATTTTGAAAATATGATTTATCCAATTGAGGCTCTGATGTTACAGAATTATTCGAAAGGTTATCCATACTATGCAAATGGTGCCAGTGAAGAAAAGTCGGATTCTTTCTGGTTTTCTATGGCAGCACTCACTTCCTTAATGGAGAATGAATCTGCTTACGGAGATGGAATTGAGATGGATTCCTACTATTATCTTAAAGAGAACACATCAAATATGTATGCATCTGCTCTTTATAATGCATATGGAATGGGCAACATGGAATTCCCGGAAATTCCTGATGGTGATAAATATGCGACATATGATGATGGCAAGCAGATGTATGGCTTCTTAAAAGGAGAGGTAAACAGTCTTGTCCCATATATTACAAACTGTGTGAAAGATGGAAGCGATTATATCATCACATCACAGATTCGAGATAAAGATACAGATGAAGTAAAAGGAACATATGAAGTGACGATTACCGCATCTTCTTTTGATGGTGATGATAACTGCTTTGCCTATTCTGCTACAGCAATCAGACAGATTGGAGAGACAGATTCTGAGAATCAGAGTACATCTTCTGAAAGTGAAGAAGCGAGCACAGACAGTACATCCAAGAATGGAGGCGGCACAGATGCTGATTCATCTACAGACAACACGGATGCTACAGATTCTACCTCATCAACAGACAGTACAGAAGTAATCTCACAGGATGATGCATTAAGCCAGGCAAAAGATTATTATGGAGAAGATGCAGAATATTCTTACAAGAAGCAAGTTACAGTGGGAGATAAAGAATATTATGATTTTTCCGTAAGTGGTGATAATGTCAGCAGCACAGATGTATTAGTATCTGTAGATGGACAGGATGTCATTGGCGGAACACAGAACGATGATGGAAGCTGGTCATTTGATCAGTAAATGGAAGCAGCTGTCACCGTGTTAAGTTAGATAGTATATTGATAATATAGGAATTAGATAATAATTAAATAATATAAGAAATCAAAAAAGAAATCTATTACACGATGTCATATTATTTGTGAAAGCTATGTTTAGGCATATCTCTTTCTGTAAGATATCGTGTGATAGATTTCTTTTTTGATTTTGGATTTATAAGTAATGTTATAGAGCATTACTATAAAAATTGAGAATGTTTTACCGAATTACTATAATTGTTGCTTACAAAATAAATTTGTAGAAGAAATAACTTCTCTAACACGCTCTAGTTAAGGGTGCTGATATTAATTTTCTCCATCATCCAACCATTCTTCATAAATAAAGAATGCATCAGATCCAACAATATCATCACATCCATCGACACTGATTCCCTGTGTATCAAGGCCAAATGTAAGCGTATATTTATCTCCGTAATAACGTGCGGTATCTTCTGAAATTGCTACGGCTGTATGATGTTTAAAACATAGGCCTTCTACGTCATATATTTCAAAATCGAATTGACTATCTGTAACATTCGATATTACCATATATTCTTTTCTGTCTGGTATATAACAGTTTCCTGCAATCGGTGATACTTCATATCCAAAAGTTGCTTTTGGTTCGGCCTTTTTACTTTCTGTAGATTTAGCTACTGTTTTTACTGTTGCTTTTGTTTCTGTTGTGGATGCGGTCTTATCCTCTGTAAAACTGAGTCCTTTGCTGCTTCCGCAAGGTGTTGCATAGTGGAGTTTCATCCAACCGGTTTTGCCACCATAGGTAAATTTCGCCCATCCGTTTCTGGATTCAGAAGATTGAAATTTTGTACATAATGGAACGGTTGTAAGTTGCTCGCTATCTTCCGTGGATGATTTACGAAGTTTAATACCATTTGTACTTCCATCGCATCTTTCTACCTGCCAGTATTCGGATGCGTAGAATCCAACAACATTCATATCAATCCAGCATTCCTTATTTTGATAAGTTGTTCGTCCCCAGCCATCTTCAACTTTGGATATATTCAGTTCGGTTCCGTACTTAACATCTGTGGCTGCAATGGATGTATCTTGTCCGGCTCCCGTATGTAATTTGATAGCTTGTTCATTTACAAAAACGATATTCTCGCTATTTTCTTTTACATAAAAATAGTCAACATCTCCAGAAATTGTTCGAAGCTTGTCCATACGGCACCATCCCTGGCGATTGCAAAAATCAATGTTTGCCCATTTTTCTCCGTCTACTGTTTTTTCTTGTAACAGAGCACAAGGAACGCCTTCTTGCACTTTTCCAGCTTTTTTCTTTTTGCCGGGTTCTTTAAAAAGTTTAATGTTATCAATGTCTTTACTTTTGGCTGTCACTACAGTATCGAAAGTGTTATCTTGTACCAGAATTTTGGAAGAATCCCCCTGATCAGCTTTTTGGCTGCTTTCTTTACTAGCTTGAGGTTTACTTTTATTTGAAGAAAATAACCCAATTGCTAGGCCGCCTAAGAACAATACCGCGACGAATGCTCCAGCAATGATAAAGGGCATTTTTGAATGTTTCTTTTCCGGTGGTTGTGTATAAGGTTGCTGCTTATATGGTACTTGTCCTCCCTGTTGGTAAGGCTGATGATTATAAGGATTAGGATTTTCCTGCTGGTAAGGCTGCCGACTGTAAGGATTAGGATTTCCCTGCTGGTAAGGCTGTTGACCGTAAAGGTTAGGATTTCCCTGCTGGTAAGGCTGTTGACCATAAGGATTAGGATTCCCTTGTTGGTAAGGCTGGTTACTATAAGGGTTTTGTCCTGCCTGTTGATAAGGTTGCCGTCCATAAGAATTTGGTGTATGTTGCTGATACGGATTATTATTTCCAGACGGAGTATATCCACCTTGTTGACACGGATTTTGACTGTAAGGATTTGCGTTTCCGCCTGATTGGGAATGTTGTGATTGTTCATACGGCGATTGAGAGTTCGATTTCTTTGGATGTTTCAACTTAGGTCTTCTAACTTGATTTGAAAACTCTCTCTTTTCGCTAAGTGGAACGGTATGATTCTCCTCTAACGGAATCGTTTTGTCATCCCAATTCGAATGCTCTCTTTTTTCTTCGTCCATTTTTTTCCTCTCCTTTTACTGTAAAAGTTTTAGACAGATTGCTACAAACATTCTGCCTTTGTAGCTATACAGCTATTTTAATTATAATGTAACATATTTAAATGAAAACTCAATCCCTATATTCCTAATTTTTAGGGTTAGGAGAATGAATGAAAAGTCTAATCCACCAGCTATGCTGGGGAAAATAGAGTAAGTGGAAACGTAAAGGATACAATAAAAAAGCCTCCTATGCTACAATGAGAATGGTGTCGCAAGCCAAACTCAAGATAAGAATAGGAGGCGGTCCAAATGGACAATAAAAGTTTATCACATACAAGATGGAAATGCCAATACCATATAGTATTTATTCCGAAATATAGAAAAATATTATATGGAAGATAGAAAAAAGATGTAAGAGAAATAAAAATTGTAAAAAATTTACTTAAACAGATTGCATTTTGGACAAGATTATTATAGAATGAAAAAGACTATTTAAATCACAATCTGGTAGTTCATAGAAAAATAAATTTTAAATAGTTAGAATGAAAGAGAAAGAGACAGGAAAGATGAAGAATCAAAACAACACAGCACAAAGTGCGGGAAAGAAGAGCTTTCTACAAAAAAAGAATGTAGAGATTTCTTTTAAGAGATATGCGATTGATGCGATGGGAGCGATGGCTCTTGGATTATTTGCGTCTCTCTTAATTGGAACGATTATTAAGACACTGGCAGAGAATGTCGGAACAACTGGCCTGATGGCAGCGCTGGCAGCGATTACGGATACAGGAGAATTGGCAGCGAAGGTTGCCGGACTTAGTATGCTGAATCGGTTCTGCTGGATTTTATGGCAGATTGGTAACTATGCAACGATGGTAACCGGTGTTGCGATGGCGGCAGCGATTGGTTATGCGTTAGATGCACCTTCACTGGTACTGTTTTCTTTATGTGCGGTCGGTCAGGCAACGAATACTTTAGGCGGATCCGGTGGGCCGCTGGCTGTATTATTTGTAGCGATTCTTGCCTGCGAGGCAGGAAAACTTGTCTCTAAAGAGACGAAGATTGATATTTTAGTAACTCCGGCGGTAACGATTATTGTTGGTGTAGGATGTGCGATGGTACTGGCACCGATTTTTAAGACAATTTGTGACTCGCTTGGAACATTTATCGGATGGGCAACGAATTTACAGCCATTCTTCATGGGAATCATTATTTCTGTTGTCGTTGGTGTTGTCCTCACTCTGCCGATTAGTTCTGCGGCAATCTGTGCGGCAGTTGGTATTAGCGGCGGTGCTGTCATTGCGGGAGTATTAGATGGCAGTATTTCTATGGAAGTGTGGAATGGTCTTGCGCTTGCAGGAGGAGCAGCAACAGTAGGATGCTGCTGTAACATGCTTGGATTTGCTGTAATCAGCTACCCGGATAACGGAGTAGGAGGGCTTGTAGCACAGGGGCTTGGAACATCCATGCTACAGGTGCCAAACCTGATGCGTAAACCTGTTTTATGGATACCGCCAGTACTTACTTCTGCAATCTTAGGCCCCGTTGCAACCTGTATTTTTCAGCTTCGTAATAACGGAGCAGCGATTTCTTCCGGTATGGGAACTGCCGGTTTAGTAGGTCCGATCGGAATCATCACAGGCTGGTCAAATATGCCAAAGGGATATGCCCCTGGAGCCTTTGACTGGGTCGGCATGATTTTAGTCTGCTTTATACTCCCTGTCGTTTTAAGCTGGGCGATTGGAAAGTTCATGCGAAAGAAAGGCTGGATTAAAGAAGGAGACTTGAAGGTTGATTTAGGTTAGAAAGTTTGAAAAAATAGCTTATCGTCCATATACTATATTTGCCTTCGAAAGGAGAAAAGTTCTGATACTTGGTAAATCTAATTTGTTGTATTAGAAATAGGCGGCCGCTGTAGATATAGATATTCTATCGGATTGCTCAAAAAATGTGGAAAAGAACCCCCTAAAAAATTTATTGATTTTGTTCCGTTGTGCAAAATGGAGCGTTTAGCACAACGGAACAAAATCAATAAATTTTTTAGGGATTCTTGTTGATGATTCTTCTGGCAATTCGGCTACTATTCTTCTCAGCAGCGTCTCCCTTGCCTGCGGCAACTCAGAAGTTCTTAAAGTGTTTTTCCAAGCGATTAAGAACTCCATACAATAACGCTGCAATCAGGCAAAGCAATACAATAGAGAGCATCACCCAGTCCATTTTAAAAACCTGTGATCCATATATGATAAGATAGCCAAGACCTTCTTTGGCGGCGAGAAATTCTCCAATAACAACACCGATTAGGCAAAGGCCAATATCAACTTTCAGAATGCTTAAAATCGTTGGCAGGTTCATCGGCAAGATCACTTTCGTCAGGCAGTCTGCCTGACTGCCATGAAGTGTTCGGATCAGCTTTAATTTATCAGGGTCGGTAGACATAAAGCTTGTAAAAAGGTTTAAGATACTTCCAAATATGGCAACGGATATTGCTGTTACAATAATTGTTTTCATATTGTTGCCAAGCCATACGATAAAGATAGGAGCCATAGCGGATTTTGGCAGGCTGTTTAAGATGACAAAGTAAGGCTCTAATATCTCACTTAGCGTATTGTTCCACCAAAGGAGAATGGCCGTGAAAAGACTTACTGCGGTAACGAGAAAAAAGCTTGCAAAAGTTTCTGCAAGAGTGATTCCTAAGTGTTTTAAAAGCTGGCCGTTAAGAAGAAGTTCTTTGCCAGAAGCAAGCATTCGTGAAGGGCTGCTAAAGATGAACGCATTGATTATTCCGGCACGAGAAGTGATTTCCCAGAGAATAATAAAAAATATAAATAAAAAAAGCTGAAAGAACAGGACAAACTGCTTATGTTGTCTTGTTCTTTTCATATATAGAAGCTGTTCTTTTGAGATTTCATTCATCGGCTTTTAACTCCTTCCATATCTGGTTAAAATACTCCTGAAACTTTGGGTGGATGCGTGCTTCTTTTGAAGAAAGTTTTTTGTTTGTTTTAAAGTCAATTGTGACAATCTTACGAATGTGGCCTGGACGTTTTCCGAGAACGATAATACGGTCAGCGATACTGATGGCTTCGGATAAATCATGCGTGACAAGCAGCGTGGTAACGCCGCTTTGACGGATAATTTTTGCGATGTCATCGGATACATCAAGGCGGGTCTGGTAATCTAGCGCACTGAAAGGTTCATCAAGGAGAAGAAACTCTGGTTTTAAGGCGAGAGTTCGAATTAGAGCAGCTCGCTGGCGCATACCTCCGGAAAGTTCTCTTGGATAGGAGGATGCAAAGTCAGCAATTCCATATTGACGCATCAGTTTTTGTACATATTCGAGATTTTTTTCGGTAAGCCGGTGTTGTATTTCAAGGCCTAAAATGATATTTTTATATATAGTTCTATGCTCTAATAAATGGTCTTTTTGCAGCATGTAGCCGATAGCGGGTGTTTTATTACAGGCTGGATAGAGGAGACTGCCGGTTTCAATGGGAATCAGTCCGGCAATCAGCTCTAAAAGTGTAGATTTTCCACAGCCGGATGGGCCTACAATTGCTGCAAATTCACCAGGGAAAAGGTCAAAATGAATGTCTCTTAATGCCGGTGTTTCACCACTATTTGTATGGTAAGTGTGTGAAAGACTGCGGACGGACAGAAAAGGTTTTGTTTGTGGCAAAGCTGTTCATTCCTTTTTTCGCGAGGTATAATTTAACATATGCAAAGGAGGAACCAAAGTGATATATTTCATGATCATAGCATCAATAATTGTGGCAGATAAGATATTAAAAGAATATTTTAAAAGTTCATTTCAGGGAAAACATCGGGAAGTACGGACAAAAGGTAATGGATTTGGAGTAAGAAAGGAAGCAGGAAAGCAAAAGGTAAAGGAAAATTTGTTTAGAAAGAAAGAACAAAATAAAGCAGAATTGAAACAGAAGAGAAATAATAAAGAGAAAAATGATTGGAAAAATATTGGAGAAGGGAATTGGAGAGAGTATTTATCTCCAACGATTGAATTGTTAGAGAATAAGGGGGCGGTAAGTGGCATCATGGCGAAACATCTGAAAATATTAAAAATAATATCTGCCGCCATGCTCTGCTTTTGTGCGTTAGCGTTAGGAAAGGAACGACAAAAAGGAAAGACTACAATGACAGGAATCGGCTATGCGTTACTTCTTGGAGGAGGTATCAGTAATTTTATAGACAGGATGAAAAAGGGTTCGGTAACGGACTATGTACGTTTTCCTAAATTTCCAGTAAAAAAGATTAGTGAGCTGGTATTTAATCTCAGTGATTTTGGCATATTTGCAGGAGTATTTTGTCTGTTGTTTCGAAAAAAATAGGGAAAAGGGAGGGTTATTCTGAAGCTTCAGGCAGGTATGATTCTGTCTATTATTCAAAAGATAGAGAAAAATAGAAAGTTATTGCAAAAGTTTAGAACGGCATGATTTTATATATTATTTCTCCAAAAGCAGAGAAAAGGAACTGCAAAAAGAAAAGTAAAAGAAGCATAAAAAGTGAGAATAAGCACGAAGTTATCGGATAATAAAAAATATTTTCAGAAAATAGGGAGAAACAGAGGGAAGAGCAGAATATGGCCGGAAATTGTGCAGAATAGACAATGAAATATACATAAATTTACAAACAATAGAAGGGTAAAAAATGCAGGTGGATAAGAAAATACAGTTATCCACGGGAGAAAAAGCTGAAAAATGTCGATAAACAGACTTATCCACTAAGTTATCCACATTATCCACAGTGGAAAAACAAAGGAAAAGAATGGAAAAACATCGTCAATATAAAACATCTGTTTTGTGCGATTTTTTAAAATAATACATTGCCAGAATGCAGAATTGTTGGTATAATAATTGTAATATAAGAAAAAGGAGTGTGATCGTATGCGTTACATTATTTACGGCAAAAATCTGGAGGTAACAGAAGGCTTAAAGCAGGCTGTACACGATAAGTTCAGTAAGCTGGAGAAGTTCTTCACACCAGAGACAGAAGTTCAGGTCACATTAAGCGTGCAGAAAGATAACCAGATCGTAGAAGCTACGATTCCTATGAAGGGAACTATTTTAAGAGTAGAACCTAACAGCACAGATATGTATGTTTCTATTGATATGGCAGTTGATTTACTCGAACGCATGATTCGTAAGTATAAAACAAAGATTTCCAAGTACGGAAAGGGAGAGTTAAAGTTTAATGATGAGTTCATGGAAGAAGATGTGGACAATCATGAGACAGTAACTATCACAAAGAGTAAGAGATTTGCAATCAAGCCGATGGATGTTGAAGAAGCCTGCGTACAGATGGAACTGTTAGGACATAATTTCTTCGTATTCCGTAATGCAGAGACTTTCGAAGTGAATGTTGTTTATAAGAGGAAAGACAAAACATATGGTCTGATTGAACCAGAATTTTAGAAAATTAAGCGGAAATTCCTGGTGCTTAATTGCCGGGTATGTCGCAAGACAGTTCCATTATTAAGATTCGACAGGATAAGGGAATGTATTTTTTAGATTCTGGATATGAGATACTATTGAAGAAATACATGGAATTATTAACGAAGGAAGAAGGCAGATATTTTCTATCTGCCTTTCCTTTTTCTGTATATTATTCTGTATATTAATGTATATTAAGGGGATTAAAGCTTGAAAAGAGCTTCTATCAATGTTACAATGTAAGCTGTATGTTTAAAATGAGCGTACAGTATCTATTAAGATAATCATACCATATAGGAGGTAAATATGGGTTTAGTTGATAAACTTTTTGGAAATAAAAGTGAAAAAGAGATCAAGAGAATCGAAAAGTATGTAGATGCCATCGAAGCTCTTGACGAGAAGATGCAGGCATTAAGCGATGAAGAGCTTCGTGCAAAGACACAGGAATTTAAAGACCGTCTGGCAGCAGGCGAAACACTCGATGACCTTTTAGTAGAAGCGTTTGCTGTAGTAAGAGAGGCAGCAGACCGTACCATCCACCTGAAACACTATCGTGTACAGCTTATGGGTGGTATTATTCTGCACCAGGGACGTATCGCTGAGATGAAGACTGGTGAAGGTAAGACATTAGTTTCTACACTTCCAGCATACTTGAATGCTCTTGAAGGAAAGGGCGTTCACATCGTTACAGTTAATGATTACTTAGCAAAGCGTGATGCAAACTGGATGGGACAGGTTCACCAGTTCTTAGGTTTAAGTGTTGGTGTTATCTTAAATAGCTATGATAATGCAGAACGCCAGGCAGCTTATAACTGTGATATTACTTATATTACTAATAATGAATTAGGTTTCGATTATCTTCGTGACAACATGGTTATTTACAAGAAAGATCTTGTACAGAGAGAACTGAATTATGCCATTGTCGATGAGGTCGATTCCGTATTGATTGATGAGGCAAGAACCCCGCTTATCATTTCCGGTCAGAGTGGTAAGTCCACAGACCTTTACAAAGCATGTGATGTACTTGCAAGACAGATGCAGCGTGGTACTTCTGATGGTGAACTGTCTAAGATTGATGCCATCATGGGTATTGATATCGAAGAAGATGGAGACTTCCTTGTTAACGAAAAAGATAAGCAGGTTATGCTTACGACAGAAGGTGTGAAGAAAGTAGAACAGTTCTTCCACATTAAGAACCTTGCAGATGCAGAGAACTTAGAGATTCAGCATAACATTATCCTTGCTCTTCGTGCACATAATCTTATGTTCCGCGACAGAGATTACGTAGTAAAAGATAACGAAGTGCTCATCGTTGATGAGTTTACCGGACGTATCATGCCAGGCCGTCGTTATTCTGATGGTTTACATCAGGCAATCGAGGCAAAGGAACATGTAAAGGTTAACAGAGAGTCTAAGACACTTGCTACGATCACATTCCAGAACTTCTTTAATAAGTATAAGAAGAAAGCCGGTATGACTGGTACAGCCATGACAGAGGACAAGGAGTTCATGGATATTTATGGAATGGACGTAGTTGAGATTCCTACAAATAAGCCAATGATTCGTGTGGATCATGAAGATGCCATCTACATGACAAAGAAAGAAAAGTTAAATGCTGTTATCAATGATATTGTAGAATCCCACAAGAAGGGGCAGCCAGTCTTGGTTGGTACCATTAATATCGATACATCTGAAGAAGTAAGCGAACTCTTAAGCAAGAGGGGAATCAAGCATAATGTACTGAATGCGAAGTTCCATGAATTAGAGGCGGAGATTGTTTCCCATGCCGGTGAAAGAGGAGCTGTTACAATCGCAACAAACATGGCTGGCCGTGGTACCGACATCAAGCTTGAAGATGGTGTTGCAGAACTTGGCGGTTTAAAGATTATCGGTACAGAAAGACATGAGAGTAGACGAATTGATAACCAGTTACGTGGTCGTGCCGGTCGTCAGGGTGACCCAGGTGAATCTAAGTTCTACTTATCTCTTGAAGATGATTTAATGCGTCTGTTCGGTTCTGAGAGAATGATGGGTGTCTATAAGGCATTAAAGATTCCGGAAGGTGAAGAGATTCAGCATAAGACAATCACAAAACAGATTGAAAAGGCACAGAAGAAGATTGAGAACAACAACTTCGGTATCCGTCGTAATCTTCTCGATTATGACCAGGTGAACAATGATCAGAGAGAGGTTATTTACGCAGAAAGACGCCGTGTATTGAATGGTGAGAGCATGCGTGATGTTGTTTACAAGATGATTAAAGACGTTGTTGCTGACGATGTGAACATGGTCGCAGGCGAGCAGCCATTAAAAGAGTTAAATCTTGTAGAACTGAACGAGTCTTTAAGAAGAAAGATTCCATTAGAGCCAATCACTCTTACAGATGAAGAAAAAGAGAAGAACGACAAAGAAGCTCTGATCTCTCGTCTGCAGGATGAAGCAATGAAGGTTTACCATAAGAAAGAAAAAGACTTCAACGAATTTGCCAAGGTTAATGTGCCAGAGGAAGGTGTAGAACTTGGCGAAGAAGATGCAGCAATCTTTAACGATGGTATCCGTGAGGTAGAGAGGGTTATCCTTCTTAAAGTTATTGACAGTAAGTGGATGAACCACATTGATGATATGGATCAGCTCCGTGAGAGTATCGGACTTCAGTCCTACGCACAGAAAGACCCAGTTGTTCAGTATAAATTCCTCGGATACGATATGTTTGAGGAGATGACAAAGAACATTCGTCACGATACTGTTGGTGCATTAATGCACGTTCAGATTGAGCAGAAGGTTGAGAGAAAACAGGTTGCAAAAGCAACAGGTACAAACAAGGATGAGCTTGTGGAAAGAGGACCTTACCGCAGAAAAGAAGCAAAAATCGGACGTAATGCACCATGTCCATGCGGCAGCGGAAAGAAATATAAAAACTGCTGCGGAAGATTTGCAAATTAGTGTGTGCTTGGAAAGACATTTTTAAAACGCGCTCCGCGCAGGAAAAGTTTTGCACAGTGAATATTTTGCAGCAGATGCAGAGAATGCACCTGCGAAGGAATAGGCACTGTGCCTTTCTTTATCATATACATGGAACTATTCAAATATACAGATAACTACAGGTAATCGTTCTAAAAGATTTCAGGATGAATAAACGTCCTTGAGAAGTTATACTGAATGATTGCAGGTTTTTATATTTTGTCTACATTTTATATAATAGAGAGGGTTTTATAATTGGTTGAATTAGAACAATACAAATTTACGGTAAATCAATATAAAGAGCCGATGAAAGAGCTTGGCGTTTCTCTGGCACTTTCTCATAAGCATGAGCAGATTAAAGAATTAGAAAGTGAAATGCGGGAAGAGGGGTTCTGGAATGACCCGGACAAGGCACAGGAAGTTACCAGAAAAGTTAAAAATCTCAAAGATACCGTTTCTGCCTATCATGCATTAGAATTAACGCTGGATGATGTTTCTACCATGATTGAACTTGGTAATGAAGAAAATGATGCCAGTGTGATTCCAGATATTGAAGAATTACTTGGAGAATTTGAGATAGAATTTGATAATTTAAAGATTCAGACACTTTTATCTGGTGAGTATGATAAAAATAATGCGATTGTTACCCTTCATGCAGGTGCAGGAGGAACGGAATCCTGTGACTGGGCAGGAATGCTTTACCGAATGTATAGCAAATGGGCGGATAGTCACGGCTTTAAGACAGAAGTTCTTGATTATCTCGATGGAGATGAGGCAGGAATCAAATCCATTACATTTGAAGTAAATGGGGAGAATGCTTACGGATACTTAAAGTCTGAGAGAGGAGTACACCGTCTTGTGAGAATTTCCCCATTTAATGCAGCAGGAAAGAGACAGACTTCTTTTGCATCCTGTGATGTTATGCCGGATATTGAAGAAGATTTATCAGTAGAGATTGCTGATGAAGATATCCGTATTGATACCTACCGTGCCAGTGGAGCAGGTGGACAGCACATTAACAAGACGGATTCGGCTATCCGTATTACCCATATTCCTACTGGTGTTGTCGTACAGTGCCAGAATGAGCGTTCCCAGCACAAGAACAAGGATAAGGCGATGCAGATGTTAAAGGCAAAGCTGTATCTGATTAAGGAGCAGGAAAACCGGGAAAAATTATCAGATATCCGTGGTGAAGTGTCCGATAATGGCTGGGGTAACCAGATTCGTTCCTACGTTATGCAGCCATATACTATGGTAAAAGACCACAGAACCGGAGAAGAGACCGGTAATGTGCAGAGCGTGATGGACGGCAACCTGGATGCATTTATGAATGCATACCTTCGCTGGATTACAACCCCAAAGAAGGCTTAAAATGAAAATTACAGACATAAGGAGCAGACAGAATAATGGATATTATAAAAAAACTGGCGCAGGAACTTGCGATTAAAGAAGAACAGGCGAAAGCAGCAGTACAGCTTATTGACGAGGGCAATACGATTCCGTTTATTGCCAGATACCGTAAAGAAATGACAGGAGCTCTTAATGACGAGACACTCCGTAATTTACATGAACGCCTTCTCTATCTTCGCAACTTAGAGGAGAAAAAAGAGCAGGTAATCAATGCGATTACAGATCAGGGTAAGATGACAGAAGATTTAAAGAAAAAGATTCTCTCAGCAGAAACTCTGGTAGCAGTAGATGACTTATACCGCCCATATCGCCCGAAAAAGCAGACAAGAGCGACAAAAGCGAAGGAAAAGGGCTTAGAGCCATTGGCTAATATTCTTCTTTTACAGAAGACAACAAAAAGCATGGAAGAAGAAGCGGCAGCCTTTGTGAACGCAGAAAAAGGTGTGGCAAACGCAAAAGAAGCGATTGCCGGAGCCAAGGATATCATTGCGGAAATGATTGCAGATATGGCAGATTATCGTAAAAGCATCCGTAACTGTACGATGAAACAGGGAAGTCTTGTTGTAAAAGCAAAAGATGAGAAAGCAGAATCTGTATACGAAATGTATTACGATTTCAGAGAGCCACTTTCTAAAGTTACGGGATATCGGGTTCTTGCGATTAACCGTGGAGAAAAAGAAAAGTTCCTTACTGTTAAGGTAGAGGCACCAGATGTGCAGATTGTCAATGCATTAAATAAAACAATGGTGAAGGATAATCTAAATACAAAAGCACTCATGGAAGAAGCGATACTTGATGCATACAATCGACTCATTGCCCCATCCATCGAAAGAGATATTCGAAGTGAAATTACAGAAAAAGCACAGGAAGGTGCCATTACTGTCTTTGGAAAGAATTTAACACAGCTTCTCATGCAGCCGCCAATGGAAGGGAGAACAGTTTTAGGATGGGACCCTGCATTCCGTACTGGATGTAAACTTGCTGTGGTAGATCCTACGGGTAAGGTGTTAGATACCGTTGTTGTATACCCAACTGCACCACAGTGTAAGGTAGAACAGGCCAAGAAAACGGTACATGATATGATTAAGAAATACAATGTTTCTGTAATCAGTGTGGGAAATGGTACTGCCTGCCGTGAATCAGAACAGGTTATCACAGAACTGATCAGGGAAATACCAGAAAAGGTTGCTTACGTTATTGTAAATGAAGCAGGCGCATCTGTTTATTCTGCAAGTAAGCTCGCAACCGAAGAGTTCCCGGAATTTGATGTAGGACAAAGAAGTGCGGCCTCTATCGCCCGAAGATTGCAGGATCCGCTGGCAGAGCTTGTAAAGATTGAGCCAAAAGCAATTGGTGTTGGACAGTATCAGCATGATATGAACCAGAAGCGATTAGAAGAAGCGTTAAATGGTGTTGTTGAGGACTGTGTAAATAAAGTCGGTGTTGACTTAAATACTGCTTCCGCCCCATTGCTTTCTTACATTGCCGGAATTAGCAAGGCAGTTGCGAAAAATATTGTTGCTTACCGTGAGGAAAATGGGCGTTTCCACACCAGAAAAGAACTCTTAAAAGTGCCAAAGCTTGGACCAAAAGCATTTTTACAGTGTGCAGGTTTCTTAAGAATCCCTGGTGGAGAAGAACCACTTGATAATACAAGCGTACATCCAGAGTCCTACGAGGCAGCGACAAAGTTATTAAATGATTTGGGCTACACATCAGAAAGCATCCGTGGCGGTGGTCTTAGCTCTCTTAATTCTCAGATTAAAGATGAAAAAGAATTGGCAGAAAATCTTGGCATTGGTGAGATGACACTTCACGATATTATAGAAGAATTAGAAAAGCCAGGAAGAGATCCACGTAGTGAAATGCCAAAGCCGGTACTTAGAACAGATGTTCTCGAGATGAAAGACTTAAAAGAAGGCATGGTCTTAAAAGGAACGGTCCGCAATGTTATTGATTTCGGTGCCTTTGTAGATATTGGCGTGCATCAGGATGGTTTAGTACACATTTCCCAGATGACAGATCGTTACATTAAGCATCCGCTTGAAGTAGTCAGTGTGGGAGATATTATAGATGTGCAGGTAATGAGCGTGGATTTAAACAAAAAGAGAATCCAGCTTACGATGAAGATTGACCACAACAAGTAAGGCTGTGGTCACAATAGGAGGGGCAAAACGTGAAGAGTTTTGAAGAAATAAGCAAGATGAATCTTGCAGAACTCGACAGACCAGCTGGGGCCGGAGAGGAAGAATTAGAAACAGAAACTATCGGAGCGGCTGGAAATCACAGTGTCAGTGATGCGGAAAAGGCAGGAACACCCGGTGCAGATGACTTAGAAACTTCTATAAATATGTCAGCGGCAGTTTCCGATAATGAAGAAGAAAAGCAGCCAGAGGAATTAGAAAAAAAAGTGATGATGGAGCCACAGGGGAAGCATTATCGCATTGATGCAGACATTACACAGTCGGCACTGAATACCTTCCTTTTTGGGCATACGTATCGTCAGCCTTTGATGATTCTTGTCACTGTTTTAGCAATTGCATGGCCGATTGCCGTTATCGTTAAAAAACAGGGTAATATTGCTATGCCATTAATCTGTTCCTTATTTATTCTGATATGGATTCCATTTACGACATATCTTCGTGCCAAGAATGCAAGGAAGTTAAATCCAATCTATGAGCAGACATTCCATTACATGCTTGACGAGTGGGGCTTACATCTGGAATTATCAGAAAATGCGATTGATGTGGAGTGGAAGAAAGTAACAAAGATAATTTTCTATAAATCCGTTGCGGTTATTTATACCGGAAAGAATAATGCTTTCCTGATTCCTACAGAGGCAATGGGAGCACAGCGGGAAGATATTTTAAACTTCATTGAAGAAATGAAAAACAGATAAGAGACAAATAAAATAGATAAGCAAAAAAGTCAAAGACAAATAAAGAATCATGTCCTTCCGAAGGCTTTCTGTGATTGGTTTTATGAGATGATGAAAGAACAATTGCAAATATGAGAGAAAGAAAACTCTGTGAGGACAAGATAGATAAAAAGAGGTAAACATGAAAATAGAAAGTAACAGCGCAGAAGAGACATTTGCACTGGGAAAACAATGCGGAGAAAAGGCAGCAGCAGGTCAGGTTTACTGCCTTTACGGTGATTTGGGAGTCGGAAAAACCGTATTTACAAAAGGATTTGCGGCAGGACTTGGAATCAAAGAACCAGTCAGTAGTCCGACCTTTACTATTTTACAGGTATACGATGAGGGAAGACTTCCATTTTATCACTTTGATGTGTACCGCATCAGTGACCCGGAAGAAATGTACGAAATTGGTTTTGAAGAATATATCGAGGGAGAAGGCGTCTGCTTTATCGAGTGGGCGAACCTGATAGAGGAACTTCTCCCGGCACAGTATACAGAAATTCATATCGATAAAGACTTATCCAAGGGATTTGACTATCGTCTGATTACCGTTGAGGAGGTGCAAAGATAGATGAAACTTCTTGCATTAGACAGCTCTGGATTAGTGGCCTCTGTTGCCATTTTAGACGGGGAGACTCTTGTTGCAGAGTATACATTAAATTATAAAAAAACACATTCACAGACACTTTTACCGATGCTTGATGAGATTGTGAAAATGACACAGACAGAACTTTCTGAGATGGATGCCATTGCGGTAGCGGCAGGGCCAGGTTCTTTTACAGGGCTTCGTATTGGTTCTGCAACAGCAAAGGGACTTGGACTGGCACTGAATAAGCCAATCATTTCCGTTCCAACTTTAGAAGGAATCGCCTGCAACTTTTATGGTACAGATGCCATTATCTGTCCGATGATGGATGCGAGAAGACAGCAGGTATATACCGGAATCTATCATTTTGCAGGTGGAACAGAGTTTGAAGAACTTGTCGCACAGGAGGCAGGCCCGGTTGAAGATATTATTAAAAAGTGCAACGAGCTTGGACAAAAACTTGGTAAGCCAGTTATTTTTTTAGGAGATGGCGTTCCAGTATATAAAGATATTATTGAGGAACTTTGTAACGTAGAGCATTCTTACGCACCGGCACATTTAAGTCGCCAGAGAGCCGGAGCGGTTGCCATTCGTGCCATGAAGTTATACGAAGAAGGCAAAGCAGAGCCAGCGAGCGACCATGCGCCGATTTATTTAAGAAAGTCACAGGCAGAACGGGAGCTTGAAGCAAAGGGAAAGAAGTTAGAAGAATGAAAATTTGCCCAATGACCGAAGCAGACTGTGAAAAGACAGGGCTTCTGATGAAAGAATGTTTTTCTGTTCCGTGGTCTGTAGAAGGTTTAAAAGAGATGTTTCATACCGAAGGCTATTGTTCTTTCCTTGCAAAAGAAGAAGAAGAGGTAATCGGCTATGTTGGTATGAAAATGGTGCTTGATGAAGCAGACATTACAAATGTGGCGGTACTGCCTTCTCACCGAAAAAAGGGAATTGCCGGAAAGCTGTTAAAACAGTTATTAGAAGAGGCAAAAAAGCAGAACCTGCACAGCATTTATCTCGAAGTCCGTGCTTCCAATATAGCGGCGGTTACCTTGTATGAACACGCCGGATTTAAAGAAGTCGGACAGAGAAAGAATTATTACGATAATCCGCGGGAAGATGCAAGACTTATGCTCTGGGAGGCATAAGGATGCCAGTAGTTACCAGTACTTTTTGTCGTATTTTTTTGTATAATGGTATCGGAAGAATTACAAAAATAGTTTTATTTTAAGAACGATTCTTTCTATAGTTAAATGGCGCTATGAGATTTATGGTGAGATACGATATTAAAATTAGAAGAAAAGTTTTTGAAACATTTTTGAAAATGGAGGATACAATGGATAAAAAAGTACATGAAATTTACTGTAATTCCTGTGGAAAAAAGATAGAGACAACAGACAATATTAAGAGAGAAGATTACCTTTCCATCAAAAAGGAATGGGGATACTTCTCAAAAAAAGACGGGGAAATACACAGTATTTTTCTGTGTGAATCCTGTTATGATATATGGACGAAGCAGTTTAAACTTCCTGTAAAAGTGGAGGAACAGACAGAACTGCTATAGAAAAGTGAGGGATGTTATGCTGGAATTGTGTTTGCTTGGCTGTGGAGGAATGATGCCGCTGCCATACCGCAAACTGACATCATTGATGGCAAGATACAATGGAAACAGTATTTTAATAGATTGTGGCGAGGGAACACAGGTGGCGATCAAGGAAAAAGGCTGGAGTTTTAAGCCGATTGAAGTCATCTGTTTTACCCATTATCACGCCGATCATATCAGCGGTCTGCCAGGGCTTCTTTTAACACTGGGAAATGCACAGAGAACCGAGCCGCTGTTAATGGTAGGACCAAGAGGATTAGAGCGTGTAGTAAACTCATTAAGAGTCATCGCACCAGACTTACCGTTTCCGATTGTTTTTCATGAATTAAAGGAAAAAGAGGAAGTGCTTGATGTATGCGGCTGCCGTATTACTGCATTTCGTGTGAATCACAATATCACCTGCTATGGCTATACGATTGAGATTGACCGTGCCGGAAAGTTTGATGTGAGCAAGGCAAAAGAAAATAACGTAGAGATGCAGTACTGGAATCGCCTGCAAAAGGGAGAGACAATCGAGCTGCCTGACAGAACACTTACAAGCAATCTGGTTCTCGGACCGTCAAGAAAAGGTATCAAATGCACCTATACAACCGATACCAGACCAACGGATTCCATTGTGGAACATGCAAAAGATGCCGATTTATTTATCTGCGAAGGAATGTATGGCGAGCCGGAAAAGAAGGCGAAAGCAGTCGAATATAAACATATGACATTTTATGAGGCAGCAGAAATGGCAAAGAAAGCTTGTGTGAAGGAAATGTGGCTTACGCATTACAGCCCGTCTTTAGTAAGACCGGAGCCATATATGGAAGAAGTAAGAAAGATATTTGCCGCTGCCAGTGCCGGAAAAGACGGAAAAAGTACGACTCTGTTATTTGAGGAGGAATAGGAAACATGGAAGAACAGAAAAAAGATGTATTGATTCTGGCAATTGAAACTTCCTGTGATGAGACAGCAGCAGCCGTTGTAAAAAACGGCAGGGAAGTTTTATCAAATACGATTTACACACAGATTAAACTGCATACGATGTTTGGTGGTGTTGTGCCGGAAATTGCATCAAGAAAACATATAGAAAAAATAAATATTGTAATTGAGACGGCATTAAAAGAAGCAGATGTCACATTAGAAGACATTGATGCTATCGCGGTCACTTATGGTCCGGGATTAGTTGGTGCCTTACTTGTCGGCGTTGCAGAAGCCAAAGCACTTGCTTATGCAGCGAAGAAGCCGTTAGTTGGTGTGCATCATATCGAGGGACATATCAGTGCGAACTACATTGAACATAAAGAATTAGAGCCGCCATTTTTATGTATGGTTGCTTCCGGCGGGCATTCTCACCTTGTATTTGTAAAAGGCTACGGGGAATATGAGATTATCGGAAGAACAAGAGACGATGCGGCAGGAGAGGCATTTGATAAGGTCGCAAGAGCAATCGGGCTTGGTTATCCAGGTGGTCCAAAGATTGATAAGCTTGCCAAAGAGGGCAATAAAAAAGCAATTGCATTCCCAAGAGCAAAGATTACTGATGCACCGGATGATTTCAGTTTCAGTGGCTTAAAGTCCGCTGTATTAAATTACTTAAATCAGTGCCAGATGAAAGGTGAGGAAGTCAATCGTGCCGATGTGGCAGCTTCTTTCCAGCAGTCCGTTACCGATGTGCTTACTGAACATACAGTAGGAGCGGCAAAGCGTCTTGGCATTAATAAGGTAGCAATCGCAGGCGGCGTTGCTTCAAACTCTTCTCTTCGCGCGCAGATGGAAGAAGCCTGCCGTAAAAATGGAATAGAATTCTATCATCCATCACCAATTTTTTGTACAGATAATGCGGCGATGATCGGTGTGGCAGGATATTATGAGTATATCAAAGGTATTCGTGATGGCTGGGACTTAAATGCAAAGCCGAATTTAAAAATTGGAGAACGGTAAAGATTTGAAAAACAGGAGGGAGTACATGAAAGAAAAAGTAACAGCGATTGTTCTTGCGGCAGGAAAAGGAAGCCGAATGCATTCAGAAATACAAAAGCAATATATGACTCTCTTAGACCGGCCGGTTATCACCTACGCTTTAGAAGCATTTGAGAAAAGTTCTGTAGATGAGATTATTCTTGTAGTTGCTCCGGGAGAAATAGAATATGCACAGGAAAACATTTTAGATAAGTATGATTATAAAAAAGTCAGCGGCATCATTACCGGGGGTGCAGAACGCTATGACTCTGTATATAAGGCATTGTGTTCCATGCCAGAAGAGGGATATGTTTTAATTCATGATGGCGCTAGAGCTTTTATCACGCCGGAATTGATTGAATTTTGCATTGAGCAGGTGAAAAAAGACAAGTCCTGTGTTATGGGAATGCCGGTAAAAGATACGATAAAAATTGTTGATGAGGATCGCTATGCAGTTTCTACCCCACCGAGAAGCACCATGTGGCAGATTCAGACACCACAGTGTTTTGTGACAGCAGAAATCAGAGAAGCTTACCAGAAAATGATGGAAGCGGGTGATGATTCTGTAACCGATGACGGAATGGTGATGGAAACTTACGGAATCCGTGGCGTCCGCATGATAAAGGGAAGTTACGAAAACATGAAAATTACAACTCCGGAAGATATGCTGCTTGGCGAGGCAATCTTAAAAGGCAGGAGTACGGAGAGGTAATGACAGGAGATACAAACATGAAAAAGGAAAATACGATAAATCAGGAACAGGAAGAAATGGTATTTGCAGAAGCTCCTGCACAGGTTATTTTTAATGAAAAAAAGGAGCCGGACGATATTGTAGAAGACGATGCAGAAGAAATTGACGAAGAGGATTATGAGATTGAAGATGACGGAGACGAGGAAGACGATACTCCGAAAAACAAGTTTGAGTCCTGCTGTGTCTGCCATCGTACAGAAGAACAAGGTGCAAAGCTTATCCATATGCCGACAGGTTTAAGCATCTGTTCTGACTGTATGCAGAAGTCTTTTGATTCCTTTAATTCTGGATTTGGTGGTGGAAATGGCATCCAGTTCCTTGACCTGTCCAACATGGACTTTAACAATTTAAAAGATATGAATCTTGGAGATCTGTTATCAGGAACGATGTCTAACCAGAAGCCGAAGACAAAAAAGGCAAAAAAGAAAAAGAAGAAAAATAAGAAGGAAGAACCAAAGCTTACTTTAAAGAATATTCCTGCGCCACATCAGATTAAGGCACAGCTTGACGAGTATGTTATCGGACAGGATTATGCGAAAAAGGTAATGTCCGTTGCCGTATATAACCATTATAAACGTGTCATTACAAATACGATGGATGAAATCGAGATTGATAAGTCTAATATGCTTATGATCGGACCGACAGGTTCTGGTAAGACCCATCTTGTAAAAACATTAGCAAGACTGTTAAATGTACCTCTGGCAATCTGTGATGCAACTTCTCTTACAGAGGCAGGTTATATCGGTGATGATGTAGAAAGTGTGCTTTCTAAATTACTTGCCAATGCCGATAATGATGTAGAAAAAGCAGAGACTGGAATTATTTTCATCGATGAGATTGATAAAATCGCAAAGAAGAAAAATACGACAAGCCGTGATGTAAGCGGAGAATCTGTACAGCAGGCACTCTTAAAACTGTTAGAAGGCAGCGAGGTAGAAGTGCCGGTAGGTGCAAGCTCTAAAAATGCGATGGTTCCGACTGCTGTAATGAATACAAGAAATATTCTCTTTATCTGCGGTGGTGCATTCCCTGGATTAGAGGATATTATCAAAGAGAGAATGACACAGCATTCCTCTATCGGATTCCATGCAGAACTTAAGGACAAATACGATCATGAAAAGAACATGTTGCAGTATGTTACAGTAGAAGATATCCGTAAATTTGGAATGATTCCAGAATTTATTGGAAGATTACCAATAATATTTACATTAAATGCCTTGACAAAGGAAATGCTGGTTGATATTCTGAAAGAACCTAAGAATGCAATATTAAAACAGTATCAAAAACTTCTGGCATTAGATGAAGTGGATTTGCAGTTTGAAGATGGAGCTTTGACAGCCATTGCGGAGAAGGCTATGGAAAAAGATACTGGAGCGAGAGCACTTCGCGCGATCATTGAGAAATTCATGCTTGATATTATGTATGAAATTCCAAAGGATGATAATATCGGACGAGTTACAATCACAGAAGACTATATCCGTAACAATGGAGCTCCGCTTATTGAGATGCGTCCTTATCTTCAGCTTGAGCAGAAGAAGAGAGAGATAGCGGCTGCGGAAGAGCAGAAAGAGAATTAAGTAGAAACTAGAGTGTGTTTGAAAATTATTCCTGCAAGCTGTATGTCCAACTTACGGTAGATGCGGTAAAGAAGTACAGATACAAAAGACAAAGTATAAGGCAAAAATATTTAATAACGATATAATGTTAAAATTCCATAGAGGGGGTTAATTATGGAAAAGTTAAACCTGAAGTTTTTGCAGAGTCTGGCAACACAGTATCCAAGCGTGGCAAAGGCCTGTACAGAGATTATCAATCTGCAGGCAATTCTAAATCTGCCAAAGGAGACAGAACATTTTGTTTCTGATGTACATGGGGAGTACGAGCAATTTCTACATATCTTAAAAACTGGCTCAGGAGCCATTCGCAATAAGATAGAAGATGTTTTTGGTAATACACTCTGCGCCAGAGATAAAAAGAGTCTGGCAGCTCTGATTTATTATCCAGAGCAGAAAGTAGAGCGGATGCGGTTAGAGTTATCTGAAGAAGATTTTCAGGATTGGTATAAGGTATCCCTGCATCGCCTGATTGCGGTATGTAAGGAAAGCTCTGCCAAGTATACAAGATCAAAACTTAGAAAGAGTCTTCCGGCTGATTTTTCTTATATTCTTGAAGAGCTTTTGAGTGAAAATAACCGTGTTGTAGAAAAAGAAGAATATTATAATGAAATCTTTGATACGATTATCCGCTTAAACAGAGCGAAAGAATTTATTGTTGCCATTGCCGGAGTTATTCAGAAGTTAGTTGTCACACGGCTTCATGTTATCGGAGATATTTTTGACCGAGGCCCAGGCCCGCATATTATTATGGATCACCTGATGGAACACAGTAATGTGGACTTCCAGTGGGGAAACCATGATGTGGTATGGATGGGAGCGGCTTCTGGTCAAAAAGCCTGTATTGCCAATGTCATTCGTCTTTCAGCAAGATATAATAATCTTAATGTATTAGAAGACGGATATGGAATTAATCTTGTCCCACTCGCAAGTTTTGCGATTGAAACATATGCGAATGATCCTTGTCAGTGCTTCCGGGTTCATGCACAGGAAGACTCTGATTTAAGAGAAGTATCTCTCAATATGAAGATGCATAAAGCCATTGCTATTATTCAATTTAAGTTAGAGGGACAGGTGATTAAGAGAAGGCCAGAGTTTAATATGGACAAAAGACTCCTTCTTGATAAGATCGATTACGAGGAAGGAACCATTATGATAGAAGGTAAGAAGTATGAACTTCTTGATAAATCCTTCCCTACTATTGACCCGAATAATCCATATGAACTTTCCGAAGCAGAAGAAGCTTTGATGAACCGCCTTTGCATGAACTTTTTAAACTGCGATAAGTTACAGGAACATATCCGTTTCCTATTTAATAAAGGCGGTCTGTATCTTTGTTATAATTCCAATCTTCTCTATCATGGCTGTGTGCCGCTTGATGAAAAGGGAAACTTCCGTAAAGTTAAGATTGGCAGCAAACAGTATTCTGGCAAAGAACTTTATGATGTGCTTGAGTACTACGCAAGAAAGGGATATTACGAGCAGGATAACAGAGAAGAACATGAATATGGAAAAGATATCATGTGGTATATCTGGTCTAATGAGAACTCCCCAGTCTATGGCAAGGAAAAGATGGCGACATTTGAGCGGTATTTCATTGCCGATAAAGAAGTGCAGATTGAGAGAAAAGACCATTATTACCGCCTGATAGAGAGAGAAGATGTTGTAAATAATATCCTCAAAGAATTTGGCGTAGATATCGAAAAAGGTCATATTATCAATGGGCATATGCCTGTTCATGTAAAAGAGGGTGAATCCCCTGTCAAATGTAACGGTAAAGTCATGATCATTGATGGTGGCTTTTCGAAAGCATACCGCGGAACGACAGGAATTGCCGGTTACACCCTTATCTATAATTCAAGAGGTTTGCGTCTTGTGTCTCATGAGACATTTACTTCGACAGAAGACGTTATCGAAAAAGAGATAGACGTACATTCTGATACCGTTATCCGTGAGGTTTCTGCTCAGCGTGAGAGAGTGATAGATACCGAAACTGGCCGCCAGTTGAAAGAGCAGATCAGTGACCTTGAGAAACTGCTGCATGCTTATCGAACGGGACAGATTTTGGAAAAAGAATAAAAGGAGACGAACTCCAAAAAGAGAAATTATCCGCAGGGAGCTGTGGTACTGTAGAAATAATTGAATGGAAAAATCACCTTGCACAAGTATTGATTTTGACTCAGTTGTAAAAAACACAAAGTCGCAAAATCAATACTTGTGCAAGGTGATTTTTATTGTAGAAGAATCCATAGAAGGGCATATTTCTCTTATAAACTAACATATATTTAATAAGACAATCTGAGATAGTGCGTTACGTTTTTTATAAACAGGGAGATTTTTATCTTCTTCTGGAGCGTGTCTGAAAAATGCTTTCTGTAAGATGCGCGTTACAAAGCAAGAAGATTCCCATATTTAAGGGGATATCACTCGGTATACAGAGAAAACGGGAGGGGTGCTATGAATATGGACAGGAGCCAGAAGAATTTGGAGAAGAAAAAGGATGATAGAACGATTGAATATTTAGAATTGAAGTATGATACAAATATACAAAGGGGACTTACGCTGGCAAAAGTGAGGCAGAAGCAGCATGGGAAGAGAAATTATAGGAATAGTATAACGAAAGAGAAGAAGCGGATTTGGTTTATGTGTTTAAAACAGGAGTGCCAGGATCGGCTTTTCTTTTTCTTTCTATATTTATGTGTGGTAAGTGTTTTGTTTCAATTTGATCAAAGAGTAAAAACAGTGTTGTTTGTGTCTTTTATAATATTTCTTTTTGGGAAGGTGGAAAAGACATTTCGTTATAGTAAAGTATTATTTAAGAAGGAAGAAATATATAAACCTAAAGTAGTGGTTTTACGAGAAAATATATTTCAATGTGTGCAGGTAAATAGTCTTGTAAAAGGGGACATTGTGCGTTTGAAAAGAGGGGAAAAAGTTCCGCTCGCTGTTATAAGTTTAAAGTTACCATATAAAGAATATAAACAGGGAGAAATTTTTGCAGAAAATACAGGACGGGCTATTGTAACACAGCAGGTGGTGTATCCTTTCTTTGAAAATGTGAAAGAGAATACAGGTATAAACAGAACTGTTAAAATGACAGAGAATATAGAAGATAAGTATGTAGAAAAAAATGAAAGCATGAAAGGAAAAATCTCTTTGAATACAATTGGTAAACAAAGGAAGAAACAAGGAAGACTATATGCGGCAGAGGAGAAAGAGAGAGAAGAAAATGGAGGAAGTTATACAGAAAATATGATTCTCCAGGAAATTTTTATCCGTCAGGGAATTTATTTTCAACCAGATTTTTTAAAAAAAACTGCGGTAGAAGGAGAAAGGCCAATCGTTGCTGTTGGTTTTGAAGATATATATTTCCCGTCCAGATTTCAAAAGGAGAAGTTTCAGCGATTTATGCAGGAATTAAAGAAAACAGGTGTGAAATACTTCTTTTTTACGAATCAGAACAGAGAATCGGCATTTTCTATTGGAAAACAGACGGGAATAGTGAAAGAAAAAAGAGAAGTGATAGATAGAAAACAGTTTTTGCTTCTAAAAAACGTGGCTCTCGAAAAACAGATAAAAAGTATTCGCATTTATTGCGGACTTTCAGAAGTCGAAAAAAGCCAGATTATAGCCATATGGAGAAAACATCAGCAGGAATATTCAAAAAAATTCTTGCAAAAGCAGGGAAGAATCCTGTTTATGTCTGGTTTAAATCAGAGTGGCAGAGAAAAAATAACAGAAGATTGTGTATACGCCTGTTGCCATAGCGGCAGCCAGGAGGGGGATATCTGGTTCAAAAAAAATTGGAGAGATACAATCGTAAAATATCTTACTGGACAAAATATCTGGCAGAAATTTCTTGAAAATACCCAAAAATGGGAAGGACAGATTCTGGCAAGCTTATGTATATTTATGCTCATATCTCTTCTGCTGTCCTTATATATGCCACAACAGGAAAACATGCAGAAAATTACACAGACAGGAAGCCTATTTTGTGCAGCATATATTATTGGAAAAGAAATTGTAGAAGAAGGATTCCGCAAATGGTTTCTGAAAAAATTGAAAAATAATTAGATTCTGATTTGCGTAGCAAAGGAGACACCGCTGTAGAGGAATCTGTAGTCGGATTGCCAGAAGGGTTCTTCCTCGTATTTTTTGAGCAATCCTACAGAAAATTTACAGCGGCTAAATATTCCAAATCCTACAAATCAGTTTCATGGAAAGCTATAATCGTTTGAATGATATCCAAATCCTATAATATGAATTCTGATTTTGCCTCGGCAACCTGGAAGTTTACAAAATTAATACCACTTATGGATTATTGAATTTTATCCTGCGTTTATGCTAATATAATTAACAAGCGTAACGATATGAAAAGGCTGAAGGATTTCGTATCATTACAAATATCTTACTAATAATATATTTTAGGAAAGGAAAAGCTATTCAAGCGAAAGCTTCAATAGCAGGATAGAATGATGGAACTGTTAAAAACAGGAGCGTATCTTGTAAATGGAACAGAAATTATAGAAGATACTCCGGAAGCCCAGGCAAGACTGCAGGCAGTGGCTGGTCCGGATGCACCTTCTAAAGAAGAAGCAGCGAAGGGAACAATTGCTTATGGTATTTTAGAAGCCCATAATACTTCTGATAACATGGAAAAGTTAAAAATTCGTTTTGATAAGTTAACTTCCCATGATATCACTTATGTAGGAATTATCCAGACAGCACGTGCATCAGGATTAGAGAAGTTCCCTATGCCATATGTTCTCACAAACTGTCATAACAGCTTATGTGCTGTTGGTGGAACAATCAACGAAGATGACCATATGTTTGGACTTACCTGTGCGAAAAAGTACGGTGGAATCTATGTACCTCCTCATCAGGCAGTTATCCATCAGTTCGCAAGAGAAATGCTTGCCTGCGGTGGAGCAATGATTCTTGGTTCGGACTCTCATACCCGTTATGGAGCACTTGGAACAATGGCAATGGGTGAAGGCGGACCAGAGCTTGTAAAGCAGCTCTTAAACCAGACTTACGATATTAATATGCCAGGTGTTATTGGAATCTACATGACAGGAGAGCCAATAAAAGGTGTCGGTCCGCAGGACGTAGCTCTTGCGATTATCGGAGCAGTATTCCAGAATGGTTATGTAAATAATAAAGTTATGGAGTTTGTTGGACCAGGTGTTGAGAAGCTGAGTGCAGACTTCCGTATCGGTGTTGATGTAATGACAACAGAGACAACCTGTCTTTCCTCTATCTGGAAAACAGATGATGTAATTAAAGATTTCTATGATATCCATGGAAGAGTAGATGATTACAAAGAATTAAATCCTGCAAAAGTTGCTTACTATGACGGAATGGTTAAGATTGATTTAAGCAAGATTCGTCCAATGATTGCTATGCCATTCCATCCAAGTAATACATATACGATTGAAGATATGAATAAGAACCTGATGGATGTTCTTCACGACTGTGAGCAGAAAGCACTTGTCAGCTTAGATGGACAGGTAGACTTTAAACTTACCGATAAAGTTCGCGATGGAAAGCTCTATGTAGAACAGGGAATCATCGCAGGATGTGCCGGTGGTGGATTTGAAAACTTATGCGCAGCAGCAGATATTATCAAAGGAAAATCTATTGGAGCGGATGAATTTACATTAAGTGTTTATCCTGCAAGTACACCAATCTACATGGAATTAGTAAAGAATGGTGCAGCAGCAGCCCTTATGGAAAGTGGTGCTATCGTAAAAACAGCATTCTGTGGTCCATGTTTCGGTGCGGGAGATACGCCATCCAACAATAGCTTAAGTATCCGTCATTCCACAAGAAACTTCCCGAACAGAGAAGGTTCTAAGTTACAAAATGGTCAGATTGCTTCCGTAGCATTAATGGATGCCCGCTCTATCGCAGCAACCGCAGCCAATAAAGGATACCTTACGCCAGCAACAGACCTTGATGTAGAATATACAGGAAGAAAATATCACTTTGACAGCAGCATTTACGCAAATCGTGTATTTGACAGCAAAGGAGTGGCAGATCCATCTGTAGAGATTAAGTTCGGACCAAATATCAAAGACTGGCCAAAGATGAGCGCACTTCCAGAAAACATGATTCTGAAAGTTGTGTCCGAGATCCATGATCCAGTTACAACGACAGATGAATTAATTCCATCAGGAGAAACATCCTCCTACCGTTCGAATCCACTTGGCCTTGCAGAGTTTACTCTTTCAAGAAAAGATCCTGCTTATGTAGGACGTGCCAAAGAAGTAAGAGCAGCACAGGAAGCAGTAGAAGCGAACAGCAATCCAGTAGAAGCATTAGCAGAATTAGCACCAGTAATTGATGCAATTCACGCTAAGTATGCAGATGTTACCAATGAAAATATTGGAATCGGAAGTACAATCTTTGCTGTAAAACCAGGTGACGGTTCCGCCAGAGAACAGGCAGCATCCTGCCAGAAAGTATTAGGTGGCTGGGCTAACATTGCAAATGAATACGCTACAAAGCGCTATCGTTCCAACCTTATTAACTGGGGTATGCTTCCATTCCTTATTGAAAAAGGTGACCTGCCATTCGCAAACGGAGATTACATTTTCCTGCCAGACGTAAGAAAGGCAGTCGAGACAAAGGCAGCAGAATTTGAAGCTTATGTTGTAAAAGACGGAAGTCTCACACCATTTGCTTTAAAAATGGGTGAATTAACAGATGATGAGAGAGAGATTATCTTGAAGGGATGCCTCATTAACTACAATCGACAGTAATTCTGAGTTGCCGCAGGCAAGGTAGATGGTGCTACGGAGGAAGTAGCGTTCGGATTACCAGAAGATTATGAGTAGAACCACTAAAAAATTGCCCCATTTTGTTCCGTTGTGCTAAATGGGGTAGATTTTTAAGTGGTTCTTTCTTGTGTTTTTGAGCAATCCGACTAAAAGCTTTTGTAGCGTCTCCCTTGCCTGTGGTAAATCAAAATTGTATACATATTAGTGCACTGTTGACAAAAGGAAAGTATTTGGTATATCATAAAAAAGATTATTAACTTTTAAATGTAAGTTATCTAAAAATCAGAACAAAAGACAATTGACAACATTGAATGAGAGAAGAAGGAGTGGAGTAAGTATGAAGGTTTCAGGAAATGACCTGTTTGTAACGGCAATGAAAAAGGAAGGCGTGGATACGATTTTCGCATATCCAGGTGGCATGGTCGTCAATCTTCTAGACGCACTCCATGATTGTCATGGGATTGACCTCGTATTACCAAGACATGAGCAGGGGTTGATTCACGCAGCGGATGGTTATGCCAGAGCAACCGGCAAGGTTGGTGTATGTTTAGTAACCAGTGGACCGGGTGCTACGAACTTAGTAACAGGAATTGCTACAGCAAACTATGACAGTATTCCATTAGTATGTTTTACTGGCCAGGTTCCAGAGCATTTGATCGGTAATGATGCGTTTCAGGAAGTAGATATCATTGGAGTGACTAGAAATATTGCGAAGTTTGTTATCATGGTCCGTGATAGAGAGATGTTAGCACAGCGAATTAAGGAAGCATTTTACATTGCAAGATCAGGAAAGCCAGGGCCGGTTCTTGTAGATTTACCAACAGACGTTATGGCAGAACTGGGTTCAACTTCTTATCCAACAGAAGTAAATATCCGTGGATATAAGCCGAATAAGGGTGTTCATGTAGGACAGCTTAAGAAGGCGATTAATCTGTTAGAAGAAGCGAAAAAGCCGATGTTTTTAATCGGTGGGGGAGTAAATCTCGCTCATGCTCAGGAAGAGATGACAAAGCTTGCAGAAAAGATTGATGCTCCAGTAATTACGACCGTTATGGGACGAGGAGCTATTTCCACCGAGCATCCTTTATATATTGGTAATATCGGAATGCATGGTTCTTATGCTGCTAATAAGACTGCAGATGAGTGCGATTTAATGTTCTCTATCGGATGCCGTTTTAATGACCGGGTAACTGGTGAGATTAAGAAGTTTGCACCGAATGCTAAGATTGTCCATATTGATATTGAATCCGCAGCGATTTCAAGAAATGTTACAGTAGATATTCCGATTGTTGCAGATGCGAAGGCAGCAATCTTAAAGATATTAGAGCATACAGAACCAATGAAGCATGAGGAATGGATTGCAGAGGTAAAAGGCTGGGATAAAGAATATCCTCTTCATATGGAAGTAGAAGAGGGGGTAAACCCACAGCGTATCATCGAGACTTTGAATGAAGTGTATGCAGACAGAGATACAGTATTTACCAGTGATGTAGGACAGCATCAGATGTGGGCTTCCCAGTATCTGAAGTTAGATGCGACTCATAGATTAGTACAAAGCGGAGGACTTGGTACGATGGGATTTGGCCTTCCATCTGCCGTAGGAGCACAGATTGGATGTCCAGAGAAGTCTGTCGTATCAATCAGTGGTGACGGTGGATTCCAGATGAACATGCAGGAGCTTGCAACAGCAGTATGCCAGGAACTTCCGTTAGTAAACATTGTATTTAACAATAATCGTCTCGGAATGGTTCGCCAGATGCAGGAACTCTTCTTTAAGAAGCGTTATACAATTACCTGCCTGCGCTATCATAAGTCCTGCAAGGGTAAATGTGGTACACCGGGCTGGGTATGTCCAGAGTATGTTCCTGATTTCGTAAAGATGGCAGAAGCTTACGGTTCTAAAGGATATTTTGTTACAAGTAATGATCAGTTAAAAGATACGATTCTTGAGGCGAGAGAGTACGCAGAGAAGAATAAGAAACCAGTTATTGTAGAATGTATGGTTGCTCCAGATGAACTGGTTATGCCGATGATCAAGGGTGGAGCAAGCTTTGAAGATATTATGTTATAGGAGGATGCAGAGATGAGAGAGATAAATACAGAAAAGAAAAAAAGATGGGTATCTCTGTATGTGGAGAACCGAATTGGTGTATTAGCACGTATTTCAGGAATGATGTCTGGAAAGTCCTATAACATTTCAAGTATTACAGTAGGTGTTACAGAAGATCCTACAGTATCAAGAATGACAATCGGCCTTTCTTCCGACGATGCAACTTTTGAGCAGATTAAAAAGCAGTTAAACCGCTGCGTAGAGGTAATTAAGCTTAACGATATTACCGATGCCCCAACCCATATGAAGGAGATTCTTTTCGTGAAGATTCATGAATGTTCTGAATTTGAGAAGGGTGAGATTTTCCGTATCTCACAGGTATTTGGAGCTAAAGCGATTGACTACGGTATTAACAGTGTTCTTTTAGAGAGTGTAAATACAGAGGGACGTAATAACGACCTTATTGCTCTTTTAACAAGAAAGTTTGATCATGTGGAAGTTGTTCGAGGTGGTATTGTTGCAATAGAGTCTATCAGCATGATTGACCGTTAATATTTAGAATAAAATATTGTTTTTCCATTATAGAATTTACGATTTAGAGCGTATTTGAAGAATTATTTCAACAATCGGTATATTTGTTTTGTAGAGAATATGTCCCTTGTTTGGATAAGATTTCCATAAATTGTGATTTATACTTAACAGAAAGTATTTTTGAATGCGGCTTAACAGAAGGGTATTTAAACATCTATGTTTAGATACTCTTCTTTTTTTCTTTTGGGATTGGAATGTTATATATGGGGAAATGAAAGTACAAAAATATAATTGATGAATAAAAAGAAACAAAGTAAAATATTGACAATTAAGAAGCGAAATGCTAAAATGAAATGGAAATATTTCCTAAAAATGAAAGGAGTGTAAAACGAGAAGAGAGATATTTTAAGCAACAGGGAAATATAGAATTTTTCAGGAGGGCAGAAAATGCGGATATTTTTTAGGAGAATCCTTATTTTTGTTTTAGTAGCTGCACTTTTTTTTACAAATATCAACATAAGCGTAGCTGCTTCTGGAATAGGGAAAGAGAGTTTCTACCAGATGAAAAATGAACAGGAAGATACCAGACAGATAGAGAATATTACAACGGAAAGTCAGGAGAGTACGACAGCCATTTCTAAAGAAACAACGGAAGAAAAGGAAAAATCAGAGCAAGGAACCACGGAGCAGCATAATGAAGCAGAAGAAAAGAGTACAGAGCAGGAATCAGAAAGTGCAGGAACACAGGATAAATCTCAGCAACAACAGGAGAAATTAACAGGTTCAGAACTAAAAGAAGGGGGACAGACAAAAAAATCTACAGAAAGGAATCAGGAACAGTCCACAGCGGAGCAGAGGGAAGACGAGGAGGAAGAGTCTGTACCAGTAGTAATGTCTACTCATCCAAGCACAAACCATTCTGTAACAATGCCTGATGTTACCAGCCATTATTTTTTATTACAAAAAAACAGCAAAAAAGTGGGAAGCGTGACAGGAAAAAATCTGCTTACAGTAGCTAATGCACAGGCGGCATCGAAGTATATTTATGAAAGTTATTCAAATGGAAGACAGTACAATTTTACTCCCCGCTTTAATAATAACAGTTCAGTAAGCGTTGGTGGAGGAACAGGAGGGGAAGTTTCTTTTACAAAAGTGAAAAATGGAACAGAAAGTGAATTTGGTACTTTATATCCTGCCGTATCGAAAGGACGTATTGCATCGAAAGTATTTAATTTACAGAAAACTACGGTGAATCCATACGCAGTATATAAAGATGTTGGAAATTGGTATGATTATAATACGAAGAGAACATATAAGATTGATTTAAAGATTACAGTAACAGGATATAAATTTCCAAGGGCAGCGATAAGAAAGCAGTTGTCGAATCAGGATTTAAAAGCGCCATATATTGGATTCCAGAAGAACAAGATTGGTATATCTGTTATGGGTACAGATTATGTGCAGACTCGCATGGATTTCTATTATAGTGGAACGACAACACCGGTTTCAGGAATCAAAGGATTAATTCAGTTTTGTGATATTGATGCACAGCAGGGTGTTGATTTTGGAACAGGTTTTGAGAAAGTACTTATGTTTCAGATGCAGCAGTCAAAACTTCAGTATAATGCGACAGGATTGATTACTGGTTCGAAAGGATATGTTTCTTCAAGGACGAGTGAAGGTTTTGACAATAATGATGAGACAACAACCGCAGTTGGAATTTTCGCGGGAAGTACGGTGAATTGTCGATGGACAGTAGCCAAATGTGACCAGAAGGATACGGGCGGTAATGCGGCATATGCGGTAAAAAGTGGATATGGGATTCCAGCGGATAGTTCACTGGCAGATTCTACATCCTATTATTGGTCAAACAGTACAGGACTGCTTTCGATTCGTGCAGATGTAGGGATTGGATTATTACCAGATGAAGTAAAGAAAGCGATTTATCACGGAAAAATCAATTCTAAAAATTCAGAATCAGCAAAAAAATTTCTGGGGTTGTCTGATAGAAAGGAGACATTTTCCTATGTTTTATCTGCACCAGTTCCGAGTCCGTCCAATGTAACTACAGCGAAGTATACATCATTTCAGTTTGAGGATAAAGTAGAGTCGCTTTTGAACGTAAAAGATGTGAAAGTATATGCAGATGAGGCGGTAAATAATAATGTCCAGGCTGATCAGATGAATTATACAGATGTAAGTGCCAATTTTAATATAACAAAAACGCAAGGGACAGATCATGCCACGACAGTGAAAGTGGCAGCGAAAAATGCGAAGTTATCAGCGGCGGCTTTTTATGGACACAGTTATTATGTGCATATAGAAGTGCAGATGAAATCGGATGAAGAGTTACATAAAATTAATAAATCAGTTGCGGACTGGTATCAGACAGATAATACTGTGACTGCGAAAGTATCTGAGGCAGGAAAATGTCAGGGAAGTGTAGCAGTTTTAAATAAGGGAACATTAAATGTAGCAAATAATCAGGGTGGTTCAGTAAAAAAAGAATCGAATTATGTGGCATCTAAAGTAGGGATGATAATTAAAGTAAAAAAGACAGATCAAAATAGCGGGCAGCCAATCGAAGGAGTGACATTTGGTTTATTTGGCGGTGAAAATGTCAGTATAGATAAAGCAGAACCAATAGATACGGCAGTAACAAATAAAGAAGGAATTGCTGTATTTAAGACAGGAACTAGCTATAGTTTTTATAAAGATAAATATGGAGATGGTCCATATTGCGTTAAAGAAATTGCTATTCCTGCAGTCTATAAAAATGTGTGGAAGCCATCTCTTAATAAAGAGTGGACTTACAAAATTCCAACTTTAAAATCAGAAGCTCTGTTTGATTTTTCTTCAAATATACCACTGGAGGCACAGTTAGAAAATACAAATTATCAGGCGGAAAAGAATTTAATAAAGGTTTACAAAAAGAGCAAAGATACGGGAACATATTTATCTGGAGCGGAATTTACCCTGTTACAGTGGTCACAATCTAAAAATCAATATGAAGAACTCTTTACTTTAGAAGAAGATGTGGATGAGAATAAGAGATCGGTTTATCAAAATAAGCAGGAATTTAAAAATACTCTGGATAATTTAGGTCGTTATAAAATTGTGGAGAAGAAAGCGCCGAAGGGGTGCATATTAACGAAGCAAGAGTGGACGTTTGAACTGTCGGAAAATACAGATAATAAGGAGAATCCTGTCATTTTTGAAAATTTGTCAACAGGAGAAAAGCAAAAAGGCAGTTTAGTATATGAGAATCCACTTCAAAAAGGAAAGCTCCTTATCCAAAAAGAAGATGATGAGGGGCAGCCAGTGAGTGGTGCTGTTTTTTCAGTAACTGCGGCGCAGGACATTTACGCACCGTGGGATGTCAAGGAAGATGGAACACCAGCTTCTGATACAAAACCTCTTGTTACAAAGGGAGAGGTAGTAGATAAGATTACAACCGGAGAAGATGGAAAAGGAGAAAGCAATAAGTCATTATATATTGGTAAATATATCGTAGAGGAAATTAAAGGAGCATGGAATCATATTAAAGGAGATACGATTTATGAAGCAGAGCTGCATTATGGTTTAGACAGTAGTAAAGAATTGATTAGTTATCAGCTTAAGGTAAACAATCTTTTGATGCATCCATCACTTGCAGTTTCTAAGCTTGCAGATAAAACAACCAATGAAGAGAAAAAAGCAGTTGCTTTTGATGAAAAAACAGGACGTTATATAGAGAAAAAGGTGACAGGACGCTATAAGGCAGGAGAATTCGTTGATTATACAATAAGAGTAACAAATACAGGAAATGTTTCTCTTTACAATATCAAAGTGACAGATGATATGGATTGTAAGGGGGAATTTGATGGACAGACACTCTCTAAATATGCAGATATGGAAACCGCAGCATTTGTACTTCCTGAATCGGGCTATTTTGTGACGAAAAGCGGAGATAAAGTATATGCTCAGATGTCAACATCATCTAATCTTGTATTAAACCTGCATCATCTTGCAATAGCTGACAGCGTTGAGATGCATGTGAAAGTAAAATTAAAAGAAGCTGTGAAAGATGCGTGGAAGCTTAAGAATGAAGTTCGCGTTCAGGCACAGTATGATGATAATGGACAAGAAGACGATGCGGATAAGCCACATCTAGTTGATGTACCAGTAAAGGACTTAGTAGATGGAGAGAATAATAGTCTGGTCGTAGACTGGGATTATATCAATATTCCAGGAATTCCAGAGGAAAAGGTAATAAAGACTGCCGATAGAACAACAGGAATTCAGATTGAAAATGGAGAGATAACATCAGGGTCTAAAATACCTGGAATATACAATGCAAAGGAAAAAGTAAAGTTCTCTATTGTAGTAAAGAATTCCGGGGAGGCAGCTTTAAAAAGGATTACAGTAAAAGATGCATTAAGCGATGAACTTAAAGCCGTATCCGATATGGAAAGTGCAGGTTTTGTTTTTGATGATGCAACTGTGGATAAAGATAGTTTTTATGTTCTCACTACAGCAAAAGGAAAGAAGATTACAGCCAAAGTAATAGATAAAAATACAGTGATATTATGTAATACAGGAGAGGATGGTTCTGGAACAGACCGCCTCTTTGCAGATGATTATATTACGTTAAATTATAGTGTTAATTTATTGCCTGGAACAGCGAATTTATATGATCTTTCTAATAAAGTATATGTTAATGGATGGTACTTTAATGGAAATGAAGACGAAGAAGTTCCAGGAGAAGACGATGAAGATATTATTGAAGTGCCAGGAATACCAGAAGGAAGAACCGCAAAACTAGCTGATAAAACAACTGGGGTTGTCTTAAAAGAAGGCAGATATGATGCAGGGGCTAAGATTTCCGGCGTTTATGAGAATGGAAATGAAGTAACTTATAAAATTACAGTAAGCAATACAGGAAGTGCCAATTTATATGATTTAAGATTAACGGATGTTCTTAGTAAGGAATTAGAAGAAGCTCTTGAAAAGGATAGTGTTTCTTTTATAGAGCAGGTCTACACATCCAAAGATAATCGCAAAGTGCGCACAAACTTAGAAGAACCACAGAAGTTATGGATGGATTTCCTGGCAGCAGGAGATGCCGTAGATGTGTATTTGAAAGGAAAAGTACGCATAGATGTCGGAAATCTTTTTTCACTTGAGAATATTGTAAACTTAACAGCAAGGTATAAAAAAGGAGACGAAAAAGCACGCAAAGAACAGGAAGAAACAGAAAAAGAAGAAGCTAGTACAGAAAAGAAAGAAGAAACATCAAAAGACGATGAGGCAGAGAAAGAAGAGGATAAAAAAGATGACCAAAAGGATGATCAGGAAGGAACAAAGGTACCGAAAAAAGAATTAGAACCATTATCAAAAGAAAGTAAAAAGGCAATAGAAGAAGCCTACGAGGCTATTCAGAAGCTTACCGTGGAAGAACTGAAAGAAGAAAGTAAACAATATGCAGAAATCCCAGTCACAGAATTAATGCAAGACGAAGATTATATTAATATACCAGGAATCCCGCTTGCAAAGATTGCAAAATTAGCAGATAAAACACAGGGAGTCACACTGGTAAAAGGCAGATATGAAGGTCAGAAAGAAGAAGGTATTTATGAATACGGGGATACCGTAGATTATACAATCACACTAACGAATGCAGGAACTGCAGATTTATATAACCTGCTTGTGGATGACACTTTAGATAAGAAACTATTATCTGTATTAAAATCAGATTCTATTACTATTACAACTGGGCAGGTTACAACAAAGATGGGAGATACCATTCAGGTTAGGACAGCAGAGAAAGATGAAGACATAGGAAAAGACTCAGAATCCATAACAAAGCAGTCAGAAAGTCGTTCTGTTGTATTAGATCATCTAAAAAGTGGAGATAGTGTCGCTATTCATTTAAAGGGAATCATACAATCAGAAGCGAACAGAGACACTGGATTAAATAATATGGTACATCTTGTAGCGCAGTATAAAACAGTGAATGAGAATGGAGAAAACGAAGAAAATTATGTTGAAGATACCCCAGAGATGACGGATAACGATACAGTAGGAATCGGTACTCCAGATATTTTAGCAGCCAAAAAAGCAGATAAAACGAAAAATGTTATTTTAGAAAATGGACGTTATACAGGAAAGAAAAAGTATGGAACTTATAAAGAGGGAGAAGAAGTTCAGTTTATACTTACAGTCACTAATGTGGGTAATGGAACGGCAAATCATGTAAAAGTAACAGAAGAACCATCAGCGGAGTTGAAAAAATATGTTCAAATGAAAGGGTTTGCCAATAAAGCTGGTGATGTGATACGAACAAAAAAGGGAAAAGAACTACATATAGAAACATCAAAAAAACGAGAACTCTGTTTGAAAAAAATAGAAGCGGAGGATGCTGTAGAACTAATATACATTGGAAAAGTAAAGAAAGATATTCCATCTATAAAATTTCTGAAAAATGAAGTGGTCATTACAGGACAAAATAAAGATGGCAGTAAGATACCAACGACATCAAAGATGAGTGATTATGACAAAATTAATTTAAAAGAAAAGGAAATAAAGAATCAAAATCCAAAGAAAAATAGAGAAACTGGCACGAAAGGAAATGGAGCAAAAACAGGAGATAATACTCCGGTTTTGATGTATAGTTTCTTAAGTGTAGCAGCCATCTTAGCACTTAGCGTTCTCATCTCTTATAAAAATAAAAAACGAAAAAATTGAAAACGCGAAGAAACATAATAGCAATATAACGATAAAATAAGAGAGGGTAAGAAATATTAATCTCTGCTTACCCTCTCAAAAACTTGACATAATCTATGAATTTTGATATTATATTCGTTGTGAAAACGAGGCGTGGCTCAGTTTGGTAGAGCGCTGCGTTCGGGACGCAGAGGCCGTGGGTTCGAGTCCCGTCGCCTCGATTAGATTTTTTAGTGGGAAACTCTTTGTTTATGCGGAGTTTTCCACTTTTTTATTGTCTCAAAAGAGATTATCTTGTTGTCACCATCTGTCACGCTTTCGGAAATTTCTTCTCTAGATATTGTGGTGAGGTTATTTGTTATAACATTGCTACTTAATGCATTTAAAACAAGTGAGTCGGTTTCTGTTTCATCTTTCAAGTTGAATATGTAATGTTTCATTGTTGTAGATTCATCAGCATGACCTAACAACTTACTTATGATTGTTATGGGTACTCCTCGTTGATATAATGTTGATGCATAGGTTTTTCTTATCTTGTGCATACTTCGTACTGGAATACCTGCATAAGCACAGCCACGTCTTAATTGTCCGTCAAGTGCATCTCTAGTAATAATTGTCCCATCTTCTGTTAGAAACAAAAATTCTTTGTTTTGATTTCCATTTAAAACATTAATCTGTCTGATACGGTCAATATATTCTAATGCCTTTGGTGTAAGAGGAATTTTTCTTTCCCCACAGTCACTTTTTGTATAATCAACAACATTCCAACCTATTTGTTTTATATTCTCCAAGTCGGTTATATTATTCTCTTTTACAACTTGCCGATGGATATAAAGTTTAGATGTTCCGTTTTCTGAAATAATATCAGACTCTTTCAAAGCTAATAACTCGCCACATCTAACCCCTATTTCAAAGTCTAACATAATTGCAAGTGGGACAGCATTTAAAGGGTCATTCTGAATCCTGCGTTCCATCTCTTTAATTAAAATATCCCGTTCTTTTGCTGTAAAGACTTCTTTTTCATTTGCTTTTTTTCTTGTCGGGGTTATTTTCTTTTTATTGACTTCAACACGATAGGGGCTTTTATCAATGTATTCTGCATTTACAGCATATTCAAAAGTTTGTTTTAAGACTCCGCACATATTTTTGAAAGCCTTATCTTTCATAGTGCGTTCATTTACAATGTCATTCAAGAGATTATCAACGTCTATTTTTGTTATCTCTACAAATGGCTTATAAATAAACTCTGTGTGTGGTTCATAGAACTTTTTCCAGTCCTGCATCATACGATTGATAGTACCGCCGCTGACTTTGCTTTTTTTATATTCCATAAATTCATAGAAAAGTTCTTTCAAGGTCGCTGTGTTCTGTTCCTTATCCGCTTGTTGTCTCTTTTCTAGTTCTATGAAGTAATCACAAAGTTTATTTTCAATATCTTCTCTGTTTCTGCTTCTACGGCGAAAACAACCGTTTTTAAGTGTTTTATCTGGTATACGGAAATACCATTCATTACCATAATGTTTGATTAAATCTCCATGCTGTTCTAAAATTTGTTCTCTTTTCATTCTCTCTATATTTTCCAATACATCTGCAATGGAAATAATGTCATTATTAATGGCATATTCAAAATCTATATTAAATTCTTTCATAAGACAATTTCCTATTAACTATCATCAAAATAAAATATCATAAGTTACACCCTCCGATGTTGTTTTCTCTTATTGTTTTGTTTGCTTCTTCTCAATTATTTCAACAAACCTGTTGTATCTGTCAATCACATCATGAATAGAACTATTTTCGATTTCTTCTTTCAATTCTCTTTTGTATAAATATAAACTGTTCCTACTGATTTGTGCCATCTGTTGTGTTTCTGCATCTGATAAAGAGCCGCCAAATGTTTTGTTGTGTTTCAAAATAATTTGTTTAGAATAAATAGCTTTCTTGACGGTAAGAGTAGCACCTTTTTTCTGTCCAATTTGTTTTCCGTTCTTCCTAGCGGTTTCTATTCCCTCTTTTGTCCTCTGGTGCAAGTCCTGTACCTCTTTCTCTGCCTGTTCAAATGCAATCTCTATTTGTTTCTTTGCTAATATCATTAGATACTCATTAATACCTTTTAGGATTACGTCAACGTCTGTACCTGTCATTTCTAACTGATTGCTCACCGCTTTTTTGTAAGTGTCAGTATCTATGTAATGCTCTTTCAGAAATACTAGATTAATTCCTTTGTTATACAATGTTTGATAAAGTTCAAACCCCTCACTTGCGGTTCTGCTCATTCGGGATACAGAGTCAAAAACTATGGTGTCACCCGTTTTTGCTTTTTTCAAAACTTTATCGAGTTCCTTTCTACCTTGAAACTTAGTTCCTGTGAATGTTTCCTTTACAATCTTTGCTTTAGGGTATACGGAAAGTATATTCCTTACCTGTCTGTCTATGTTCTGTCTCTTTGTTGAAATTCTGCAATATCCATATATCATGTTGTTATACCTCTAAATGTGCTGTACCAAAAGTAACGAACGTCCCTTGTTGTATCGTGATAGTAACATACAAAAACCAGAATGTCAATTACTTTTGGTACTTTTTTGATACAGGGTAAATTATGTACCTAATATTTATTGTTCTTTATCTGAATCCTGCTTTGTTATGTCCTGTAGTTCTCTTATGAGAAGATAAGAAGTGCAGGACAATCCTAATTTTTTTACAAGGTGTTGCAATATCCATCTTAACAATCCTGTTTTAAATTTATTTGTAATTTTGTACGAGTTCTTGATTAGTTCAAGAGTACCCAAAGTGCCTAAGTTAAGTTTATCATTTTCCATTCTGTTTTCCTCCTAATACCGCTAAGAACAAATCATAGTTCACAACAAATTTGTTGCCTACTTTTAAACATGGAATTTGTTTTTTTCTGTAGTTCATTGAGAGAGAGCAGGAGAGGAGGGTTGGGGGCTTTCTCAATATTCTCCTGTCTCTTTTTCCTTGTTAGTTGCCTTTTGGCTTTTACTGCCGCCTTTCTAAGCTGTATGGCTTGCTTTGCCTTCTCATCAGTCACTAGAACCACCTCCAAAGTAGTTAGAACCAAAGCATACTGTTTCCATTTGTTTTATTGCTTTGTCACACTTAAAATGGGTCATGAATACAGAAGAAAGCTCCTTCTGTTTTTGCTCTATATCTTTTTTCTGTTTTTGCTCGAATGTTGACTGCATGATACTTTTAGTTTTAGGGATAAGAGCTTCTAACTGTTTTTCTGTGAAAAGATTTTTATATTCATCTATTAGAGATAAGCGAGAAAGTGCAAGGGCTTCGGCTTGGGTTGCTTGTTTCACCCAGTTCCCTATTAATCTCTTATTAACATGAACCCCCTCTTTTGTTCTGTTCTGTCTTAATCTTAAATAATAATCATACATCTTTTGTTCAGATTCTAATTTTAAACTTTCTAATGTTCTAGGGTCTTCATGATAGCGTTCAGATTCTATTTTTTCTATATCCGCTTTTAATTCTGCCTGTATATTAGTTGCATTTGTTGCCAAGTCTTTTAAACCATCTAAAAGAAGCTCATTCAACTCTTGTATTTGGAATAGATTTACGTTTTCCAGTGTTCCAAATTCTCTAATGTTATCTCTAATAATTCCATAATCATTTATTGACATATGTGCAATCTGTTTTCTAATTTTGTTATCAAATTGTCTGATTTCCTGTTGTTCTTCTTGTATTTGTTTTCTAGTTTTGATTGTATCTGTATTTTCACCTCTAAAGTAATATCCCATATCACATACCTTCCTTTCTGGGCTACATATAAGCCTCATAAACGGATTCTAGGAGCTTAAGGCGAATAAATATCATTGCCCCAATCATCACTCCCTAAATCCCATATATTTTCATTCACTCCAGATTCTTTATTATTCCCATTCTCTGTTACGCTGATTAAATTTATATTTAATGTTTCTTTGTTCTGCTGTTCTAATTCGGAAAAAAGAACAAAATTCTTACCTAGTACCTTATCAAGTATATATTGATTGGCTTGCAGTCTTACTCGTTCATCAAGACTCCTATCTGCAATTCTCATAACATTTTTTAGTGCCGTTAATGAATACTGTTTCAATTCCTGTTCAAATTGTTTTTTATGTTCTCTTTCCCACACAGAGAGTGTTTTTCTTGGCATAACAAAACACCTCCTTATTTATGTTATATTGCATCTTTATTGCGATTTTTTGCGATTTTTTATTATTTTTTCACATGTTTTAGCCGTCTACACTTTGTTTTCGGCGACTTTTTTGTCGCCAACAAGCTAATAAACAATAGCTCTGGAAATCTGAACAAACTCACTAATTGCCCCTTTCCTATGCATGATTGTTTTGTTATTTTTAATTCTACAAATAGTTTTTTGTGCAGTTTTTTTGTTAGAATAAAAGTGTAAACATGCTCGTTCAAAAAGTTCAAAATCTATATACAAAATATCACGATGTATTTTGGCAGTAACTAATGGAGTATTTTCTTTTAAATCAAACACCATTGTATTGATAAGAGCATCGGCGAAAGTCTTTTCACCTCTATACCAGTAAACATCTAGCACCTGTTCACGAAAATCTCTTTTAAAGCCATTAATAAGTTTTTCTATATTTTGTTTTGTTAGAAAGTGACATAAATTTGAGGGAATACCAAGAAACGCTATGCCTTTGCTGTTCACCTTTTCCTCTATCCTCAACAACCCTTTATCTGCTTGCTCGAACCCTTTTTCTACTTGCTCTAATCCTTTATTGTACAACTTAAGTGAAAAGCGACCATTACTACACCTACATGTCCTTAAAGACTCAACCTGTGGTACTTTCCGCAGGATATTCGCCGAAAGAGGAACATTTTCATATTTACTATCATTGACTCCATGAACTGTTAGAAATACTTTGTTATTGTCCTCTAAAAACATTCTGGCAAATAGATTCATAATCGCCCCCACGTTCTCTGGCTTTTTGAGCATTGCGGTACAGTTGACTTCAACTGACTTGACGGTTATATCATTTTCATTATCAAAATCTATCTGGAATAGTTCTTCCAACTGAATTTTGATTTCTTCTATTGTTTCTTCTAGTCTTATTGCATCATACAAGCCAAATGGGGCGATGTTCGAACCTCTAAGCATCTTAGGGAGGGTTAGAGTAAGGACATATCCTTCTTTAGCTTTTTTCAGTTCACCAATTTTGTTATTTCTTCTGCTATGATATATCTCAGTTTGTTTTATGTTGGTATCTACACCTGTAATGTTTATTTCTATTGCATCAAGTCCAATTTGTGTGTGTTCATTTTTCTTTTTCAATCTTTATCCCTTCTTTCTGCATTAAAAAAGCAGAATATCAAAACAATGCTAAAGGCTTTCGGTGACCTAAAGGCAGGTTTTTGAAATTCTGCTTTAATACAAATGGGAAGAAATATATATCTGGGACGGCTTTTTCACGCAATCATTTAAAACTTACTTTGTTTCATAGAACATAATCGTTACCGCCAAAACAAAACAACAATGCAAACCAAGACCGAAATAGGGCTTAACACTATCAAATGCTATATTCAATTTTCTCTCTCTTTTTTGTATGGGAAAAATAGCAACGACTGTTGCTTTCTTCTGAAATGTTTTATCTAATTTTTAACTTGTACCCATTATAGCATAAATCCGTCAAATTTGCAAGAACTTTTTTAATATGATATAATAAAATATTTTATATTTATAAAATATGTATTCTCAGAATACCCCTGTAAGCTCCATACAGGCTCATATAAGCATTTTAATATATGCAATGATTCCTTTTATAGCCTAATGAATAAAATTATTAAAATAACCATGTAAATATACTGTGATACAATATACTTGCATCGTTATTTTAATTAGCAGATGTATTGGAGTCTCCTTTCACAAGATGTTGTATGTGTCACGCAAGTGTCACGTTTATTTTATGATGTTTGAAATATCGCATAAATAAAGGCTATTACAAGATAAACTAAGGTTCGAGTCCCGTCGCCTCGATTCTAAAACCGCATAAATAAAGGCTCTGAGGACTCCGTGAATATTTAGTAAATCAAAGTAATCAAGAAGTGAGATTTTGTACGAAGGAGCTTAATAAAATTTTGAAAATTATATCAGCAAAAGCATCGGAAATCTACTTAAACGATAGATTTTCGGTGCTTTTTTGTTGAGATAGTTTTATTTGAAAGAGAAAATAATATATAGTGCTTTATGGTCTCTGTCCCATTCCACCTTCTAATGTGATTGTCTCTCCGTTCATATATTTGAAATCTGGAGAAGCAAGCTGTACACAGGCGCGACCGATTTCTTTTTCTACATCTCCATAATGACCTGCTGGCGGCATCTTAACATTTGCTTTGAATGCTTCTGGATAAGCTTTTTCAAAGTTTTCAAGCTGAGTAGTCCAGGCAAGGGGACAAACAACGTTAACGTTGATTCCGTCTGCGCCCCATTCTGTAGCGGCTACACGGGAAAGTCCACGTATTCCTTCTTTGGCAGCGGCGTAAGCACATTGACCGTAATTTCCGAATAAGCCAGCGCCGGAAGCAAAATTAATAACAGATCCCTTTGTTTCTTTTAAATATGGATAGCATGCTTTCATGTAATAGAATACGGCATATAATCCAGAATATAATGCGAGATTGAACTGTTCTGTTGTGTGGTCCGCAAGACTGACACCAGAAGCAGAAGCCTGTGCATTATTAATTAAAACATCAATTCGTCCGAAAGTGTCAATAGCCTGTTTTACTACATTTGCAACAGCGGCTTCATTGTCTGTTCCTGCATTAACATCTGCCTGCACTGGAAGTACCTGAATGCCATAGAGCCTTTCTAACTCTTCTTTCGCATCTTCTAATTTCTGCAGATTTCGTCCGGTAATCACGAGGTTTGCGCCCTCTTTTGCGTAAGCCGTTGCAATACCATATCCAATAGAACCGCAACTTCCGTCACTTAATACGGCACGGCCGCCACCTGTGATAATCGCTGTTTTCCCTTTTAAAAATCCCATAATATATACTCCCTTCTGTTCGTCTATAATTGGATATCCGAATTACTTTTTTATCTTCTTATTCTTTTTCAATTTCATTTTCTTTATTTTACGAATCGCATGACTGTATGATAACAGAAAATTGTACTAAAATCAATACATAAATCTGTTAATATTCTGACAACTATGTTAAATAAATATCTTTTAACTTTATTATCTGATAAATAATAAACAATCTCTTTATATCCTTTAAAATAGCGGATTTCCAGTTGAATTTGTTTAAAGAAAAAATTATCTGATTTTTGACAAATAAAAAAATAAAAATGAAACATAACATGATATAGCCTGCATTTGTATAAAAAATAGCAATAGTTTTAGGCAAATTAATAAAAAAGATGAAAGAAAATGAAAAAAATATTCAAAATAAATTTATATAGCTAAAATATAGACAAAGAAAAATAAAAATGTCCGCATGTTGGCACAGAAAAGTTGTGCGAATTGAAAGAAAAATTGGGATAAAGGAGCATATTTATGCAAGAAACAGGCTGATAAAATTGATTTTTAGAAAAAAATAACAATCTTAATCCCATTTTTTCTTCAATGTTCTAACTGATTTCCTGAGCTGACCATAAACAGAACCCGCAAATCATTATTGTCATGTTATTTCGCCAGGAGTATAATGTAAAAAGAACATCTTACAGGAGGCATTATGGCAAAATATTTTTATTTTACAAGACACGGACAGACCGTATGGAATGTAGAGAATAAAATTTGTGGTGCAACAGACATCGCACTGACAGATTTAGGGCATCAGCAGGCGGCGGAACTAGGTGAGAGAATTTTAAAAGAAGGAATTAAGATTGATGAGATTTTATATTCTCCTTTAATGCGTGCTGCCGATACAGCAAAACATATTTCAGAAGTAACGGGAATTCCGGCGAGAGAAGAACTTCGATTAAAAGAACAGAATTTTGGAAAATATGAATCAACTCCAAGAAATGGTGAAGAATTCAAAAGAGCGAAACAAGATTTTGTGTGCCGTTATGAAGGCGGTGAATCTATGTTACAGCTTTGCCAGAGAATCTATAATCTTCTTGATGATATAAAAAAAGAAGACAAAGTGTATCTGTTAGTAGCGCATAATGGAATCTCAAGAGCAATCGAGTCTTATGTCCGAGATATGAGCAACGAAGAATTTGCAGGGTTTGGAATTAAGAATTGTGAACTTCGTAAGTATGAATTTTGATTATCAGAGCTTTGTGATGATTTGATTTGCTCCAACTGCCAAAGCACAGCTCTTTGAGAATGAAAAATCCTTATTTGTGACTTTAGTCGCGGCGTGTTGAATACTTGCTCTACTCGCTTGTATCCAATACTTGCTCCGAGGCCACAAATAAGGATTATTTCATTCTCAAGGGGGGCATCCTTCCTGAGGCAACTCAAAATCTATCCAGCCAATCTGCTGTTTACTTTTTTAAAGTACGGTGATTCAAAGTCGTAATTTTTATTGTTGACGCTAATCCAGCCAGTTTTCTTTCCATACTGGAACTGAAGGTAAATATTACCTTTGGACAGTGTGAGTTTTTTCAGAGTAACCTGTTTACCCTTTGGAACAGTAAAGGCAAGTTTCTTTCCGTTATAAAACCTTAATTTTTTTGCTGTTACAAAAATATTTTTGCGGAATAACTTACTGTAAGAGTCTTTTCTGCTGTAACCGATTGTGCTTTTTACGGTAGAAGTAGTAGCATTTGTCAAAACAAGTTTATTATTACGGAATTTATAAGACATTTTCCAGGTAAGCCATCCTGTTTCAGCAGGCTGTTCTCCGTGATGAAGAGTCAGACGGTTTTTCTTGGCAGATACAATCTCACAGGCGGTATTGTCTAGTTTGCTTACAGAATACAGCTTTTTAGATGTATTGTTATATTTGTAAATTTGGTTAAATACAATGTAATCGTTATCGCCAATACCCATTAATTGAATAAACTCATTTTTGTTTGTCATTTTGGCATATTTAGCGGTGATATAATTAATTCCGTTGTCAGTACAATTTTTACTAAAAGCCGTTTTCTTATTTACCGTAACTTTAAGTTTTTTTACGCGGAAATCATCGTCCATAGTAGTTGTGATAAGAATTTTATCCGCTTTTCCATCCCCGGTAATATCTGCAGATATTGTTTTCTTGACAGGAATATCTTTTACAGATGCGGCATTAGTAATAGTAGAGAAAGATAGACATAGCATAACCGTAAGCATCAATGAAAAAGTAAATTTAAATGATTTAAAAATAGTATTCTTCATAGCAATCCCTCCTTAAAATATTGCATAAAAGTACTACATGTATAATGTTACTATAGCATATTTTCAGAAAAAAGTCCTTAATTATCCTGAAATATTTGATACAAGTACCATATGTAATATAATTTATTATATCAACAAGTAAGCTTTCAAAAAAGTAACTAGTAGTCACTATTTATCCTTTTCCAGAAGGAAATAGAACAGCGAACTATCCAACAAACATGTCCAGAGCAATTTTAAAATGCTATCAAGCATTTTAAGAGCTGTGATATGAAATGTCTGCAGATCGTTCGCTGTTCTATTTTCGCTTATTAACAACTCTAGAGTGTGTTTGAAAAATCATTCCTGCAATCTGCACGCCCCAATTTGTGGGAGATTTTACCTGAATGAGGGCGGTGTAGCGGGCTACGTCAACTGAATGAAGGCAAAATATACCGCAAATTGTAACGCACATCTTGCGGAAAGCATTTTTCAGACACGCTCTAGATAGTTGCCCTTTTCATTTTTGTCTGTTTATTCTAAAATTAGATATTTAACAGATCACTGTAAGCCTTTAAAGCTCCGTCTGTATCGTGTGCAAGAACACGTTTTGCAAGAACTTTACCAAGCTGTACACCTTCCTGATCAAAACTGTTAACATTCCATACAAATCCCTGGAACATAATCTTGTTCTCGAAATGAGCTAATAAAGCACCGAGTGATTCAGGTGTTAACTGGTCACCGATAATGATACTGGATGGACGTCCACCTTCGAAATTCTTATTAAGATTTTCATCTTTCTTACCGCATGCGAAAGCAACGATCTGTGCAGCTACATTTGCACATAATTTCTGCTGACTTGTGCTGTCTTCGATTATTACATCCATGCCAATCTGGCTGTTTTTAAATCCAACAAACTGTAAAGGAACGATGTCTGTTCCCTGATGTAATAACTGATAGAAAGAGTGCTGTCCGTTTGTTCCAGGTTCTCCAAAAATTGTAGGACCTGTTACATAGCTTACAGGTTCGCCGAAACGGTTTACAGACTTACCGTTAGATTCCATATCACACTGCTGTAAGTGCGCTGGGAAACGGCTTAATGCCTGAGAGTATGGTAAAACTGCAGTAGATGGATATCCCTGAACGTTACGCTCATAAACACCAATTAATGCGTCCAACATATCTGGGTTCTCTAAAATATTCTTGTTTGCAGCAAGTTTATCTTCTTCAGCAGCACCATTTAAGATTCTTGCGAAGATTTCTGGACCAAATGCGAGGGAAAGAACAACTCCGCCAACTGCAGAAGAGGAGGAATAACGTCCGCCGATGTAGTCATCCATGAAGAATGCTTCTAAGTAATCATCACTCTTTGCTAAAGGAGATGTCTCACTTGTTACAGCAAGCATATGATTTGCAGGATTTAATCCGGCCTTTGTTAAAGCATCTTTAACGAAAGCTTCGTTTGTTAATGTCTCTAAAGTTGTTCCGGATTTGGATACAACGATGAAAAGAGCGTGAGCTAAATCAGTAGATTTTAAAATAGCAGCAGCATCATCAGGATCTACGTTACTGATAAACTTTGCTTCCATCTTAGCAACACCATTCTCTTTTGCCCAGTTCTCTAATGCGATATATAAAGCACGAGGACCCAAGTCACTTCCACCGATACCAATCTGAACTACAGTTGTGAACTTCTCGCCTGCAGCGTTAGTAATTTCTCCAGCATGAACTTTATTCGCAAAGTCTGCTGCTTTTTCCTGCTGGGAAACGTAAAATTCACGCTTGTTTACACCGTCAACAACAACATCATTACCTAACTGTCTACGTGCTAAATGATGAAGAACAAGACGTTTTTCTCCTGTGTTAATAACAGCACCGTTATATAATTCTTCGAACTTTTCAGCAAGCTGCGCTTCTTCAGCTAATTCTGTTAATGCAGTTAAAACAGTATCATCTACCTGTTTTGCAGCATAATTAAAGCTAAGACCTTCAGCCATTGGTGCTGTGTACTTTGCTACACGTTCTGCACCATTCTCACCAGCCATAGCTTCTTTGATGTCTACATGATTTTTCAGTCCGGCAAGTTTTTCATAAGATGCCAGAGTGTCAAGGTTGTTCCAAGTTGCCATAAATAAATCCTCCTTAGTTAATGTGACTATACATTAAACATGATTAAAATTAAGAATGTAAAGAAAATGAAATCTTTGCATCCAAAATCCCATATGTCAATTATACTAAAAAATATTTCCAAATGCAATGGATTCTTACTATTTAATTCATTAAGCAAACTACAGACGAAGCCATTGCCCTCAATAAGGCATATTTGTGCTTTTAGTCGCGGCGTGTTGAATGTTCGCTCCACGCGCTCGCATTCAACACTTGCTCCGAGACCACAAATATGCCTTATTGAGGGCAATGGCTTCTGTGCTATGGCTGGAGAAGATGAATTAAATAATTATATAATTTCTATGGAAAAAGTATGAAATCTGTGGTATAAAAGAAAATATGTAAATTTTAGAGGTTAACGTACTTTTAAACACATGCTATAGAAAGGAGGCAGTAGATGGAACGTTCTGTATTAGAGGAGGCAATTTATAATCGCTATATTGTGCCAACAAGAAGAAAGAGAACCCATCTAGCTGGTTTGGAGTTTGAGCTGCCGATTGTGAATGAGAAGAATGAACCTGTCAATTTTGAAGTGATTTATCAGGTAACAGATCGATTTATTGATACATTTTCTTTTTTGAATGTGAGCAGAGATGATAATGAACATATTTATCTGGCAGTTGATGACAAGACAGGAGATGGTCTGTCTTATGATTGCAGTTATAATACGTTAGAATTTTCTTTTGGGAAAGAAGAAGATATGAATGTGCTGTACAAAAGATTTTGTCAGTATTATACTTATATACAGAAGGAACTGCGTAAAGAGGGGCATATGCTGACTGGCATAGGTATTAATCCCCGTTATGCAGTGAATCAGAATGTACCGGTAGTAAGTGAGCGGTATCGTATGTTATTTCATCACCTGTCTTCTTATAAAAAGTATGGCAACAGTATTCCATTTCATTCTTATCCGAATTTTGGACTGTTTTCGTGTGCAAGTCAGATTCAGCTTGATGTAGAAGAAGAGCAGGTAGTTCCAATGCTGAATACATTTACAAAGTTAGAACCGTTTAAGGCATTGATTTTAGCGAACTCCTTATGGGGAGAGAATGCGGAGATTTTATGTAGCAGGGATAACTTTTGGAGAAACAGTCTTCATGGCTTGAATCGCCATAATGTTGATATGTATAATGTTGTATTTGATACAACAGATGAAATTGTTCGGTACATAAAAAGCATGAGCTTATACTGTGTAGAAAGAGAAGGAAAATATATCAATTTTCCACCAGTGCTTCTTAGTAAATATTTTTCCTCTGATCGGATAAAAGGGGAATACTTCGATGGAAATAGATATCGGGAAATCACATTCCATCCGAAGATTTCCGATTTGCAATATTTACGGTCATTTAAATTTGAAGATTTGACTTTCCGTGGGACAGTAGAGTTTCGAAGTGTATGTGAGCAGCCGGTAGGTGAAATTATGGCATCGGGAGCATTGCATGCTGGCCTTATGGAAAATATCAGAGAGCTTTCAGAATTTTTAGAGAAAGATACTTCCATCTATCATAATGGATATAATGCATCTGAGTTGAGAAGAATGTTTAACAGACGAAGAAAAGCAGATATTTTTGACTGGAAAAAGGTTTCAACGCAGCTTTTATCTATTCTGGAACTTGTGGAAAGTGGCCTGAAAAAGAGAGGTTACGGAGAAGAACATTTCCTCAGGCCTTTATATGGAAGGGCGGAGAAACTTTTAAGTCCAGGCAGACAGATGGCAGAAGGAATGGAGAACGGAAAAACACTGGAGGATTACATCGAAGAGTATGGAGGAATGTAATGCTGCATATTGAAAATGAGTATATAAGAGAACATTTATTAGATGGTGCATTTGGAATTGAGATGGAAAGTCTGCGTGTTGTAGGAGATGGTATGCTTTCACAGACTGCACATCCTTTTCCGGGAGATGCACATATCGTCAGAGACTTCAGTGAAAACCAGATCGAAATTAATACAGGAGTAAATGAAAGTATCGAAGCGGCAATTGAAGAATTAAAAGGACATACCAGAAGAATTCAGGAAAAGTTAAAGGCACTTCCAGAGCCAGAATTGCTGTGGCCATTTTCTAATCCTCCATATATTGGCGGGGAGAAAGATGTGCCAATTGCACAGTTTGATGGGAAAGATGCACATAAAACAGCCTACCGTGAATATCTTTCCGATAAATACGGACGTTATAAGATGACATTTTCGGGAAGTCATGTAAATTTTTCTTTTTCAGAAGATTTGTTAAGAGCAGATTTTGCTCTGCAGTCCGAGCCGGATTTTATGAAATATAAGAATAAATTGTATTTGGAGCTGGCACAGAAAATGGCTGTATATGGCTGGATTTTAGTGGCAGTTACGGCGGCCAGTCCGATTGTAGACAGTTCTTTTATGGAAAAAGGTGTCTATGGGAAAAGTGTTTTTACAGGATTAAGTTCTGTAAGATGCAGTGAACTTGGTTACTGGAATGAATTTCCACCGACATTTGATTATAGCGATATTGATTCTTACGTGAATTCTATTGAAAAGTATGTTAAAAATGGCTTACTAAAAGCACCGTCAGAACTCTATTATCCTATTCGTTTAAAACCTGCAGGAGAAAATAATCTTATATCTTTGAGGAAGAATGGAATCAATCATATCGAACTTCGTATGTTTGATTTAAATCCTCTCACAGGAGCTGGAATTGATGCGAGAGATGTGAAGTTTGCACAGCTTTTAATGGTGTGGCTCGCAACGATGCCATCCTGGTATGTTTCCAAAAAGGATCAGGTAAATGCTGTGCAGAATTTTAAAAATGCGGCCCATTACGATTTAAAGACAGTAAAAATTGCCCGTACGGAAAAAAGAGCGCGGTCTATCGTACATGAGGCATTAAAAGTTATCGGATGGATGAAAGAGTTTTATCAAGGCCTGAAAATGGACGATGTTCAACAAATCTTAGATTTTGAATATGAGAAATTTGTTGATCCAGAGAAGAGATATGCATGGCAGGTTCGAAAACAATATCAGGAAAACTATGTAGAAAAAGGACTTGTATTAGCGAGACAAAAACAAAATATGACTGTTTAGAGATATTTAGATATGACTGGAATCTCAGAGATTTTATAATCAGATACTTGCGAAAGAAAATCAAAATAGCTCAAAATGGTCATAATACAATATATGAGGAGAGAAGAACATCAATGTGTGAATTGTTTGGAGTAGATTCTGCAAAAAAGATACCGTTAAATGAGTTATTAAGAGAATTTTTTTCGGATGGAACAGAACATCCCCACGGTTGGGGTATGGCATTTTTTTACGGCAATGCTGTTTCTTTAGAAAAGCAGCCACAGTCTGCTGTGACAAGCAATTATTTAAAGCAGAGACTTCGTGCTAAAATAGAGACAGACAAGATGATTGCACATATCCGTCTTGCGACCAGGGGAACAATGGACTATGAAAATACACATCCGTTTGTTATGCGTGATAATTATGACCGCACCTGGACGTTAGCGCATAATGGAACAATATTTGAAAGTGAAGTACTTGAGCCATTTGTAGCGGCAGAAGACGGAGATACGGACAGCGAACGCATTTTGTGCTATATTATTGATCAGGTAAATGCAGCGCAGGATGAAAAGGGAGCGGCACTGACAAAAGAAGAACGTTTTGCGCTTCTTAATCGTATTATCCTGGAAATCGCGCCAGAGAATAAGCTGAATCTGCTTATTTTTGACGGAGAGATTATGTACGTTCATACTAATTATAAAGACAGCCTGTACCGTTGCCGTAAAGACACAGCAATCGTTATGGCAACTCGTCCTCTCGACCGTGATAAATGGAAGAACGTCCCAATGAATCAGTTACTTGCCTATGAAGATGGGAAGCTTATTTATACGGGTACAAAACATGAGTATGAATTTGTAGACAGCGAAGAGAAGATGCATATGCTGTTTCTTGATTTTGCGAATCTTTAAAAATAACACAGAAAAGGAAGAAATATATGTTAAATCAATTTTCAAGAACCCAGCTTTTACTGGGGGAAGAAGCAATGGATAAATTAAAAAATTCCCGTGTGGCAGTTTTTGGAGTCGGCGGAGTTGGTGGTTATGTCTGCGAGGCATTAGCGCGAAGCGGAGTCGGCACATTTGACCTTATTGATGATGATAAAGTGTGTCTTACAAACTTAAATCGTCAGATTATTGCCACAAGAAAAACAGTTGGTAAATACAAAGTAGAAGTAATGAAGGAGCGTATTTTAGACATTAATCCTGATGCACAGGTCAATGTCCATCAATGCTTTTTCCTTCCAGAAAATGCAGATGATTTTCCATTTGATGAATATGATTATGTTGTCGATGCAGTCGATACTGTTACCGCAAAAATCGAGATTATTATGCAGGCGCAAAAGCACGGAACTCAGGTAATCAGCAGCATGGGAGCTGGCAACAAACTTGATCCGGCAGCTTTCCAAGTAGCCGACATTTACAAAACCAAAATGTGTCCACTTGCAAAAGTAATGCGTCGCGAACTGAAAAAGCGAGGTGTAAAAAAACTGAAAGTCGTTTACTCCGAAGAAAAGCCAACACGTCCAATCGAAGATATGTCCATAAGCTGCAGAACAAATTGTATCTGCCCTCCGGGAGCGGAGCATAAATGTACGGAACGACGCGATATTCCGGGAAGCGTAGCTTTTGTACCATCCGTGGCAGGGCTTATTATCGCAGGGGAAGTTGTGAAGGATATTGCTGGGAAATAGGATTTTGCCAGAGAATTTTTTATATGCTCAAAGAACGGGTGAAGCATTTAATCACTTTCTAAATACTAGAGTGTGTTTGAAAAAGCATTGGGGCATTTATTTAGGAAATCAGGTTGGAATTGTGGGGGTTTCTAAACGTTAAAAGCACAAAGAAATGAAGAACATAGTTTTCAAAGATTGCGTAACATCGAAGAACTGTGTTTTTCTTTTCTTTGTGTTTTTTTATTTTATGTATTTTTGCATTGCACTATGTTGATAGCTGATTTATAAAGTTGAATTCTTTTATAAAAAGAGGATAGCGTACGTAAAGAGTAATTATAGCGGAGAAAATTAAAAATGAAAAAATGATTTAATATAAAAGGGTTTTATTTTTTTGAGGGAAATGTTAATATAAGAATATAGAAATTAATAGAAAAAATGGAAAGGATGTGTGGTATGCCGATTCTTAAAAAGAGTAGCTATACAATTAAAGATATTTATGCCTTACCAGAGGGGGAGCGGGCAGAACTTATAGATGGTCGCATATATGCGATGGCACCACCGAACAGGCTTCACCAGAAGTTAGTTATGGAGTTATCCCATGTGATCAAAAGCTATATTGAGAAAAATAATGGGGAATGTGAAGTATATCCATCACCATTTGCGGTTTTTTTAAATAAAGATGAAAAAATATATGTGGAGCCAGATATCAGTGTCATTTGTGATAAAGATAAATTAAATGACAGGGGCTGTGTAGGTGCCCCGGATTTTGTAATCGAAGTTGTTTCAAAGTCTAGCAGGAAGATGGATTATACAACAAAGAATGCATTATATTCGGATGCCGGTGTAAGAGAATATTGGATTGTTGATCCTGAAAAGGAGCGAACAACGATTTACTATTACGAGCAGGATGAAGCACCGATGATAAGCCTATTTACTCAGACGATTCAAAGTGGGATTTATGAAGGATTGGAGATTAATATATCGGAATTGTTGAAGTAGATAGCATTCTGTAATAACAAGTGGAATGTATAGATTAGGAAAATCCAAAATGTAGCGGTTAAAAGAAAGTTTCAAAATTAAACTAACCTTTACATTCCAATATGTTATTACTATAAATTTATATTATAGAAGAAAATAATTGAGATGACAATATATTTATGATTCTAATTGATGTTAATATAGAAAGAAAAATATTATTCCAGTTAGATTGATGTTATAAAATGCTGAGATAGATGCTATAATGAAGCTACAATCTTGGTGAAAGGTAAAGTGTAGTCTATTAATAAGATTTTTGTCTATGTAGAGGTAATAAAAATTGTCGACCAGTAATGATGTGAAAATATAGGAAGGTCGACAATGGGATAAATATAGGCTAAGAGCGAAATTATAATAAAAATATGGATATAAGATGAGGAGAATAGAAAGAGGTCGACAGAAAAAGAAGAAAGACTATAGATGATATAATGGTAGTTGGAGGACGGGAATTAATAGATACATTATGGAATGTAAATGTTGTAAAGGTATCGTCATCTGCTGTAACTTCTGCAGAATTAATAGATACATTATGGAATGTAAATTACGGATATGTTTTTCCTCCGTCATTGCTCACACCGAATTAATAGATACATTATGGAATGTAAATGATCTGGATCAATCGTAATAAACTTACTCATTTGAATTAATAGATACATTATGGAATGTAAATTCTAAATCATCATCCTCAATTTCGTCGTATACATGAATTAATAGATACATTATGGAATGTAAATAATACACTACCCTTTTCAAAGCAAATAGCCGCTTTTTTGAATTAATAGATACATTATGGAATGTAAATGCAAATATCATCTATCAGCTCGAACGCTTCGTCTGGAATTAATAGATACATTATGGAATGTAAATTGTGATTGCTATGGAAGATACTACGATTAATGTAAAGAATTAATAGATACATTATGGAATGTAAATTTCGACAACATGGATGGACATACATTCGAACATTATTGAATTAATAGATACATTATGGAATGTAAATTGTGATATTTTTATGATTACATTTTGATTTTGCCTGTAGAATTAATAGATACATTATGGAATGTAAATAATAACAAGATTCAATGTGCTGCCTGTGGTTATCTTGGAATTAATAGATACATTATGGAATGTAAATGAATAATTTTTTTGCTTTCGTGTATGCTGCAAGAATTGAATTAATAGATACATTATGGAATGTAAATAAATATGCATATGTTTTGTCTACAAATGGAGCATAAGAATTAATAGATACATTATGGAATGTAAATTAAAAAGAGGGGTGAAATGGCCTTTTCCAGATTGAGAATTAATAGATACATTATGGAATGTAAATATTTTTAAATGCAGAACTGTCTTCTGACATACTGTCGAATTAATAGATACATTATGGAATGTAAATATTAACGGAATACATAAGGCATAAATAAATCTTTGAATTAATAGATACATTATGGAATGTAAATATTACGATCTAAAGGGTTCCCTTGCTGCGGCTGAACGAATTAATAGATACATTATGGAATGTAAATTATCAGATTTATATGAATCACCATATAAGTAAAAAAAGGAATTAATAGATACATTATGGAATGTAAATTAATATGCGGCCAGAATTGCATCAAGAAAAGATTTTGAATTAATAGATACATTATGGAATGTAAATGTTGGTACAGTTGTATATGGTGGCTATCCAGTTAAAAGAATTAATAGATATATTATAGAATGAAAAAGATAGAACATAATAGTAAAGAATAAATTATTAAAGATGTTTATAATCCTTTAGAAAACTAAGCGAGAATTCTCGGTAGTTCAATTACCGAGATAAAAGTGTTTGTTTTTGTATATAGCTGAATGCTTTTTTAAAAACAAAAATATGTTCGAAAAAAATATTGACTATATAGTAAAATAATGGTATATTTATATGTATAAAATAAAATCTGATATATTTTATCCTCTTACAGCAAGAAGACTCCGACCTCTAAGGTGAGAGATGAATTGCATCTGCTACCTACTCGATAGAGCATCCTGATTATAGTATAGTATCTTTAATCGGATAATAAAAAATTGAGATAATAACGCACATTTAGTATTCTTACTATACTATCATCTTGTGCTTGTGTTCAAGTATCGCAGGTGGGTTTTCGAGGAAAAGGAAGTGGCATGGTGGCAAACAGAGCATATAAATTCAGAATGTATCCCAATGATGAACAGAAGATTTTGTTTGCTAAGACCTTTGGCTGTGTGAGAATGGTATACAATCATTGGTTTGATAGAAAGATCAGGCAGTACGAGGAGAACAAGACAAACGTAACATATACCATTTGTGCAAAAGAAATGGCTGCAATGAAGAAAACGGAAGAATACGGATTTTTAA
>ENA-OROU01000134-OROU01000134.1-human-gut-metagenome-genome-assembly--contig:-NODE-134-length-86025-cov-22.475747_pt1 | contig 86025 bp, 79 predicted proteins | sample MGYA00242131_ERZ509054 | MGnify/ENA primary metagenome ERZ509054 (study PRJEB26280, sample SAMEA2338749) | human gut metagenome | biome: human gut; feature: human-associated habitat; material: faeces... | reverse complement strand
ACAGAATATCCTTTTGCGATTGACTAGCCCAGACACAATTTTTGTCCTATATGCCGCTGATTGAAGGACGCTTTAATAAGTGATGCTTAGCGGGACGATGCTTAATCGTCCCGCTTGCGTTTTGTAACTAAATAGCTTCTACAAGTGGCAGAGACAAATTGCTATCTTGTGACGTCGTTGTAGCTATCGCGATCGGTATACCAAGCATACGAATACGAATTGCCAAACTCATATGACCCGTTCGCTTCGTCGAATTCGTCGACGCCACTATAACCTCCATAGGCTCCTCTGCGTCGCTGTTCGGCTTCCCATTCTTCTTGTTTTCGAATTCTCTCCATTGCTTTTTTATGGCGTTCTTTTTCTGCACGGTCACGCCTTGCGCGTTCTTGTTTTGTTAAGGGGTTAAGCCTAGTTAAGTGAGGTTTAAAGTAAAGTGAAGCATTCCCAAAATTGCCGCACATTCCCCCATATACTCTAAGCGTGTTAATCAGTAACTCAACATCATCGAAGCATTTATTCGTGAGAAGCGCTAATTCAATTTTGCGATGAATAAGCTCTTTGCCCCAGTCTTTTTTAATAGGAAGCTTATCTTCAGGTTTTCTGCCGTAATATAGCTTCGACCATCCGCCAACTTGCCCATAGGCGCGTCTTAAATTCCGCGAAAACGTTCCAAAGGCATTCCAGTATTCATGCTCACAAGATTTTATGCGTTCATGAATTTCGGTAGGCAGAGCAATACTAAAGGCGGCAGCGAAGTTAGGTAGCGGCGGAGTATTTTGTAGAAAGTTCGAAGAAAGTCCTTCAGCATCTTTTCCATCCAGAATCCGATCAATGTTCTTTTGGAGAGCCTCGATAAGCGCTAGATTAAATCTGGGCCTAGGGATGCCTTTGAGAACTTCTGCTTCGTAGGCAAAATACATGGCGGTTTCGCCTACGTTCATAGGGGGAATTTCCGGGGTGTTTTGATCGGTGTTTTCCGAAATTAAGATCTTGCCAAACCTTTCAACGTCTTCAAGATAAATGTTGAACTTCCAGTCCGATCCTAAGCTGCTTGCTTTGCGATAAAGGTAGTCTTCCCTAAAAATGTTTTCTTCAAGCACCTGTTTGGCACTCATAATATGAGTATCGCAACCTTTTAGATCGTTTACGTAAGGGTTTTTGGCGTCGAATTCGGTAAGGATTTTCTTGTAAAACCAAGGTTCGCTTTCCTGGTAGTTGGGTAACCCATATTTCTCTTGAATAGCTTTACATTTTTGAGCTATGTTGAAAGTGTCTTTTGCTTTCCCGAAAGGTAAAAGAGGCTTTGACAAAGCACCTTTGCACGCCTGTTCCCAAATCTGAGTGTTGTTTGATAGATATTTCAGGTCATCAAGATAGGTAGCCATTGTAGCTCCTTTCAGGATGGGTACGATACTGGTTAGTATATCGTAAGGAAGTAAATAGAAGGAGCGCTTGAAGTCTTAATTACCCTTTGAATTCTTACGTCTAGGGGGTAGATTTTAACGAGGGAGCATTGGTAATTTCGTTATGAATGCAGGCGTAGCATTTATTTGCCATGAATGAAGGTGCAGCGTTTTTTATCAGCTTCATTAGTGTTGACATTAGTCTTTTAAAGTAAGAACAAATCTTTTACTCTTTCATTAAAGGAGGTAACCGAAATGGCCTTCAAGATGGAGTTATACAAGGGTGGAGAGCTGCATTATCGAGCGGCGCGGCAGAGACGATATTTCGTTGGAGCGTTTGTTCTTTGCGTTGTTCTGTTCGTAGTTGGATGTCTAAATAATGCACAATTCTTTGATCAAGCAGGAGCGCTGTTCATTCTCTTGTGGTTGCTTTGCCTGTCGCTTGCTTTTCATGGGGCAGTTTGCGAATCTTATGCAGAACAATTTCCTTCTAGTGTCAAGCCTTGGTATTGGGCGAGCGTAATTGTTGCTGTTGGAATTCCTTTGTTGTCGAGTGTTATTGTTGTTGCGATAACGGGTCAATTTGCGTATTTGCTGATTTTTGCAGTAGCGGCGTTCTTTGTGCTGCGCAATCACCGTCTTGTGCATGTGGCGCTCAAATAACAACGCAATAGAGTGTGAATTCTAGGTTGACTTGCATGTGATAATTAAAAACATACCCATGCGAGCATAGTAACTTTGCTCGAGTGCGCTGCAAAGCTAGTGAGAGGGGATTGCGGTGTTAAGCATTTTTGTTACGGGTGGAATTGGTTCAGGAAAATCCACGTTGATGGAGTTCCTTAAAGAAAAAGGTGCAGGTATTGTTCTCGCCGATGAAGTGGGCCATGAAAACCTGCATAATCCAGAAATGAAGGCAGAACTGGTACAGGCCTTCGGTAAAGAAATACTCGATACGAATGGTGAAATTATTCGCTCCGAACTTGCTGCTCGTGCCTTCGCCACGCCAGAAGATACCGCGCGTATGGATGCCATTACTCAGCCTAGACTTTACGAAGGCTGTTTGCGTCACGTTGCGAGCGTGGGTCAAACTCACGAAGTTGTTGTTTTAGAAATGGCAATTCTTGACGGACGCGATGATTTCTACAAACATGCAGATATCGTGGTAGCAGTTACTACATCGCCTGAGGTGCGTGTTCGTCGCTTGATGGAATCGCGCGGTTTTTCCGAAGAAGATGCGCGAAACCGTCTTGCAAGTCAAGTACCAGAAGAAAACCGTCTTGGTATCGCGGATGTGGTGTTTACCAACGATGGAACCTTACAGGAATTTCAAGACCAAATTCAGCAATGGTGGGATTCTGACATCGCCCCAAGGCTTTCTTAGGTAAGTTTGTGTTAAGTTGCTTTGACTGTTCTGAATGATAGTGCAACAGTTTAAGAGAGTTTCGAATTGCAGAATCTGCTGAATTGTATAATCTGCCGAATTCCAGACGCTGTCGAATTGCAGATTTAGATTGTAGATTCTTTCGAATTACAGATTCAAATTTATAGGTAGGAATACAGGGAGGAATTGTGGCGCATCTTCAAAATTTAGAGGGCCATCAAATGGAGGGTAAATTACCCATGGCACGTCTGTCGTCTCAACCCTTTGAGGTGGTTTCTCCTTATGAGCCTGCAGGTGACCAGCCAAAAGCTATTGCTCAATTAGCTAAAAATATTGAATCTGGGATGCGTTATGAAACGTTGTTAGGTGTTACGGGTTCGGGTAAAACCTATACCATGGCTAAAACTATCGAGGCGGTACAAAAACCAACACTCGTTTTAGCGCCCAACAAAACACTTGCTGCTCAATTGGCGGCGGAGCTAAAAGAGTTTTTCCCGAACAATGCGGTGGTATATTTTGTCTCGTACTACGACTATTATCAGCCGGAAGCTTATGTTCCAACAACTGATACCTTCATAGAAAAAGATGCTTCCATTAACGAGGAGGTAGAAAAGCTTCGTCATGCCGCAACTTCAATGCTTTTATCTCGACGTGATGTTATCGTTGTGGCTTCAGTTTCTTGCATCTACGGTATTGGATCGCCGATGGAATACGCAGGTATGGCGGTATTTCTTGATAAAGAGATCGAACAAGATCGTGACGAACTTATACATAAGCTGATAGATATCCAATATGATCGAAATGACTACGAATTGAAGCGAGGTACCTTCCGCGTTCGAGGCGATTCGTTGGATGTATTTCCTCCCTATGCAGACAATCCGATTCGTGTGGAATTCTGGGGAGACGAAATAGAGGAAATATCTGAAATTGATAACGTTACGGGAGAAGTACTGAATACATACGAGGCACTTCCTTTGTGGCCTGCCTCCCATTACGTAGCAGCCAGGCCAGCGATTGAGCATGCCCTTCAAACTATTCAAGAAGAATTGCAGGAACGCTTGAAGCAATTCAATGAAGAAGGAAAGTTGCTTGAAGCGCAGCGCCTGGAGATGCGCACTTCCTACGATGTGGAAATGATTGAGACGATGGGCTTTTGCTCTGGCATTGAAAATTATTCGCGACACCTGGATGGACGCGCTCCAGGTGAGCCTCCTTATACTTTGATCGATTATTTTCCCAGTGATTTTCTTTGCTTTATTGACGAAAGTCACGTGACGGTTCCTCAGATTCGCGGAATGCACGAAGGAGACCGCTCTCGTAAGGTGACTCTGGCAGAACACGGTTTTCGTCTGCCTTCCTGTTTGGATAATCGCCCGCTTCGATTTGACGAATTCGAAGCGCGAGTTCCGCAGTTTGTTTATGTTTCTGCAACGCCAGGAGACTATGAGGAACGAGTAAGCGAAGCAAAGGTGGAGCAGATCATTCGCCCAACGGGATTGTTGGATCCAGAAATCGATGTTCGTCCTATCCTTTCGCAAATTGACGACATTATCGATGAAGCAAAAATACGTGCAAAGCGCGACGAACGAGTCCTTATTACAACTCTGACCAAGCGCATGGCGGAAGATTTGACTGAACATTTGCTTGATCAGGGGGTTCGAGCACGCTATATGCATTCCGATATCGGGACGCTTGAGCGTGTTGAAATTTTGCGAGATCTTCGCAAGGGCGAATTCGATGTTTTAGTTGGCATCAATTTGCTTCGAGAGGGTTTGGACTTGCCAGAAGTTTCACTGGTTGCCATTTTGGATGCAGATAAAGAAGGTTTCTTGCGCAACCATCGCTCACTTATTCAGACTATTGGTCGCGCAGCGCGTAATGCGGGAGGTCAAGTGATAATGTATGCCGACAAAATCACTGACTCCATGAATCGCGCGATCACTGAAACGCGCCGTCGTCGTGCAATTCAGATGGCGTACAACGAAGAGCATGGCATAGTTCCAAAGACAATCCGCAAGGGTATTAGCGACATCACTGATTATCTTGAGACCGACGAAGGTAAACGTAGCGCCGAAGAAGTTAACGCTGAATTGGCAGGTTATTCTCGTAGTGAGATGTTGCGCATTGTTGCATCCCTTGAAGAAGAAATGCTTGAGGCTTCGACGGCGATGGACTTTGAGCGTGCTGCGGCGGTGCGCGATCAGGTGGTTAAACTGCGTGCACAACTTGAAGGCAAAGCTGAAGAGGATATTTTGGGCGATTTGAAAAAGACTGCACGAAAGGGCAGTGCTTTTGGTGCACGAAAAAGTTCCTACGGTGGCGGTCGACGCTCATAGGCAAGAACGATTATGCCTGCCGCCCTTTATATGTAACAACTAAAGACACTTGCGTAACAGTTGGAGACACTTGCGTAACAGCAAGAGACGCTCGTAGTGACAATTGCGCATAATTTTCCACCTGTGCTCAATTTGTGGGGGAGTGCTACTTTTACTTGCGTTTGCTTATCTATCCCTCTATCCTTTCAATTAGTTAGATAAACTAAGTAATTGTTGAACGAGAAATCTTTGATTTCTTGCGAAAGGAGAGAGAGCATGGGATTCGCTGTTGTAGTTGACTCAACGTGCGATTTTACTCAGGACGAATACAAGTCCCTCGATGTTCATATGGTTCCCTTGAGCGTTCTTATCGATGGAGAAACGTTTAAGGATCAGTTCGAAATTTCTTCTGAGCAATTCTATGAGCGTATGGCTGCAGCTGAAAATCTTCCTCAGTCTTCTCAGCCTACCCCTTATGACTTTGAGCAGATGTACAACGCTCTTGCAGAAAAAGGATATGACGGAGTAATTGCAATTCATATTGCAGGTGTTTTGTCTGGCACGATCGAATCTTCTCGCACTGCTGCCGAACAGGTTGATATCGATGTCCGTGTTCTTGATGGCGCTCGTGCAGGCGCTACTGCCCCTGTGGCATTGGTTGTAGAGCAGATTTGCAAGATACGTGATGAGGGCGCTACGCTTGATGAGGCAGAGGCAAAGGCAAAGGAGCTCTTAGCAACGGCAGAGTTTTTAGTGGCTCCAGAAACCTTGGAGAACTTGCTTAAGGGTGGTCGTCTTTCTGCTGACCAGGTTAAAAACGCAAGTCTTTTGAATATCAAGCCAATTTTCACCTTTAATGAAAAAGGTATTCTTAACGCCTATGGCAAAGCAAAGGGTATGCGTGGAGTAATTAAGACCTTTGTTAGCGAAGTGGAAAACCGCACCAACGAGCATGGAACGCTTCGCATTCGTTTCTGCCACAGCGGTAATTTGAAGCCCATCGAAGATATGAAGGCGGCTCTTGCCGAGGCTGGCATTGAGTACATCGATGGCGGCACCTGCCCTTGTGGCGCAATTATTTCTACCCATCTTGGTCCTGGAGCATTGGGAATTGGCATTTTGCCAGCAAATGCATAAAGCATTATTAACAAAACTATTGGTTTTAAAGGAGTATGGCTTTGAATAAGAGCATCGAAACACCTGATTGGCAACGCGAAGGCAAAGAAGTTGTCAATGAGATGCTCACCGAAACATTCAATTCTATATTGCGTATTGAAGAACGATCACTTAACAATCGTCTTACTGAAGGATTGAGTATTGCTGAACTTCATACGATTGTTGCGGTTGGACTTCATGAAGTTAACCCTATGAAGGTGGTTGCTTCGCGTCTTGATGTTACGTTAGCTACTCTTACGGCTTCCATGACCAAGCTTGAACGGAAGGGCTATGTTCAGCGAACAAGAAGCGAAGTGGATCGCAGGCAAGTGCTTGTTCAGCTTACTTCTAAAGGACGTAAAGCTTTTCGTGCTCATGATGCCTTCCATAAAAAGATGGCGGATAGTGCACTGGAGTGTTTAACGCCTGAAGAAGAGGCTGTTCTTTATAAAGCATTAGGTAAAGTCAAAGACTTTTTTGATCACGAGAACGAAGCTGCAAAAGAATCTGCGGCTCAATAGAAAGGAACACAAATGGCAACTTTGGATGCAATTAAAGAAATTCTTGAAGAGACCCTCGACATCAATCCTGAAGATGTAACAGAAGATGCAACCTTTGAGGATCTGGGCATCGATTCTTTGGACATGGCAGAGCTTATTTGCGATATCGAAGAAAAGCTTGATATCGACTTTGGTGAGCCAGAAGGTCTTGAAACTATCGAAGAGCTTGTAAGCTACATTGATTCTTTGTAAATAACCAAGCTATCGGGCATTCTTTGTTCTAAGAAGCACTACAGTAGATTGACATGTACATAAGCGAACCAGGCTGAATAGAAAGTACTCTGATGTATATCATGCAGAGAAATATATTCAGGTGGTTCGCTTGTTGCTGTCAGATACCTCACACGAAAGAGATGGTTAGATATGAAAACACGAGTAACTGAGCTTTTGGGTGTTGAATATCCTATTATTCAAGGCGGTATGGCAAACATTGCTGACGCCCGTCTTGCTGCTGCGGTAAGTAACGCTGGCGGCTTGGGCATTATTGCTTGTGGCGCTGCTCCTGTATCTTGGGTAAAAGCAGAAATCGAAAAGGCTCGTGAGCTGACTGATAAACCAATCGGTTTGAATATTATGCTCATGAATCCTGAAGCACCCCAGCTTGCTCAGCTTGCTGCTGATATGAAAGTTGATGTAGTTACCACAGGAGCAGGAAATCCTGGTTCATATGTTCCCATGTGGAAGGAAGCGGGCATTACCGTTGTTCCTGTAGTTGCATCTGCTGCTCTTGCGCGTCGTATGGAACGCTGTGGTGCTGATGCTGTTGTTGCGGAAGGTTGCGAAGCAGGCGGACATATTGGCGAGCTGAACACCATGGTATTAGTTCCTGCTGTTTGCGATGCAGTATCGATTCCTGTTATTGCGGCAGGTGGTATTGCGGATGGTCGCGGAATGGCTGCAGCTTTTGCACTTGGTGCTGAAGGTGTTCAGGTAGGAACGCGCTTTCTTACTGCTGAAGAGTGTTGTGTAGCTCAGGCTTATAAAGATAAGGTAATTGCCGCAAAAGACTCCGACACGATTGTTACTGGTCGTGCGGGTGGTCATCCAGTTCGCGGATTAAAAAATAAACTTACCCGCGAAATTCGCCAGATGGAAGCTCAGGGTATGGGCGATAGCGCTGAAGCTGAAGAGCGTCTTGCGGGTTCTCTTCGTCGTGCGGTTCAGGGCGATGTGGACAATGGATCTATGATGGCAGGCCAGTCTGCATGCTTAGTTCATGACTGCAAACCTGCGGTAGAAATTGTTACCGAGCTTGTATCTCAGGCAGAAAAGTGGGCAGCTTTTGGTTTGCAGGAAATGGCGGACAAGAACGCAACGCGTGCCTGGAAGTAGGGATGAGCGTAATGAGTGTATGGATGATGCCAGGGCAAGGAGCTCAAAAGGTTGGCATGGGTGCTGATCTTTTGGTTTTGCCTGAAGTGCAAGAAACTTTTGAAATGGCAAAGGCAGCAACAGGAATTGATCTTGTTGCTTTGAGTAAAGAAGGCGATCAAGCGCAGATTAACGATGCGCTTAATTCTCAGGTTCTTACCTCAGCTATTTCGGTCGGTTTATCACGTGCTCTTTTAGCACGTGGTTTTCAGCCTGAGGCTATCGTTGGTTTTTCTTTAGGTGAAATTAGTGGCCTTATGGTTTCGGGTATTCTTTCTCTTGAAGAGGGCTTTGCGCTATTAAACGAACGCTCACATGCTCTAGCGGCAGCTTGTGAAAAGAATCCTGGTGCCATGCTTGCGCTTTTGGGTGCAACTCATGAAGACGCTCAAGCAGTTTGTGATGCTTGTGCTGAAGGTGAGGTGCTGGTTAGCGCAAACTACAATGCTCCAGGCCAGGTTGTAGTTTCGGGTAGCGTTGGTGCGATTGATCGCGCAGAGGCATATTGGAAAGAACAGTCTAAGCGTTGTTCGCGTTTGCGCACAGCTGGTGCGTTCCATAGTCCTTTGATGGAGGAAGCGGCAGTACGAGTTGAACAGTTCTGCAAAACACTTTCTTTTATGCCTGCAACATATCCATTGATTTGCAATACCGATGCGAAGCCTTTTGCGGTAGATGAAGCGGTAGAGCGCTTGTCTGCTCAGGTAAAAAGCTCTGTTATGTTCGAACAGAGCATCAGCGCTCTTGTTTCTCAGGGCGCATCTGAATTTATTGAAGTTGGTTTTGGTGGTGTACTTACCAATTTGGTGAAGCGTATTGATCGAGGTGCTACTCGCAAAAAGATTGGTACCTATGCCGAATGGGAAAAAGAGTTAGCTGAGCTTACTTCTCAGGCAGAGCAAACTCAAACTAATAACTAGAAGCTAGGCAACTAAAGGAGGTTTGTATGGCTGAAAAACAAGAAACCCAAGAACAAGTTGCACTAGTAACTGGTGCAAGTCGTGGAATTGGTGCAGCTATTGCGCGCGCTCTTGCGGCACGTGGATGCAATCTTGCGCTGAATCATTCAAGCGAACATAGCGCTCAGGCATGTGCTGATTTGGCAGACGATCTTCAGCGTGAATACGGTATTAAAGCTGTCGTATTTTGTGCTGATGTTTCTAATTTTGAAGCTGCAAAAGAAATGGTAGAAGGCGTTCGTGAACAGCTTGGTCGCATTGATGTGTTGGTAAACAATGCGGGGGTAACGCAAGATGGTTTGCTTGCCCGTATGAGCGAAGAAGCTTTCGATAAGGTTATTTCGGTTAACCTTAAAGGTGCCTTTAATTGTATGCGTCATGTTGCGCCTGTCATGATGAAACAGCGCAGTGGTCGCATTATTAATATTTCAAGCGTAGTTGGACTTTATGGCAACGCTGGTCAGGTTAACTATGCTGCTTCTAAAGCGGGCATTGTTGGCATGACTAAGAGCGCTGCTAAGGAATTAGGTGCGCGTGGCATTACGGTTAATGCGGTGGCACCAGGTTTTATTGATACCGATATGACTCGAGCTTTAAGCGAAAAAACACGCGAAGGCGTTGTTTCGCGAATTGCTTTGCGCGAATTAGGTAGCGTCGAAGATGTAGCAGGGGCAGTCAGCTTTTTGGCTAGCAAGGAAGCTCGCTACATTACGGGTCATGTTCTAACAGTAGATGGAGGATTATCGCTATGAGTTCACAGAACAATACGATGACATTGCATCGTGTCGTTATTACCGGTATGGGTGCAGTGTCTCCTGCTGGACTGGGCGTGGAAACTCTGTGGTCAAAAGTCACCAGTGGTGAGTGTTGCTTGTCTCTGTTCCCTGAAGAGCGTCGCGAGCAGTTGGGCGTTAATGTAGGTGGTTCCATTCCTAATTACGATCCTCTTGAGGTGGGTTTCACCAAGAAGGAATCTCGCCGCTTTGCTCCTTTCGTTCAGTACGCTATTTTGGCTTCTGATGAGGCTATGGCTCAGGCTGGCATAGATATGGAAGCCGAAGACGCCGATCGTTTTGCTTGTGTGTTTGGCTCTGGCATTGGTGGACTTAACATGTTTGAACATGAATCAGTTGTTCTTCATGAAAAAGGCGCCAAGCGTGTAAGTCCTCTGTTTATTCCTACGATGATTTCCAATATGGCAGCAGGCAACTTGTCTATTCGCTATGGCTTGAAAGGCGATTGTCTGAATATTGTTACCGCTTGTGCAACGGGCAGCCATTGTATTGGTGAGGCATACCGCCTGATTCGTTTTGGCTATGCAGATGCTGCACTTGCAGGTGGTAGTGAAGAAGGCACTGCAAATATGTCTTTGGCTGGTTTTGCTAACTTGGGTGCGGTAACCAAATCCGATGACCCAAAGAATGCTTCCATGCCTTTTGACGTTCGTCGCAATGGTTTTGTTCCTGGCGAAGGTGCAGGTGCGGTAGTTCTTGAATCGTTGGAGCATGCCCAGGCACGTGGCGCAAACATCATTGCCGAGGTTACGGGCTTTGGTTCTACGGGCGATGCCTACCACATTACTGCTCCTGAACCCAGTGGTGAAGGTGCTGTTCGTGCAATGAAGCAGGCCTTAGCTGAAGGCGGCTTTAGCGTAGATGATATTGGTCATTTGAATGCACATGGAACGGCAACCCCAGTAAACGACAAGACTGAATCTGCTGCTTGGAATGCTTTGTTGGGCGATCGCGCTGCAAAGATTCCTGTAACTTCAGTAAAGGGTTGCGTTGGTCATATGCTTGGTGCTGCTGGTGCAATTGAAGCTATTGTGGCGGCTCTTTCTGCTGCACGCAGTGTTGTTCCTCCTACGGCTGGTTTTGCCGAGGCGGATCCAGAATGTCCCGTCTTGGTGCCTACCGCTGCTATGGTGAATTATGAACAGAAGGTAGTACTTTCTAATTCGCTTGGTTTTGGTGGACACAATGCAACGTTGGCTTTATCGCCCTTTGTTGAGGAGCGTGCATAATGGCTGATGAAAAACAAACTACGTGTAATGCTTCTGATAGTGTTGCCGTGCCTGTTGAATTCCCCTGCGAAAAGGAAGGTGTTTTAAAACTCCTTCCGCATCGTGATCCCTTTGTTTGGGTAAGCCGTGTTTTGTCTTGTGAACCAGGACGGAGTGTTGTTGCTGAATTGGATGTTAATCCTGAACTACCACTATTTGCTGGTCATTTTCCTGGACATCCCGTTCTCCCAGGCGTAATTTTAATGGAGGCACTTGCTCAAGCTGCAAGTATTTGCGTGCTTGTTCAGGATGGCAAAGAGGGATCTTTGGGATATTTAGTAGGTATCGATAAAGCGAAGTTCCGCAAAACCGTACTTCCTGGTGAAACGGTAACGCTTAAGGGTACTATCACTAAGAATTCTTCACGTATGTGCGTTGCTGAAGTTGAGGCAAGTGTAGATGGGGAAATATGCGCAACAGCAGTACAAAAGTATGTTATTGCGCCTGGTAAAAAGTCAGAGGGAGGTAATCAGTAATGACTGCAGTTCAGCAGAATACGCAGGCAGCAGTAGTAACTGATGGTCCTACTATCGTATATCAGTTGCCAATTTTGGCAGAAAAGCTTGATGGTCCTTTGTTGGTAGTTGGATACGGCTCACCTATGAAGGCAACTGTTAAAGCGTGCGTAAAAAGCGGTTGTTCTCAGATTTGGGTAACAGGCACCGATGACAAAGCTCGTGCGTTTGCTTGTTCAGGTGCTGCGCAAGTGGCATCTCTTGGACCTAAGTTCGATGCGCGTTTGTTCTCTAATGAATACGCCATTATGGATGCGGTTCGCAAAAGTGGCGCATCGGTAATGTTGGTTTGCAATCCAGAAACTGCCAATAGTCCTCTTCTTCGCATGGTGGCACATCAGGCAGGCGTTCAGGTGCTCGGTCCAATGGATAAGGATCGCACTCACACTATGTGGGCAGAATGTGCACCTGATCCCGATTTTGGGGATTATGAGGTAACCTGGCGTAAATGTCCTAAATGTAAGTTGAACCATGACGAAAAGCCTGTTTTGGCTACGGGTGGTGTTTGTCCTACCTGTGGCGAGTTGTATCGCCTAACTTCTGATGAACGTCTTGAATATCTTTTCGATAAAGACTCCTTCGAGGAATGGAACACGGGTATTCCTGAAACAGATCCGCTCACCTTTCCTGACTATGATGCAATTATCGAAAAGAATCGTACCAAGAGTGGCTTAGAAGAAGCGGTTCGTTGTGGCTCTGCATACTTAAAGGGTCGCAAGGTGGCTGTTTGTATCATGGAGTCTACGTTTATGATGGGCTCCATGGGTTCAGTTGTGGGCGAGAAAATCACGCGCACTATTGAACGTGCAACTGACGAGCGTTTGCCTTTGATTATTTTCACCGCATCGGGTGGTGCTCGTATGCAGGAAGGCCTTGTGTCTTTGATGCAGATGGGCAAGATTAGTGCTGCGGTAGAGCGTCATAGCCGTGCAGGCTTGCTCTATATTTCGGTTATCACCGATCCTACCACCGGTGGTGTTACGGCATCATTTGCAACCCAAGGCGACATTATTGTTTCTGAGCCTCATGCGTTGATTGGTTTTGCTGGTCGTCGTGTTATTCAAGACACCATTAAGCAGACACTGCCAGAAGGCTTCCAGACGGCAGAATTTGCTCTTGAGCATGGCTTAATTGATGCCATCGTAGAGCGCTGTGATTTACGTGATTATCTTTCCGATGTGGTAGATATTCATTGTGCAACACAGGATCTTGAGGAACTGCCAGCAGGCAAGGGCAGTGATGGAACCATCCGTTCTGTTGTTCGCGCTGCTCGAGAAGCTGCGGTTTCGCGTACCGAATCAGAAGAATCTGCCGAACAGTCGGGCGCTGGAAACAACCAAGGCGCGGGTGCAGCAAAGACTATTCCTGCAAAACAGGGCGGAAATCCCTTTGCTCGTTTGTTTGGCAGAGCTGGCGCTGCGCTTTCTGGTGATGAATCATTCCCGCTCAAGCGTGCATTGCGCAAGCGCGGTGTTGCCGATGCGCCTTCCATTCTTCCTATGAAGAAGGCCGAAGCGGGATCTGATGGAGACGACAACCCTGCATGGGAAAGCGTTTTGCTTGCTCGTAATGTTCATCGTCCTACCGCTCAGTACTATATTGACCATATGGTGGATGGCTTTATCGAACTTCATGGTGATCGTTCATTTGCAGATGACGGTGCAATTGTAGGTGGTATTGGTTGGATTGATGGTATTCCTGTTACGGTTATCGCAGAAGAAAAGGGTGCGGACTTGCATCAGCGTATCGCACGTAATTTCGGTTGCCCTCAGCCTGAAGGTTATCGCAAGAGTTTACGCTTGATGCGTCAAGCTGAAAAGTTCGGTCGTCCTATTGTGTGCTTGGTAGACACGCAAGGTGCTTTTTGCGGAATGGAAGCAGAAGAGCGTGGTCAGGGTAATGCAATTGCAGATAATCTGGTTGCTATGTCTGGCTTTGGTGTGCCTGTCGTATGCGTAGTTCTTGGCGAAGGTGGCTCAGGTGGTGCTTTGGCGCTTGCTATGGGTAATCGCGTAGCTATGCAAGAGCATGCCGTTTATTCGGTTCTTTCTCCTGAAGGCTTTGCTTCTATTTTGTGGAAAGATCGTTCTCGTGCTGCAGAAGCAGCGGCGGTTATGAAGATGAGCGCTGCCGAAGCTTGCGAGATGGGTTTGATTGAGGAAGTTTTAAGCGAAGGCGAAAAGCCTGCGCATGAAAACCCTGAGCAGGCAGTGGTTGCTGTCCATGACTTTGTGACGCGCTCCCTGGAGGAATTGCTGCCAATGACTTCCGAAGAGCTTCGCCAGCAACGCTACGAGCGCTTCCGCGCTTTTTAAGTTTTAGGTTGGTAGGTAACCACCCATCAAGCCAAAAGGGAATGCATTTAGAGAGAATGCGCTCCTAGTAGATACAAAAAATCAGGCAATCACCTGAAGGTGATTGCCTGATTGCATTTAGATCCGAATTAGTGGAGCATGATCTTATTTGGTGGAGTAAGACCTCATTTTCCGAAGCGAGATCCGATTTGGTGGAACGAGATCTCATTTGGTAAAGCGGGATCCAATTCGGAATACTCGCTCGATGTATCTTAGCCTAATCCTAGCCACGTCATAATTTTTGGTGCATAACCCATGATAAAGATGATGATGATCAACACAGGAATGCCGTAGGATACCCAAATGCGGCTCCATGCGGGGAAGGCAATGCCTTTGCCCATATTTGCTTCTGCAACAAAGTTCTTCCAGCCCCAGCCATAACGGCGTGTACAGAATAAAACGAAGATCAAGGAACCCAAAGGCAGCATGTTGTTGGATACGATGAAGTCTTCGATTGATTGAATATCGCCAATAGCAGGGATAGTAACGCCAGATAATACGTTGAATCCGAGTGCGCAGGGAAGGCTCAAAATAATCACGAGAACACCGTTGATAGCAACTGCTTTAGAGCGGGTCATGCCCCATTTATCCATGCACCAGCTGATAAGGTTTTCGAAAACTGCGATAACCGTGGAAAGTGCTGCAAAGCTCATGAATACAAAGAACAAAGCGCCCCAAAGTTCTCCCAAGGGCATTTGTGCGAATACTAATGGCAAAGTTACAAAAACCAAAGAAGGTCCAGAGTCGGGGGTTACTCCGTAAGCGAAGCATGCGGGGAAAATAATCAAACCAGCAAGGATAGCAACAACGGTATTAAGTGCCGTTACAGAAATTGCTTCACTGGTTAAACGACGCTCGCGCTTGATGTAGGAACCGAAAATTTCCATTGCGGCAATACCTAAGGAAAGCGAGAAGAACGCTTGTCCCATTGCAGCATAGGTTGCCTCACCGAAGGTCGACCATCCGTTTTCAAACAAACGAGAGAAGTCGGGAATCAGATAAAAGGCAATACCTTCGGCACCGCCTGGTAGCGTCATGGTTCGTATACACAGCGCAATCATGACAACGAACAAAATCGCCATCATCCATTTCGTGATGCGCTCTACACCTTTTTGTAGGCCAAGGCTGCAAATAGCAAATCCGATAGCAACAGCAGCTAACATCCAGCCAATAAGCTCGCTAGGATTGGCGAGCATTGCACTGAAGACGTTTGCGGCAACTTCGCTTCCGCCACCATTGAAGGTTCCTGCTGCCATCTTTGGAATATAGGCAAGCATCCAACCTGCAACAGTGGTGTAAAACATCATCAGAATCATGCAGCCAATATAGCCCCACCAAGAAAACCAGTGGAAACGACGTTTTGGCTCAAGGATATCGAAGGCCTGTGCAGCACTTTTTTGAGCAGCACGACCTACTGCAAATTCCATGACCATAACAGGTAGGCCTAGAATTACCAAGAAGATCAGATACAACAATACAAATGCGCCGCCACCATATTCGCCGGTGATGTAGGGGAAACGCCAAACGTTGCCGATACCAATTGCGCATCCAGCAGCAATAAGGATAAATCCAATACGTGAGGCAAAATGCTCGCGAGAAGAACCAGCATTTGCTGCTGTATCAAATGCTTTGTTACTCATGGTTCACTTTCTCTTTAGTCGGGAACAGAAACGTTCAGAATTTTACCACTTTGCAACAGTTCTATGATGAAGGTATTGGCAGCGAGCTCTGCATCCCAGATTTCGGTCATAACAAAGAAACCTGGATGCTCTTTGGCATACGTAAGTGCCGTAGTGATGCATTCGGTCAAGTCGTTGTTTTCGATGCGAAATCCTGTGTACGTATCTTCGGGGAGGTATTTGATATCTGCTTCGTTTGTTTGTAGGTTGGTGTCCGATTTGCTGGGATACAAATCGACCGCCACATACGCTTGGCATGAAGACGTTTTTTCGGTTGAAGTTGTATCGATGAGCAATCCCTGAAAATAGAGCGGCGTTGTGCCAAGTTCGTCGGCAAGCTGATAAAGATCGCTCATAGTTTTTAAGTAGTTCTTTATTTCAAAGGGACGACTAATATCCCAAGGTTTGGCACAAAAATAGCGCGAAGGCATTGTTCGCGTATAGGTGTTAGGGCAGTGACGAAAACTGTCTTGTTGTTCAATTTCTTCCAAATATGTATTGATTTGAAGAAGCGATTGACGAGCTCGTTTTATCTTTTGTTCGGCAAGCTCAGATCCCTCGATAAGCAATTGACGCAAATCAATGGTGCCTTGTTCGGTTTGATAGTCAAGGATGTGTTTAAGCGGTATGCCGAGTTCGCCACAGGTCAATATCACATCAAGATCAAAGAGCTGAGCAGGTGAATAGTAGCGGTATCCGCTTTGTGGATCAATGTAAGCAGGATTGAAAATGCCTAGTTTTTCGTAATAGCGAAGTGCTTTTATGCTGACGTTTTTCAATTTTGCTGCTTCACCTATTGAAAGAAGTGAATTTCTCATGATGGCTCCTTGATTCTACCCTTGGGGCAGAGTTTAGCATAGCAATTCGAAAAAGTAGGCAATTGCAAACTGTCTTTAATTGCAAAACGGCGTCTAACAGAAAACTGCTTTTGAAAGCGAAGCTCGTAAAGGCAGAGTTCGAGCCGATGAAACATTGAGTCGATTTGAAAGGGTAAAAATGAATCCTTATCTCATGATAGCCATTGCGGTATGTGCGGAGGTGTTTGCTGACTCCATGCTTAAAGCGTCGCAGGGCTTTAAATATAAGTTGCCCGTTGTGGGTATCGTTGTGGGTTATGTCGTTGCATTTTGGTGCATCTCGCAGGTGCTTATGATGTTGCCTCTTGGGCCTGTCTACGCTATCTGGACGGGAGCAGGTATTGCTCTTACTGCAATCGTAGGTGCCATTATCTGGAAAGAGGGATTCAACTTAAAAAAGATTGTTGGGCTTACTCTGATTATTGGCGGTATTGTAATCCTGAAATTAGGTGTTTAACCATGGGAAATATTGAAACATTCCAAAACGAAAAAAGCAGGAAATCAAGAAATTAAGTGCATCAAAACGGTTTTGGTTTTTGCTTTTAGGTATTTCGATTGTTTGCGAAGTAATAGCAACGATATCTTTGAAAATGGCAGAAGGTTTTACCGTTCCAGCGCCAAGTGTTATCACTATCGTGGGTTACTTGGCGTCCTTTACCTTGCTGGTTCGCATTCTTGAACACATGCCGCTTGGTTTGGTTTATGGCATTTGGGGTGGTGTAGGATCGGCGCTCACCATGTTGGTAGGCGTGCTCGTTTGGCATGATCCGTTTACTCCGCTGACTGCTTTAGGTTTGGGCCTTGTAGTGGTAGGCGTGTATTTCTTGAATACGGGAACTGACGAACTTGAAGCTCGAAAGTCGCAAGAAAAAGCGCAAGAGGCGCAAAACGCCTAGGATGTGCAGAGCGCGTAAGATTTGTAGAGTGCATAGAACGCGTAAGGTTTACAGAACACACAGAACGCGCTGAATGCATAAAGGCAACTAAGCTATCCCTAAACTGCCCACAAAGGAAACGATCGCAAACCATATAGGTGGCACGAATAAAGCGGGTAGCATATTCATCGTGGGTATTTCTTTAATCTTTAAAAGATTGATGCCTGTTGCCAAAATAAGCAGACCACCCACGATGCCAATTTCTGCCATAAGGCCACCGCTCATATAGGGAGCTAAAAAACTCGCCAGCAAAAAGATGGTGCCCTGCCAACAAAAGAGCACTACTGCGGCAAGCGCAATGCCAATACCAAATGTGGCGGCAAGAACGATAGAAGAAACAAAATCGAGCGTTGCATTCGTTAAAAGAAAGGTTTCATCGCCATAAAGTGCACTGTTTATTGGTCCTAATATAGATAGCGTTCCCACGCAGAAAAGCATAATGGCAGTAGAAAGTCCACGAGCAAATTCGGTGCCGTTTTTTGCTCGTTTGGATACGGCCTTTTTGAAGCGTTCTTCTAAATTCAGCGCAGTTCCAATTACCGCACCAAGTGCCATGCTTACGATAAATAAGACAGGGTAATTGCTGTTCGGTATATTTTGAATAGCAGCATTCAGACCAAGCCCGATAGTAGCAACGCCAAGTGAGGTGAAAATAGCTTCCTGATATTTTGGCTTTAGCCCGCGTTTAATTACGCTACCGATAGAACTTCCTACAAGAATGGCACACGCATTGATAATGGTTCCTATCATGCGGTGGTACTCCTTTCTTGTAGGTTATCCCTGTGTGTTAATCGTGCTCGGTAAATCTCGCAGCGCATTCGCGTAGCACGTAATGGTGCAAATGCGGTTATCGTTACAAATGCTACGCTGCAGCAGATGCGTATGTTATTTACCATAGCGCAGATAATTCTAACAAACGTTTCTTTCACGTGAATAATCTACCGATGAACTATCGATGTGTTGCGTTGGTCGGTTTTCTATTACACTAGTTAATACATGCAGGGGTGCCTTGGATTTGCGAAAGGCTGAGAGGGCAAAAGCCCAACCCTTTGAACCTGACAGTTAGTACTGGCGTAGGGAGCAGATTCTTAGGTTTTCTAGGAGCGCTGTCTATGCAGCGCTCCTTTTTGTTTGGGTCGCAGCATGGAATTAGGAAACGTCTAATGTAAGGAGAATGCGGTGATTGAATCCGAACAAATCAAGCAAAACATCGTGAAAGCAGTTGAAGAAGTTCGCGCTACTAATCCTATGGCAGGATCAGTAACCAACACGGTAACGATTGACTTTGTGGCAAATGCTCAACTTGCGGTGGGTGGATCGGCAGCAATGGTGTATCTGCCCGATGAAGGTGAATGCTTAGTTGCGGCAGGGGGAGCGGTCTATCTTAATATGGGTACTCAATTCCCTATCTATACCGAAACCATTCCCCGAACTGCAGCAGCAGCGTTTAATGCAGGAAAGCCTTGGGTAATTGATCCTGTTGGTATTGGTATTGGTCAGCAGCGCACTGATCTGCTGCTTGAGGTAAAGCAATACAAGCCCACGATCATCCGTGGTAATGCTTCAGAAATTATTGCTCTTGCGAGTTTGTGGAATCTGGAAGGCACTACAGAAGATCTTTCCCGTGCTCGTGGAGTGGATAGTACCGACGAGGTTGCTGCCGCACGTGATGCTGCGGTTGCGCTGGCTCGTTACACAGGTGGTGCTGTTGCGGTATCGGGGCAAACCGATCTCGTTACCAATGGTGAAGTAGTGGCGTATTCACATGGTGGATCTTCTCTTATGTCGAAAGTGACTGGTTTTGGATGCTCGCAAGGTGGAGTTTTGGCCGTGTATGCTTGTGCTACAGATCCTTTTACCGCAGCGTTAGCGGGTGTGGCGCACTACAATATAGCTGGAACCCGAGCCGAGCAGAGCGCAAGTGCTCCAGCAAGCTTTAAGGTTGCGTTTATTGACGAGCTTTATAGGGTTTCGCCAGAAGATATCGCAAATAATCCCTTTGAGGTGGAAGAGGCTTAAATGAATACTCTGGTCGCTGTTGCTATTGCGCCCTTTGGTGTAGGGGACGAACTAGCAGAACACGTAGCTGAGGTAGTGAAAGTAATTCGTGAATCGGGATTGCCAAACGAAACTCATTCCATGTTTACCGAAATTGAAGGTGAATGGGATGAAGTTATGCGCGTGGTAAAGGAAGCCACGTTTGTTTTGGCTGAAAAAGGTATTCGAACTGAAGTTATCTTGAAGGCTGATGTGCGCCCAGGTCACGAAGATATGATGCGTAAAAAAGTTGCCGTAGTAAATGAACTACTTGGCGAATAGCGTAAGTGGTCGGACTACTTGCCAATAAAGCGCAAGTTGTTCTGCTTATAGAAAAACTTGGCGAACAGAGTGGCTAACTAAAAGGTTAGGTAAACGCAGACTGGCAGATGAATTGTTAGTTAAACAAGAAGGAATAGGGATTTCTGTGAGAAATGCACTCGATATTTCAGCTTATTTGGTAATAGGACCAGAAAATACTCTTGGAAGACCTGTTGCGGATATTATTCGCCAGTCTTTGGCAGCAGGTTTTACCTGTATTCAGATTCGCTCCAAGGAATGTTCTGCGCGCGACTTAATTGACTATACCGCGCAGGCAGCACAGGTAATTTCGGAAGCAGGAAAGAGCGATTCGGTAGCGCTTTTGGTTGATGATCGCTTAGACGTAGTGCTAGCTGCTCGCGAAGCAGGGGTTAAGGTAGACGGTATTCATGTTGGTCAAACCGATATTCCTGTTGAAGTGTGCCGCAAATTGCTTGGACCTGATGCAATTGTTGGCCTTTCAGCACGAGCAGATGAAATGCTGGAATACGTTAAGACGGCAGATATGAGTCTTGTCGATTATCTTGGCGTGGGGCCCTTACATGAAACCCCTACAAAAAAAGATTGTGGACGCAGTGCGGATGGCACCATTATTACTAAAAGCATTGATGATTTATGCGAATTAGCCCAGGCGAGTTCAGTGCCTATTGTTGTTGGTGGTGGCGTAAAATTAAATGATATTCCTTTAGTAAAAAGCACGGGGGTAGACGGTTTCTTTGTTGTGTCTGCTGTTTGCTCGGCAGATGACCCTTATCAATCCGCGCGTGCATTGGTTGAAGCTTGGAATCAAGTGTAGAGCTTATCTGTAAGCTGGGGATAAACTAAAGGAAAACACCTGCTGGTAAAGGGGGAGTAATTATGCCAGATGAAGTAATGCCGTATAGGTTTTCAGGAAGAACGCAATTAGCAGAAGTTTCACCTGGTGTTTTCGCTCTTGATTTGCCAACACCTTTAGCAATAGGATCTACGAATTCGTATATCTTTAAAGCTGATGGAATTCACGATAACGGTCGCTCTCTTATTGTGGATACTGGTTGCAATTCTTCTCTTACTAAGGAAACCTTCGATAACGCCCTTGCGGAATTGCATATTGCTTGGGAAAACGTGGATGTTTTCATTACTCATTTTCACTGGGATCACTGTGCTGGACTCGATCAAATTTGGCAACCAGGAATGAAGGTATACGCAGGGGTTCAATCCACGAAAGATCACGGAACTCCCGTGATGGCGGCACGTGAATTGGGCGAAATCGAGCGACGCACCAGTGAATACTTTGAAGTGGGCGATGAATATGATCCCGCTTACTGGCAGCCTATGACCATAAACGGAGAAAAAGATATACCTCTAACGCACGTTCATGAGGGTGAGATTATTACTGTTGGAGAATATGATCTTCAAGTTTTAGAGACACCTGGTCACGATTTGCATCACGTGTGTTTGTATGACAAGGCTAAAAAGCTTCTTGCTGCAGGTGATCAGATTTTATACAGCATGAATCCGCCTATTATGATGGAATCAGATACAGAAGATCAGCTTGGCATTATGCTTTCTACGCTTGAGCGTTTAGGAAAGCTGGAGGTCGATCTTGTACTGTGTGGTCATGGTGAAGAAGGTAGTGATTTGTCGGCACGTTGCGCCAGGGTAATTGATCATTATCACAGGCAGTTAGCATCCTTTAAGAAAGTGTGTCTTGATTATCCTGAATGTAGTGATGTGGGTAAGCTTTCTTATTATTCGACCCATGAAGGCAAGCGAACCCCCTGGGAAGACAGGCTAATTTTTGGCAGGCGCGCTTTGCTGGCTCAGAATATGGCCTATGTTGCTCATTTGGTAGCAACGGGGGAACTGCCCGATAACTATGATGTGGTTCCGTTGCGATAAAGGATTTCGTCACGGGAACGGGTTTAGTTTCGCTGAATAGTTTTGTTTCGGCAAAGAGATCCCGTTACGTTAAGTTAAATACCTTCTTTTTCGGTGCTCTTCGCTATCTGGAGGGCACCGATTTTTTGTGCAAAGAAACGGATAAAACAGAACAGAACAAATACCGTCATTCCTCCAGCGAATGCCGCTTCTATATAGAAAATTACTTCACATACAAACGGTAGAGCAATGCCTACTTCATTGAGAACACTTAGCGTATTGGTTAGTGCGGTTGCGGTAATTACAAAAGGAAAGGTCATAGCGGCAAAGCTTGGGAAAAAGCCACCGCGTAAGAATTTTGGCAATTGCGTAAGGACTACCACAAAGAGAATCTGCGCGAGGAGCTCCAACACAACAACAAAGGTGATATTTGGTTCGCTGTATACCGCTAAATATCCCGCAAGAGACAGGCTCATTGGTGCGGCATAAATACAGAATGTTGGTGCTGCGCCAGCAGTAAGAGATAACTTGGCATGACGCGCGGTAACTAAGAACAGCAAAACGATATAGGCAACAAAGCCAAACCAGAATAGGGCTTTTCCGATAGTAATCATATCAACCGCAGGACTAGTAACTGATCCAACAATAATTCCTACATAGCAAACAAACCAAGTAGCAAAAACATCGCCAAGCTTAAATTCCAGATAACGCTCTCGGGTAAACCATACCATTAAGACGAATTGACCAATAACTGCAGCGAACCACAAAACACGAGCTGCAGGTAGAGAGATAGGTGCTAGATAGGTGGAAAGTTGCATGTAAGTCATAAAAAACGTTCCAAATACCGCGGCTTGAACAGGCTGATGTAAGTCATGCGCGAGTGCTTTTCTGCAAAACAGAGCCTTTGCCGTTACAAGTGCGATAAGAACAATACTTATTGCTGCGCAGGTGATTTCAAAGTAACTGTTGTAGGGGCCAATTAGCTTACCAATTGCTACTACGCCTAAAGCAAGTCCAGCAGTGGGAACAGGTACTTCTTTTAGGAAATCACGAATCATAAGGGGAAGCCTTTCAATACAATCCTGTTTTAGAGCAACGTCAAAAAATGAGCTTTTGTTGTAGTATGCCTGCTCTTGAGTAAAATAATCCCTAATGATTACTTTTATTATCATAAGGAATTGTTATGCTTGATTGGCGTATCGATACATTTTTAGATGTGTGCGAAACCTTGAACTACACCCATACAGCTGCACGTTTAAACATCACGCAGCCAGCGGTATCCCAGCATATTTCATGGCTGGAAAAGCAATTAGGTGTTCAGCTGTTTATTCGACAGGGTCGCAGTCTTTGTCTTACTGAACAAGGTGGTTTGGTCAAAGAAGTTCTTCAAGCACAGCGAAATGATGAATCTTTACTTAGGCGAGAACTAACCATGCTGGATTCAGGCAACAGCACCCTTTCTATTGGTGCTACGCTTACGGCTGGCGAATACCTTTTAGCGCACCCTTTAGCGCGTTGGTGTAAAGCGCATCCTCAGGTTCATGTACGAGTTGATACCGCAGACACGCAAGACTTGCTTCAAAAGCTCGATGCGGGAGAAATTGATTGCGCTTTGGTGGAAGGCATTTTTGATTCAACACGCTATTCATATAAAGAATGGTCGCACGAGCGTATGGTGTGCGTTGAAGCTGCGAATAATAAATTGCCAGAATTAGATGCATTTCAGGACTTGTCAGGCAATCAAGCTATTACAGTTCAATGGGACAATGAGCATCATAAAAATGATCAAGACGAAAAGGATGGCTGCTGTTTTCACTATAGCGATTTACTCGATCGTAGCTTAATCATCCGCGAGCCAGGTTCAGGATCTCGAGCAGTTCTTGAAGCGTCATTAGCTCGCAGAAATTTAGTTCCTGATAGTTTTGCTCGCGTCATTGAAGCCAAGGGTGTAGGACTGGCTTTAGAGATGGCAGCAGGTGGGCTTGGCATTACGTTTGCTTATGAATCGGCAGTAGTATCTCGCATTGCTGCGGGTGAGTTGCAAGAATTGTCGCTTGAAGAAGAAGGACTCGATCATTCGATTTGTTTCGTTTGGCGCCGTGAAACGTATTTTTCTGAGCGATTTGAAAAGTTGTTCAAAGAACTACGCGGAGTAATGTAACCCCGAAAGTAGGGGATGTAGGCGTAGAAAAGAAAGGCTGCACGCATTATGCGTGCAGCCTACTGTTTGCGGAATATCCTTGTGTATTTATCTTCTGAGGGCTTTGAAGCTAAATACTTAGGAGGTTTTGTCTAATTCATATTCAATAATCCAAAAGCAGTTCATCTCAAAAGAGATTAATGAATCATCGAACGTTCATTAGCCACATAGTTTTTACTGGTTGTTTGACTTACTTGTTCTTGTACTTCTTAACCAGCTGACGACCTGCAATGTAGTCCATGATTTCGTTGGTACCACCAGCGAATTCGTAGCCCTTAAGATCGTTCCAGATACGGCCAGCGCTCATTTCCTTGGTGTAACCGATGCCAGCGTAAATGGACAATGCATGCTCAGCAACCTTAGTAAGATTCTTGCAGGCATAAGCCTTAAGCAGTGCAGATTCCAAACGAGTGGACTTGCCCTGGTCGAGCATAGTGGTTACCTTGTACAGACGAGTACGTACGTTGTCCAGAATGGTTTCCATCTCTACCAAGTGCTGCTGAATTGCAGAAAGATGTCCGATTGGCTTCTGGAAGCAAATACGCTCGGAGCAGTAAGGACCAACTTCGTTCATTACTGCCTGTGCCTGGCCAAGAGCCTGAGCAACAACGAGGCAGCGTTCGAACTCGAGCTTCTTCATGAGAAGCTTCCAGCCTTCACCAGGTTCACCAAGACGCATGTCTTCAGTGAGAACAACATTGTCAAAGAAACAGTCAACGAATGGTACGATCTGCTGACCGATCTTCTCGAGTCCGCCATAGGTATAGCCTTCGATTCCGTTTGGAACCATCCACAAGGAGTACTTGTCGTTTTCATACGATGGATCTTCGTCCTTAGCTACTACGATGGTGTAAACGGAGAGGTGAGCCAAGGTAACCCAAGTCTTCTGACCGTTCAAAATATAGGTGCCATCAGGCTGCTTCTTGGTTACGCAGGTCATAGCGTTGTTGTCGGAACCAGCACCAGGCTCAGAAATTGCGGTAACGGCAACGCTGGTGGATTCTACGTTATTAACAACGTCCATGATCTTTTGCTGCTGCTCTTTGTTGCCGAATTCGATAACGTCCATGATGGAGTTGAAGTCGGTCTGGAAAGGAAGTACGCAGCTGGTGTACTCGTGAAGCTTTTCCATCAAAGCAACCAAGGTAAGCTTGCTGCAAGGAATGCCGCCAACTTCTTCTGGCAAGCCAAGGTGCATGAAGCCAAGCTCGCGGAAAGCCATAGCTGCTTCAAGGCTGATGTGATGGTCTACTTCGTAGTACTGCTTAATAAGTTCAGGAGTGAAGTACTTTTCAGCGTATTCTTTAGCACTTTCGAAGAAAAGCTCCTGATCAGAAGTGAAATCAAAATCCATATGGACTCCTTCCTTGTATAATGTTTCCCCCAAAATGTATTGTACTTTCATTCTGCTACAGAAGATTATTTCGTCTTATATTACTTTTAGGGGTGTTTTATTTATATAGGTTATAGATTGCGTATAAATGCTTATGAATAAAGCATTATGAGAAAAAGCCCCATCCACTTTTCGAGAAAATGGGTGTTGCAAATTAGAAAGGGATTCTTTGCGAACTATTAAGGGAAGTATCGATTAGCGGTTAGGTTGTAAATATCCTGACCAGGGAACCATAGGATCTGCAGGCGAGTCACTCCATATTTCTAAATACGCGGTTCTGTCTGTCCAGGAAAGAGAGTAGGAATCGACGCGTACGGGACTATAGGCGTCATCACAACTAAAGCCACCTTTAGATTCTGCAAAAACGCTTCCTGCGGGAACGTAATAAATATCTCCTGAGCTTGCGAGTAAGAAATGATGCTCAACTATTAATACCCGATCTCCTTGATTGCTTGTAGGTTCGAGTAAATAAGGTTCATCGACTACGAAGAATAGTGCGCCATATAAAAAGGTACACATTGCTACAAAGGTGCATAATGCTGAAGCTAATGCACGTCCGATACGCCAAGGAATACTCCCGCGTTTTTCTACGGGCCGCAGGAATAACGCGATAAGTAGCAGCAGGGGCGAAACGCATGAGAAGAGTAATACATCTAGTAGCGGCAAATTAACTATTACTACTGGTCCAATTACTAGGGGAGCTATTTCGAAATCGATAGAGATTAAAAAAGCAAGCAATACTACTGCACTCAAACAGAGCGCGAAACCTATGGAGCGAACAATAACTGAGCTCCGTTGGAATCGAATAGGCTTTGAAGAAGAGGCTTGCATTGCAATAACTTTCTCTTAGATAAAAATAATAGTAATCATGTGCCGTGAAAAAATTGTGACTCTTATTTTGCGATCTCTGGATTCCTTCTGTTTTCCGAGTAAGGCAGTCTAGCCGCTTACGGAAAAACGTAACACCTTCTGTCTGAATGCATCTTTAATGTTACTAATTTGGTCGTATATTCGAGCTAACAGCTAAAGAATAGCAATTATGCTGCGACGCGAATAAGTTATTTCGCAACCTTAGAAACACTAGCCAAGGCAAACATGCGCATAAGACAAATTTGAATGTAATAGTTCTATTTGACACAAGGAAAGAGGCGTTGATTATGGCAGAAACATTGAAACTTGCAGTACCTACAATGGGCAAAGCAGGCCTTAACGCACAGCGTAGTGGACATTTTGGTCACTGTGATTGTTTTACTCTTGTTGATATTGTTGATGGCGAATTAACCAACGTTACTGAGTTAGATAACCCGCCTCACGAAGAAGGCGGTTGCATTGCTATAGTTGATCTACTGAAAGAACAAGGGGTTCAGGCTATTGCTGCTGCGGGTATGGGAATGCGTCCTATGCAGGGTTTCGCGAATGCAGGAATTGCAGTGTACTACGATGCTGAACACCCTATTGTGGGTGATGCAGCAAGGCTGGTGGCAGAAGGTAAGCTTCCGAACATGACCGCTGATCAAGCCTGTCAGCACTAAGAAATTGTCATTTAGTTTGTTTGGCCTAGTAAGTCAGTAAATTTATATTTTGCATTAATACTTTTGAAGTAGTGTAAGCCGCCTCGTTTTGTATGGGCGGCTTACATCGCTTTTCGGGATATGAACAACATTTGGCACGAATTTCCCTTAATGTAGCTCCGCTCGTTTTGTAAAGATGTTGAAATGTATTTAAAGCAGTGTTTTTGGTAATTAAGCAAGCTAGATGGCAATAATATAGACAAATATTAGAAAATCTAGCTGCACTAAGGGAAATTCGATCCAAAAGTTTGAAAAATGAGACCTTTTTGTTTATTAGGTTTGTACGTAACCCTATTCCTCTAGGTTGTGTAACTTTATTTTGCAAGACTACGAAGAGCTTCTGCGCTATCGGCAGAAGTCATACTTAATGAAATATCTCCCAGCACAGTCATACTAACTCGTATAGTGTCAGAGTTTTTATATGTGGTTATTTCTATTACCTTTTCTTCGGAAACATCAGATTCGTCTTGGCCAAGCTTAATCGTTTCGGGTTGCCAAAGCTCAAAGATATATTCTTCGGGCGTATCGGGGGTAACTGCTATCGAGTTTTCTTGCGATAGTGGCATAAGAGCTTCTTCGATGGCAGTTTGGTCGGTAATTTCTTTTATGGTTTTACCTGAATCGGGATCACAGACCACAATGCGGGTTGCTTTTTCAAACTCAAGCCCCGCTAACATTTCTGCAGCATCAGCGGCTTCTTCACCAGCATTAGCTAAGTTGTCAGCCGCTTCAGTTGCTGAATCTACTGCGTCATTTACAGTGTCTTCATTGAGGGTGAAGTTGACAGAGCATCCCGAAAGCAAAAGGGTTGCTGCCAGAAGGGGAGTAATTAACAAGGCGATAAACGTGCGCTTTTTTGTAATCATGGCTGGCCCTTTCTGGCGAGGATTTATATTTAACAGGCAAGTTAAGTTGATAGTGTATGAGCTGGTTATCTATAAGCTTATTATGCACGAATGAAATAAAACGATGCGTAATAAAATTGATTGTTGAATTGTCGTTAATTTCCATCTGGCCTGGGGTTGCAACTATTGGTTGCATGGAAATTGGCAAAAATGCAGCTCGCTGGTTGGTAGATAAAAGGCATCTGCTACCCTTATCCTGATTGTGCCGGCAAGAACTAGTACGAAAGCGAACACCTTGTACCGCGAAAGTTTTTTGTTTCCAAAAGAGGAAGCGCTGCGAGTGCAAGATGAAAGGGACTATCATGAGTTTTCGAGATAATCTGCAACATTTACGCGCAACGCGTAATATGACGCAAGAGCAGCTTGCGATGCTTTTGGGAGTAAGCCGGCAATCGGTTACCAAATGGGAAGCAGAAAAAAGTTATCCAGAAATGGATAAGCTCATAAAAATCTGCCAAATCTTCGAATGCTCGCTAGACGATTTAGTACAGGGCGATTTAACTACACGTCAACCTCAAGCAGAAAAGGCGATTCCTGTTGGTGCTCCTACAGATGTGTGTGGCTACGATGCGCATCAGCGAATGCTTGCTTGGAAGATTCCTACGGGAATTGCGGCGATTCTTATTTTTGTTGGTCTTGCAATGCTCCTGGAGGGAACCATTGCTCTTTCGGATTGGAATGGCAAGGATGGTTTGTTTGTAATTCTGGTGCTTATAGGTACCTTGATTGGACTAGCTTTCCTTATCCCAGCAGGAATGACTCATTCTGCTTTTGTAAAAGCTCATCCTTATATTGAAGACTTTTATACCGAAGAGGAAAAAACGCAGGCCCGTAGTAAATTTACGTATGGTCTCATTGGTGGCATTGCCTGCATTTTTGTAGGAATTGGCTGCATGCTTATTATGGAGAGTAATCCTGAAACGGAAGGTTGGAGCTACTTTTTCTTACTGTTCTTCATAGCTCTTGGTGTGTGGAATATTACCCACTATGGAATATTGCTTGGACGCACCAACGTTGCCGAATATAACAAAAACGTTGCCGATGAATTGGAAATGGAAGAAATCGTAAACTCTCAATTAGATGCCGAATTAAAGGAAACTCTTATACAGAAGAAAAAACGTACTTCCAAAAAAGGTGCTTTGTGCGGAGTCATTATGATCTTCTTCACGATTGTTGGTCTTGGATTGCTGTTTATCCCGATTCTGTCTTCGCCCGATCCATCGAATTTTCAGCCCGAAGGAACAACTGCTATGTGGTTTTGGCTAGCTTGGGTTGCTGGTGGACTTGTGTGCGGAATTGTAAGCATAATGATGGATGCGTTCGGCGAACACAAAAAGTAAAAGGTTTGCAGAACGAAAACACTTACAGAACGCGCCAACTTGACTAATGATTTGCAGTACATGTTTGTTGCGGGGTAGCACTTTTGGCTGTGGGCTTGGTAAAAAAGCTTACGATAGGTATCACTTAATGATTTGCGCTCGCTAATTTTCTCAGGGCGTTTTTATCAACAACCTCAACTGTGCCGCGCGAAAGCGACACATACCCATCGTCAGCAAATCGCTTCAACATACGAGAAACCACTTCACGCGCACTACCTAGGTGATGCGCTATTTCATCGTGAGTAAGCTGGAGCTTATCTGAGCCGCTGCGTGCAACTTCATCAAGCAGGAACACGGCAAGACGTTTATCGAAGCTCATAAACAGCACTTGTTCCATTACCCACATAACTTCGCTGAAACGTTCTGCTGTTTGGCGATAGGTAAATGCTTCAACGAAGACGTTTTCTTCAACTAACTGCGCAAAGAATGCGGGATCGATAATAAGAAGTTCAGTATCGCTAGTTGCGTCTAAAAATACATCAAAGGTAATCATGGTCAATGCGCATGACGCTGCTAAAACGCAACTTTCCTGTTCTCCTACACGGAAAAGAGTTATTTGTTTGCCCTCATCAGAGAGCATATAAGCGCGTAAACTACCAGATAGCACCAACATAACGCCAGCAGGAGTGGAAGGATTTCTTACCTGCTCTCCTTTGGAAAAGCGAGCATATCGGGTGTGAGCGACAACCGCATCCTGTTCTTTAGCGGAAAGGTTAATCCAAAAGGGAAGGCGCTGCGATAACAGCGCCTGGATAGTAGCGAATTGTTTGTTCTGGTTGTTTGCGGTATCGCTCATCATTAAGGCTTTCTAATCGAGCGTGATCTGTTGCATGTAGGTATGTTTAGATGGTACCAAACTTATGCTTTTAACCCGCAATCTCCAATGTTTTCGGTTTCGGCATTTCTGTCTAAGTGCAAAGCTTGGTAGAACGTATAACCTCCTGCAATATTGACGCAAGTAAATCCATGTTGTTTCAAGATGCGGCAGGCAATATAGCTTCTAATACCTGTTGCGCAGTGGACGAATAATTTCTTGTTGCGCGGCAATTCTTTTAGTCGTTCGCGCAGTTCATCGACAGGAATATGGATTATGGGGTGGAGGGTATCTTCGCCGCACGCTTTATTGCTTCCAATATGCCCACGATCAAATTCTGCTTGAGTGCGCGTGTCTAGGATTACGGCATTGGTATCTGTCGCAGCAATGGCTAGCGCTTTGTCCCAATGGATTTGCTCCACCGTGCCTTCAAGGATGTTTTCAATAACGTAGCCTGCCATGTTTACAGGATCTTTAGCGGATGCATAAGGTGGGGCATAGGCTAAATCAATTTCGGTCAGATCAAAAGCGGTCATACCTGCTTTTATTGCTACAGCGAGGACATCGATGCGTTTGTCGACACCATCGCGACCTATAATCTGTGCACCAAGAATACGGCCTGTTGGTCGCTCGAATAGCACTTTCATGGTCATGGTGTGAGCGCCAGGATAGTAGGTGGCATGTGAAGCAGGAGTAATAATGATAGAGTCGAAATTAAGATCTGCATTTTCTGCCGCTTTACTGCTAATACCAGTGGTCGCTACCGTAAGATCGAATGCTTTCATAATCGAAGAACCCATTGATCCTGCAAAGGTACGCGAAATACCACATATGTGATCAGCTACTATGCGTCCTTGTTTGTTGGCGGGACCAGCCAGGGCAATGTGTGCAGGTTGCCCACTAACAACCTGCGTTGTTTCAATGGCATCGCCAATGGCATAAATATCGGGATCGTTTGTTAAGAGGTGCTCGTTGACTTTAATAGAGCCCTTTATGCCAAGTTCAAGATCGGCGTCTTTTGCGAGCTTGTTTTCGGGTACAACGCCAATAGCCAAAATTACTATGTCAGAAGTGATTGTTTGGAGGGTTTCTTCTGTTTCGTCTCCTTTGTTTTTGAAGGAGGTGGTAATTTCGTTTGCGGTTTCTGAAAACCCTGTGACATCAGCTCCCAGTTTTAAGGTTATGCCTGCTTCGCGTATGCGGTTATGCAAAAGCGATGCGATGTCGGGATCAAGCGAGTGCATAAGATGGCTGGGGCGCTGGAGCACGGCAACATGCACGCCACGTTCAACTAAATTTTCTGCCATTTCCAGACCAATAAATCCGCCGCCAACAACAGTAGCGCGTAAAGGCTTCGATTGAGCAAGCGCTTGATTGGCACGTTCTGCCTGTACCTTTTCAAGATATTCTGCTATTGCAAAGGTATCCTCGACAGTACGCAGGGTGAAAATTCGCGAGGAGTTAATGCCTGGCAGGTTTGGCTTAACGGGATGAGCGCCAGGCGACAAAATAAGCTTGTCATAGGCTTCGGTGTAGATTTCATCGGTCGCTAAGTTATGAATTTCAATTTGTTTTTCCGTGCGATTGATGCTTGTTACTTCCTGGTCTACACGAACATCGATATTGAATCGCGCGTGGAAGCTTTCGGGGGTTTGAAGGGTAAGTTTATTTCTATCGGTAATGGTGCCCCCGATATAGTAGGGTAGTCCGCAGTTTGCATACGATACGTAATGAGTACGTTCAATGATGATGATTTCTGCCTGTTCATCTAAACGACGGAGACGGGCTGCTGCAGTGGCACCACCTGCCACACCACCAACAATTACTACTTTCATTTTGGTTCCTTACTTAGATCCCCTAACAACTTCGCCACGCCATGATCCGATTCCGCCCATGTTGGTTACTTGGGTAAACCCTTGGCTTTGTAAAAACCGAGTAGCACTTCCGCTTCTTGCTCCGCTCGCACAGTACAAATACAGGGGAGTGTCAGGGTCTTTTACTGCTTGTTCTACCTTTTGAATCTGATCAACGGGTATATTGAGCGCTTCTTCAATGTGACCCTGCTTGAATTCTGCGGGCGTTCGTACATCAATGATGGTAGCGTTTTGCGTTGCGCGCGCTTCTTCTACTAAATCGTTGATGTTGCTTCCGAATCCAAAAATATCAAACAATCCCATGATGTTCTCGTTTCTCATTTTTGAAGTACCGAATCCGAAACCAGCGTGCAAGAAATTGTAGGAGGAGATAGGGTTAATCTTGCAGGCCATTTGGTATTCGGTACTTCTTTGGCTTTGCTTCGATAAGAACTTTACGGGATAGCTGCTTAATTGTCTGTGACAAAGTCACCTAAAGTAGTTGCTAAAAGCAGTTACTCAAAATGATCGCGTAAGGTAGTCGCCCAAGACAGCTACTTAACACGGCTGTACAAGAAACAGTCACTTAAGATACAGTCGCTTAAGAAACAGTCACCAAAGAAACTAAAACCATTTGAGCCTTTTTAGGATAAGCAGCAAAACAGCCAAAATAATGGCCGCCATGCCAGTGACGATGGCAAAGCCATAAGGCGAATCTGCCAGTGGAATTCCTTCAAGATTCATACCGAACAGGCCACCGATAATGGTTGGAATACACAACACCAAGGTAAGCGTTGCAACTAATTGCATGGTGTGGTTCAGGTCGTAATCCATGATTAAGCCAAAATGGTCAATCGCAGAATCTAAAATACCCGAATAAATCTTAGTGGTTTCAAGTGCCTGCTGATGTTCAACGATGACATCGTCGAACAGTTCAATCAAGTCCAAATCGCCCGAAGCAGCAACGTAGCGACGATAGCGCTCAAACACGGTGTTGTTGGTGGCAAGCGAAGTTTGAATATAGACGTAAGAATCGTTTAGTGCGTAGAGCTCTTCTAATTCTTTTCGCGTAGGGCGATCGATCGAAGAAGTAAGCGAACGGCGGCGTTTGTCCAATGCTTGCAGCGAATTGAAATACGCCTGAGAAGATGCGATCAATATGTCGCTTACAAACTGTTGTGTCTGGCTGGTATCGTGCAGATCATCGAAGTGGGACTTCAGAATGCGTACTAGCGGAACGCGATAAACCGAACAGACAGAAATAACATGATCGCGTGTTTGGAAAATGCCGATAGGAATAGTTTTATAGCGCTTTTCACCTGAGGATTTGTCGTGAAGCGGTGTGTCGACGATAAACATTACGTAATCGTCGTTGCGTTCAATACGAGAAATCTCTTCCAAGTCCAAAGGGGCAGCAATGTCATCTTCGTCAATATGGAAGCGCTGAGCGGTTTCTTCAAGTTCTTCAGGAGTTGGCTCGAATAGAGCAATCCAGCATCCTGGTTGTTCGGCGGGAACACGAATGAGCGAGTTGCTTTTTTCTTCCAAGACGAAGTATTCGATCATGCTGCCTCCTTTCGGGTTTTCTTAATTAGAACACTTTATTTTCTCAAATAGTTCTTAAACGCATGTTAAATATAAAACTTGCTCATTAAGTTACGCTTGCTCAAGAGCCATGGGTTCCAAGGGGTGGAGTGTTTTAGTGGTTAGATTCGCTAAAACTCACGCTTTTCATAAAGCTTGATAGCGATAAACAAACTAAGTATATAGAGCACAACAACTACTGCTGCACCACCGAAAATCAAATACAGTACCGCAGATTCGTCAGTTAATAGCCACTGAATAAAGTCGGGAACATGGGCTGTCAGAGGGCCGCCTTCGCCAAACGCAGCAAGTGCTATTAAGAAAATAACTACACCAACAACAGGTACAAGCCGAGCACTTTTAGTAAGGCCAACTTTGGCTACGAGTGGTAGCGTGATAGCCGCGAGGAACAATGCCATAGCTGCGCCGCCAACTGCGCTTCCGAATATTAACTCGGGAGGATTTGTAGCTAGCGATAGGGTAGATAAAAACTCTCCTGAAGGACTGGTGTAATTCCAAGTAGATCCAAAATTCGCTCCGTTTTGGGTTCCGATCAGGCTGACTATGAAGCCTACCAGGTAGGACACTGCAACTCCAATAACAATTGATATCAAAGCAATTATTAAAAGACTTGCATAACGCCCTGCCATAATGTCTTTTCGTGTAGAAGGAAGAGTTAAGCGGAAGGTTTGCCAATCATTCATTTCGTCATAGCTTGCGACCGTGAAGAGGTACAGCAAGGGAATCATGGCGCCAAAGCACCCACCAATGGGAGCTAGTGTGCTGTTCATGGCTACGGTGATAACGATAACAATAATGAAGCAGGTTAAAACCATCTGGGATAGATTGCGGCGCATGATGATAAGGTCAGATAAAAGCATAGTTTTCATCGGATTTCTCCTTTCAACATGAAGCGCATGTAGTCTTCAAGGTTGGTGCGATCGCATGCGATAGAAGGCATTGCTTGGGCAAGTTTCACGCGGTCGGGAACAAGAATGTCGGTGCTGTAGGTACTGCGAATAATGCGTAAGCTTTGAGGCTCGAAGAGTTCTTTTTGGAGCAATTCTTCCACTTCAGCTGATCGACAATGGGCTATGCCTGCTAAATCGCAAATTTCATCAATTGGCTTAGTGAAGACTTGCTTGCCTTCATCTACGCAGATCACATAATCAGCAATTTTTTCTAGGTCGGAAGTAATATGGCTCGAGATAAGGATGCCGTGGGATTCTTCGTCCATGAAGTTACGCAGCATATCCAACACTTCATCGCGTGCTAGGGGATCAAGTCCTGCGGTAGCTTCATCGAGGATTAGAAGTTCGGGATGATGGGCTAGCGCAAAGGCTAATTGCAATTTCATTCCCATACCACGCGAAAGGGACTTTATCTGTTTGGTATGTTTCAGCCCAAAGGTATGGATGAGCTGATTGAAATAAGATGTATCCCAGTTGGTGTAAGATGCTTTGCCAATTGCTGCGATGTCGGTTAGCTGACAGTCGGTAGGGAAAGGTAGCGTGTCAAACACGACGCCGATACGCTGTTTAGTTTGTGCTGGCAGCCCATTTCGGGCTGTCTCTGTAAGTGTGTCGCCAAAGAGCTCAATGGAGCCAGCATCATAGGAGATAAGTCCCAAGATTGCTTTGATAGTGGTAGTTTTACCAGCGCCGTTACTTCCTATGAAGCCAACAACGCCATCTTCGGGAACGGATATATTGATATGGTCGAGGGTAAATTGGTCATAATACTTAACCAAACCCGATACTTTCAAAATGTCAGACATGAGAGCAATCCTTTCAAAAGGTAAGTCTCTTGTAGAGCCTGGTTGAAACAGGTTTACTCGATGTTCGTAAATGTTTGGATAGTGCTTGCTGAAGTGTGGTCTACCTTAAGGCTCTGATTATTGAAGTACGTTTTCGCCTTAGGATTCTGCCAACGTATCTAAAATGTCATGCAGCTCTGGCAGACTAACTCCAGCGGTTTCAGCATTGTTTAGTGCTTCTTGTAGGAGTGACTCAATATGACGAAGTTGTTCTTCGCGCAGCAGTTCAACATTTCCGCCTGCAACAAAACTCCCTTTACCTTGGCGTGTTTCGATAAACCCCAGTGCTTCCAGGTCGGAGTATGCACGCTTGGTGGTTATAACGCTTACATGAAGGTCGCTTGCAAGAGAGCGGATAGAGGGAAGTGCTTGTCCTGTTGTGAGTTCTCCTGACAGTATTGCGTTTTTAATTTGCGTTGATATTTGTTCATAGATGGGCTTATCGCTTGAGTTTGAAATGATGATTTCCACGTTCGATGAGCCCTCCTTACCTGCTATCTATTCTTATGCTCAAATAGCTAAGCGAAGAATAGTTTGCCTTTACTAATAGTCCGTTGCTAATTCACTGCTAGCTTGCTGTTAAACAGAGTTTCCGGAGAACCCTGTTTTGAAGGATCGTTTCGGTGTCGTCCTTCTACAGTTTGTTTGGATCAGGTGCGCATCCGAATTCAAACTAACTGTATATATCATGATGTATACAGTATATATACACTATACACAGTTGGCAATAGGAGATTTGAAAAAATCTGCAGCTTTAGAGAATAGCGAGAGGTGTTTTTTGCGATTTTAAGGGGTACCCTGCAGAAAAACCCAGAAAGTGAGAGGGTTGCATTGGAGTCAAAAGCCAGTAACTACACAAATCAATAACAAATGTCCAATAACAAGCGTATAAAAACGCACATTTATGCCTGTATTGACAAAGTTCTTTGTGCGAGTCTCTCACAAAGCGGGTTTTTCTGCAGGGTGCCTTCGTTTTTCCGATAAAAACATTGCAGCGCAAAAATGAACGTGTTCATAAAGTGCTAGAATCGAGTCAGACATTAATTCCGAAACAGGGAGGGGTTTGTATGACGAAAAAAGTACTTTTGCTCTGCGGCGATTTCACCGAGGACTATGAGACCATGGTTCCTTTCCAGTCTTTGTCCATGCTTGGCTATCAGGTAGATGCGGTTTGCCCTGATAAGAAAGCTGGTGATGTCGTCGCGACAGCAGTTCATGACTTCTTGGGTGAGCAGACTTATACCGAACTTCGTGGTCATAACTTTGCTCTTACTGCTGATTTTGATGCAGTAAAGACTGAAGATTACGAAGGCCTGTTTATTACGGGTGGTCGTGCTCCAGAATACATTCGCTTGAATGCTCGTGTTATTGAAATCGTTAAGGAATTCTTTGCAGCTGGTAAGCCAGTAGCCGCAATTTGTCATGGCCCTCAGGTTTTGGCAGCAGCAGGAGTTCTGGAAGGCTACAAGGCAACTGCTTATCCTGCAGTTGGTCCTGATGTAGTACTTGCTGGTGGCGAATATGTAGAAGCTGGCATGGATGAAGCTGTAGTAGACCGCAATTTGGTAACGACTCCTGCATGGCCTGGCGATACTGCGATCGTTCGCGAGTTCGCTAAGCTGATGGGCGCTAAGATTGAGATTTAATTAATTTCGGTTTTGATTTGTAAATTAAAACCGAGCGTATAGGTAACAAGCTTTTCCTTTTGCTTACACCGTATATGCGTCAAGGGGATATGGCGCTATAAAGCTTTTATCGTGCGTAAATTTTAAGGGGCATCGTCGCAGGCGATGCCCCTATTTCTGCTGTTAAAATGCCAATAGCGAGTGCTTCTTTATTAACAAAACAGGGGATGAACATTTTCCATCACCTGTAGACAAATGCACTGTAAAAGTTAGCTAAACTGCTTCTACGGTTACTGCGGTGCCTGATGCAGTAACCATAAGCATGTTGCCTTGTCCGAGTACTTCGTAGTCCATATCAACACCAACAACAGCATGAGCACCCATTTCGGCAGCACGCTGTTCGAGTTCCTGTAATGCTTCGGTGCGAGCAGATAACAATTCATCTTCGTATCCTTGGCTGCGACCACCAACAATATTGCGAATGCCTGCACCAAAATCCTTAAAAATGTTGATGCCCGTAATAACTTCGCCAAAAACAATGCCGTAATAACCCGTGATCTTGTATCCCTCAATAGATTGGGTAGTAGTAACAATCATGACGGTTCCTTTCGTTTCGTGATTGCTTGAAGATATTGTAACGGTGAAGCAGGCTGCAATGGAACATGCATTATTAATTTACAGCGATGACCTAGGACTATAACTTGGGTTTCTAATTGTTATAACTTTTCAAAATCGTTTAAGCATATAAATCTACTCAATTTTTGCGAATTGTGGGAATAAGCAGACCTACAATAAGAGAAGTTCTTATGTGGGGATATAAGGACTTAGGGAATATAGCTTCTCTGCTACATCAGTTTGCGGTGTGATAGTCGGCCATTTGAGGTTGCTTTTAGTCGCACGGCAAGGAGGGGATTATGGCAAGGGGAACAACAACAAATCTTCCACGTGAAGCCATTCTTGCTGCAGGTGCTTTTACTGCACTAGGTACGGGTGCTATCTATATGTGGAGTATTTTCAATAAACCTCTCATGGAAGAATTCGGCTTTACGACATCCGAAGTGTCCATGATCTATTCGCTTTTCCTGCTTGCATCGTGTTTTTCGAGCATGCTAGCTGGTTGGCTTCAGCGTCACACCCAACCGCGATTCATTGTTTTAGGTGCGGGTGTGTTGTTTGGCTTGGGTTGGTTCTGCTCGGGTTTTGCAGATAACCTGCCCATGCTGTATCTGTTTTATAGTGGCTTTGCAGGTGCTGGTAACGGCATGTTATACAACACCATTGTTGCGGTTGTGACCAAATGGTTCCCTGATAAGCGTGGTCTTGCTAATGGTGTTTGTATTGGTGCTATCGGGCTCGGACCAATGATTTTTGCACCAGCGGGCAACTGGCTTATTGAAACATTTGATGTATCAACAGCATTTCATATCGTTGGCGCGGTATGGCTTGTGGTGTATTTGGTATTCTCTTGGCTTTTGTATGTTCCTCCTGCTGGATGGACACCCAAAGGCTGGAGTGAAAAAGATGCAACAGCTGAAGACGATATTCCAGTAAGTGCAGCAGCGAATGCAACAGCTAGTGGCGCGGTAAGAATCCAGGACGACAACGCTGGTTTAGAAACTGGTCACACAAAGCGAACCACTAAAGAAATTGAGAAACTTTCTGGTCATCGCGAAGTTCCTTTCAGCTCAACGCAGATGGTGAAACAGCCTTTGTTCTATGTGCTATTTGCTGCACTTATGGTTTCTTCAACGAGCGGCTTGATGGTTACTGGCCACGCTTCTGATATTGGCCAGGAATTAGCTCACCTTACTGCTTCTGAAGGTGCCATCATGGTAAGCGTCATGGCTTTTGGTAGCTTCTTAGGGCGATTTGGCTTCGGCTTTATATCCGATGCAATTGGTCGCTACAATGCGCTCATTATTTCGTTGGTAATAAATGCCGTGGTTATGGTGCTCTTGCTTGGTCACGCTACGACGTTCGTTGCCTTTTTGCTGGCTGTTAGTGTCGTGGGTGCATGCTTTGGCGGAACTATGTCGATTGTTCCTGCAATCGTGGGTGATGCATTTGGGTCTGCGAACTTTGGTCAGAACTATTCGTTTGTTTATCCTGGCTACACCGTAGCTTCGTTTATTGGTCCTATGGTTGCAGCATCAACGGTGGAAACGCTTGGTACCTATGTTCCTGCATTTACGGTAGCGGGTGCGATTTCTATTATTGGAATCGTTCTGGTATTTGTAGCAAAGATGCTTGCTTACAAGCTTGAGGACGAAAAAGCAGCAATGCAAGAATAGTAGACAGCTGAATTAAGCCAGTTCAATTTGGGTGGCAAACATGCATTCGCCAGCGGTATCGCCTTCAGTAGAAATACCCATAGAAGTTATAACGTTTCCATCGCGTTTTGAATGTATGCGCACAGTACTGCCTGCGCGAAGTTCGTGGCGATAGTCAATCTGGAACGTTTTGATAGTTTCGTCTTCGCCAAGGTCTAACGAATTCATTACGAAATTGGGGTATTTCGAGTTGTTGACATGCCCATTGATGTCGATGTCAACAAAGTGGACCTGGAAAGTTTCACCAGTGTCTTCAGGTTCGAAGGTTTTGATTTTACGAAGCTTCTTTTCGAATACTTTTTCTTCGGAAAAATCCTGAGGTCCGTTATAGAAATCACGAGCTGAAGCAAAGCTGCGAGTTTTATAGTCCATCAAAATCCAGTCGGAGCTGCACTTAACTAGAGGCGTTCCATCAAGTTTGCGCATAGTGTATTCGCGCTGGAATCCTAGGCGTGTAGGAGCCAGCGGCCAGGTGCGTGCAATTACCTGTTCGTGAAGATGAGGTGTTTCAATTACTTCGTATTTGATACGCGTGACTACCCAGAACAAACCAGCATCGGTTAACTCTTTCCAAGTCATGCCTGGTACCTGTTCGGCGTTAACTCCTGCTACATCTTGGAATACATCCAAAATAGAAGAGGGAAGAAGATGAGCATAGCGATCAAAGTCGCCCGTGCGAAGCTGATAGGTTTGTTCGTATCCGATAGTCATTAAAAACCTCACGGTAGTAATAGTGATTTAAAAGCTGCATAGCATGCCTGCGTAACATGAGTTTGTTATGTACGAAGGCAAAGCAGAATTATTGAAAATGCAGTATAGGAAAGAATACCAGTGAACTAACACTTTGCGGGAAATGAAAAAGAAATCTCGCGCGAAAGTATGCGAAACCTCGACAACTGTTGAACAAGAAACAGAGCAGTGTTGGGTTTTGTGAGGGCGGGAAGGGGTAGTATTTATCGCTGAATGGATGGTTGTAATTAAGAATGAATGGTCGTAATTAAGAGGTTTGGTAATTGCAGAACTTGCGAAATACGTCGTAAAAACTTTGCGTCATTTGTTACAATAGCCAATGAGCGGTCACCCAAGGCACTGGGTCGGCTGCTAGGAACATTTCAAAGCAGACAGCCGCCCCTTAGCATGTAGGGCGGCTGCGCTACTTTATGAGCCTATGCGTCAAAAGTAGCAACAGCACTAAACAAAGTAATTCCAATACTAGAATCAAATCATTCATGACTTACCTCCGATCAGGTAGGCAGCCATCCGCTCACTAGCTTGCATAAATAATAGAACAAATGTACGATTTATGATAGGATTGTTCTGTATATAAAACGTCTACTGGTAACTAGGTTTTGCATGGAAGAATTTGCAGACAATCAAATGCATCAAGCGGAAATCGCTAACCAACAAGGGTTAGTGGCCTTTGATGCACTGGATACCTCATCCAGTGATAACTCATCGTTTCACCAGCGTTTAAATGTAGCACAGCTTGAAGCAGTTACTACCACAGAAGGATATGTACGAGTAATTGCTGGCGCGGGTACGGGCAAAACGCGTACGCTAACCGAACGCTTTGCTTATTTGGTAAATGAACTAGGAATCCTTCCAGGAAATATTCTCTGCGTTACCTTTACCAATAAAGCAGCAAATGAAATGCGCAATCGTATCAAGCGACTAACGGGTGGAAACGATACGGGTTATATCAATACATTTCACGGTTTTTGTGTTTCGGTATTGCGTGAAGATGGGCATGAAATTCAATACCCAAAAAGCTTTCTTGTTTTGGATAACGGCGATATTGATGCCATGCTTCAGATAATTTACGAAGAACGTGGTCTCACCTTGCGCAATATGACGTTTTCTCAAGCGCGTGACATGATTGAAATGCAAAAGCTTGTTGAACGGCCAGAATACTATCGCGATATGCTTTCGCTTTCTTTGGAAGAGCTGTACAAAAAGTATTGGGCAGCAACAAAGCCTCATGACATTATTTTTTATGGGTATCTCTACCAGGAGAAGAAATGCTTTGGGGTGGACTATAACGATTTGCTCGTTTTTGTGCTCTATATTTTTGCACGCAATCCAGAAATTCGTCTGAAATGGCAACAGCGGTTGGAATACATCATGGTCGATGAATTTCAGGATATTGATGCCATTCAGTATCAACTCATGGAAGTTCTTGCTGCGTATCATAAGAATCTTTTTGTAGTGGGCGATCCTGATCAGACTATCTATACGTGGCGCGGGGCAAACGTGCGTTACTTGCTTGATTTCGACGAGCGTTTTCAAGACACCCATACCGTTATGATGCTTGAAAATTATCGTTCCGTGCCGCAGGTGCTTGATGTGGCTAATTCGCTTATAGCGAAAAACAAGGAACGTATTCCGAAAGATTTGGTCGCGGTTAGAAAAGATCATGGTCCTACGGTATGGCGTCACGCTAAATCTTCTGCAGAAGAAGCGCAGTGGATAGCGCAAGGAGTGCAATCGCTTCATAAGGCGGGAGTTCCGTATCGGGCTATTGCTGTTTTGTATCGTGCGCATTATGCTTCGCGCTCCATTGAAGAGGCATTTTTGAAAGCTCGCATTCCTCATACTATTTATAGCGGTGTGCCTTTTTTTGGGCGAAAGGAAGTCAAAGATGCACTCTCATACTTGCGCATGATTGCTTATCAAGACGACCTTTCTTTTGCTCGTGTGGTAAATGTTCCTAAGCGAAATATGGGCAAGCGTCGCATGACTTTTTTACGAGAAGAGGCAGAAAATCGTGGTTGTTCACTATACGAAGCGCTTCAGCTTACGATCGAAAACGAAATATTCAAGGGTACGAAGGCGAAAGAATTTGTTGCGCTTGTAGAAGAATTTCGTCATTCGTATGAAGGCAGACCTGTTTCTGAAGTGCTTTCGGCACTACTTAATGAAAGTGATTATGAAAAAACGCTTCGCACTGAAGGTGGGCAGGAGCGCCTGGATAATTTAGCAGAACTCAAGCAATCTATTTATGAATTTGAAACTACCTGCGGTGAAGAAGTAACCCTAGAACAGTATTTATCTCAGATTGCGTTGTTATCTAATCTTGATGCCTTCGATGATGCTCAGGATAAGGTTCGCCTAATGACAATTCATTCGGCGAAAGGTCTTGAGTTTCCGCATGTATTTTTATGCTCTATGTCTGAAGGTATTTTGCCTTCGCGTAAAACCATGACCTTTGAAGCAATGGAAGAAGAACGTAGACTGGCATTTGTGGCGCTCACGCGAGCGCGGGATGGGTTATACCTAACGGAAGCTGAAGGTACGGGACATGAAAATATGCCGCGATATCCCTCTCGCTTTTTACTGGAAATTGATCCAGCTACTTTGGAGTTTTCTAATCCTCCTACCGAAGTGCAAATGCAACAGGCACGCAGCGCCTATGGTTTTACGGATAAGTGGATTGCTGATATGTCTGCAGCGCCTGAATTCAGTGTGGGCGATAGGGTGGTTCATTCGGTATTTGGTAAAGGTGAAATTCAGGATATCGATAGAGAAAAACGCGCGTACGTCATTCAATTTGATTCTCTGCCAACGGCACGTGCTTTGAGTTTTCGCGTAAAATTGGAACGCGCGAAGTAGTGGAATGCGCTTAGTGTTAAATCGCACAAAGTGGAGGAACACGCAAAGTGGCGGAAAACGCAATAGTAATACCCGCTTAGTAGTTTGCTCGCAACGTAGAAGAAAGGAATTTGCACATGCTCGTGCTTGACGATACCTATATTTCTCCTGAAGTATTTGCTTTTGCAGAATCTACTCAGGAACCTATTTTTGACAATGCTTCTGCTCGTCGTTATGCAAGTGAAGGGAAGAAACTTAACATCGTTGATAATTCTCAAGCAGCTAACGAACGTATTATTGCGTTTTCTGAAGCGTATCTTGATGAAGTTAAGCAGTATTGTGATACCGAAACAGCACGCGCTATTACTCTTTGTAAGGACAAGGCAGAATGTCGCCGTATCTTAGCGCCACTGTTTCCCGATTATGTTTTCGAAGAATACAGCGTCGATCAGTTAGCAGAGGTTGATCCTTCAACGTTTATTCTCCCCGTAGTTCTGAAGCCTTCAACAGGATTTTTCAGCTTGGGAATTTACCCTATTTTTTCCGCAGAAGATTGGCAGGCAGCTTGTAATGACATTCGTGAACACTCCAATACGTGGAGTGAACAGTATGGCGCTACCGTGGTAAACAATACGAACTTTTTGGTAGAGAGCTACTTGGATGGTGAAGAATACGCTATTGATGCGTATTTTAATGAGCAGGGCGAAACGATAATTCTTGATATTCTGAAACATGATTTTGCTGGTACGGAGGATGTATCTGATCGTCTGTATTACACCTCTAAGGTGGTAGTCGAAGATACTATGCAGGCAATGAAGGACTTTTTGATTAAAAGCAACGAATTGCTGGGCTTTAAGAATTTCCCTGTGCACGTAGAGGTTCGTGTAGATGAAGCTGGGGTAGTAACCCCCATCGAATTTAACCCCATGCGTTTTGCGGGATTGTGCACCACAGATCTGTCTTACTTTGCATATGGCTTCAAAACCTATGAAATGTATTTACGCAACGAACAGCCAAATTGGGATGATGTATTAGCGGACAAGGCAGGCAAGCGTTATAGCATGGTTATGCTTTCCACTGATGGTACGGCACTTCCCGATACGTATTCATTCGATTACGAAGCAGTTCAGCGAAAATTTTCCAAGGTTTTGGCTTGTCGTCAACTCAACGCAAAGCAATACAACACGTTTGGTGTGTTGTTCACTGAAGCTAGTGATGAGAATTGGACGGCAGAATCCGACTATATCCTGCATTCATCGCTAAAGGAATTTCTTTCTTAGTTAGTGGTGCGCACTATAGCTATGGGCTCGTTTAGCTACAGACGTGCGCTTAAATGATTGGTGCACTTAGTTTGCCGTTGTGTGCCTTAGTTATTGGTGCGCACTGATATAGCTTTGGTCGATAGTTATCTTGCAAATAGCTTTGGGATGTTTTTTAACGACCAATTCTGAAATACGTTCTTTTAGCTCATCGTCCGATAGAGCAAAATCAGCAGGCTTCACGCAATCAAAAATAACATTGGTATGCGTGGGGCCTGGCACGGTACGTAAGTCATGAATAGATAGCTGCGGATCAATTGACTTAACCAGCTCGTTAATCTGGTTACGCAGATTCTTTACTTCGGGGTCATCGGTAACAATGGGATCATAATGCAGGGTAACAATTAGGCCTTCGTCATTTTTAAAATCTTGCTCAATGTTGTCAATAAGATCATGGCTCTCCATCGGATCTGCTTCGGCAGCCATTTCTACATGAGCGCTGGCAAACTGACGACCAGGACCATAATCGTGAACCATTAAATCATGTGTCCCTAAAACGCCAGAGTAACTCATTATTTTCTTTTGGATATGGGCTACTACTTCAGGTTCTGCCGCTTTGCCAAGCAGGGGGCTTACGGTCTCTCGCATAAGCTGAATGCCGCTATAAACAATGAATACGCCAACAGCAATACCAACCCAACCGTCAAGATCGATTCCTGTTTGGCTAGAGATAATGGCGCAAATCAGAACAACGGCTGTGGCTATTACGTCGTTGCGTGAATCAACTGCGGTTGCTTCAAGAGTGGTGGAAGAAATGCGCTTACCTACGGTGCGGTTAAACACTGCCATCCAAAGTTTCACTAAGATGGACAGAATCAAGATAATAGCTACAACCAAATTGAATTCAGTTGGAGTAGGATTAAGCACCTTATCAACAGAGGATTGAATAAGTTCAACACCAATTACGACAATTATTACTGCTACTGCTAGGCCAGAAAGATATTCGTAGCGGCCGTGTCCGTAGGGGTGTTCAGGATCAGCAGGCTTGCTTGCCAACTTGAATCCGAGCAAGCTAATCACATTGCTTGCGGCATCGGATAAGTTGTTCAATGCATCGGCAATGATGGATACCGAACCTGCCAAAAACCCAATAAAACCCTTAGCAGCGCACAGCAAAATATTGCAAATAATGCCAACAATACCAGCGAACTGCCCATAAGCAGTGCGAACCTTCGGGTTGTCTTGGTATTCGTATCCTTTAACAAAATGTCTGATTAGCCATTCGGTCATAGTAAAATCGCATCCTTTTTTGCTGAGGGGATTAGTTGATCAGTCTAGCCCTTTTGGTGAAGTGCTGCCACTGTTGGTTAGCTAGTTGTCTAAAAGAATCGAATAGCGACAACGAGCCATATTTAAAATTTGCGTTCAAGAGGATAAGGTGACGATTGTCTTTCAGTGTCCGATTTAGGGAGTGTCTTCTTAGGGAGCTAGCTAATCTATAGTTGTTTAAATAAAAGAACATGGTCAGGGGAAAGCATGTGTACAGCAGTTCGGTTTGTAGATACTAAAGGTAATTTATATTTTGGTAGAAATTTAGATTGGACCTCTGATTATGGAGAGCGGATTGTGATAACACCCGCTGAAGCAAGTGTTGCAAGTGCTTTTGAGAACCCTCCGATCTTTCATGACTCTTCGAGTTTTAAGAGTCATCCGACATCAGATAATCATTCGACGGCGGAAAGCTGTTCAACTTCGACTAATTTTTCTGAGAGTCTAGATCATCCTAGTTATACGGTTATAGGTGTCGGCATTATTCAAGAAAAAATACCCTTGTACTTTGATTGCGCTAACGAGATGGGCCTTGCTGTCGCAGGATTGAATTTTTCACAAAGTACGGCGTATATGGATGTTAAAGAAGCAGAAGCGTCAAAAGCTGAGTCTTATTATGTCGCGGCTTATGAATTCCCGTTTTGGGTGGCACGAAACTTTGCATCGGTAAAAACACTCAAAGAAGTACTTAATCGAGTGGTTATTGTGGGAAAACCGCTCAATGAACAGTTGCCTGTAGCCAAGCTTCACTGGATTATTTCCGACGCTAAGGAATGTATTGTTGTTGAATGCTTGGAAGATGGCTTAAAGATTTGGGAAAACGATGTACAAGTCTTAACTAATGAGCCCGAATTTGGATGGCATCGTCAAAATTTACGAAATTATATATCACTCAACATAAACGATCCCTCATCAAAAAATTGGGCAGATGCCAACCTTATTCCTTTTGGATCTGGTGGGGGAATGCAAGGAATTCCAGGTGATTATTCTTCCCCTGCTCGTTTCGTAAAAGCTTCTTTTATAGCCAACCATTATCCAATACAACAAAATGAGAATAATAATGTAGTGCGAATGTTTCGCACTTTAGGGTCGGTTGCGGTACCGAAAGGCTGCGTTCGAGTTGAAGACGGTTGTTCGAACGACCGTCTCGAAGCGCCCTCTTTTGAAAAGACGCTTTATTCTAGCTGTTACTCTACCAAAACGAAGACTTACTATTTTCAAAGGTATGAAGATCTACAAAATACTGCAATATGTTTGGATAAGATTACGGATGAGGTAGCAGTTCCGTTTTATGCCAGCTAGAACTTTGTTGTAGTCTGTGAACCTAACGCTCAAAACGTGCCAAGCAAGTGATTATGTAAAGTGATTACTGTAATGTAGTGCGGATTACACACCGCGTAAAGCGGTTTTTGGAAGGATTGCCTGTAGGGTAGGCAGTAGTGATCGTAATTCATCTTCATTCCATGGCGTAAAAACCCCTTCTCCTGCAAAAACCGTTTCAGAATCAACGAATTGCTGAATAAACCAAGCGACATTGCTTAGGGGATATGTATTCTTGTTTGCAAGGCCAGCAATCCAATGTGCGGTTTCAAGAAGGAAGTCTTTCGTATGGAGTTCGTTTAGAACGGTGGTGCGAAATTCGAAAGGAATTGTGCCCTGCAGCAACAAAGACATACTATTTTCTATTGGTTGAATTTCAAAGTTACATTTAGATGAAGCGTCATTGGTTGCACCGAATCCGACCGTCTCTGTGTAGTGGACGGGGGAGTTCTTTACATCCATTGCAACATAATCAATGAGAGCATTTTCTAGTAAATACTGCAAAATGGCAGGGTGCGACCCGTTAGTGTCCAGCTTAACAAGGAATCCAAGATCTTTAATGCGCTTGCAAAAATTCGCTAGGTCATGTTGAAGAGTGGGCTCGCCTCCCGTGATACAAATGCCGTCAAGAAGACCTTGGCGCTTCTTTAAGAATGCAAAGAATTCTTCTTCTGGCAGAAGCATTGGAGAAGGTTTATCGCTCGCAGGTGTTACCAAATCCGTATTATGGCAAAACGGGCAGCGGAAATTACATCCAAGCGTAAAAACGGTGGCAGCTGTTTTGCCAGGGTAATCCAGAAGGGTAAGTTTTTGTAAGCCAGCGATCTTCATGGCGCGGATACTAGCACATAACAGATGCAATTCTCGTCATATCTGGGTGAAGTTAGTCTATCTTTCGGTGGTCAGTGTTTTTAATTACTTGTTAACATCTTATCAACACGATATACACAATATATAGTGGTTCAACTTTTACCGAATACCTATATATTCCAATTTGTGTATTGAAGGCCTGCCAGTATACGGGTAAGGTGTAGAGGCACGCAAGGGGAGTGGGACCTTTTTTGAAGTCTTTCGATTAATGAAGGTGCCGCTATAAAACCACTCGCTTAGCGTTTATTTGGTTTGTTTTCGTTAGCAAAGTAGTTCTAGCAAAACCCAGTTTAGGAGAGCAGTATGTATCAGGTTCAAAAGCGCGACGGCAAAATCGCAGATTTTGACGTTACGAAAATCACTGCTGCTATTTCAAAGGCGTTTGACGCTCTTGAAAAGCAGTACCATCCTTCAACGATCGATTTGCTTGGCCTTAACGTAACCGCTCATTTTGAGCCAAAAGTTAAAGACGGCATCGTTTCGGTTGAGGATATTCAGGACAGTGTTGAAGAAGTACTTTCCAATGCTGGTTATGCTGATGTTGCCAAGGCCTATATTCTTTATCGTAAACAGCGTGAAAATGTGCGTAATGCTAAGGCAACGCTTTTGGACTACAAAGCGCTTGTTGATAGCTACCTAAAGGTAGAAGACTGGCGTGTAAAGGAAAACTCCACCGTCACCTATTCTGTTGGTGGACTTATTCTTTCTAATTCTGGTGCTATTACGGCAAACTACTGGCTCTCTGAAGTATATGATCGCGAAATTGCAGATGCTCACCGCAACGCTGAAATGCATATCCACGACCTGTCTATGCTTACCGGTTATTGCGCTGGCTGGTCTTTAAAGCAGCTTATTCAAGAAGGCCTAGGCGGCATTCCTGGCAAAGTAACCTCAAAACCTGCAAGTCATCTTTCCAGCCTTTGCAACCAGATGGTGAACTTCTTGGGTATTATGCAAAATGAATGGGCTGGTGCGCAGGCGTTTTCGAGCTTCGACACCTATTTGGCTCCTTTTGTACGCACGGATAATTTAACCTACAAGGAAGTAAAACAGTGTGTTGAATCATTCGTGTTTGGTGTTAATACGCCGAGTCGTTGGGGAACTCAGGCGCCCTTCTCTAACATTACGCTTGACTGGGTTTGCCCACCCGATTTGAAAGATCAGCCTGCTATTGTTGGTGGCGTCGAGCAGGACTTTGCCTACGGTGAATGCCAGCATGAAATGGATATGGTAAACAAGGCCTTTATTGAGGTAATGATCGAAGGCGATGCGAATGGTCGCGGCTTCCAGTATCCAATTCCAACCTATTCCATTACGAGTGATTTTGATTGGTCGGAAACGGAAAACAACAAACTCTTGTTTGAAATGACCTCGAAGTATGGCACTCCGTATTTCAGCAACTACATTAATTCCGATATGGAGCCATCCGATGTTCGTTCGATGTGTTGCCGTTTGCGTCTTGATCTTCGTGAACTTCGCAAGAAGTCAGGTGGCTTCTTTGGTAGTGGCGAATCTACAGGATCAGTAGGTGTTGTTACTATCAACATGCCTCGTCTTGCGTATCAGTCTGAAAATGAAGCAGATTTCTACGCTCGTCTTGATCATTTGATGGACTTGGCAGCTCGTTCGCTTAAGACTAAGCGTACGGTTATTACTAAGTTCCTTGAAGCTGGTTTGTATCCATACACAAAGCGTTATTTGGGCACGTTCGATAACCATTTCAGTACTATTGGTTTGGTTGGTATGAATGAAGCTTGCCTGAACGCGAAGTGGTTGCGTGAAGATTTAACGCAAGTAGGAGCTCAGCAGTTCACCAAGGACGTTTTGAATCATATGCGCGAGCGCTTGAGCGATTACCAGGAAAAATATGGTGACCTGTACAATCTGGAAGCAACTCCTGCTGAATCTACAACGTATCGTTTTGCAAAGCATGACAAGGAAGCATTCCCTGACATCATTACTGCTAACGATAACGGCACGCCTTATTACACCAATAGTTCTCATTTGCCCGTTGGTTTTACTGAAGATATCTTTAGTGCGCTCGATGTTCAGGACGAATTGCAGACGCTTTATACCTCAGGTACGGTGTTCCATGCATTCTTAGGCGAAAAGCTTCCCGACTGGAAGGCGGCAGCAACGCTTGTTCGTAAGATTGCCGAAAATTACAAGCTTCCGTATTACACCATTTCGCCTACGTATTCGGTGTGCAAGAATCATGGCTATATTGCAGGTGAGGTATATGAGTGTCCTTGCTGTCATGAAAAGACTGAAGTATATAGCCGCATTACGGGTTACTATCGTCCAGTTCAGAACTGGAATGATGGCAAGAGCCAGGAATTCAAGGATCGTAAAGTTTACGATGTAGAAGCGTCTAAGCTTGCTAAAAGCAGTGCCGCTATGGCGTCTTTAGTAGAGCAGACCGCTCGTGCGGCATCTGCGGTTCCGACTAATCGTGGCGCTCAGACTGGTGATGTGGCAACGGAAGCTACGCAAGGTGTGGGGCAGGAAGCTACTAAACAGGAACCCACTGAATCGAAAGCCGCTGAACAAATGGCGGCACCCGCAATTCAAGAAACAGAAATTCCTCTTGTGGAAGCTGCTCTGAAACCTGGTTTATATCTTGTGGCAACCCATACGTGCCCTAATTGCCATTTCGCGGCAGCCCAGTTAGACAAAGCGGGCATTCAGTATGAAACCTTGTTCGCAGAAGAAAACCAAGAGCTTATTAAGCAATTCAACCTTATGCAGGCTCCCTCTTTGATTAAGGTTTCTTCAGCGGGAGATGCTGAGACATTCGGTGGGGCAGCTGCGGTATTCAAGGAAATCAGCGAATTGATGGCTGTTGCTCGTTAGTTTACTCGTTAAATAAAGTATCAAATTAAGAACCCGATGCCGTTTGGTGTCGGGTTTCTTTTATCCATTCAGCCATTTAGATTTAATAGTCAGCCTATTCCATGTCAGTTTATAAAAAGTGACCCGAAAATCTTGAGTAATAATTAAAATAAAATCCAGGTTGGATGTAAGGAACCGTAGATGATTACCTATGATCTAGAACAACGTGGAAATCTATCTAAGTATGAATATCTTTACCGTTGTATTAGAAACGATATTCGAAGAGGTGTGCTTTTTGCTGGGTATAAGCTGCCTTCAAAGCGTATGCTGGCCCAACATCTTTCTATTAGTGTAAGCACGGTAGAGCAAGCTTACGATCTTCTAGCGAGTGAGGGATATGTACAGCCACGCAAAGGTAGTGGGTTTTATGTTGCGCATATTCCAAGAAGTCTCGTTCATATCAATCCTTTTGCTATCGCAACCGATGAAGAAGATATGTGGCAGGTTCCCGACTTCGACTTTAAGGCAAACAAATGCAGTCTTAATCTCTTTCCTAAAGACGCTTGGTTGCGTATTATGCGTCGAACACTTTCTGAAGGAAATGAAACGTTGTTCGAAACGGTTCCTTTCAATGGGTTGGCAGAGTTACGCGAAGCTATTGCACGATATCTTTACGAATTCAAAGGGATTTATGCAACACCTGATCAGATTATTGTTGGCGCGGGAACAGAGTATTTATATAGTCGCCTGCTGCAGTTGTTTGGGTCGCGTGCAGTAATTGCTATTGGGGATCCAGGATATAAAAAACTTGCTGATATTTCACGAAGCGTGGGAACTCTTTGGGAATATGTTCCGCTTGATTACGAAGGAATATTGGTAGATGAACTAGCAAAAAGCCCTGCTGAAATTGTTCATGTATCTCCCGCAAATCATTTTCCACTCGGAATAGAAATGTCATCTTCGCGCCGAAAAGAATTGCTACGTTGGGTTAATGAAGACTCTCATCGCTACATAATTGAAGACGATTACGATTCGGAACTTCGTTTTAGTGGGCGTGCGCAACCGGCTTTGTTTACGCAAGACTTAAATCAGCGGGTGATCTACCTTAATACGTTCTCGAAAACGCTGGTACCTTCGTTGCGTATTTCTTATATGGTGCTACCAAAACAATTAATGGATTTGTATGCCCGTCAACTCAGTTTTTATTCTTGTACGGTTTCTAGTTTTGAACAGGGTGCTTTAGCTCGTTTTATTCGGGGTGGCTATTTTGAGCGTCATATTAATCGATTGCGCCGCTACTACAACAAACAGCGCAAAGCGGTTGTGCAAGCGTTAGAGGAATCAGACTTAGTTACTATTGGAAATGTTCATGATATTAATGTGGGAACCCATTTAATTCTCTCAGTTGATTCAAGGCTTAGTGATGAAGAAATATCGCAAGAAGCGCAGCATTTAGGCATGCATTTAGCTATGCTTTCAGACTATTGCATCAACCCTACAGCAAGGTCATTCCATTATGTGGTAATAAATTTTGCCAGTATTGAAGCAAACCAAATTAATGATGCCGTAAAACTGTTAGAACGAGTTTTTGCTGAAGATATTGCTGCTGCGAAAAAGAAGTAACGCATTAGAGAGAGCCGATGCAGGAAGACCTTATACCTTATAGAGCCTTGTTGCTTACAAGCAATGAGCTTCGAATGGACTAGATGTTTGAATAAAAGCTGCCATTAAATACTTCTTGTTTGTTGCAACCGACCCGAAATAATATATGCGAATTGAATCTAGGTACTTTGTGGTGTCCTCGGTAGGCTCTATTCCACAAACTCTGGAAATTACCCGAAGGGTACTGGGATTAGAGGAGGATACCTATGGCAAAGGTAGCAATTATTACTGGTGGATCTCGTGGCCTTGGCGCTGCAATGTCTCGCAAGTTGGGCGAGCTTGGTTACAACCTTGCACTTAACTATCGCAGTGATTCTTCCCGCAAGTTCTGTGATGAAATTGCAGAAGAGCTAAAGGAAAAGTACGGCACCGAAACTCTAATTGTTAAGGCAGATGTAGGATCTTTTGAAGGCTGCAAGGCTTTGGTAGACGCAACGGTCGAGCATTTTGGCGACAAGATTGATGCTTTGGTAAACAATGCCGGCGTTACCAATAACTGCAATTGGATTGATATTGAACCAGAGGCATACGAAAACGTTATCAATATCAATTTGCTTTCAGGTATGCATATGACCCATCTGGTTCTTCCTTATATGATTAATCATTCCGATACAAAGGAAAACCAGTGCAACATTGTTTCTACCAGTTCTGTTGGTGGTTTGACGGGTGTTATTAATCAGGCTGACTACTGTGCTTCTAAGGCAGGCGTTATTGGATATACTCGAGCTCTTGCTCTTGAATATGCCGCGCAAGGTGTTCGCGTAAATGCTATTGCACCAGGCATGATTATGACTGACATGCTTCGTGGCGTTAATCAGGATGAATTGAATGCGCTAGCAGCAACTATTCCTCAGGGATATATTGGCGATCCGTCTGATATTGCAGGCGCGCTTGGCTACATCTTGACTGCGCCTTACCTGACAGGTCAGGTCATTTCTCCAAATGGTGGTTTCGTTTTAGCGTAAAACACTATTATCTCTTGCGACCGCGCTTCAGCAGGGGCGCGGTTTCTTTTGGTTACAGATTTCTTTCCGCTTGCAAAACCTCTGTCGAACTATTGTGTTAAACAGGTATGATGAGCGAAACGTTGGTTTTTGATAAACATTACTTCGCTATAGAAGAATTGATTAGCAATACCTGATTAGAATAGTTGGAATGTTTATATTTCCAATATAAACGTAGGGAGTATGCATGGCGGCAACGATGGGTTCACAGCCCGAATCTGAAATGACTGCAGGATCCGAAATGATTACGTCAGGATCAGGGACCAATAATAAACCCGAAAACGACCTTGATCCAAATTTGCTTACGTCAGAAGAAAAAAAGAAAACACCGTTGTTGATGAAGGTGTACGGCGTTCTTTGTATCCTTGACGGTATAGCAACAATTCCAATGGGAATTATTTTCGTTGGAATGGTTTACTGGGCGCTTCAAAATCGTCCCGATCTTGTTTCGATTAGTTCAGATCCAACACTCTCTACGATTTTGTCGGTTGCTTCATTTGTTGTCATTATGGTGAATGCAGGCTTCCTCATTGGTTTTGGTATTGCTTTATTAAAAAATCGACGTCGTAACGCAGCGCGTTGGTCCTACATTCTTATCGTGATGACGATTTTACGAATCTTGCTCGATATTATGTTGCAAGGTTTAGGAGAGCACCTGATTGGTCCTTCGATTCAGCTGCTTATTCTGTTGGTTATTTCGGTTACGGTTGATCCTTCGCTATTGGAAGAGCGTGAACTTAAACGCAAGCTGCGCAGTATGGAGGATCGTGAAGCAATAAAAGAAGGTACTCTCGGTCGAGATCCAGAAGGTAAAGGGTATATCGAACTTAACTTCTTTAATTTGTTTTGGGTATTCGTGGTTTGCAGTGTGCTCGGCCTTATTATTGAAACGGTACAACACATGGTAGTTGTTGATCCTGGTGTGTATCAGGATCGCGCGGGCATGTTGTTTGGTCCGTTTTCTCCTATCTATGGGTTTGGCGCGGTGTTTATGACCATTGCGCTGAATCGTTTTTATAAGAAGAATTTTGCACTTATTTTCTTGGTTTCAGCAGTAATTGGTGGACTATTTGAATTTTTCGTTAGTTGGTTTATGCAAACATCGTTTGGTGCTGTTGCGTGGGACTATACGGGTATGACTATCTTTGGTATTCCTGATCCTATTGCAATTATTGCTGGTGGCAGAACCGCAACACCGTTTATGTGTGCTTGGGGTCTACTTGGTTTGATCTGGATCAAATTCTTATTGCCTAACATGCTGAAGCTGATCAATCTGATTCCTTGGAAAATCCGTTATTCGTTCACTACGATTTGCGCTGCTCTAATGCTGGTTAATGGTGCTATGACCCTGATGGCGCTTGACTGCTGGTTCCAGCGTGTTTCTAATATTCCGGAAAATGCACCAGTGGAGCAGTTCTTTGCAAAGAATTTTGATAATGAATACATGGAGAACCGTTTCCAGAGTATGACTATTACTCCTGACGACTCTACTCGCGTTGATAACTCGCAGGTTTCTGGTGCCACAAGCTAAAACGTTAGATAAATTTAATTATCTTATCCCGCTGTTCTAGGGAAGCTTGGTTATTATAAAAACTATCTATAGTGATAGCTTTTATTGCGCTAGCTATCTGGCACGATGCGTAGCATGACAGGTGTTTTGAGTATGCTGTGGCGGCATCGTGCCCAGCGTGAAGAAAACCTAGTAGTAGGGAAGAGGAAACGCTATGGGGAACTGTCTTGTTGCTCAATCGGGCGGCCCGACCGCAGTAATTAATGCTAGTTTGGCAGGCGTGGTTCGTGCTAATCAGCTCAATCCAGTATATGACCATGTGTACGGTGGTCTTTATGGCATTGAAGGCGTGCTAGACGGAAAGCTTTATGATCTAACTAACTTAACGGGTCATGAAATTGATCTTTTAAAGCAAACTCCTTCGTCAGCTCTGGGGACATGTCGCTACAAACTAAAGCGCGGAAACGATGCTGATTTCGAGCGTTTAGTTTCGGTAATGAACGAACATGATATTGAAGTTATGTTCTATATTGGTGGCAATGACTCTATGGATACAGTTGATGCGCTTTCTCAATGGGCGGCAGATCACAATATGCTGCAGCGCTTCGTTGGCATTCCTAAAACGGTGGACAACGACTTAGTGCCAGTAGATCATTGTCCTGGTTTTCCTAGTGCTGCAAAAATTGCGGCACAAATTACCCACGCAACCTATTTAGACTACGCTGCTTATACTCGTCCTGAAGTATTTGTTTTAGAAACAATGGGTCGCGATGCAGGTTGGCTTGCTGCAAGCTGCTGTGTTTCGGGTGATGTGGACTTGCTAGTACTTCCTGAAGTTGACTTCGACAAAGAAGCATTTTTGGCAGAGGTTCAAAAGAAGTTCGACGAAAAGGGCGAATGTTACATTGTAGTAAGTGAAGGGGCTCATTATGCCGATGGTGGTTATGTTTCTGCGGGAGAAACTGCTCACGACGGTTTTGCTCATGCCGTTTTAGGTGGAGCAGGAGCAGTTATTAAGCAAATGATTATTGATGCAGGCATTGTTCCCCGTGGTATTGTTCAGGATTTATCTCGTGCGGCTCGTTCGAGTAACTTTGCTCAAAGTTCGGTTGATGTAACTGAGGCATATGAGCTGGGGATGAGCGCTCATATGCGCAGTGTAAATCCTGCTTTTACCGCACAGGTAGTGGGAGTTAAGCGCGGCAGTGGTATTCAGGGTAAATACAATGCTGAATACTTCGCAGGTCCTGCAAGCGAATTTGCAAATGCAGTAAAGCATTTTCCGCAAGAGTGGATTTTGCCAAACTATCAGGGAATTACCGAAGATGCATTTGCATATTTTGAGCCGCTCATGGAAGGCGAGCCAAAACTTATTATTGAAGGCACCATGCCTGCAACTCTGGTGCCGTTTAATAAGCGCTAAGACAGCTAAGCTAGTGCTGTTCAGTAAGCTCTTGGTTTGCGTGGGTAAGATTCGTATTCCATGCTAGCGTGGTCTAGTTCATGCGGCATAAATTCATGCAGCAAAATTTGCTGATGCTTAGGGCATGAATCAGAGGCAAATAGTACCCAATAAAGAAAAACTCCTTCAATCAAAAAACCAGTTAAATAAAGACTAGATTAATAAAGATCGGTTAAATAAAGACAAAACTGGCTTCAACTTTCTGTTGTAGCCAGTTTTTTCAGATAAGACGAATCAAGTCGTTGTTAGTATATTTCGTTGGCGTTTTTAACCGTTAAGAAAGGCTTTCCTTATGAGTTTGATCTCAGAATTTAAAGAATTTATTAACCGTGGCAATGTAATGGACATGGCAGTTGGCGTTATCATCGGCGGTGCTTTCACTGGCGTTGTTACTTCTCTGACCAGCAACATCATCGACCCTGTTATCAAGCTGGCAACCGGTAGTGCAGAGGTTCCTAGCTTTTTGGCAATTGCTGTTCCTGGCACCGATGTAAGCATCGACTTTTCTGCATTCATTAGTGCTGTTATTAACTTCTTAATTGTTGCTGCTGTAGTATTCGTTATTGTTAAGGCATTCAACAAAGCTCAGAACTTGGGCTCTGACTTGACTAAAGGTCTTACTAAGAAGGTTCTGAAAAAGGACGGAGAAGAAGTAGAGGTTGAAATGCTTCCTCCTACGTGCCCCTTCTGCTTGGAAGAGATCAAGGAAGGTGCAACGCGCTGCCCTCATTGCGCTGGCGAACTGCCTGACCCTGCTGCTCCAACCCCTAAGGTTGCTTAAGCGCTACTTTTCTATATCTATAGAAAGACGATATTCAATAGTGTGCGTTTCAGGATAGAAGCGATACTTAATTGGATCATTCGTGATTTTGTAACTACCCATTCTGGTTAACAGCTGGAATGGGTAGTTTTCTGTATAGGTAAATTTGCTGGTGGTGCAGGCGTTAAAGGTAATGGTCGCAGCACCTTTTTTATAGGTAGTACAAACAGCGGTGTCGTTGCTTTCATAGTTTAATAACGTGTCGCCAAAGAAGTAAACTGCTTCAACTTTGTCATTTTGTTCTAACCCAAGAACATCAACCTGAAAAACGTATTCAACATGGTATTGCCCTGCTTCATGCGAAGGGGAGCTATGCTTTTCAGCGTGGAATGCATAAGGTTCTCCATTTGTTTTTACCGAAAAAGATCCAACGGGAGTTTTTGCTCTATAAACCAAATCACCCAAAATAACCCGTGCTTCGCGGTACTTCTTTAAACGTTTTATGTCGCGCGACGAAACAATACTCAGTCGTCCCAATTCAGAATTATGTCGTAGGTCAGCCTTCTTTACTTTCTGGGCAATGCGTGCGCCTTCAGTAAGGGGATCAAGATCAGGATTGGTATTGTAAGGGTGTACTGATGGAGTACCTGCATGATAGAGGCGGGCAAGTGCAATATCATGGTCATTGACGGGCGTTTTGCTGCCGTAGTCCCCCCTCTGGATTGCTTTAACGTAATCTAAGTAAGGCACTCCTTCTTCGTGCGTTAAAAGCAAAATTGCATTTACAGCGGTTTCAGGGATGCCGCGCGCAACTAATTCTTCTGCGGTAATAGAGCTATCTTCTAATACATCATGCAGAAGTGCCGCACAAATTTCCGCTTCAGTATCCATCTGTTCGGCCAAGTGAAGGGGATGTGCAAGGTAGGGCACCTCGTTTTTATCAAGCTGATCCGCATGAATTTTTGCGGTAAGCTTCAGTGCTTTATTGATTGCAGGAGTATAAAACATACTAAATCCCCTCTATCGATAAGATCTTGCTAGACAACAAGCGCGACCCGCAATTAAGTAAATGATTTCCTGTCATTATAAGGGTGTAGGTGCGTTTCGAGCTCTTTGTTTTCGTAACGGTAAAGTTTCTTATCTCTGAAAAGATATTGACGAATCTGTTGAAGGTAATTATTCTAGGTAGTGTTTAGAAGTAACGTAACGTCACTAAACATAAGAATTAGTACCACAACAAAAATAAAAAATAAAGTGAGAAGGGATTCATGATGGCATCTACGCTGGTTGCGTATTTTTCAGCGTCAGGCACTACGGCTCGTGCAGCTCAAAACTTAGCTTCTGCAATTGATGCTGACTTGTTTGAAATCGAGCCAGAACAGCCTTATACTTCGGCGGATTTAAATTGGAACAATAGCTCTAGTCGTAGTTCTCTAGAAATGAATGACGATGCTTGCCGTCCTGCTGTGGCAAATCGAGTCGATAACATGGATCAATACAATACGATCTTTGTTGGTTTTCCTATCTGGTGGTATGTCGAGCCACGCATCATTGATACGTTTTTGGAAGCATATAACTTTGAAGGTAAAACTATTATTCCATTTGCTACGAGTGGTGGCAGCGGTTTAGGCAAGGCTCCTCAGCGCATGCAAGAGATTGCAAAGGGTTCTACGGTAAAGGCAGGAAAATTGCTCAATGGGTATCAAAGTGCTGATGCGCTTCGTGCTTGGGCAACAGAGCAAATGTAGCATTCTGGGGTCCAGAACAGTATTGGCTGGTATTGGCGTATCTTCAAATTCTTGATTTTAAGAATTTGAATTTGTCTCGGTAGAGTTATCGGCATTTTTTGCTATTTCGGCATCTATTAAAAATCTTGTTGGGATAAATCCGCCGAAGAACGTTTTAGGATCGCGATGCATCTGAATTCGCAAAGCAAGCAAAACCAGAATGTCGTAGAGTGCGTGCGCTATAACAACAATGGCAATATTGTTGGTAACTACAAAAACGGCACCAAAAACAAGTCCCAAACTCAACCAAATAAGAAGAGAACTGGTGCCCTGTACTCCTGTATGGGCAAAGCAAAACAGGATGGTTGAAACAACAACCGCAATAACTACTGCGGCAATTGTGCCAATAAGTCCTGAAAGAAGTTGCAGAATAAGTCCTATTAGCACGTAGCGAAAAAGCAACTCTTCGCAAATGCCCGTGAAGCTCATCATGATAAATAAAACCAAAATGGGCAACCGCGGTAGTTCCCCATGAAGGCCTTGGTGACTTTCGATAATGTTTTGGCGCATCTCTTCGTTTTTTGCGGCGCACTTTTCGCTTAAGTCCACAACAAGAAATATAACAACACCTAACGCGACTGCTGCCAGAAGCATTTGAGGCAGGGGTAAGGTTTGAATGGATGTGATAAGCGAAGTTATCCAGCCAAATTGCACTATGGCATGAAACCAATTGTCTGTGGAAAGTCCTTCAAGCACAATTAATCCCACCAAAGCCAGGATTAGGAATACTGCTTGGGTCACAAACGAACTAAAAACCAGTATAAGGGCTTCTTCTCTGTCGAGAGGGGGTAGTTTCATAAGGTGACCTCGTAGTAGTGATCATTTGTATAGGATGTCGTTAAAAAGGATTCTATAAGAAGGACTCTTGCTAACAGAGAATCTTTTTATTGATGCCTCAATAACGGTGGTCTTGTTGCGATTGGGTTAGTTAGATTCTACTGCAAGAAGATGAAGTAATACTTTTTGGATATCGGCATTTATAAGGATGCTTTGACTTTCTAGAGTACGTGGGGAAAATGATTCTTTCAGATTAATGCTGGCATAGGTTGCTTGTGGATTATCAAGCGTCATTTGCCAGAACGGGTATTTGATGATAACAGGAGTATTTCCGCCGACTCCTAATTCTAAGAAAAGAATTCTTTTGTTTTTATTGCTTGAAACGAATGAGCGGTAACGGTTTTGCGCTTCATGCCAGCCTTTGTCTTCTACAAATGAATTATCAACGCGCAGGTTTGTGGTCAGGGGAGCACCGCAATGAGGACAATGAGGAATAAGTGCAGTGGGAATACGCATATTCGTTTGCTGTTCAACCATGCTACGGACAAGAGCTTCATTGTTGTAGGTTTCTTGTGTGCAAGGTTTACTGCACTGAAAGAGCCCATAATCTCCTTGCGTATAAAACAGACGATTTTTATCAAATCCTGCTAACTGAAATTGATGATCGACATTGGTAGTCAAAACAAAATAATTACGGTCTTTGACTATTTGAAGAAGGTTGCGATACAGCGATGTTGGACCTGGTTCATAGCGATTGATCCAGATATGCCTACTCCACCATGCCCAGTAGGTTTCTAGATCGGGAAAAGAATAAAAGCCTCCCGAATACATATCCGTAATGTGGAAAGTATTTTTGAAATCCGCAAAGTTTTTTTCGAACCGTTTTCCAGAATATGTAAGTCCTGCTGCAGTGGATAGACCTGCACCAGCACCAATAAGAATAGCATCTGCTTCTTCGAGCTTATCTTTCAATCGCTTGAGTTCAAAAGAAAACTTGTCTGTTTGTGCGGTGCAGTAATTACCTGAAAAAAGAGTTCGAGAATAAAGGTCCATGATTGCTCCCTGAAAGGAATCGGAAAAATATAAAAATAGTCCCGAAGAAGTTGCTTTGAATACTTGAGTATGTTGATTTATCTGTTGAATAAAGTTGCTGAAACACTCGATAAAGCAGGATGCCAATATGTGTGACATCCTGCTTTATGGGAAATTATTTTAGTTGACTTCGATTTATTCTCCGAAGAAGAATCCAACCGTCATATCAAGATAGTTTTCGCCTGCATATTCTGGATATACCTTCTGAACAGCTTGCTTGAAGCTTGCGGCATCAGAGCAGGTGGTTGCAATGTTTTTCAAGTTTTCAAGGTAATCAATCTTTGTCTGAACGTCTTTGAGATCTTCAGGGGTGTAGTGGCTGGTAAGAATCAAATCGATACCTTGGGTTTTATAGCCTTCGAGCTGAGAAATAATAGCATCCGCATGTGTTGCGCCTGCAACAATGGAATGGCAATCGTGACCAAGCATGTGAGTATATACAACATTAAGTTCGGGAATTTCAATATCAAACGCATCTGTATTACGCACAATAGTTAACTCAATGCCAGCTAATTCAAGGGTGTCGCCTTCAATATAGCGAGTTACTTCAGGGATAGATGAATCGAAGGAATCTCCAAATGCTGCAGTGAAATTATCAATCAATGCCTTACCGCCACCGTTATGACCATAGTCATCTGCTTCTTTAGTGGCATAAACTGGTGTTCCTGCCAAGAAGGTTGCGCCCGCCATATGATAGGAAGCAAGAATGCCTTCGATGGTGATATTGTTGTCTGCGATATAAGATTCAAGCTCCTTAATGTTTGCAAAGAAGCAAGGATATTCAATTACGAAACCTTTGCCGTTCTTCTCAACAATAAATACTTCATCGTCAATAAGGTCGTTTGTTTTATAAGCATGTAATTTTGTGGAGCCAAAATCATATACGCTCATTGTGCCGACAGGTAAGGTGGTAGTGGTGCAGTTTTCCTTTTTCATAGTGATTTCCTTTCTGGTTTGCCTTGGTAATAAGAGTCTTGTTTGATGTCGAAAGCGATTGTGTCCCAGCGTTTTAAAGAGTTTGTTAGACAATTAATCTTTTAGGCTGGGTTGTTTGCCTTTCGACACAACAAAGATTAATATCGAAGCAAGCAAATAGAAAGTAAGCACAATTAAGTGCTATAAGTACTAAAAAGTAACTAATGGGTATTACTAGGTAATATACAGTAGAAAAATTTTTAAGACTTAGGGAAAGTCAACATAGCAACAAGAGCTATAAGAGGAAACAAAAGAAAAGTTTACTGAAAGAAGAGATGCAAAATGGCAACCAATATGGGTTATGCAGAATATAAAAATGAAACTTCTCGAAAGCGGGCTGATTTACCAGCTTGTCCCGTGGAAACTTGTGTTCAGCTTATAGGGTCTAAATGGCGCTTACTTATTATGCGTGATTTGTTAATGAACGAGTCTATGCGTTTTGGTCAGCTTCAGCGTAGTGTGGGTAAGGTTTCCCAAAAGGTTCTTACTTCGAATTTACGAGATATGGAAGAATCTGGTTTGGTCGTGCGCCGTGTTTATCCCGAGGTGCCACCGCGTGTGGAGTATTCACTAACCGAAACAGGGAAAAGCCTGAAACCTATTATTGATGCAATGTGGGACTGGGGCACTGAATATCAAGCAAAGGCGGAATAGGGCATGTTGGAACGTGCTGATGGTGATAGCTGCCTACGGAGTAAATAGTCTTTTAGGTGTGGTATTCTAAGTTAATCTTGACCTGCGAAAATAGATTGCTTCAACGAATTCACTAATAAATAATGATCCTTCACAGTTGCGCGTTTGCTATTCTAATTTTGGTATCAATTCGTTCGCGATACTAAGAAGCGTATCGTTGCAAAAGGAGTTGTGTTATGGATTTTAAAGAGCTCATAAAGGCACGTTATTCTTGTAAAAAGTACGATGGGAAGCAGATAAGCAACGATCAGTTGCAGGCAATCTTGGAAGCAGGACGTCTTGCTCCAACTGCTAAAAACTTACAGGAGCAGCACATCTACGTTATGCAGTCTGAAGAAGCTCTTGCAACAATAGATGAGGTAACTCCTTGCCGCTACGGAGCACCAACGGTGTTGGTAGTGGCATTTGATGCAGAAGATGTATATGTATATCCAGGTGAACAACGTGATTCTGGCATTGAGGATGCAAGCATTGTAGCGACGCATATGTTGTTAGCCGCGAAGGATGCTGGTGTCGATAGCTGCTGGATTAATCGCTTCAATCCTGCTGAACTAAAAGAAAAGCTTGGTCTGCCCGAAAACGAAGAAATACTTATGCTTATGGATTTGGGTTATGCCGCAGAGGGTGCAGGACCTCTTGCAAACCACGACAAGCGCAAGTCTTTAGATGAAACGGTAACGTATCGCTAATTGTGCTAAGTATGCGAGTGGTAATGTATTGCGCTATTCGATAAAGTGGCTTTCGCAAAATTCTTTTAACGAAGGAATGTCTTTTTCAATGGAATCCCACGCAATTTCTGCATCAAACATTTCGTAACCATGCACTAAGTGGCAACGCATCCCATAGATTCGTTGCCATTCTATTTCGGGGTGTTCTTTCTTAAAATTTTCCGAAAGACGATTTACTGCTTCACCTATTTGGATCAGGCAAAGAGAGCAGCTGTCTTGGAACGGGATATCCTCCAAAAAGATGGCATAAGAATTACCGAAGCGATTGATTGATTCATTGAGTCTGTCGCAATAGCGCAAAATGATTCCAAGTTGCTCATTGTCGCGATCAGCTTGCTTCATATAAAACCACCTCGTCATTCTTGATTTTGTTCAGAAAGCGTTCACTTGCTCCTGCGGTGGTTACCACATCAACCGTACGACCAAGGCGTTGAGATAAATCATGCTGAAAGTCTAAAACCTGAAGGCCCTTAATTTCTCCCTTTTCGAGCAGGATGTCTATATCGCTTGCTTCGGTTTCTTCGCCGCGAGCAAACGATCCAAAAAGCGAAACCTTTTTGGCGCCGTATTCTTCTGCGAGGGATATAACCTCATAGCGGATATTTTCGATATTCAGCGAATTGGTGGTATCAAGGTAGTCTTCGATTATTCTCTCAATAAGCTTTGAGCGATTAATTATCTGTCTGCCAGAGAGGCCAGATTCTTTGTCCTCTTTGGCGAGACGACTGACTTCGGCATCGAGCTTTCGTAGTGTTTTATCTTGTAGATAGATAGAAATTGCACCCATGTGTTATTCCTTCCTATCAGTTATATTAGTAATATATCATATCAATATTATTTATTTCTGGAGCTTTGCCTGGAAGTTTTGTATGAGGCTCAAGTAACAAACATGAGTTTGGAAGCCCTCTAATTTTGATTATGGGAGTTTGCCATGAAATATGCCGATAACGATATTCAGCGTTTTGCAGCTGCACAAAGCAATGAGGTATATGATCGCGCACTTGCAGAAATTCGTGCGGGAAGAAAGCGCGGTCATTGGATTTGGTATGTCTTTCCTCAAGCACGTGGACTGGGTATGAGTCGGAATGCTAACTATTACGGAATTGGTAGTTGGAAAGAATTACGCGCCTACGTTGCGGATGATTTGCTTATGCGGCGTCTCGTAGAAATATCTCAAGCATTACTTGAGTTGGAAGGAAATGATCCTGTTTCGGTATTGGGTGGCATAGATGCCGTTAAAGTGCGCTCTTCAATGACGTTATTTGAATTGGCAAGCGATAATCCTGTTTTTGGACAAGTACTTGATAAATATTATGGTGGCGAACGAGATTCCCTTACGTTAAAGCTTGTTAAGCAATTTGCTGAGTAGTGCAACGATGCTAGACTAGATATATTCATCGTTTTATAAGGACAGGAGGGGATTATGGCATTGCAGGAAAACTTAAGTAACGTACGTGTTCTTATTCACAGTGCTATTCGAATTCAAGCAGAAGACGGAACGGTAGTTTATGCTGATCCGTATGATTTGGTTGAGGAACCCCATGATGCTGATGTGGTTTTAATCACTCATGGTCATTATGATCATCTTTCTCCTGAAGATTATGCAAAAGTTGCTAAGTCAAACACGATGGTTGTTGCTCCTGCCTCATGTGGAGATGAGGTAGCTTCTTTACGTGCATCAAAGGTAGTGCTTTTAAGTGCGGGTGAATCCGCTGAAGTTTGCGGTATTACGGTTGAAGCGGTTCCTGCGTATAACGTTGAAGGCGAGCGTCTCCAGTTCCATCCAAGAGAAAACGCATGGTTAGGCTATATCCTGACGATTGATGGCGCTACGTATTACATTGCTGGTGATACCGATCAGAACGAAGATACTGAACAGGTACGTTGTGATGTAGCGCTTATTCCGATTGGTGGAACCTATACTATGGATGCAAAGCAGGCAGCGAATTTCATCAACACAATTAAGCCTCAGTTTGTGGTGCCTACTCACTACGGAAGCACGGTTGGCAACAAAGAAGACGTTGAGGTATTTGAACCTCTCGTGGATGATGGCATTACGGTCGTTCGTAAAATGGAGTGGCGCTAGTTTTTGTTTTGGCGGCTTCTCATTTTTCAATGCATTTAACAAGGCGCAGAACATCTTGAGCGGTTGCAGCAAGGTTTTCTGCGCTATTTTCTTTCGAAATGGAAAAATCTTCAGGGAGTCGGTTGATGGGGAAGATTGCAGTAACACCCTTCTTATATGCGTCCGAGATATCGGATTCCACGCCTCCAACTAGCGATATAACGGGAATTCCCGCATCCTGAGCGCGTTTCGCTACGCCGATAACCACTTTTCCTCTAAGAGATTGACTATCAAGCTTTCCTTCACCAGTAATAACAAGATCAGCATCTTTAATTATTTCCGAAAAATGCACTGTATCAAGCACGGTTTCGATGCCCATTTGAAGTTGGGCTCCAAAAAACGCAACCATTCCTGCACCCATCGCGCCTGCCGCTCCTGCGCCAGGAATAGTGGCAACATCTGCGCGTAAGTCTTGCTTTATAACGTTAGCAAGGTGGATAAGACCCTCATCGAGTAGTTTTACTTCGTTTTCGGTTGCTCCTTTTTGTGGTGCGAAAATATAAGCAGCTCCTTCTGGACCATACATAGGGTTTTCTATGTCGCACATGGCAACGATATCTACCGTTTTGATTGCGGGATCCAAGCTAGAGGTATCGATATGTTCAATTTGGCTTAGTGTTTCGCCTGTGGGTATAAAGCTGTTTCCTGCTTCGTCGTAAAACTTTATTCCGCAGGCAGCAGCGGCACCGCATCCGCCATCGGTAGTGCAGCTGCCGCCAAGTCCAAGAATAATTATGGTGACACCATGGCTTGCAGCTTCAAGCAGTAATTCGCCGACGCCATAAGTTGTGGTACCAAGGGGATCTTTTTGATTTTCTACAAGGGGTAATCCTGCACACGATGCCATTTCTATAACAGCAGTGGAGCTTTCAGGAAGATACCCAAAATACGATTCCATTTTTTCAAGGTGGGGACCACTTACCATCGCGGTAATTTTTTCTCCACCCAAAGCAGATAAGAAACAATCAACGCTTCCTTCGCCACCGTCAGCAACGGGAATGGAAACTATTTCACAGTTGGGAAATTGCTGTGTAATTTCAGCAGAGACAATTTCACAAATTTGTTTTGAAGATAACGTTCCCTTGAAAGAATCGGGTATGAGAACAATCTTTTTCATGAGGGCAGAGTCCTAGCTTTGCAACAGCAGTTTTCTCGATGTTCTATTTCAGCCATTCTTGAATTAAAGTGGTTGAACATAAGAAACAGTTTATAAGCTGATTGTACTTAATATGCTGGAGAAATATGATTGCGGATAAACAGATAAAGAGGAAATGGCCAAAACGATTACTGATAGCGTGTATTACCGTTCTGATTGCATGTGGTATTGGTTTTTACGCGTATACGTCTGATTATTATCATGCGGGTGAAGATGCTCGAGCGCTTACTGAAAGTCTGGAATCTGCAGGAAGCTTACAAGAAACTGATGCGAGCATTGCGGTTGGCGCATCGGATGCAGAGGTCGGTGTTGTGTTTTATCCAGGGGCTAAGGTTGATCCGCAGGCATATGTCCCTCTAGCAAATGAACTAGCGGACAGGGGTTATTATTGCGTTATCGCAAAAATGCCTTTTAATCTGGCATTCTTTGGGATTGATTCGGCAAGTTCTTTAATAGATAGCGCATCTGAGATAGATGAATGGTGGATTGCTGGTCATTCATTGGGTGGGGCAATGGCAGCGCAATTTACTTCAGCGCATAGCAATGAGTTGAAGGGTGTATTTCTCTTGGCTGCTTATGCGGCGAGCGATTTATCTCAAACCGATCTTTCCGTAAATCTAATTTATGGCAGCAATGATGGAGTATTGAATCGAGATGCTCTTCAGAACAACGAGGTAAATTTACCTTCAGGTTCAGTAACTGAAGTGATCGAAGGTGGTAACCATGCTGGCTTTGGGGATTATGGCCCGCAAGATGGTGATGGGGAGTGTTCCATTGGTGCAGAGCAACAGTGGGATGCTACTGCTTCGTTTATGGTCGTTTCGATAGAAGCAGCTAGAAAATCTTAGGTATGGTTAGGCGTAACTAGTTGCAGTTAATCAATTTAATCTGCACAAATTAAAGTTTTTGGCATTTTTGGAGCTGCCCCTGCAGGAAAATGCCTTTAGTGAGAGGGTCGCAGGAGAATTGCTTTAGGGGAGATAACCAAGATTGATTCAAAGCAAGCAAAAATGGATACGAATAAATGCAGGCAAGCTTTTCGATGCAGCTTTTTAAATAACGAATCAAGAAGAGTCTCTCACTTTTGCGGTTTTTCTGCAGGGTAGGTACGCATTTTTCGAAAAAGTAATGCCGTCAATTGAAGATTTTGGAAAAGTAGCTAGAAATTGCGCATTTTGCCGCTGTATCAAAAAAGGTCACAAGGGATACATCCTTGTGACCTGGTCTTCCAATGGTGGGCGATACTGGTTTCGAACCAGTGACCTCTACCGTGTCAAGGTAGCGCTCTCCCCCTGAGCTAACCGCCCTTACTATGAACACTGAAAACATCAGCGCCTAGATACTTTACCAGAAGAAACTCAGTCGTCAATATGCTTTTGCTTAAGACCTGCGCAATTAATTCGGTAAGTTAATGTGACACCTTTCATTTGCTAAAAGCCACAAGACCACATTCAGTAGGGTGGTCAAGATAGATAGTTTCACCTGTTTGTTTGTGGGAAAGAAGCTTTTAGCAGATTGCTAAATCTGGCTACATCACCGATAACCAATCACCTGTAATAAGTAACACCAATTGTAATTCCGTAACACCATCAATGGATAACTATGGTACTATTCCCGTGTTACGAAAACAAAATTCGTAACAGCCTAGATAAGTTAGACCATCTATAACGTTTTGTATCCTGAATACGTTATCACGCTCGATCTGCATAAAGGAGAAACTGTGGCAATTACCAGAAGAAACTTTGTAAAGCTTGCAGGTATAGGTGTCGCATCTCTTTCTCTTGGCAGCTTACTGTCTGCTTGCTCTTCGAGTAAGACACTTACTGAAGGTGTTTCAGTAACAGGGAACGCCAATGAAGTAGTGGTTTCCATGACGGTTAATTCTGAGCCTGCCGCTGGTTTTGATCCGCTCTTTTCTTGGGGTTGTGGCGAGCATGTTCACGAGCCACTTATTCAATCTACGCTCATCACTACTGATGCTGATCTTAATTTCGTAAACGATCTTGCTACTTCATATAAATGTAGCACTGATGGTATGACGTGGACTTTCCATATTCGCGATGATGCGTATTTTACGGATGGGGAGCAACTAACCGCTCGTGATGTGGCGTTTACCATTAACGGTATCAATAATGCCGAAGCCGCAGAGGCAGACCTTTCTATGGTAGAAAAAGCAGTTGCGGTGGACGATTTTACGGTGGAACTTCATATGACCAAACCGTTTAATGCGTTGCTCTACACCTTGGCAGTTGTTGGTATTGTTCCAGAACACGCCTATGATTCAGCAACGTATGGTGCAAATCCTATTGGCTCTGGTCGTTATAAGCTAGAGCAATGGGATCAGGGCCAGCAGGTAATTCTTACGGCAAATCCTGATTACTATGGTGAAGCTCCAAGTATGCAGCGTGTCATTGTCGTATTCATGGAAGAAGATGCTTCTCTTGCGGCAGCTAATTCGGGCGAGGTGGATATTGCCTATACGGCGGCTACCATGGCAGATTCAACGCCTGATCAGTATGAGCTTTTCAATTGTAAATCTGTTGATAGTCGCGGTGTTTCATTTCCAAGTGTTCCTGCAGGTGGCACTAAAAAAGATGGCGTAAACGACTATGCTCTTGGCAATGATGTTACCCAAGATTTGGCGCTGCGTCGTGCAATGAATTATGCGGTCGATCGTGAAACCATGATAGACAATGTTCTTTCGGGTTATGGAACAGCAGCGTATAGCGTTTCGGACGGAACACCTTGGGCATCAGATGACATGAAGGTCGAAACCGATGCCGATTATGCACGTACTTTGTTGGAGCAGGACGGTTGGATGCCAGGTGAAGATGGGGTGTTAGTAAAAGAAGGTCTTCGTGCAAGCTTTGATTTGTACTACAGCTCGAACGATTCGGTCCGTCAGGCGCTTGCGGCAGAATTCAGTAATCAGATGGCAGAATTTGGTATCGAAGTAAACATCCATGGTGCTGGTTGGGATGAGCTGTATCCCCGCGAATTCTCTGATCCAATTCTTTGGGGTTGGGGATCGAATAGTCCTACCGAAATGTATAACCTTTTGTATTCCCGCGGCGTAGGAAATTATGCATCATATGAAAATGCAACGGTTGATGCACATATGGATGCTGCTCTCGCTAAAACGGCGGTAGAAGATTCGTATGATGAATGGAAGTTAGCGCAGTGGGACGGCTCCGAAGGGGTGGCACCTCAAGGTGCAGCAACGTGGGTATGGCTTGCCAATGTTGATCATCTGTATTTCAAACGTAGCAGCTTAAATGTTGCTGAACAAAAACCGCATCCTCATGGTTACGGGTGGTCGTTGGTGAATAACGTAGATAAATGGAGTTGGGATTAGTAAGTGAAGGTTAGCTCAATAAGGATAGATCAAGCGCGGAACCAATAGAAGAATTGGCCAAACATGGAGCTAACAGACGAATCAATCGAGCAAGGATTAACCAAACAAAACTTATGGCGCAGCTAATTGGACGCAACATAGTAAAGTTTGTACTGCTTATGGTGGCTATTAGTATAGTCACCTTCATTTTGGTTGGTATTTCTCCTATCGATCCTGTTCAGGCTAATGTAGGGCAAGCCGCATATGCTAGCATGAGCGAAGATCAGCGTGCACAACTCGCTAGTTATTGGGGTGCTAATACGCCACTGTGGGAGCGCTACCTAAACTGGGCGGGTGCTTTTTTGCAGGGCGACATGGGCACTTCTTTGCGATTTAATGCGCTTGTTACCGAAGTGCTTGCAAACCGATCATTAAATACTCTTGCTTTGATGGCCGCTGCTTGGGTGTTAAGTGGTGTATTTGGTCTAATCATGGGGGTTGTTGCAGGCATCAAGCAGGGCACTCTAATCGATCGAATTATTAAAGGTTACTGTTTTGTGTTAGCGTCAACACCTACGTTTTGGCTTGGTTTAATCGTTCTTATGGTTTTTGCGGTGTGGCTAGGCTGGTTTCCCATTGGCTTTTCTGCGCCAATTGGTAAAAGTGCTGCCGATATAACTATTTTCGATTCGATTCACCATATGATTTTGCCCGCGTTAACGTTATCGGTTGTTGGCGTGGCGAATGTTGCTCTTCATACGCGCGAAAAAACAATCGACATTATGGAGAGTGACTATATCCGTTTTGCTCAGGCGCGTGGTCTTTCTCGTTTGCAGGCAGCACGAAAGCATGGTTTGCGCAATTTGGCGCTCCCTGCTATTTCGCTTCAATTTGCTTCCATATCAGAAATTTTTGGTGGATCTGTTTTGGTTGAACAGGTATTTTCCTATCCAGGGCTTGGTCAAGCTGCGGTAACGGCTGGTATCGGAAGTGATGTGGCGCTTCTTGTAGGTATTACGTTGGTGTCGGCTGCTATTGTGTTTGGTGGCAACATGATTGCCAACATTTTATATCGCATCGTTGATCCTCGTATTAAGCGGGGCGGTGATGCGCTATGAAGTTAGGCGTTTCTGCGGTATTGAACGAACCCTTGACGGTTTTCCATGCGCCTCGAGCAAAAAAGGTAAACAATCGCAAACGCACGCGGGCTGTCTGTATTGTTTCGGCAGCAATTCTTGTTGTTGTTGCGGTGCTGGGCATTGCGGTAACACCCCTTGCGACAACAAGTGATCTTTCCATGGCGCGTGAAGCTCCCAGTTTGCTACACCCGTTTGGAACAGATAATTTAGGGCGTGACATGCTGGCGCGAACACTGGCAGGCTTGTCTACCAGTATCGGAATCGGGCTTTTGGCGGCAGTGGTTTCTTCGATTATCGCATTAGTGCTTGGCACCTTAGCGGCTCTTGGCGGAAAGAAGATTGATGCCTGTATTACGTGGTTAATTGATCTTATGCTGGGCATTCCGCATATTGTGCTTTTGCTGCTTATCTCTTATGCACTTGGTAAAGGATTCTGGGGCGTAGCGATTGGCGTTGCTCTGACGCATTGGCCTAGCTTATGTCGTGTTATTCGAGCCGAAGTACTCCAGGTAAAGCAGAGCTCGTATGTAGAAGTAGCGCGTTCTTTAGGTCGCGGACCAGTTTATATTGCCATCCATCACGTACTTCCTGCGGTGTTGCCGCAGTATTTGGTAGGCCTTATCTTGCTGTTTCCCCATGCTATTCTGCATGAAGCTGCTATTACTTTTTTGGGATTTGGTCTGCCTCCTGAAATGCCTGCAATTGGCATTATCTTAAGCGAGTCGATGAATTATCTCTCCATTGGCATGTGGTGGCTCGCCCTCTTTCCTGGCTTGGCGCTGCTTGCAGTAGTGTTGCTATTTGATCAGGCTGGGCAAAACCTTCGTCGTTTGATTGATCCCGCTCGGGCGCAGGAATAGGACGTGGTGCCAATGAAACTTGCTCAAAGCCAGCACGATGCAATGGTGCATACCCATGCCGAATTCCATCATGGGCATTCTCATGCAGAAGTAAGTCATCATGCAGGTGGTCATCACTTGCTTCAGGTTCAGAATTTAAGCATCGGTTTCACCATGTATAAGGACGCTGAGCTTGCAAATGATGAATCATCAAATACTTACTTTTCAAATGCCGATTCGCCAAAAAAGCATTTTTCGGTTGAGCAATACACTAGTCAGGTAATAGATAATCTCAGTTTATCAGTTCATACTGGCGAAATTTTGGCAGTCGTGGGTGCTTCAGGATCGGGTAAGACGCTACTGGCAGATGCTATTTTGGGACTATATGCCACGAATGCTCGTGTCGAGGGAACCATCTATTATGACGGCGTGCTGCAGGACGCAAAAAGCTTGGCGCAGTTGCGTGGTCGCGAAATTGCTTTTGTGCCGCAAAGTGTAAGGTCTTTAGATCCTCTTATGAAGGTCGGTAAACAGATTGGCGGCAGTGCACAACGTCGTGCAGAGCTGTTTGAACGATATGGTCTATCACGTGATGTAGAAGACTTGTATCCCTTTGAGCTTTCGGGAGGCATGGCGCGTCGTGTTTTATTGTGCACGGCGCTAATGACGGATCCTCGGTTGATAATTGCTGACGAGCCTACTCCTGGTCTTGATTTGGAGTTGGCGGTAAAAGCGATGGAGGATTTCCGTGTGTTTGCTAATGAGGGCAAGGGAGTGTTGCTGATTACGCACGATATCGAGCTTGCCTTACGAGTCGCCGATCGTGTAGCGGTGTTCAAAGATGGCACTGTAATAGAAGAAACAGCCGTTGCAAATTTTGCAACACCTGATTTATTGCACCATCCTTTCAGCAAGGCGCTTTGGCATGCGTTGCCCGAGCACGACTTTATCGTCAGCAAAGATTACGAAGCTTGCGTTAGTGTCGAAACTTCGGATTTCGCGAATACAGAAAATGGTTCGGAAGTGCCAGGCGACACATCAACGCAAGCAGGCGATTCTATGTCGAAAGGAGACGAATTATGAGTACCTTAGAGTTACGAAACGTTTCCTTTTCATATGTTCGTGGTGCTGCTGTTGCGGGCAAGGCTGCCGCCACCGTCGCTATTGCCGCTGCGGACAAGACCGCTACCACGGGCAAAACCGCTGGCAAATCCTTACTTTCGAATTTTAATTTTGCAGTTGAATCACACGAGCGAGTTGCGCTGAGTGCACCTTCGGGCTTCGGAAAAACTACCATGTGTCGATTACTTGCAGGATATTTGCAGCCGCAAGAAGGTGAAGTTTTACTGGACGGAGAACCGCTTTCTTCGTGCCAGACAAGTGTTTTGCGAAATAAAACAAGCATTCGTTATCACTGCTCTCATGGCGATTTTTATGCAAGTGCAGCCCGTGCAAAAGGCGTTAAAGCTTTAAAAACGTCGAGTACTCCATTGCCTGTTCAATTGATTTGGCAACATCCTGAACAGACGCTCGATCCTTTGTTACGCATACAAAGTTCGTTAGAAGAGGCAGGTCCGCTCGATCATGCTTTATTGGAAAAATTGGGTATTAAGCAAAAATGGCTCAGTCGTTTTCCGCGTGAACTTTCAGGAGGCGAACTCCAGCGCTGTTGTATAGTGCGTGCTTTGCGCGTTCGCCCTAAATTCCTTATTGCTGATGAAATATCTACTATGTTGGATGCTATTACTCAGGTGCAGATCTGGGATTTTTTGCTTTCGTATTGCGAAGAAAATGAAGTAGGGTTGGTGCTAGTAACGCATTCGGAGGCACTACAGAATCGCCTTGCTACCCGCGTAGTTAATCTTGCTGATCTATAGCGCTGCAGTTATTGTGGCATATGCGAAATGCGTGGCGTTCATGCCGATTCGTATAGTGCGCGGAAATATGATTTCCATACTGATTTGTAGTGTTGTAAATGCATAAGATGCGTGGTTGTTTGTTCTTTGCTAGTGTTTGCCTTCTTCTTGTTGAACCATGTCGGCATAACCTTTTAGTGCAGCAAAAGGCATGAATTGCCGAGCGCGGCTATCGTGGGGTTGTGCTTGATGTGTGCCATACGTTTCTGCTTTTTGCTCAATTGCCAAGAGAACATTTGCGCGATATTCACGTTCTTGAGGGTCCTTCACTGAAAGAAGTTCCTGCTTTAGTTTGTTGGATAAAAACGAAGTTTTGCATGCGCTTTTATAGGTGCTTTTGCAGGTGCTACTTTCGAGTGAGTTTGATGTGTCGTAACTTGAATGTTCACGACTAAATGATTGCGGTGTTTTCTTTTGTGGATGACTGCTAGGCACGATGACCTCCAATCTGATTATTGCGTTCGCGCGCAGTTGCTTTTTCTTGGAGGCTCGTACCTTTTAACATGGCGTTTTTGCCGAATTTTTGACGCACGGCAATAATAGCTTCTTGACGACGGCGTTCTTTGCTTTCTGCTTCGATATCGTCAAATAGGGTTGTAGTGGCATATTTTTCGGGAAGAAGACCTCCGAATCCAATGCTGATACGACGAATAGGTAGAGCATTGCTTGTTGTTTCGTTAAAAAGCGCTTCGAAATGTTCTTTTAATACGCGTGCCGAATTGGTGCGACGTCCTATTTTTCTGGTGCCGCCTGTGTGGGCATAGAAATGCCGACGTGTTGGCGGTACATACGAGTTATACGAAAGAGGGTCTTCTGGATCGAAGCCTGTCTGTGCGGTAGTGGTGTTCGAACCATCTATGTTCGCTTTTGGATGCGCATATCCAATAGAAAGCGAAATACTTTCAGCCACAAGTCCTTTTTGCACCAATTCAAGTACGCTTGCATCAAGCATTTCATGCATAACCATGCGAGTTTCTTCCAGGGTATAGTCGCAGGGGAGCACCTGACCATTCATGAGCGAATGACCTTCAGGTACGTAGGAGTGAATTTGCGCGATAGTGCACGGCTCTTGTCCCCATGCGTGATCAATTAAGTATTCAGCATTCACGCCGAATTCCTTATAGAGCGTTTTTTCTTCCATGGCGCAAACACCCGCTAAATCATGTACGCCATATTTTGCTAAACGACGAGCAATGCCAGGACCAATATTCCAAATGTCAGTTATGGGTTGATGAAACCAAACCTGCTGCTTAAAGGCGGTTTCATTTAGAATTCCGATGCCGTCATGGGTATGTTTGGCGGTAATATCCAATGCGACTTTCGCCAAGAAAAGATTGGTGCCAATACCTACGGTGGCACAAATTCCTGTTTCATCGAAAACAGTTTTAGTAAGCGTTTTTGCAAAGGTGGTGGCATCCATATGGTAGAGCGAAAGATAGGGCGTGGCATCAATAAAGCATTCATCGATAGAATACACGTGAATATCCTGCGGACTGACGTAGCGTAAATAGAGCGAGTAGATATGGGTAGATACTTCCATATAGCGCTTCATGCGCGGTGGTGCCATGAAGTAATCAATAGTGCTAGGAATTTCAAATACGCGGCAACGACCAGGCACGCCCAGCGCTTTTAAGGCGGGGGATACCGCAAGGCAGATGGTAGTTTGACTTCGTTCGGGATCGGCCACAACAAGCTTAGTAGTAAAAGGATCCCACCCGCGATCAGCACACTCAACGCTGGCATAGAACGATTTCAGGTCTATGCATAGGTAGCATTTTTCTGTGGGCTTCTTGTCCACTAGGCGATGTCCCTTCCATTTACACACTTTGTTCGCTTTCAAATATAGAACATATGTTCTACTATTAGGTAAGTATACCGTGCTTTTAAGGGAACGCAACAGACAAGAAAGGCTTTGCAGGAAAGGGTTTTGCCACACGTATGTCTATGCCAGATTCACATACTACGCGTCGCTATGTAGATGTAATTGCGCGTTGGCGTGACGATGGGGCTATTGTGCCACTTTCGGTATGCTGGCCTGACGGACGCACGTTTCAAATAGAGCAGGTAATTGGTCAGCCCATATCAAATTCATTTCCTGGTGAAGGTGTGCGAACCCTGCGTTATACCGTGCAGATTGGCAGCCGCAAGACGCATTTGTATTTGGAGCAAGAAGTAACCGCAAAAGGCAGTACGGATAGATGGTATGTGGAAGCACTACCTTATCATGCGCCTTGGTATTTCGGTCGTCTGCATCAGTGATGTGCGCTTGTACTAATTGTGGTACAGGCATTTTTTCTTTTTGAGGGATACTTGCGCAATAAGTTCGCTTAAGGTCGTTTATGTGGCTATTAAGCAGGTATTAACCGCAGAATTTTAAGCTGAATGGATTGTAGAGCAGCTGAAGGAGATAAAAATGTACCTCACCAAAGAAGAGTTAAGAGAACTAGATGAAGCTGGTAAGCGAGGAGCTGCGTTGCGTGAAGCAGTAGAACGCAAAATACTAACAGAAAAACAAGCAGAGGAAATTGTTTCTCGCCCAAGAATCGAAGAAGACGAAGCAGTAGGTGCGAAACTTATTCCTTTTCCTAGAAAAGTGAATTTAAAAGAGGCAATTTTACTAGCTGAAAAAGCTCATGATGCATTTCGTGAAAAGTATGACTATTGGTATGAAACAGAAAAAGCATTTGTCTTCGCTGTTTCTGATTATGAAGGTTACGGCGGTTTTCTTATGCCGTTTATGGTTATGAAAGAAAATGGAGAAGTTCGATTCGACTATTCGCAGGCTATGATGCAGAACTCTCTAGGGGAAGTTATTAATGAGGGTAAATTAGTTTTTGGTTGCTAATCCTGAGATTTGAAATTAGCTGGCAGCTAAGGTTTTATACCTTTCGGGAAACTAGAATAGATACTTAAACAGGACTTATTCTGGGTTGCGATATCATGGATGAAACAAAAAAGAGCCCGAAGGCTCTTTGGTGAGTCAAAAGTTGCCATCTACATGGCGCCGAAGCATTTAAGATTAAATCTTTATTTTGACTCGCAGTGACATCTTGACTGGTATCAAGATGAACTAAGTGTAACACGTTTCGATGAGGGGAACGCAATGAATTTAAGAAATGTTGCTAAAGAAGGCATCAATTACAACATCGGACTCGATTTAGGTACAGGATCTGTTGGTTGGGCTGTGACTGATGAACAGGGTGAACTTTTTAGCTTTAAGGGAAAAACCACTTGGGGAAGTCGTATTTTTCCTACTGCGGAAACTGCAGCGGATACACGTTTAAAGCGAGGTCAACGTCGCCGCTATGCTCGCAGGCGTTGGCGCTTAGATTTACTGCAAAGCCTCTTCGAAGAAGAAATTAAAAAAGTAGACCCTGAATTCTTTACTCGTTTACGTCAATCTCATTTGCTCAAAGAAGACAAAACGTATGCAGCGATTCTTTCATCTAAGGGCGCTACACGTCCGCTATTTCCTGAAGGCGAAGCAGAGGTTGAGTATTACAAGAAATACCCAACGATTTACCATTTGCGAAAAGCGCTTATGGAATCAAATAATCAAGAAGATATTCGCCTTATCTATTTAGCTTTTCATAACATTGTAAAAGCACGCGGTAATTTCTTGCATCAAGATACCCCTGGGCTTACTGCTTCAAATGCCAATATGGGTGATGCGGTAGAGAAACTTTGCAGTGCGCTTGAAGACTGGTGCTCCTCTCAAAATATTGAATGCGCTATTCGCAAGAATCAAAAATCCATTCAGGATTTAATGGAAGGTAAAACCATTGAACCTTCAGAAAGCAATGCATTAAAAGAAACGTTTGATGCTTCTCGTTCTTCTCGAAAAGATAAGGCATCTGTTTTGGCGGGATGGATAGCTATACAACCTGGCGAACAGTTTGAACCTAAGCAAGCAAAGGACGCTTCAAAGGAAATCGCTAATGCAGTTTTTGGCTTGAGTGCAAATATGAAGAAGGTCTTCGTTGAATTAGAGGAAGATCAAAAAATATATTTGAATAACGATGAACAAGTAGAAGCTTTTTATACTGTTTGTCCCGATGAAGGTGTTGCTCTTTTTGAGGCACTTCAGTCAATGTATTCAGCCTATGTGCTTATGGGTATTCTTAAAGGCGCCGATGGTGGAAGCATTTCGAGTTGTAAAGTTGCTGCGTATGAACAATACAAAGAAGATTTAAAGCTTCTGAAAACGCTTGTTCGCGAATTTGCTCCAAAGAAATACGATGAGTTCTTCCGTGGAGATATTTTTGATGCCAAAAAAGGCTTCAGGACTCGCAATTATGATCCCGCTACTGCAAAGGGGTATACAAAGTACAACTCTGTGCGTGGGGCTAGCTATGATGCCTTCAAAAAAGAGGTAGAAAAGTTATTTGAGGGTACCGCGGCGGAGGAAGATGTACGCTATACCGACATGATGCAACGTTTCGATGAGGGGACGTTTCTGCGTCGCCTGAAAACAAGCGATAACGGCAGTATTCCGTATCAGCTGCATCTTGAAGAAATGGTTGCTATTATTGAAAACCAGAAGACGTTTTACCCGTTCCTTGAAGAAAACAAAGAAAAGTTTGAGTCGTTAGTAACGTTTCGTATTCCTTACTATGTTGGTCCTTTAACGCAGAAAAATGCGCGGCCTGATAACCACGGAAACGCTCGCTTTGCTTGGTCGCAACGCAAAGAAGGCCAGGAAAACGCACGAGTTTACCCTTGGAATTGGGAAGAAGTTATTGACCGCAAACAAAGTGCAGCCAAATTTATGGAACGCTTAACGGGAACGTGTACGTATATTCTTGAGGAACCCGTGCTGCCACGCTATTCGCTTCTGTATGAAGAGTATTGCCTTCTAAATGAACTCAATGGAGCAAGATGGCGTGATATGGGCGGGGATTGGCATCGCTTCGATTACGAAACGCGCATGGACATAATTGAGGATCTGTTCAAGAAAAAGAAAGGCACCGTCAAATACGCTACCGTTGCAGATTGGCTAGTGCGCGAAAAGCATAGGTCGTGCGCAGAAGTTAAGGGAGGCCAAGGGGAGACAGGCTTTGAATCAAAGCTTTCCTCCTATGTGTTCTTCAAGGGCGTTCTTCATGTTGATGAAATTGATGAAGCTGATATTCCTATGATTGAAGAACTTATTTGGTGGAATACCTTGTTTGAGGATCGCTCTATTCTTAAAGAAAGCATCGAGGATAAGTACGGCGATCGTTTGAATGATGAGCAGATTAAGGCTATCTGTAAAAAGCGTTTTACGGGATGGGGTCGTTTGTCTAAGAAGCTACTTTGTGGCATTAAGGCTCAAACCGACAATGGTCCGTGCTCTATTATGGATGTATTGCGTGAAGGTAATCCTAATAATGATGCTCGTTCAGCAACAATGGTTTTCATGGAGATTATCCGTGATGACAAATTTGGTTTCACTAAACTAATTGAAGAAGAAAATAAAAAGCGTATTTCTAGCGTTGATGATTTCGATGTTAACGATTTACCAGGATCCCCAGCAGTACGGAGAACGGTAAATCAAGCAAAACGTATTGTTGACGAAATCGTTGGCATTGCGGGATGTGCTCCGCAGAATATTTTTATTGAAGTGACGCGCGATGAAGATGGTCGCAATAAAGGTCGTAGAACAAAGCGTCGCTATGATGCTATTCAGGAAGCGGTAAAGGTTCTTAAAAAGGAACAAAAAGAATACTTTGACGCTAATGTTGCTGATCTGTTGAAGAATACTGCGCCTGCTGCCTTGGATGACGAACGTTTAGCTTTGTACTTTATGCAAAACGGCAAATGCATGTATTGCGGTAAAGACTTAGATATTAATCAGCTTGATAAATATCAGGTTGATCACATCTTGCCACAGTCGTACGTCAAAGATGATAGTTTTGAAAACAAAGCATTAGTTCATAGTGACGACAACCAGCGCAAATCTAATTCCATGCTTTTGGATGATTCCATTATTCGCAAAATGAAACCATATTGGGAAGCATTGCGTTCTGCTGGGCTGATTGGTGAAAAGAAATTCAAGAACTTAACCAGAGTTCGCGTTAGCGATAAAGAACTAGGCGGGTTTATCGCTCGTCAGATGGTGGAAACAAGCCAGAGTATGAAATTAACTTCGTTGCTGCTTGAGCAAGCATATCCAGAAACCCAGGTTCGTCCTGTTAAAGCTGGTTTTTCATCGGATTTGCGTAGGCGTCTAAAGCTTGTGAAGTGTCGTGAAATTAATGATTATCATCATGCTCATGATGCATATTTAGCTTGCGAGGTTGGCCAATTCATTGCACTTCGTCATAACAAGTTGTATGAAAATCCTATCGGTTACTCTCATGCAGTAAAAGATTTCATTGCAAAACGTGCTAAATACGCATCTGAACACGGAAAACCGATGGATACCTACGGTATGCCAGGATCTTCTAGCTTCGTTATTTCGAGTTTTATGACGTCAGGTTTCGATGAGGAAACGGGAGAAATTTTTAAAGACGCTTGGGACGCATCTCTGGCAGCTGTACGTATTCATCAGGCTCTTAATAGAAAAGATTGTTATATTTCTCGTATGCCTGAAGAAACATCGGGTGCATTCTGGGATGCAACAATTTATTCGCCTAAGCAAACCAAGAAGAAGCTTTCTTTGCCGCTGAAAAAAGGCTTAGATCCTCAGAAATACGGTAGTTATTCAAGGGAACAGTTTGCATACTTCTTTGTTTATGAGGCGAAAAAAATCAAGAAAAAAGAAGAAACAAAAGAATATGTTTTTGCTTCCGTTCCAGTGCAGGTAGCCGCTCTAGTTGCTGCTGATCCTAATGCTCTGATTGAGTTTGCTAAGGCTGATGCAGAAGAACGAGGACTGAAGTTCGCAAAGATTGTTCGCGAGAAAGTTTATAAGTATCAATTGATCGAAGTGAATGATGAAAGATTCTTTGTAACCGGATTAAGAACAGTTCGTAATGGTCTCCAGATTGCTTTTTCTGAACAGGATCGCAATATCGTTTCGGGAATAGTTGAAGGAAATAGTTCAAATAATAATCTGCTCGATATATACGATAAGATCACAAATCGATACGCTTTATATGCTAGTCGTTTTGGCAAACTTCTCAATCTTTCTGGTTATAGGGAGAATTTCATTCAAGCTTCACTAGAAGATCAGGAGAGAGTAGTTCTTGCATTGATTTCTTTGTTTAATGCACGAACTAATATGATTGATCTTTCTGCAATTGGTAGTAGTAAAACAGTAGGAAATATGAGTATGACTTTTGCCAAAGAAATGGCAATGGCTGATAATCGTTTTGCATTTATCGATCAATCGGTTACAGGCATGCTCGAGCGAAAGACTTATCTATGAGCTTCCGAACAGTTCTCATAGAAAATCCTTGCCGTCTTTATTATCAGAGTGGCTACATGGTGGTGCGCAAAGAAGACGATACGGTAAAGATCCATCTTTCGGAGATATCTTCTATTGTGTTGCAAACTATGCAGGTGAATATCAGTGCATATCTTTTGGCTGAGCTTGCGAAACAAAAAGTCTCATTAGTTACTTCTGATGAGAAGTGCAACCCTATTGGGCAGTATCTTCCTCTTTACGGAGCTCATAATGTGAGTAAGCGTATAGGGGAGCAACTTGCTTGGGGTGAACCAATAAAAAAGCGTGTTTGGCAAAGAATTGTGCGTGACAAAATCCATCAACAAGCACGCCTTCTGGAGGAAAGAGAATATCCTGAAGCAAAAGTCCTATATCAGATAATTCCTGAAGTTCGATCTGGGGATACAACTAATAGGGAAGCACAAGCAGCAAGAATATATTTTCAAGCTATATTTGGCAAGGAATTTAATAGAGATCAAGATTCTGCAGTAAATGCTGCTTTAAATTACGGCTATTCAATTTTGCTTTCGATGACCAATAGAGAAATTGTTTCTCGTGGTTATTTAACGCAACAAGGAATATGTCATCGAAGTGAATATAATGCGTTTAATTTGGCTTGTGATTTTATGGAGCCGTTTCGACCAGCAGTAGATCAGCTTGTAGTGGATTACCTTCCCAGTGTTTTTGACTCTGATACGAAACGTGTTCTTGCTGATATTGCAAATAAAGGAGTTTCATATAGAGATGGTTCTTATAGATTGTCTTCAGTTTTATCTCTATATGTCCAAGATTGTTTCAATGCTTTAAATAAGAAGATTGCCGTAGATGATATAGAGCCTTTTGAGGTTGCATAATGACGAAAGAGCGTGTTCGTTATATGAGGCTTATTGTGTTTTTCGACTTGCCTGTTGAAACAAGCAGTCAGAGAAAAAACTATCGAGTTTTTCGTAAATACCTCATCAAAGAGGGCTATTTAATGTTGCAAGAATCTGTGTATGCCAAGTTGGTTACTAATGATGGTGCGGCTAGTGCTGCAATTATGCGATTAAGAAAAAATAGACCTCCACAAGGATTAGTGCAGGTTCTTAAGGTTACGGAAAAACAATTTGCAACTATGACTTACATTACAGGTAATCGTGAAGCTTACGACGAAGTGGATACAATGGAAGAATTTGTGGTTCTATGAAGCTTTCCTTTTCAGGTTTAGAGAATAGCCTAGAAATTATTTCAGGAAGGATTTCTATATTACAGATAGAGTCGGTTCCTTTATTCTCAAGGATTTGCCAGGCATTACTTAGTTCTGATGATTTTCAAATCACGGAATCTTTTTCTTTATGGAACGAAGAAGGAAAAGAGGTGTTAGCAAAGAATACTTTTCTTCCTATTGTTAATTTGTTTGATCTACCTTGGAATGATCGGAGTTTAGTTACAGCTTTGTATAAACAAATTGATTTTCACATGAAGGAAGACGATGAAGTTAGGCAAAAAATTGAGGCAACACATTGTGAGTTTGAGCGACTAATTGGGCATTTGAGCTTGTCTTTGAACGCAAATTATTCGTTTGATTTAGAATGGAGCTTGAGTCAATCCTTAAAAGCATATTCATTTGGTATCAATAGAGACGACTCCATTTCGCTCTTTGACAATTTGATAAGATTTGTTGAGTTCCTTCATGATATCTGTTATAAGAAAGTCCTTTTGTTAGTTAACCCAGAAAAATTTCTGACAGAAAATGAGCTTCTTGAACTTGAAACTCAACTGTTTTTTCATAATTTGCCTGCGCTCTTTCTGGTGCAGGGTAGTCGGGAAATACAGTTGTTAAATTCTTTAAATCTATTTGTTGACCAGGAATTTTTTGAGGTTTTATCATAATCCCGATCAGTTTGTCCGTCCTTGTGCAGAGAGGAATTTGCTTCAATCGGTTTTGGAGCAGTGACAAACTGACTGGTAGTCAAACTCCACGACACCGAATCATGCCGCAAGGAGGGTTTTGGAGCAGTGACAAACTGACTGGTAGTCAAACTGGTTCATCGGAGCGCAGCGGAGATGATCCGTTTTGGAGCAGTGACAAACTGACTGGTAGTCAAACCATAAGTTTGTACTGCACCACCCCATGGCTGTTTTGGAGCAGTGACAAACTGACTGGTAGTCAAACTCTTTTTGAAAATGTATAAAAATTTACGTGTTTTGGAGCAGTGACAAACTGACTGGTAGTCAAACATATCATTACGCGGATACGTGGAGCGGCGGTTTTGGAGCAGTGACAAACTGACTGGTAGTCAAACGCAATAGCATTACTGTTTCCTTTCTCTCAGTTTTGGAGCAGTGACAAACTGACTGGTAGTCAAACTATTTTCAACGGCAACCCCGAAGCAGGGGGTTTTGGAGCAGTGACAAACTGACTGGTAGTCAAACCCAATCGTTCGGGGCTTTGTTCTTCAATAGTTTTGGAGCAGTGACAAACTGACTGGTAGTCAAACTTTTGTAAAAACGGGTTTCGTGTGGTATCAGTTTTGGAGCAGTGACAAACTGACTGGTAGTCAAACATTATCAGCAGCGCGTGCCCGACCCCACGGTTTTGGAGCAGTGACAAACTGACTGGTAGTCAAACTGGTGACAACGGGGAGCTTGTTCCGTTCGGTTTTGGAGCAGTGACAAACTGACTGGTAGTCAAACCTTTGCCCCTTTTATGTTTTCATTTTTTAGTTTTGGAGCAGTGACAAACTGACTGGTAGTCAAACATTGATTCGCGCGGTTTTACCGAATCGGAGTTTTGGAGCAGTGACAAACTGACTGGTAGTCAAACTAACTCTTTGTTTGACGATATGGAGCTACCGTTTTGGAGCAGTGACAAACTGACTGGTAGTCAAACTGACGCTTCCATCAAACTTTGAAATCTTAGTTTTGGAGCAGTGACAAACTGACTGGTAGTCAAACTTGCAGCAGCAGTCAGCGATCTGAGCAGAGTTTTGGAGCAGTGACAAACTGACTGGTAGTCAAACTGTTTAGCACTCGAAAATCTCTGTCAGGAGTTTTGGAGCAGTGACAAACTGACTGGTAGTCAAACTATTTGACCGACAATAATTTCGTACCGCAGGTTTTGGAGCAGTGACAAACTGACTGGTAGTCAAACCCGAGCGGCGATTTTAAGGCTATGGCTCTTGTTTTGGAGCAGTGACAAACTGACTGGTAGTCAAACCTCTCATCATGCACAAGTGGAGCGAGAAAGGTTTTGGAGCAGTGACAAACTGACTGGTAGTCAAACAAAAGAAGCGTGTTACTAGAAAGACCACTAGTTTTGGAGCAGTGACAAACTGACTGGTAGTCAAACCCGCCAAAATCGCGATTCATGCCATCTTGGTTTTGGAGCAGTGACAAACTGACTGGTAGTCAAACTAGCATTGCGCATATATCCCCAGTCGGGAGTTTTGGAGCAGTGACAAACTGACTGGTAGTCAAACTACGTGCATAAGCAAACTTGATAAACGGTTGTTTTGGAGCAGTGACAAACTGACTGGTAGTCAAACTACAACACCCTATCAGCAAGCGAGGCGCGCGTTTTGGAGCAGTGACAAACTGACTGGTAGTCAAACTAAACTCAGTTGAGGGGTCGGAATGCTGAGTTTTGGAGCAGTGACAAACTGACTGGTAGTCAAACAAGATGCACTCAAGAATGCTCCCGAAAAGGGTTTTGGAGCAGTGACAAACTGACTGGTAGTCAAACAACTTGCATGGCAAGCAGAGCTAGCAGACCGTTTTGGAGCAGTGACAAACTGACTGGTAGTCAAACGCATATCTACGTCACTAGCGAAGCTACATGTTTTGGAGCAGTGACAAACTGACTGGTAGTCAAACAAATTCGTTTACACGCAATATTTTTTGCCTGTTTTGGAGCAGTGACAAACTGACTGGTAGTCAAACACGCTAAGTATTGTATAGCCATCTGGCACGGTTTTGGAGCAGTGACAAACTGACTGGTAGTCAAACTGAACCCGGTTCGATATACAATCGACATGGTTTTGGAGCAGTGACAAACTGACTGGTAGTCAAAGCGTTAAAAATACTGCTAAAGCGGTTGGACGGTTTTGGAGCAGTGACAAACTGACTGGTAGTCAAACCAATCACATTGACATGCTTGAAGTAGCAGAGTTTTGGAGCAGTGACAAACTGACTGGTAGTCAAACTTGAGATCGGCTATCGCGTCATACGTTTCGTTTTGGAGCAGTGACAAACTGACTGGTAGTCAAACGAGATATTATGCCAGCATACGAATGGAAGAGTTTTGGAGCAGTGACAAACTGACTGGTAGTCAAACTTGAGATCGGCTATCGCGTCATACGTTGCGTTTTGGAGCAGTGACAAACTGACTGGTAGTCAAACCGCAACGGCTGACGATAAGGAAGCAGCAGGGTTTTGGAGCAGTGACAAACTGACTGGTAGTCAAACTATGACACGTGAGCAACTCGACAGGATAAAGTTTTGGAGCAGTGACAAACTGACTGGTAGTCAAACAGTTATACGTATCTACAGGGGTACATTGTGGTTTTGGAGCAGTGACAAACTGACTGGTAGTCAAACAGATCGCCTATAATGAAACTACCACATAGGGTTTTGGAGCAGTGACAAACTGACTGGTAGTCAAACTGACAGACAAACACTTGCTACTCGTCTTGGTTTTGGAGCAGTGACAAACTGACTGGTAGTCAAACTAATATATGGAATATGTTATAGGTTTTAAGTTTTGGAGCAGTGACAAACTGACTGGTAGTCAAACAGTGTGGACGGCGTAGCAGGTCGCAACACGTGGGCGGCGTTATTCTAAGGAGTTTTAAAAATGGATTATGTAGTACCTATTGCAACACTTGTTACTATTTTAGTATTGCCTTATCTAGTTAACTTATGCACTACCGAGACTATCAGCGCAAATGCTAAACGATGGGTTGCTATTATCGTTTCGTTATTGGTCGGTGTAGCAACTGGACTAATTCAGGGTATGCCTACAGCCGAAACGCTGGTAACTTGGGTTATGGCTTGCGTAGGCGGTGTACAGATCGCCTACAGCGCGTTTAAGGCTATCGGCGTAACGTCCGTATGGCTGGACGCATTGCAGGGCGTAGGCTCTAAAGTTGACACGGACGAAAAGACCGAGTAACATATGTAAGCACCTCAAGCCAAGCAAGAAAAACGCCCCTTTGATTAGGGGCGTTTTTGGCATATAGGACAAAAATTGTGTCTGGGCTAGTCAATCGCAAAAGGATATTCTGT
>ENA-OROU01000131-OROU01000131.1-human-gut-metagenome-genome-assembly--contig:-NODE-131-length-86906-cov-14.076338_pt1 | contig 86906 bp, 71 predicted proteins | sample MGYA00242131_ERZ509054 | MGnify/ENA primary metagenome ERZ509054 (study PRJEB26280, sample SAMEA2338749) | human gut metagenome | biome: human gut; feature: human-associated habitat; material: faeces... | reverse complement strand
TTATGCCTGTCAGACTAAATGCAAACCTATTTTGCATTAGGTTTGCAAATTAACCATTTTTTTTGCTTTTTTAAAAAAACTTCTGCAATTAACAAATCTTCCGGTGTTGTGACCTTGATATTCTCGTATTTTCCCTGAACAAGCTTGACTTTATGACCGGTAAACCGTTCCACAATCATTGCATCATCCGTGATCCTTTCGCCGGATTCTGCTGCCTGCCACATTTCCCCATATGCTTCCATTAAAAGTTCATAAGAAAAGCTCTGTGGTGTCTGTACCGCCCACAGACAGCTTCTGTCCGGTGTATCCACAGCATAATGTTTTGCATTTCCCACTTTGATCGTATCTTTTACCGGTACACCAATCACACATGCATGCTCCTCTTCTACGGCACGCATGGACAACCGGATTTCCGTTTCATCAATCATCGGACGTGCCCCATCATGGATCAGAACATAGTCGGTGCCCGCAGCTGCTTTTAATCCTTCATATACTGACAGATAACGTTCTTTGCCGCCCGGAATCACCGCGCGGACTTTTCTGAAATCACAAGCCTCTACAATTTCTTTTCTGCAATAGGAAACATCATCTTTTCCTGTTACCAGTATAATATCATCTACCGGACTCTTTTCAAATGCATACAGACTGTAATAGACCAGCGGATGTCCACACAGTTCCATAAACTGTTTGGGTGTATCACTTTGCATTCTTCTTCCACTGCCTGCCGCAAGTACGATCGCTGTATAGCGTTTCCTGTTTTCCATCTGGTTATTCTCCCAATTTCAGATTCGGAACAGCGTTCAGATCCAGCCCTGCACGTTTTCCCGCAATAAAGTCATAATATGCTGCAGCACCTATCATCGCTGCGTTATCGGTGCACAGAATCGGCGAAGGATGATAAAATTTCACCCCTTCTTCACGGCACATCTGTTCCATAGCCGCACGGATTACTCCGTTGGATGCAACTCCGCCGGCAATTGCAAAACTGTCCATATGATATTCGCGGATTGCATGCCGCGCATGATCCACCAGCACATCCGTCACCGACTGCTGGAATGATGCTGCAACATCCGCCTGATTAATTGGAAGATTTTTCATCCTGCATCCGTTCAGATAATTCAGCACCGCAGACTTTAATCCACTGAAACTGAAATCATATACCCCATCTGCAATCTTTGCCCGCGGAAAGGAAATTGCCTTCGGATCTCCTTCATGGGAAACTTTTTCAATTTTTGGTCCTCCCGGATATCCCAGCCCGATTGCGCGTGCCACTTTATCAAATGCTTCTCCTGCCGCATCATCCCTGGTCCGTCCGAGGATTTCATACGTTCCGTAATCCGTCACTTTCACAAGGTGCGTATGCCCTCCGGAGACCACAAGACATAAAAACGGTGGCTTCAGATCAGGATTTTCAATATAATTTGCGCTGATATGTCCTTCTATATGATGTACCCCTACCAGCGGAATGTTCGCAGCATAGCTGATCGCCTTGGCCTCTGCCACGCCAACCAGCAGTGCACCAACCAGCCCCGGCCCGTAAGTCACACCAATCGCATCCATATCCTGTAATGTCATATCTGCATCCGAAAGTGCCTGTGCGATTACCTGATTGATCTTTTCAATATGCTTTCTCGATGCGATCTCCGGTACAACCCCTCCATATAATGTATGGAGAGCAATCTGTGAAGAAATTACATTCGAACGCATATCCCGGCCATTCACTACAACTGCCGCAGCGGTTTCATCACAAGAGCTTTCAATTGCAAGTATTTTTATAGTCTGTTCTGTGTCACTCATTTTTATTCTTCCTTTGTCGAATTCCCCTTGATTTTATAAAATGTACGGATTTTCCAGTCTCCGTTATCGTCTTTTCTAAGCACATACATCTGGTAGGTTTTATCAAACTTTTTATTTTCTTCCGTAAAATAAGAAGCTGTGACATATGCCAGTTTATCCCCGTTGCTGTCATCCGTCAGGTATTTTACATCATCGCTGTCACATACATTGGTCTGACGGATCTTAAAGGAACGGTTCTTGTAATCCGCAATGCTCGTCTCCACCGACTTCTTGTAATCATCCTTGGAATTGTTATCGGCAAGATCCTGATCAAAAAGCATACGCGCCTGATCAATCAGCTTGTCGAACTCATCATCCGTATAATTTCCGGAATAATAACTGGTAATGATCTGGTTATACAGTTTAATCACTGCGCGCGGAGTTTTCGGATAATCATCCGTCAGATTTTTTTCATTGATTCTCTGAACCACCGTCAGATTTTCTTTCGATGCCTGTGAACCATCGCTGTTTTTCATGAAATAAAATCCCACGCACAATAAAACAACACATACTGCTGCTACAACGGTAATCCCAACTTTCTTCATACGCCTATTCCTCCTCAAATGTTAATTCCACACTCTTTCCATCTTTGCCAAGGTATGCATTTGCGAAAATATCCCGCACCTGTGGCATATAATCCTCCGCCCTTACCAGAGACGGAGAAAAATGGGTCAGCCACAGTTCTTTAACTTCTGCACGCTTCGCCATATCTGCGGCCTCATAAAACGTCATATGTTTGTACTGTTTTGCCTTATTTAACTTTTCTTTTTCTGCATACATGCCTTCGCAGATAAATAAATCCGATTCTTTTGCAGCGTTTACAATGGTATCCAGCGGACGGCTGTCTGTACAATACGTCACTTTCAGACCTTTTCTTGCCGGTCCGAGTACCATCTGCGGCTCATAGATCACACCATCCTGCTCGATGGTCTCCCCTTTCTGCAGGCGGCTCCATAATTTCATCGGAACATTCTGTTCTCTGGCACGCTCCACCGAAAAACGTCCCGCACGATGGATTTCCACCGAATATCCGTAACAAATGACATTGTGCTTTACACGGAACGCATGAATGTCATATCCCTGGATAGAAAAAGATTCTTCCGGCTGTGTCAGTTCTATACAATTGATCTCAAACGGAAGTTCCGGTGCAATTGTCCGCAGTGCCGTCACGACACGTGTGAGTCCTTTGGGCCCGATGATCGTAAGCGGTTCTGTTCTCTCCGCATTTCCCATCGTCAGAAGAAGCCCCGGAAGACCGCTGATATGATCCGCGTGAAAATGTGTCACGCAGAGAATATCGATCGGTTTAAAGCTAAGTCCCGCCTCTTTGATTGCAATCTGGGTTCCCTCACCGCAATCGATCAGCAAACTGCTCCCATTATATCTGAGCATAAGTGATGTCAGCCACCGGTACGGCAGCGGCATCATTCCTGCAGTTCCTAACAAACATACATCTAACATAATCGTTTCCACTCCATAATATCTGCATCCTCTCTGGGAAACTGATAAAAATTTTTTCGCACTCCAATTTTTTCAAATCCACATGTCCGGTATAAGTGTATCGCCGGCTCATTTCCGGAACGTACTTCAAGTATGATCCGGTCAATTCCATGTTCATCTGCCCATTGCTGCATCCTAAGAAGAAGCTCTCTTCCACAGCCTTTTTTACGCATTTTCCGTGTCACTGCCACATTGGTAATCTCTCCCTCCGGCGGCATCCGGTACATGCCAATATAACCTGCGATCTGAGGATCTTCCGCCACGAAAAATATGGCATCTTTCATTCCATCCAGAAATCCCTGTTCACTCCACGGCTGGGAAAAACATTCTTTTTCAATTTGTGCAACAGCCGGAATGTCTTCCGCGGTCATCTGCCGTATTCTCATATGCGAAAATCCCTTGCCTTTTCCTGGCGTTCTCTTTCCGCCTGCGACAGGCGCAGATAATCCGGCTTGTGTGCAGCTGCATCCTCAGCCTTTCCCTGACGGTATAAAATGCCGCCGAGTACCGCAACACATGCCGCACGCTGCTTATTGCAATGTGCAGGTGCAAACAGGTATGGCACCTGTAAATTTTCTTTCAGGTAATCGGCAAAAACCGGCACACCATCGCCCAAAAATACGGTTTTCTTTCCACTTTCATTGATCTTTGCGGTAATTTCATCGATTCCTACCGCACACTGCGGAAGAAGTGTCTGCATCTGCCCATCGGAGAAAGTATATAGTCCGGTATAGGCCTGCTGCCGGCGCGCATCCATAAGCGGACATACCTGATCCTCACATCCCCACAGATTATATGCCAGGGCATCCACCGTCGGCACGGAAACAATCTGTTTGTTCAGGGCAAGAGCGAGTCCCTTGGCCGTCGCAGAGCCGATCCTGAGTCCCGTAAAAGATCCAGGTCCTGCGGACACTGCAATCACATCAATCGTATTCAGATCAAGTTCTATCATTTTTGCTACTTCATCCAACATTGGAAGAAGTGTCTGTGAATGTGTTTTTTTATAATTGATGGTATATTCTCCCAGCAGATTGTCGTCTTCCGTGACCGCAACCCCTACCACCAGTCCTGAACTGTCCAACGCTAGTATTTTCATATTCTGTCCTCTATCTGTCTAAAATTGTTATTTTTCTGTAGTCGAAACCTTTTTCCAGGTCTTTTTCAATGGTGATCTCCCGGTAATGATCCGGCAATATCTCTTCAATCAGATTGGCCCACTCAATCATCGTCAGACCCTCACCGTAAAAATAGTCCTCATATCCGATCTCGTCCATCTCCTCGATATCCCCGATACGATAGACGTCAAAATGATAGAACGGCATCCGCCCCTCTTCATATACCTGAACAATGGTAAATGTCGGGCTGCAGATCGGTTCTTCAATTCCAAGTCCCTGTGCGATTCCCTGTGTAAAAACCGTCTTGCCGACTCCCAGGTCTCCGACAAGGGTATATACATCCCCAGGCCGTGCCTCTCTTGCCAGTTTTCTACCGAGTTCTAAAGTTTCCTCCGGGGAAAAAGTTTCAAATTCCATAACTTTTTTATCCTGCATACTGCCTCTACGCCTTCATTCTGAGTTTATATTTTTCCAGTTTCTGTTCTGCAAGTGTCCGGAACGCTGCATACTGATCTCCAATCTGCTCCATAGGAATAATATATGCGCTTTTCCGATTGCTGTAGATTAAAATCTGCTTTGCATTCGCTACAATCTTATAAATTGCCTGCCACTCCATATCCCCAGTTTCTTTTCCCTGGGATACATGAATATTTTTCTCTGTAATTTCATAATGCAGTGTGCCGGCAAGCACCTTGTTTGTCTTCAGGGTCTCCTTCGCACGAAACCACAGTGCAACCGGGATATAAAGAAGAAACAAAAATCCTACTGCAATATAGAGCAGGGTGTAAGATGTTTTTCCATTCTGAAAACTGATTCCAGCCATAACAAATCCAAGAATTCCAAGTGCAATGGAACTCCATCCCTGAAACCCGGTATACGTCTGGTACATATTAAACCGATACAGGTCTTTGGGTGATAATGTAACATCAAATGACGCTTTCATGCCTTCTTCTCCTATCCAAAATAAATGATAAGGCTTTCTGCGTATCACACAGAAAACCATTACGTTGTATCATATTATAACAATTTTCCAAACAAAAGAAAAGAGAAAAAAAAGGAGCACCCCACGGGTGCTCCCAAAACCATTTAGTATTCACTTAAACGTCCTTTTAAAACTGGAGATAACGGTTTGTAAATCAGCATACAGATGACAACTGCAATCAGTCCTTTTACAATTGTAAATGGAAGATTAAAGCAGATCAGGCACTGCAGTACACTTTTCATGGATGGTGCAATCGCCTGATACATCTGCAGGATGGCTTCCTCTGCCATACCAGCCTTGTAATATACCGGGTAAACCACAAAATAATTAGAAAACACACTGACTATTCCCATGACCAATGCTGCAACCAGACCACTGACTACTGCACTCTTTTTGGTCTTTTTATGTTTGTAGATATTACCTGCAATTGCCACAAACACGGCTCCGAGAATAAAATTGGAAAGTTCTCCAACAAACATACTGTTTGAAAATGCCAGATGGAGAACGTTCTTGATCAGACAGATCAATACCCCACACACTGGTCCGAGCGCAAAGCTTCCAAGTAGTGCCGGCAGATCCGAAAAATCAAATTTGATAAATGATGGCATGATCGGAATGGCAATCTCCAGATACATAAGCACGAACGCTACGGCAGAAAGCATCGCCGTAACCGTAATATAGCGTACTTTTGTATTCATGCCTCCCTGTTTTACTGCTGTCTTTGTCTGTTCACTCATACGAACTCTCCTTTCAGAATCAATGGAATTCCAGAGGAGTGTTGCCTGCATATATGATCAGAAAATAAAAAACCGATAGATTTCTCTATCGGGGTTCTTTTTCTAGCATACAGTCAACAGTGCAAACATTAATTTGCACTTTTTCTTCTCTCATCCAGACTATACTGTCGGTACCGGAATCTCACCGGTTCGGCTGCAAAAAGCAGTTCACGGACTATACCGTCGGTCGGGAATATGCGTCATCCGCAGCACCCTGCCCCGAAGAATTCCTTCTTTATTTTTCATCGTTATTATATTCACATTGCCCGAAAATGTCAACACCATCTGGACTTTTTCTCATTCATTTGCTAACATAATTTCCATGAAGATTTCAAATATATTACGCACGGACAAAACTTTAGATTTTTCTTTTTATATCATTGGCTGGGTATGTCTTATTCTCGCACTCGTGCTCGGGCTTGCATGGAAAAGCGGTTATTTCCTGTGGATATTCCCTCCGGATGGCTGTGTCCTGCACAATCTGACCGGGTACTACTGTCCCGGATGCGGCGGCACACGCGCAATTCATGCCCTGCTGCACGGACATATTGTGCGCTCTTTCTTTTACCATCCGATTGTTGTGTATACCGCTGTCTTCTTCGGCTGGTTTATGCTGTCCCAGACCATAGAAAAAGCATCCCGCGGACATTTTGCCATCGGGATGCATTATCGTGATATTTATCTGTGGATCGCGCTTGCCATTGTACTTCTCAACTGGCTGGTCAAAAATCTGTTTCTCGCCGTCTTTGGCATTGCGCTTCTTGGATAAACATTCTATTTCTGATTTTTCAGTTCCTGCTCCAGCTCATGCGGACGCAGATCCACACCGCGAGATGCATCTCCTTCCGGGTCTTTTCCAAATGCATAATCATTTCCCGGCAGAATCGCATTGAGCACGATTCCGGCAATCGCTGCGATGGCAAGGGATGTCAGGGTAATGGAAGTGCTTCCGATCGTAAAGGTCAGTCCATCTGAGAATCCGAGACCGGAAACTAAGATCACACCTGCAATAATGAGGTTTCTGGACTTGGTGAAATCCACATGGTTTTCAACCACATTTCTTACACCGATAGCAGAAATCATACCGTAAAGAATAAAGCTGACACCGCCAATAATGGATGCCGGCATCGAAGCAATAATCTCTGCTACTTTCGGGATAAAACTTAAAACGATCGCATAACATGCCGCAAGACGGACAACCTTCGGATCATGTACACGGGACAACTCCAGAACGCCTGTGTTCTCTCCATAGGTTGTATTTGCGGGTCCTCCGATCATTGCAGAAATGGAAGTTGCAATTCCATCACCGATCAGGGTACGATGCAATCCCGGGTCCTCAATAAAGTTCTGTCCTACCGTTGCAGAAATCGCGGAAATATCTCCGATATGCTCCATCATGGTCGCAATGGCAATCGGTGCCATGATAAGAATCGCTGTAAGATTAAATTTCGGCAGGATAAACGGTGGAAGTCCGACAACAGCCGCCGAGGAAACGCCGGAAAAATTTAAAATAACAGATCCGTCCGGATTCGTAAAACCAAGTCCCTGCAGAACCAGTGCGAACACATACGAAATCACTACACCGAGAAGAATCGGAATAATCTTGAACATTCCTTTTCCCCAGATATTGAAAATAATGATGACCGCCAGTGCCACAATTGCAATGAGCCAGTTTGTGGATGCATTGCTGACCGCAGACGGTGCAAGGCTCAGTCCGATACAGATAATGATCGGGCCGGTTACCACCGGTGGAAGGAAACGCATCACACGTTTTACTCCAACGCACCGGATGATCAGTGCAAGGATCAGATACAACAATCCTGCCACAACAATTCCGCCACACGCATACTGCAGTTTTTCTTTATCTGCCATATTGGCAAATATCCCGGTATCCAATGCCGCAACGCTGGAAAAGCCTCCCAGAAAAGCAAATGAAGATCCCAGAAAAGCAGGAACCTTAAATTTGGTACACAGATGGAAAAACAAGGTACCGAATCCTGCACAGAACAATGTCACCTGTACGGACAATACCTGTGAGGTACTCTGAAAATAGCTGTTTACCAGAATCGGTACAAGAATTGTCGCTCCGAACATAGCGAACATATGCTGCAGACCAAGCAGCAGCATTTTCGGCGTGCCCAAAACCCTGGCATCTCTTATAATGTCTTTTTGTTGGTTCATTATGAAAAACTCCTCCTAATAATAGTATATTCTAATATCCGGCAATCAGCCGGAGCATTAGCTTATGTTTGATGGGATCTCCCCGACCACATCCAGATAAAAAATAACCAGTGTCTGTGACTGGTATGGATATACCCAGAGTGACCCGATGCCTAAAGACAGCAGACACAGTATCTGCAATCCGATAAAGCTCAGATAAATATAAAATAATCTTCCTTTATTTCCCTTCATGATCTGACGGCTGATCTTTAATGATTCGCGTGCCTTCATCTGCGGATGATCCAAAAGCAGATACAATGCCAGTGCATACCACATCTGCACGAAAACTGCCAGAATCGTGCTCACAATACCAAGTATCACCAGTACTGCAATCGCCGCAGGCGACTTGTCCAGGACAAAAAATAACACAGCACCTGTGATCACAGGAATACAGCTGATCAGCGTTGCAATAATCAAAAGCAGTCCTGCAATGATATAACGGTCCGGGTGATTTTTAAACCCGTAAAATACCATGCCAAGTGTCATTTCTTTTTTCCGTGCAAGTGACAGATGAAGCTGAAGGATTCCGACAGACAATACCATGCTTAAAAGTGTGATCAGAAATTCCGCCACATAAAACATGATCGTCACCGGAAGCGGCTGTGCATCTTTCTGCAACATGGAAAATGGGAGTTCTACCGCCAAAGGAATCAGTGTGGCGGCAAGAAATGCTCCCATTGGTATTTTATAATTTCCATTTAAATTGTCTCTTGCGATTCGTTTTAATTCTTTGCAAGGTAGGTTCATTTGTTTATACTCCGTTTCTGTAACTGATTGCTTTTCTCATTATAGCATGGCTATGCAGATGCAACAATCTTTTTATTTTGCCATAAACTGCTTCATCAGTTCATTATAATCCATGCCCTGCATATCAGAATAGGCCTTTAAAAATCCATCGATACTTCCATACTGATGGATGGCATACCACAGAACGGATGCATACAGTACAATTGTTGCAATTAATGCAATGATCCCCAGGATCATTCCGATCTGTGCTTTCGAAGTATAGGACATCATGCCTCCGCGGGAAAGTGTTGCAAAAATAACCGCCAGCGCCCCACACGGCACAGCAAGATACAGACAGGTGCAGCTTAGTAATGCAATTGATCCAAGTATCAGGGAAGCTGCCTCCATGCGTGCAGATCTCCGGCTGCGATACGGCTGATTCGGATTTGGTTGATAAGATGATCCATACATATCCATAATACGTTTTCCTTTCTTTTTAGGATTGCTTTTATTGTAACATTTCATATATAATAGGGAAAGTATTATTTGACAGGAAAGGACTATTAAGGGGAAAATTTATGGATATTAATACAAAAATTGCGGAAGAACTCGGCATCCGGAAAGAACAGGCAGCCGCTGCTGTGAAACTCATTGATGAAGGATGCACGATTCCCTTTATCGCACGTTACCGGAAAGAAGCTACCGGTGCACTGAGTGATGAAATCTTGCGAAACCTTTATGACCGTCTGGTGTATCTGCGAAATCTGGAAGATAAAAAGCAGACGGTACTTGCCTCCATTGAAGAACAGGGAAAACTGACGGAAGAACTACGTGCACAGATTCTTGCCGCCGAAACACAGGTAGCCGTGGATGATCTGTACCGCCCGTACCGTCCGAAGCGCCGTACCCGTGCAACCATTGCCAGAGAAAAAGGATTAGAGCCTCTGGCAAATCTGATTCTCTTACAGAAGATGACGGTTTCTCCTCTGGAAGAAGCAAAAAACTATGTCAATCCGGAAAAAGAAGTGGCTACCCCGGAAGAGGCGTTAAACGGAGCAAAAGATATCCTTGCGGAAGGCATCTCGGACAATGCGGATTTCCGCACCCATATCCGTGAACTTACCATGAAACACGGTCAGCTTTTATCTGCTGCCAAAGACCCGGACGCCGAATCGGTCTATGAAATGTATTATGATTTCAATGAAGGACTCTCCAAACTGGCAGGACACCGCATTCTTGCCATCAACCGCGGAGAAAAAGAGAAATTTCTCACAGTAAAAATTGAAGCTCCGACCGATCGTATCCTTTCCTATCTTGACCGGAAAATAATTACGAATCCTCAGGCTTTCACCGCACCGGTGCTGCATGAGGCACTGGAAGACGCTTACAACCGACTGATTGCACCTGCCATTGAGCGCGAAATCCGAAACGATCTGTTTGAAAAAGCCGAAGACGGTGCCATCCGTGTATTCGGCAAAAACTTAGAACAGCTTCTGATGCAGCCTCCAATCGCCGGTCAGGTTGTACTTGGCTGGGATCCGGCATTCCGTACCGGATGCAAGCTCGCTGTGGTGGATCCGACCGGAAAAGTACTTGATACTACCGTAATCTATCCGACTGCCCCGCAAAACCGCGTGGACGAAGCCAAAGCGGTACTGAAAAAACTGATTTCCAAATACCATATTACATTAATCTCTCTGGGAAACGGTACTGCTTCCCGCGAATCCGAACAAATCATCGTACAGCTTCTCAAAGAGATTCCGGAACCGGTACAATACATCATCGTAAACGAAGCCGGTGCCTCCGTATACTCTGCCAGCAAGCTGGCAACCGAAGAATTCCCGCAGTTTGATGTCGGACAGCGAAGTGCCGCATCCATGGCGCGCCGCCTGCAGGACCCACTCGCAGAGCTGGTAAAAATCGACCCGAAATCCATTGGTGTCGGACAGTACCAGCATGACATGAACCAGAAGAAACTGACCGAAGCGCTGGATCATGTCGTGGAAGACTGCGTAAACCGTGTCGGTGTGGACTTAAACACCGCTTCTGCCTCCCTGCTGGAATATGTCTCCGGTGTGAGCAAAGCCATTGCCAAAAATATTGTAGTCTACCGCGAAGAAAACGGAAAATTTGCCTCCCGTTCCCAGCTTCTGAAAGTAGCCAAGCTTGGACCAAAAGCCTATGAACAGTGTGCCGGCTTCATGCGCATCAGTGACGGAAAAAACCCTCTGGATGCCACCGGTGTACACCCGGAATCCTACGCAGCCACGAAACAGCTGCTGGAAACACTCGGCTATACGCTTTCGGATGTGACAGATCGCAATGTTGCCGGGATCTCGAAAAAAGTCCGGGATTACAAAAAGCTTGCACAGGATCTGGAAATCGGTGAACTGACTCTCCGGGATATCGTAAAGGAACTGGAAACGCCTGCCCGTGATCCGCGTGAGGATATGCCAAAACCAATCCTGCGCAGTGACGTGCTCGAGATCAAAGATCTGACTCCGGGCATGGTATTGAAGGGAACCGTGCGAAATGTCATTGATTTCGGTGCCTTTGTGGATATCGGAGTCCATCAGGATGGTCTGGTACATATCTCGCAGATGTGTGACCGCTTTATCAAGCATCCACTGGAGGTCGTCAGCGTCGGGGATATCGTGGAAGTGAAAGTTCTTAGTGTGGATGTGAAAAAGCAACGGATTCAGCTTACAATGAAGATCTAACATTCAGGAAACAATTTTTAAAGAGAGGTCATATCCTGTCATGGTTGTGGCCTCTTTTTTGGTCACCCTGCCAGCGGATTATTGACCACGGGTACAGATTCTCAACTTTTTGGTATTTACAGTTGATTTCTGCATGCAAATAAGATATTCTGTCTTTAACACATATAATTCCAAATCTGATGAGTGATTCGCTCGTTTATCCACTGGAATTTTAATTAAATACAGGATCAAAAACGACTCGGTTTTCCCGTTTTTTTCGGTTGTAAAACTATGTTGTTTTGATATATACTAAAGGAAAGGCAGGATACTACATGGGGAACACTGACATTGTGACAGCTCCGCTGTCAGATGCCAACGAGAAAAACACTACAGAACACAGCACTATTTTTGATGATGTATTCCGGACAATCGCACAGAAAATGCCGCAGCTTCTTATTCCGCTGATTAACGAAGTTTTCCACACTTCCTACAGCGATGAGGATCATTTTGAACAGTTGCGGAACGAACATTATGAAAAATTTGGAACTGTGGTCACGGATTCCATTATCCGGATCGGCAACCATATTTATCATCTGGAGTGCCAGTCCTCAAAAGACAAAACGATGGTCATACGCATGTTTGAATATGATATTTCAATTGCTATTGAGCACGCTTCTTTTGAATCAAATGATATCTGGGAAATTGAATTTCCGCAGTCATGTGTACTTTATATCCGCAATCACCGTTCACTTCCGGATTTTCACGAAGCGATTGTGAAGTTTGCGGACGGACAGAAGGTACGTTACCGCATTCCGATCATACAGGCAAAGAAATACACCGTTGACCGGATTTTTGAAAAACGGCTGCTGATTCTGCTTCCGTATCATATCTTACGATATGAACACTTTTTGAAGCACAACGAAACGGATTCGAAGAAAGTGCAGCATCTGCTGGACGATTTCCGGGAGATTAACCGAAAGCTGGAGGAAACATCTGAGAAGGAACAAAAGTCACATCTTTATATGGATATGATCGTTTTGATTGAGGAGATTGCGGATTATATTATTCCGGAGGATAATGAGATCAGGAAAGGATTGGGTGAAATTATGGGTGGTAAGATTTTGAAATTACGCTCTGAAGAGTTGTTGGAGCTTGGAGAAGCTCGAGGGGAAGCTCGAGGGGAAGCCAGAGGCAGGCTTACCGGACTACATGAAGCCAAAATTGATGCAATTCAAAATATGATTGATCTTGGTTTAACCAGAGAACAGATTTTAAGAAAATATTCTCCAGAGGAATATGAAGAGGCGATAAATTCTATGTCGGTAAAAGCATGACATAATCCGTCTATAACTGTATTTTTCTTATTTCTATGCTATGAGATGTATTTTAATTATATCTCATAGCATTCATGAAAGAACATTCGTTCAAATTACCATTATAATTACAATTTCATACGTTTGATCATAACTGCTTCTGTTTCTTACACTTTCCATATTGTAAAAACAGATGCTTATGATATATACTAAAGGAAAGGCAGGACATTACATGGGGAACACTGACATTTCGGTAAACACGTTACCAGATGCCAACACAGAAAACACGACAGAACACAGCACTATTTTTGATGATGTGTTCCGGACAATTGCACAAAAGATGCCACAGCTTCTTATTCCGCTGATCAATGAAGTTTTCCACACTTCCTACAGTGAGAAGGAACCCTTTGAACAGCTACGGAATGAACACTATGAAAAATTCGGAACCGTGGTCACGGACTCCATTATCCGGATCGGCAGCCACATTTATCATCTGGAGTGCCAGTCCACCAAAGATAAAACAATGGTCATCCGGATGTTTGAGTACGACATTTCCATTGCGCTTGAGCATGCTTCTTTTGCGAAGCATGCGATCTGGGAAATTGAATTTCCGCAGTCGTGCGTACTTTACATCCGCAATCACCGTTCACTTTCGGATTTTCACGAAGCGATTGTGAAGTTTACGGACGGTCAGAAAATTCGTTACCGCGTTCCGATCATACAGGCAAAGAAATACACGGTCGATCGGATTTTTGAAAAACGGCTGCTGATTTTACTTCCATATCATATCTTACGGTATGAACACTTTTTGAAGCACAACGGAACGGATTTAAAGAAAGCGCAGCATCTGCTCGACGATTTCCGGGAGATTAACCGAAAGCTGGAGGAAACATCTGAGAAGGAACAAAAGTCACATCTTTATATGGATATGATTGTTTTAATCGAGGCGATTGCGGATTATATTATTCCGGAGGATAATGAGATCAGGAAAGGATTGGGTGAGATTATGGGTGGTAAGATTTTAAAGTTACGGTCGGAGGAACTGTTGGAGCAGGGCGAGGCCAGAGGTAGACTTACAGGACTACGTGAAGGCAGGCTTACCGGACTACATGAAGCCAAAATTGATGCGATTCAAAATATGATTGATCTTGGTCTGACCAAAGAACAGATTTTAAGAAAATATTCTCCTGAGGAATATGAGGAAGCATTGCGGTCTATGCCAACAAAAGTATAATTATTTTATTAAAGATATTATATTCAGGAATGGGGCAGGTGAGATTATGGGTGGTAAAATTTTAAAGTTACGGTCGGAGGAACTGTTGGAGCAGGGCGAGGCCAGAGGTAGACTTACCGGGCTACATGAAGCCAAAATTGATGCGATTCAAAATATGATTGATCTTGGTTTAACCAGAGAACAGATTTTAAGGAAATATTCTCCAGAGGAATATGAGGAGGCAGAACCCGGAAAATCGGCTCTGCCCATTCGTAACTATTCACAAATTTATGACACCTCAATTATTTTTAATTGTTTTTAATCGTTTTTTATCTTTTTCGCTCGCCTCCCGAAATGTATTTATCGGATATTCAGAACGGTTTCCCGCACATATTTTTACTTCATTCACATACATTGGCACATAAACATCCCACTCGCCATCCAAACGGTCAATTGCCCGATGCAACTTTGACATGACCTCTGATCTTTTGTGATCTTCTTTTATACATCTGGCAGCGACAGGAATGAGTCCATTAATCCAATTAGAGTTTACCAGCACCACATCATCATCTTTTTTATCTTTCAAAGACTCTACAAACTTGATGTTAGCTGTTGCCTCAAACACTTTTTTATATATATTCTTTTCTAATGCAGCTTCTTTACTCAAACCGTAACCTCCTACCATGTCGACGTATCAGCTATATTATTTTCTACAAAATGTTGCATATTTATCGGCATAAAATATCGAAATTCCTGAATAAATTCAGACACAATTTGATCAATTCTAAAATAATCCATTAAAAATAACAACTTTCTATCTTCTTCTCTATATACCGTAACCCCAAATGTTATCCATGGCATTTGGCATATCACTTCCTTATTTCGCGGAACACATTCAATATAATCATTACCCTCAATCTCCGGAACTGCCGTCAAAAAATCACACCAAGTATTATTTTTATCTTTTCTGTTTTCATTTTTACAATAACTTTTCCCACACCCCATATGATTTACTGAAGCGATTAAAGGATGTTTCTTCTCATATGCGAATTTAAGCAGTTCATCCCATGCCAACGGTTTCATAATATACTCCTCCCATTTCGGAGCTTTTGCTAAACATAACTGATCATAAGTTGCTGTTTCAATTTTCTTTTTCTTATTAAGCCATCTGAAATGTACACGAAGTTCTGCTTCCGTTATTTCATTTTTATTCAATAGCTTTACAGCTTCTTCCGAAAAGATGTAACAAATCTTATATAGGTATGCCTGAAACATTTTTTCAAGAATATCCTCTTTTCCCTTAAAGAGCTTTTCTTTATCTGGTACATTTTCTCCATCAATAATTATTTTTTTATATATTTCTTCTTGTGAAAATTGGAGATTGATCTGTTCCAAAACACCCCTGCGCTCTTTTTCCAATTCTATATATACTTTCCTGCGTACATTTCCCATCAACATCATATATAGTTGCATCCATTGAATCATGTCATCTGTAATATAGCATGCTTTTGGCGATCTTTTTTGTATTGTTGTCAGATCAAAAAATGCTTTCGTATTACTTGCCTTAATGGGCATAATTATTTTTTGGTCGAGTTTTGCCTTGGCGTCAGGATAAAAATTTATATCAGGCTCAAACTTACCCATCCGATCCGCTTTTCTCACATACACATCCATTGAATTAATGTCCATATTACAAGTATACCATGCATAATTGTGTTCATATTGGTAATTGCTCTCATTTTCATCATCTGGCCACCCAATTCCCGCCACAAGCGTAGTCAATGTATGTCTTGTATTTTGCAAATTTGTAATTTCACTATCATGAATATGTCCTCCGATATAAAGATCAACATTCAATTTATCGTTTGAGATATATTCTCTCTTTACCATAGTTTCTTCTTTTCCCGATAGCCAATTTAGTGGATGATGAGCTAATACAATTGTTAAATCATATCCTTTTCCTCTATGTTGCTCGTAATCTTGTATCAACTTATTTAATTGAAATCTTCCAAACTTCAAATGTCTTTCATCTTTATCCCCCATACAGCTCCAAGCTGTATTACATCTTAAAAACGCGATTCTTTTATTATTAATCTCAACCGCTTCCGCTCCATACAATTCATATTTTTTATCTGGTTCAAATATCTTGTAAATTTTTTTCGTCAAATCTATATGTTTTTGAAACTCAAGTTCAATATATTTCCAATAGTTATCATAAAATTTTTTATTCTTATTTTTTTCAGATCTATACTTTTTCAAGATATCTTTATCCAAAATACTACGCTCTTTATCATGATTTCCCGGAATAATAAAAATGTCCTTGACTTTTACTGACAGTATCTTATGCAAACGATCGAAAAATTTCAAAACGGAATTTTTATATGCATAATTTCCATGATGTACTAAATCCCCTGTTACAACAATAATAATATTTTCACAGTATTCACTCTGTTCTTTTATGTCGTTCAATAATCTATCCATTAATGGTGGCAAATTTCCATCAGTTTTATTGATATGAAGGTCTGACAAATGCAATATGGTAAAGTCATCCATTTATTTTCCTCTTTACAAATACAATATGATCTTATTTTATCTTTTGATATATTTTTATAAACTTAATAGGGAACCCCAAAAGAGTTCCCTATTAAAATGGCATTTATGAAATTACTGTAACAGAGAAAGTACACCCTGGTTAGACTGATTTGCCTGTGCAAGCATAGACTGTCCAGCCTGTGCAAGAATGTTGTTCTTGCTGTAGTTTACCATCTCTTTTGCCATATCTGTATCACGGATACGAGACTCAGCAGAAGATGTATTCTCGGAAATGTTATCCAGGTTGTCGATGGTATGCTCTAATCTGTTCTGTACAGCACCGAGTGCGGATCTCTGGGAAGAAACCTTAGAGATTGCATCGGAAATAGCATCGATTGCGTAGGTTGCTGCAGAACCGTTCTTGTCCGTTACGTTTAAGCCCTTGATTCCAAGGTTTGCAGAGTTCATAGTCTCAATGTCGACTGTGATCTTGTTTGTCATGTCAGCATCTGCACCTACATGGAGACTGAAGCTTAATGTGTTGGCAACTTTTGCCTGACCAACTTTAATATTAAATGTTCCATCACCAGCATTATATGCCAAATCAGTTTTATCACCATTTTTCACTTCAGCATTTCCCTCGGTATCACCGATCTGGTTTGCAGCAAGTAATTCTTTTCCTGCAAGCTCATATGCTTTCTGCTTTGTGATAACAGAAGTATCGTTATCATCAATGCCATCTGCTTTTTTAGTATCATCAATTGTAGTAATGGACTTGGTTCCTACAGAAATTGTTGCACTCTTAGCTGCGGCAATTGCTGCACTATCCGCATAAGCTGGGTTTGCTGTTGCTGCATTTGCTGTATCCGGTGCGGTTTCATAATATCCTTTATGAGTAAGTGCTGTCTTACCATCAGAAGCATTTTCACAATAAGTATACTCTTTTCCATTGATTGTAACTTTATCACCAGCAGCATCTGTAATTCCAGCTTTTGTTAACATATCAGTTACATCTGCCGCTTCACCACCAATGGTATAATTCTTTCCACCGATACTTACTGTATCACCAGCGTTTAATGTATCCATTTTAAATGTAGCTGTTCCATCACCATTATCGGTAAGAGTTCCTTTTAATCCGGCATCATGTGCTTTCATATTGACAGTCTTCTCGCCGTCATCACCCTTTAACAGGTAAATCTCATTGAATTTGGTTGTCTCTGCAACACGGTCGATCTCTGTATTTAACTGGTCGATCTCATCCTGGATAGCTTTACGGTCTGTATCCTTGGAGTTTGTACCGTTTGCTGCCTGAACTGCAAGCTCATTCATACGCTGTAACATGCTGTGAACTTCTGTTAAAGCACCTTCAGCGGTCTGTACAGAAGATACACCGTCCTGTGCGTTGGAAGAAGCCTTGTCCAGTCCACGGATCTGCTTTCTCATCTTCTCAGAAATAGAAAGTCCTGCTGCATCATCTGCTGCACGGTTGATCTTGTAACCGGAAGATAACTTCTCGGTTGACTTAGCCTGTGCTCCGGATGTGATACCAAGCATTCTGTTTGCGTTTGCTGCCTGCATGTTGTGTTGTACTACCATACTCATAATTGAATCCTCCTTGAACTCCCGCTATGCGGGGTATTATGTCTTTTCCTCCGGAAATCCTTTTCCTGAGGTTGTTTCTTATTGCACCACGTCTGCGGTGCGTCACAAGCATCTGAGATGCTTTGCAACCTTGTATATTCTGCCGTACACCTTACGATATACCGCAATAAGCGAAGCGTCCCGGGTGTGCCCCGCTTATTACCAAATGTTTGTGTGATGCTAAGCGTTAAATTTATCTTTTAAACTCTCTGCATCTTTTTTTGCTTCTGCTTTCATCCGCTCATTCCACAGAATTCGTTTAATCTCCTGCTGTGCCTCCCTGGAAATACCCGGCTCTGCATAATAGGTTTCTCTCTTTCGTGCCGGATTTTCTTCCGTGGTACTTCTGGCAATATTAAGTTCCCTCGGAGCATCAATGAGCAGCCTTGCGTGATTTCCTGAACCACCTACATAGACCACACGGATGTTATCACCAATGTTTACATATTGCCCCTGTTTCAATGAAAGTTTCAGCATTTTGTTACCTCCATGTATGTATTCCATACCCTGTTTCCTCGGGTATGTCCTGCGCATTTTCTTACGCATCTGCATTTTTATAAAATGCTTCTTTTCTTTTTATTTCAAAAATGCGACAATGTTTTATAGAATGTTGCATTTTATGTCACAAAAGCACTTTGTTTTTGGCTTGAAAGGAGTAATTTTTATGGGAACAACACAACCGATCCGAAACCGACAGGAACTGCAGAATTTCAGTTCATACTACAAGCAGGTAAAACCGCATCTGCGAAATTATACTTTAGTTGTATTGGGATTAAACACTGCACTGAGAATCAGCGATCTATTAAATCTTCGCTGGAGAAGTGTCTATGATTTTAAAAAGAACTGTTTTCGGGATCATCTTTTGGTATGGGAACATAAAACAGGAAAAAGAAATTATATTGCGATAAACCAGAACGCGAAAAATGCCCTGTATCTATATTTTATGGAAAGAACCCCCGATCCGGAGGAATATGTTTTCTCCAAACGGACAAACCCTTATAAACCGCTCAGCCGTTCACAGGCTTACCGCATTATTAAAGAAGATGCCTCACATACAACCAGTGAGGAGGCAATCAGCTGTCATTCTCTCCGGAAAACCTTTGGCTATTATGCATGGAAGGAAGGCGTCCAGCCAGCACTTTTAATGAATGTTTTTAACCATTCTTCGTTTCATATCACGAAACGTTACCTTGGAATTGAACAAGACGAAAAGGATCTTGTCTATCTGAATATTAATCTGTAAAACGTTCGGGGAATGCTTTGTTGCGATACCATGTACAAAGCGTTCAACAAAGCGTTCTCTTTCATAAAATGTTTGACTTTAATCATAAAATGCGTTATTCTGTTTTCAATAAATATCTATATTCCAAATCTGATGCCAGGCCGTTGTTACCAAAAAGGCAGCACGTAGCAATCATGGGGAGCATTTCGCTCATATATCACAATTGGAATTAAAATTTCATAAACGTGTCATAGCAGAACTGTTTCTTATTATTTCATATTGTAAAAACAGACGTTTATGATATATACTAAAAGAAAGGCAGGATACCACATGGAGAAATCTGACATTCTGACAGCTTCACTGCCAGATGCCAACGATGAAACAGCCGATCACAGCACCATTTTTGATGATGTTTTCCGAACAATTGCTCAGAAAATGCCACAGCTTCTGATTCCTCTGATCAATGAAGTATTCCACACTTCTTACAGTGAAGAAGAACATTTTGAACAGCTGCGGAACGAACATTATGAAAAATATGGCACTGTGATTACAGATTCTATTATCCGGATTGGCAATCACATTTATCATCTGGAATGCCAGTCCTCGAAAGACAAAACGATGGTTATACGAATGTTCGAGTATGATATTTCGATTGCGATTGAGCACGCTTCTTATGAAAATGACGAAATCTTGGAAATTGAATTTCCACAGTCCTGCGTTCTCTATATCCGTAACCACCGCGATCTCCCGGACTATCACGAAGCGGTCGTGAAGTTTGCGGATGGACAAAAAGTGCGCTACCGTGTTCCAATTTTACAGGCAAAAAAGTATACCGTTGACCGCATTTTTGAGAAACGGCTACTGATTTTGCTACCGTATCATATTTTACGGTATGAGCACTTTTTGAAGCACAACGGGACGGATACCAGAAAGTTACAACAATTGTTAGCTGATTTCCGTGAAATTAACCGAAGACTTGAAGAAACAGCTGAAAAAGAAAATAAATCACATCTTTATATGGATATGATTGTTCTGATTGAACAGATTGCAGATTATATCATTCCAAAAAACAATACCATTAAGAAAGGATTGGGTGATGTTATGGGTGGCAAGATTTTAAAATTACGGTCGGAGGAATTGCTGGAACTAGGCGAAGCTCGTGGCGAAGCCCGTGGGGAAGCTCGTGGGGAAGCTCGTGGAAAAGCAAAAGGCAGACTTGAAGGCAAACGCGAAGAAAGACTCGATGCAATTCAAAATATGATGGATCTTGGATTGACAAAAGAACAAATTTTAAGAAAATATTCTCTGGAGGAATATGAGGCAGCATTGCGTTCTATGCCAGCAAAAGTATAACCGAAAAGAAAATTTAAAATATTTTCTTTTCAGGGGTTAAGGAATGCTTCCATCGTCCGATATATTATGTGTAAATAAAAATGCAACATTCTATAAAAGAATGTTGCATTTTTATTTCTATATTTATTTTACTCAAACACGATCCTATTTATACTACTTACTTTTTATGGTATCTTCAAACGCTTTCCGCACATCATCATTATGGCTTGTGATAATAAGGACTGCATACTGCCCTTTCGTAAAAACCAACCCATCCTGGATCCGGCTGACCTGCTTCGGTTCATAGGACTGCAGCAAATTATACCGATCCTGCTGATGCTTTGTCAGGCTTTCTTTTGCCTCATCCACATCTGCCTTATCTTTCACGGCAATCACTACAATTTCATCTGCTTTGTGTCCATCCGAAGAATAGCTTACAAAATAACTGTCCACTTTTTTATAGTCCATGTCAGAAATATTGGAAAACTTATCTTCTGCATCTTTTTCTGCGCTGCTGGCATTGAGCATCTCCGGCAGATCCGGATCCGCTGCTTCCATCGCCGTGCGCAGGTCATACATACTGACAGAACCGGACGTGTTTTTCTTCGCACCACATCCCACACACATCACCAGCATGGTCAGAACCAGCAGAAGTTTCCAACCCGTTTTTTGTTTTTTCATCTGTTATCTGGCCTCCACAGTTTCTTCTGTACTGAACGTTGCCCCATTTTGTGCCGCATCATCCATGGTCATATCCTTATTTCCGATATCGGCACTTGCGCCATCCATCATCATGCCATCTCCGTTTGCAGGTTCCAGTCCCTGAAATGCTTTCTGGACAGCCTTGTCGATTTTTTTCTGTTCTTTTTCGCTGATATTCTGGCTTGTATTGTCCGTGTTATATCCCGGCATGGTAACATTAAACAAATATCCTTTTCCATCCGGATCCTGAATCCAGTTGTAAGTTCCCAGACTGTATGGCATATCCTTATAGTTTCCGGACATCAGGAAATTGTCAATGGAAGAAGCTATGGCATTTGCCACCTGCGCTTTTTCCTCTGTAATATCCTCTTTAAACGCAACCATGACCCCGCCAAGCTTTTTGTCCATAGCAGCACGCAATGCTTTCGGCAGATCATATATACTGTCCACGGTTTTCTTATTCTGGTATGCCATATTGTACTTTAATGAGTTAGCTGCCGGGAAATAATCGCGATCCCAGCTCTGGGACTGTCCATACATGGCATCCGTCACATTAAAGTTCGCATAATTTCCATTTCCTGCATCGGAATAAATATCGGTAATGTACCAGTCCCCGTCAATTTTTACCACATCCCAGCTATGGAATTTTTCTGTATTATGTTCCACTTTACATTCAATTCCCATCATCTGCATGAACATGCGGAATGTCGTTGCATAACCGACGCATACGGCATTGTGGTATTTTAACACACCGTATGGATTATCACAGTCTTCCTGTGTACTCGGAATAACGGTCAGTGCCCCGGAATCCTGCTGGAGCTTTTTGGTCATCCAGTCATACACCGCCTTTTCCTTTTCAAAATCAGACATGCTGTCCGTAATCTTCATATCTTTGATCGCTTTTTTTGCCATATCAAGGGTTTCTTTTTCTTTGTCTGTCAGCTTTGAAGTATCGCCGGATTTGTAGGCATCCGAAATATTTGTGGTAGGTTTGATCTCATAATTATCTGCGATCTTTACGTAATCCTCGGTAGTCTCAGGATTTTCTTCCTTTTTCTGCTCTGCAATATAGGATTTTAAAGTCACCAGATTAAACGCAGAAATCGTGGTACTTCCCACAACGCCTGCTGCAAGAATCACCGCTACAATCCCTTTCCATGCACCGCCTTTTTTCTTTTCTTTTTGCTCCGGCTGCACCGGATTACTTTTTACGCTTTCATAAGTTTCCATATGTATTTACCTCATATTTTAATTGATGTATTTTTTCTACTGCACCTTTATTATAGCAGTTTCACATCCAAAAAAGGCTATCTTTAAAGAAACTTAAATAAATATTAAGATCCGTCTGTACGAAAAAAGGACATCCACCGCGAATGTCCTTTTCTCCCATATGGTATCATCCTTATATTGCATCTTCCTCAATATGCTCCCTGCCCTGTGCAATGATTGACCGGACGTGGTCATCTGCCAGGGAATAAAAAACAGATTTTCCCTCCCTGCGGCATTTGACTAACTTATTCTGTTTTAAAATCCGAAGCTGGTGGGAAATTGCAGACTGTGTCATTGACAATGCCGCTGCAAGATCACAGACACACACCTCTGCTTCAAACAGGACAAACAGGATGCGGATACGGGTGGAATCTCCAAACACTTTAAATAATTCTGCAAGATCATACAGTTCCGTTTCTTCCGGCATCGTGTCGTTCACGATCTTTAGCAGATCCGGATGTACCTGATTTTCACTACAGCATTCAATCTTTTCTTTTTCCATGAAGTTCCTCCTCTCCACCGGAACATTTCCGGCAGAATTATACCCTATAATTTTTTTACAAAAAGTGCGCGGATTGCATTCAGCACAGCAATCACCATAACACCGACATCTGCAAAAATTCCCATCCACATATTTGCAATACCTATCGTTACCAAAAACAGGCAGAGCAGTTTAATCCCGATTGCAAAACAGATATTTTCATATACAATCCGCAGGCACTTTCTTGCGATACGGATTGCTTTCGCAATCTTAAGCGGATCATCATCCATCAGTACCACATCTGCTGCCTCAATCGCCGCATCCGATCCAAGTGCTCCCATAGCGATTCCAACATCAACACGGGAAAGCACAGGTGCATCATTGATGCCATCCCCGACAAAGGCAACGGTACTCTTTTCTTCCCTGGTCCGCAACAGTTTTTCCACTTCGGAAACTTTATCTGCCGGAAGCAGCTGGGAATGTACTTCCGTGATTCCAACCTCCCCTGCTACCTGCTGTGCTACACGGTCATCATCACCCGTCAGCATTACCAGCCGGTGCACACCGGAATTTTTTAGTGCCTGCATGGCAGCCGCCGCATTCGGCTTAATCATATCTGAAATCAGTATATGACCGGCATAGACACCATCGACTGCCAGATGTACGATTGTACCGGTACAGCTGCAGTTGCGGTACGCAATTTTTTCTTTTTTCATGAGTTTGTCATTTCCTGCTGCAACCCTGTGTCCGTCTACCGTTGCGATCACACCGTGTCCACCGATTTCCTGTACATCTGTGACCCGGTCCACATCCAGTTTCCTGCCATAAGCTTTCTGCAGGCTGACACTGATCGGATGTGTGCTGTGGCACTCTGCCAGTGCCGCGTATTCCAGCAGCTGTTCTTCCTCCTTCGTATATACCGGATGTCCAGACACAACCGGACAGCTGCCGGATGCACAGTTTGTTCCATGAATTCCGCAGACTTCAAATACCCCCTGCGTAATTGTTCCTGTCTTGTCAAAGACAACCGTGCGCGTTCCCGCAAGTGCTTCCAGATAGTTGGAACCCTTTACCAGAACACCCTCTGCACTGGCACCTCCGATTCCTGCAAAAAAGCTGAGTGGAATACTGATGACCAGCGCACACGGGCAGCTGATAACCAGAAATGTCAGTGCACGGTAAATCCAGATGCCCCAGTCTGCCGGAAGCCCCATAAACAGCATGCGGACAAGCGGTGGCAGTATTGCCAGTGCCAGCGCGCCGTAACAGACTGCCGGTGTATAATAATGTGCAAATCTGGAAATGAAATTCTCGGAACGTGATTTCTTGGAACTTGCATTCTCCACCAGATCAAGGATCTTGGAAACCGTAGACTCTCCAAACTCTTTTGTGGTGCGGATCTTTAACAGTCCGGAAATATTGATACATCCACTGATGATTTCCTCTCCCACAGCGACTTCCCGCGGAACACTCTCTCCCGTCAGTGCACTGGTATTCAGGGAAGAATGTCCTTCCACAACCACACCATCGATTGGAACTTTTTCGCCCGGCTGTACAATAATCACCGTGCCGATCTCCACCTCATCCGGGTCTACTTTTTCAATCTGACCGTCTGTTTCAATATTTGCATAATCCGGCCGGATATCCATCAGATCACTGATATTCCGGCGGCTCTTACCGACTGCATAACTCTGGAACAGCTCTCCGATCTGATAAAACAGCATAACTGCAACGCCTTCTTTGTAATCGCTGAGGGCAATCGCTCCGATGGTTGCCACTGCCATCAGGAAATTTTCATCAAACATCTGCCTGTTACAGATTCCCTTCCAGGCTTTCCGCAGAATATCATAGCCGATCACAAAATACGGAACCAGATAGAAAAGAAACTCCAGCCACTTTGGTATGGAAACAACGCTTCCTGCAATCCCGATGATAACCAGAAGCACTGCTGCCACAATAATTCGTTTCAATACTTTTTTCTGCTTTTTATTCATGGTGCCCTCCAATCTGACTGATACCTATGGAAAAAGCCGGATTTAAAGAAAGATCTCACAATCATCTTCCACTTTCTTACAGTTCTTTAACACATCCTGCATAACCGCTTTTGCATCTGCACCCTCTTCAAATTCTACGTTCATCTTCAGTGTCATGAAATTTACAGTTGCATCCTTTACTCCGGTAGTAGCTTTTGCAGCTTCCTCCATTTTATTTGCACAGTTTGCACAATCCACATCAATTTTGTAAGTTTTCTTCATCGTCGGTTTCCTCCATACTTTCCTTTTTTATTTTATCATTCTTTCATATGAGCATTTGTTCATATGTTTGATTCTATTATAGCGTAAAGTTCGTAAATGTCAATATATTTTTAATACGCTGGGATTGTTTCGGAATTGAATTTTCCAGACCATTTTTTAACAAACAGATTTGCATGTGTTTTTTAAAAAAATCAAGTATTCTATCACTTTCCAAATTGATAGTGGACATATAGAAAATAAAACTTTCTTTTAGGTTCGGGACATATCTCATAACTTTTTTCACATATGTCCCATTTAAACATCTTCCCCGTATTCACCGTCTGTTTCCGGTTCTTCATAATCATCTGAGCCATCATAAATGTCCTGCATCAATGGTTCTTTTACTATCTTTTTCTTTCCGATAAGCACTGCCGCTACAGCTGCGGTAATCGGTACGGTCAGCACAACCCCAAGAGTTCCCGAAAGTCCCTGCATGATTTCTGTTCCGATTACATAAGAATTGATCAGCTGATTATAACTCAGATTGTATGCATAATTGACAACGAGCGTAGACAACGAACCACCGACATAGGCAAAAATCAGTGTATTGGCCATGGTTCCCATCATATCACGCCCCACACGGATTCCCGACACAAACAACTCTTTTGTCCCCAGCTGCGGACTGCGTTCGTGCAGTTCCTGAATCGTGGATGCAATTGACATGCCAACATCCATGGTTGCCCCAAGTGCGGCTATAATGATTCCCGAAAACAGAAGCTGTCCTATTTTTATCTGTGTATTCTGTGCCACATAATTCAACGTTTCGATATCAGACACATTATACCCGGTAATGCCTGCGGCTTTTCCAAACACAACTGCGGCTGCGGCTGCCACAACCACACCGCTGACCGTTCCCACCACTGCAGATACCGTCTTTTTAGAGACTCCGCCCAAAAGCCACAGGGTCAGCAATGTCGAGAGAATGACAACAACAATGGTAATACCGATCGGTGAAATACCCCGGTACATCAGCGGAAACATCAGATAAACAATACACACACCGGTAAATGCCAGACTTGCAATGGCTTTGACTCCTTTTTTCCCACCTATAATACATATCACCAGACAGAAAAAAAGTACAAACAGATAAATTGCCATAGTACGGTCTTTGCTGTATACCGTAACGACAGCATTATCATCTGTGGAACTGACAATGACAATTACGCGCGAACCAACTTCACAGTTCTCCATGCCAAACAAGGAACCGCTTGGATTGACGGCATCAAACTCTTCCCCTGCATATGCTCCGGATTTAACCTGTACGCGCACCTCCTGTGTCCCGTATCGGTTTCCATCTTCTGCCAGATTATCTTTCGTGATCTTTGTCACGACTGCTTTCTCATAGCTTTGCCCTTCCGTGGAAATCAGGGATACTTTTTCGAACTGGTTTCCTTTGACTAATAACAGTAGGAACCCCACCAGACAAAGGGTTCCCACTAAAACTTTTTTCCAGTTTTTCTTCATTATTATTTAGCTGCTTTCTTTACTGCTTTCTTTGTAACAGTAATCGTAATTGTTTTACCTGCTGCCTGATACTGGCTGGTTGCTGCTGCCTTCACCGTAATTGTAACCTTTCCGGCCTTTTTTACGGTAACTTTTCCGTTCTTATCAATAGTTGCAATCTTTTTGTCGGAAGAGGTATAGGTAAGCGGTGTTTTTGCTTTTGCATTTAAGGAAAAGGCTTTGTCTCCTACGGTTTTTTTGTAAGAGTTCTTCGCCTGAATGGTCTGCTTTACCGCATCTTTTACGATCGTATATGTAGTAGATCCCTGTAACTGTTTTCTGGTCGTTGCATCATAAGTTGTTACAGAAAACTTTTTGTCCGTTACTTTTACGACGGAATAGGTTGGTGTCCAGGTCTGGCTTCTCTCAGAAATGAAGTCCTGTTTGGAAGCAATCAGGTTATAGAATTTTGAACCTGTTGCAGAGTTTGCCTCTAAATATACGGTTCCTTCCGGATTGGTAACGGTTCCGCCAACGGTCTTGTTTACGATTTCATAGCAGTTATTCTGTGCCTGATAATCACTGTCTTTTTCAGCTTCCTCTACAGATTTGTATCCATAAGTGCTGTAAGAAGTATGATCCTTTCCATCCCCCTCAAGCTGGAAGGTTCTGGAATAGGTATGATCATGTCCCTGCATCACCACATCAATCTTATACTTATCCATCAGTGGAGTAAGCTGTGTACGAAGCACCATACCATCGGAATCGGAATGGTCGTAACCACTGCCGTAAATATCCTGATGGAATACCACAATACGCCATTTGGCATCTTTATTCTCATTGATTGCTTTTTTCATGACATTCTCATGCGTTGCACAGTTATAGTTGTTTGTATCAAGAACAATGAACAGGACATTTCCATAACGATAATAGTAATCGGTTCCTGCCTTTGTCTTTCCCTGTACATAATTGGTATCGGTATCAGAAAAAGCATTTGGATTATTAAAATGCAGGCTGTACTGATTCGAAACACTGTCGTGGTTACCAATGGTCGTTGCTACCGGAAGGGAAGTCAGTGCCTTTGCCCCAAGATATCCTGCATATTCCCGCTCGTTGCTTCCGTAGTTCACCTGATCTCCTGCGGACACAAGAAAACTTACATCGGAATGATCCTCGAGTGCTTCATTTAATACGTTGTTCCAGTTATAGCTGTCATTTCTTGCTGCAAGATTTTTTTCCGGTGCAGAAGTTACAACATTTCCTGCATTTTCCATCTTTTCACTCTCACTGCTGGTCTGACCTTTCGAAGCACCGATCTGCGGATCCCCGACATACAGGAAAGAAAATTCATCAAACGCCTGTGTGGTATAGTTTTGTGTATCCTGCCACTTTCCATCCTGAAATACCTGATAATAATAGCTGGTATTTTCTTTGAGCCCGCTTACGGTTACTTTATTGGAAAAATATTTTGTGGTATCTATGGTCACAGCTTCGGTCTGCGCTCCGGTGAACTCTGTCGCACCATCCATATTCTGTCTGGTAGAGATTCTCACCTTTGGAGTCTCAGCCGTTTTGCTGTACCATGCATAATTTAATTTTGTCTCATCCGCACCCGGAGTCAGCGATACATGTTCATACTGGCTGCTGTAAGCAGCCCAGTTCTTTTTCCAGTTGCTCCAGTCCGTAGACTCCTGGGAAGCATCGTTCCAATGTTCCGTTGCTGCTGCAATCTTTGTCGGAACTCCGGTCGCAAACATGCCGGCCAATACGGCGGAAGAGAGGACTCCGGCTGTAATCTTCATGACATTTTTTTTCATAATTTTGTTCTCCTTGTGAAATCTGTAAGATTTATTACAGGATTTATGATAAACAGGTTATGTAAGATGTACTATCCGGTTTCTGTAAGTCTTAGGTAAAAAGAAAAAGAGTGGATGCTTTGGGACATCCACTCCACATGCCGGCTATGCCATGCCGTTTACGGTTTTATATTTATAGAGCATCTCCGCGTGGTTTTGTTCTTCCACCTGGATATCTGCCAGAAGTTTGCGCACATCGGAATCCCCGAATGCAAACACATCGGTATTATACGTTCCGGACACCATTTTTTCAGAACCAATGCTGTCTGTGGCAAGGAAATTATCGTTTTTCTTATCTTCCGGATTGGTCATGGAATCATAGGTTGCCTTTGGCTCATACATCTTTCCATCCCTGTCATTGACGTTACAGGATGGGACGCTGCCTTTCATGACCTGTTCCAGAGACTCCACATGCTTCTGCTCCTTTTTTTCCAGATCGGCAAACAAATCCCGAAGTACCGGGTCTTTTGCTTCCTGTCCGTAACGTTTGTACTTCTCCACGCAGGACAGCTCCTGTGTGTGCAGATCCTCAATTGTAGCCATCTCTTTTTCTGTTAAAACCATGGTTTATACCTCTTTCTTTCCATAAGATAATCTTGTTGATTGCAGAACATGAACACTCCGCAACCTTCTCCTCTAGTATCTGTAAAAAAATGCAACACATACCTGGTAAAATTTCGTCAAAAAGGGTTGAAACTTCTCACAACAGATTGTATAATTTCGTTTGTATTTTATACAATGTTTACAAAAAGGTGGATTATTTTATGGAAGAACGAGAAAAATTAAAATCCCGTCTGGGATTCATTCTCCTGTCAGCCGGATGTGCGATCGGAATCGGAAACGTATGGAAATTTCCATACACTGCCGGACAGGGCGGAGGCGGTGCCTTTGTGCTGTTTTATCTGTTGTTTCTGATTATTCTCGGACTCCCGATCATGACGATGGAATTTGCGGTTGGGCGTGCCAGCCAGAAAAGTCCGGTCAAAGCCTACCAGGCACTGGAAAAACCCGGACAGAAATGGCATATCCACGGGATTATCACATTGATCGGCTGCTATCTTCTTATGATGTTTTATACAACGGTCACCGGCTGGATGCTTCATTATTTTTATATGACGGTCACCGGACAGTTTCAGGGACTGGATGCCGACGGTGTATCCGGACAGTTTACCACAATGCTGAGCAAACCTCTGACCATGGGCTTCTGGATGGTGGTAGTTGTTTGCGCCGGCGTATTTGTCTGCTCCCGTGGACTGCAGAACGGTCTGGAAAAAGTAACAAAGGTCATGATGACTTCTTTGCTTATCATCATGATCATTCTGGCGGTCAACAGCTTTTTTATGGATGGTGCAAAAGAAGGCCTTGCCTTTTATCTGATCCCGGACTTTGAACGGATGAAACAGATCGGTATTGCAAAAACCATTACGGGTGCCATGAACCAGGCATTTTTCACGTTAAGCCTTGGAATCGGCGCGATGGCAATTTGGGGAAGTTATATCGGAAAGGAACGCTCTCTGCTTGGTGAATCGGTAAATATTGCCATTCTGGATACGTTTGTTGCTATCACCTCCGGACTTATCATTTTTCCGGCATGCTTTACGTTCCATGTTGACCAGACTTCCGGACCAAGCCTGATTTTTATCACCCTGCCGAATATTTTTAACCATATTCCGCTTGGCAGACTCTGGGGAAGCCTGTTCTTTTTGTTTATGTTTTTTGCAGCGTTTTCCACAATCCTGGCAGTATTTGAGAACATCATCTCCTGCGGTATGGAACTGACCGGATGCAGCCGCCAGAAATCCTGTGCCGTTAATCTGGTACTGATCATTGTACTCTCCCTGCCATGTGTACTCGGATACAATGTATGGAACTGGAAAGGTTTTTCAATCTTTGGCGGGTCTGTGCTTGACCTGGAAGATTTTCTGGTAAGCAACCTGTTCCTGCCTCTCGGTTCCCTGGTATATCTGCTGTTTTGCACAAGCCGCTACGGCTGGGGCTGGAAAAACTACATAACCGAAGCCAATACCGGAAAAGGATTAAAAATTAAAAACTGGATGCGCGGCTACATTACCTATATTCTGCCGCTGATTGTGCTTTTTATCTTTGGATTTGGCATTTATGATAAATTTTTTACAAACTAAGGAGGATTTCTTATGTATCACGCAAATGAATCACGTTACGAAACCATGAAATACCACCGCTGCGGCGACAGCGGACTGATGCTGCCGGAAGTATCTTTGGGCTTCTGGCACAATTTCGGAGATACCGGTGTGTATGAAAATATGAGACAGATGTGCTTTACGGCATTTGACCACGGGATCACACATTTTGATCTGGCAAACAACTATGGACCGCAGCCGGGCAGTGCGGAAGAAAATCTCGGGAAGATCCTTCGGGAAGAATTTTCTTCCTACCGCGATGAACTGATCATCAGTTCCAAAGCCGGTTTTGACATGTGGCCGGGACCTTATGGAAACTGGGGCAGCCGCAAGTACCTGATTGCCAGCCTTGACCAGAGCTTAAAACGGCTCGGTCTGGACTATGTGGATATTTTCTATCACCACCGCATGGATCCGGATACGCCGCTGGAAGAAACCATGGGCGCACTCGACCAGATCGTGCGAAGCGGAAAAGCACTGTATGTCGGTCTGTCCAACTACGACGGGGAAACCATGAAACGCGCAGCTGCCATCTTAGAAGATCTGCACTGCCCATTTATTATCAACCAGAATTCCTACAATATCTTTAACCGTACCATTGAAGAAAACGGTTTAAAACAGGCCTCAGCAGATGGGAAGAAAGGAATTATTTCTTTCAGCCCGCTTGCACAGGGTATGCTGACCGACCGTTATCTGCACGGCATTCCAAAGGACAGCCGTGTCAATACCGACGGACGTTTTCTGCATGCCGACCAGTTCGATGAAAAGCGGCTGAACAGTATCCGGAGCCTGAATGAGATTGCGGCTGCCCGTGGTGAAAGCCTCGCACAGATGGCACTCAAATGGGTCATCCGTGACGGTGTGGTCACTTCCGTTCTGATCGGAGCTTCCCGCCCGGCACAGATTCTTGAAAATCTGAAAGTGTTAAACTCTGCTCCGTTTACGGAGGAGGAACTGAAAAAAATTGATCAGTGTGCACTTTCTCTCTAGGTAAAACAAAAACCCCGGATATTTATTTCCGGGGTTTTCAGACTGTAGACAAAGTCCTCGGCTTTTTGCCGAGGATTTTTCTGTATTAAAGAGGCTAAAAGTCAGTATTTTCAAGACTTTTCAGTCTCTTTTTGGTATAATAAAGGTATCAAAAAAGGCGGTATTGTTCTATGATGACACAAGAAACAGAAAAAGTAAGAAAGCAAATGCAGATGGTATGTATTGATGATCTTGTTCCGCGGAATCATCTTCTACGACTTATTGACAAAGCTATTGACTGGACATTCATCTATGATCTCGTCCGTGATACTTATTCCGACGGAATGGGTAGACCAAGTATTGATCCGGTTACGCTTATTAAGATACCGCTTATTCAATACCTGTATGGAATCAAAAGCATGCGGCAGACAATCAAAGAGATTGAAGTAAACATGGCTTACCGTTGGTTCCTTGGACTTGAACTTTATGATCCGGTCCCTCATTTTTCTACTTTCGGGAAAAACTATACCCGTCGTTTTAAAGATACCGACTTATTCGAGCAGATTTTCCAGCGTATCCTTGAGGAGTGTTACCGTTTCAAACTGGTTGATTCAACAGAGATTTTTGTTGATGCAACACATGTGAAAGCGCGGGCGAACAACAGAAAGATGCAGAAACGAATCGCAAAACAGGAAGCTTTATTTTATGCTGACATGCTGCGTCAGGACATTAACGCAGACAGAGAAGCGCACGGAAAGAAACCGTTGAAAGATAAAGACGATAACAACAAACCTGGTTCCGGTGGCAACGACAAGTTTGAAGATTATACGGATGATGTTCCGTCAGATGAAAAAACAATTAAGTGTAGCACTACAGATCCTGAGAGCGGCTGGTTTCGGAAAGGCGAGCACAAGCATGTGTTTGCTTATGGGATTGAAACAGCATGCGATAAAAATGGATGGATTATTGATTTTACAGTAAACCCTGGTAATGAGCATGACAGTCGAACTTTTAAAGGCCTTTACGATAAGCTTGCAGATATCGGCATGAAATACTGTATCGTTGATGCCGGGTATAAAACTCCTGCAATAGCAAAGCTACTTTTGGATGATGGAATAAAGCCGGTCTTTCCTTACAAGCGTCCCATGACAAAGGATGGCTTTTTCAGGAAATCTGAGTATGTATATGATGAGTATAATGATGCTTATATTTGTCCAGGGAATCACTTTCTGCATTACAGCACGACAAATCGGGACGGATATCGCGAGTATAAAAGCTGTGGACAGATTTGCGAAAAGTGCGAGTATCTTTCGCAGTGTACAGAAAGCAAGAACCATGTAAAAGTTGTTACGAGACATGTATGGGAAGACTATATGGAAACATGTGAGGATATCCGGCATACAGAAGGAATGAAGGAGCTATACTCACACAGAAAAGAAACGATTGAAAGAATCTTTGGAACGGCAAAGGAAAACCACGGATTTCGATATACGCAGTTGTATGGCAAAGCGCGGATGACAATGAAAGTCGCGCTTACGTTTGCGTGCATGAATTTAAAAAAGCTTGCAAAATGCAAGCAGGAATGGGGATTACGGATGGCATAATCCAAGGGAAAATTTCCTGTTTTCGGAATAAATTTCATAAACACAAAGAAAAATGCTCCGAGAAACGGAAGTTTCTCGGAGCACTTTGTCTACGGTCTGAAAACCCCGGATATTTATTTCCGGGGTTTTGTCTTTTCCTGCATCTGCTATTTGACTTTGACTTTTAATTTTAAAACTTTGGTCTTTCCATTGTTTAAGGTTACTGTCACACGAATGGACGCAGTTCCTTTTTTGTTCGATTTTATGGTACCCTTCTTGTTTACAGATGCAATTTTTTTGTTATTGCTCTGATAAGAAATGCTTTTTACATTGTCCATATTTAAGGTGGCTGCCAGAGAAACCTTTTTTTGTTTTCCCTTCTTCACCTGAACGGTTTTATTCTTCAATGTAACCGTTTTTAATATTTTCGTTGTGACCTGATCCATATCTTTCTGATCCATAAGGACGTAATTCTTATTGGAATCTGCTGAAAAATTCACATTTCCGGCTTTTGTAACCGTATAACTCTTGTCGTTTACAAGGACATAGGCACCTGTCTTTTGATCTTTTGCACACACATACAGCTTATTTCCGGTCTGTATGTCTGCTGTATTTACGGTCAGTGTATAGCTTACGTTGCCAGCCGGATCGGTGACCTGGATCGTCACATCTGTGTGTTTTCCATCGTTTTCTTCCAGTATCTGATTTATCAGATCAGCGGTCACCGTTGTTTTGATGGATTTATTTTTCCGGGTTCCGGTAACGGTTACGGTTGGTGTATTTTGTCCGGCCGCGTTTCCATCGGACGGTGTTTGTGTACCAGCTGTATTTCCGTCAGACGGAGTTTCTACATCGGTTTTGTTTCCGTTGGACGGTGTTCCCCCTCCGGCTGTGTTACCACCCGAAGTATTTCCGCCACCAGAACTTTCTCCGGAAGATGAGCCACCTCCGGTCGCTCCACCGCCTCCGGAAGATGAGCCACCTCCGGTCGCTCCACCGCCTCCGGAAGATGAGCCGCCTCCGGTTGTTCCACTTCCTCCGGAAGATGAGCCGCCTCCGGCTGTTCCACCGCCTCCGGAAGATGAGCCGCCTCCGGTTGTTCCACTTCCTCCGGAAGATGAGCCGCCTCCGGTTGTTCCACCGCCTCCGGTGGAACTGTCCTCTTTGATTGTAACAGTCACGGCTTCACTTGTCACTGTTTCGTAATAAGTCTGTCCATCCTTATCATCCGGCTCATATACTGCCTTAAACTGATAAGAACCGCCACGTTTTAAGCCTGATACAACCGTATCGGCTTCCCCATATACGAGTTTTTCCTGTGCCTTTATTATGGTTCCGTCCTGATAAAAAGAAATCGAACCAAGCGGAATACTGCCATTTCGGACTCCATCTACCTTTGCATACAGATGTACGGAATTACCGTTTTCTGTCTCTGCCGTAAGACGAATCGATGGTTTCGCCGCTGTAATGGTAAAGGTTCCGACTTTTTCCGCTATCACATCGTACTGGTTTCCAGTTACTTTAAACCACACCTCATAGCTGCCCGGCTGCACCGGAACAACATTTTTCCCATCCTGCCGATAGAAAACTTCAGGCTTTACCTGCGAATCTACCGTCTGTCCGTTGTCCGTTCGGACTACATTTACCGTGGAAACAAGGCAGCTCTGTTTCAACCCTGTGTATGCAGCTGTCTGCTGGATGGTATCATACTGCATCTTTACGGCAATTGGATTTACTGTCACGGTTTTGTTTGCCTGAGAAGGAAGTGCCCTATCATTTTCATTGGTTGCTCCTGCATAAGAAACTGTAATTGCATTTTCTCCCATATGAAATCCGTTTGCCTCTGAAACCGGAATCTTTATGGCTGCCTCTCCGTTTTGAAGCGTGATGCCGGATACTTCATAAGGTGTCTGGTTAATGTATACTGAAAAACCAGCAGACGGCACGTTCTTTCCCGGTAAGCTGCTATCTGTATAGACCGTCCGCACAGTAAGATTCAGTTCATCCTGCATGGACACGGCCGTTGGTAATCCTTCTATCGTAGTGGTTGTTTCCCGTGAAGTAACCGCCGAACCGGATGTATCCGGATCTTTGTTTACAATCAGAACTACCTTCTGCTCAATTTGTTCATCTGCTGAAAATGGACGGATTGTGATGTAGTAGGTTCCCGGTTCTGGCAGTTTCAGTTCCCCACTAGTAGCATCTTCATAAAATTCCGGTGTAATTGTATGTACCCCGTCCTGATCTGTGGCCTGATGAAATGCCAGTCTAAGATCCGAAACATTGGCATTTCCATCATCACCAACCGTTGAATAATATATATGATTATTGAACTCTACTTCGTATGTAAGTGGAACCTGATATAAAGTTTTCCCATTTTCGGGTGTCCCTTCCTGCCATTCAACATCCAGATAATACGATTTATCACTATTCCTGATATTCGAAACATTCGCCAAAAGTACCGGATTTTTTATGGTCATATTTTTTACTGCAACCGGTTCATTCCCTGACAACTCACTGGTTTTCCAGATTTCTCCATTTCCAGACGATGTCCGTTCCAGTGTCATCCCCGCCTGTCCGTCTGTCGGTATAAAAGAAACCGCCGTATCCGCAGCCCTTCCAAGTTCCAGATAGGTGTGACCATACTCCGCAATTCCGGATTTTCCATTTCTTCCATTCAGGGTTTCAAATGTAAGTGCACCCGTAATGGTATCTGTAACATTCAGCTTCTGTTCTTTTCCTAAGATCAGTCGGTTTCCTGCTGAATCCGCACTCACAATCGAATGTACCTGTGGAGTTTCCATCTGGGAAAGATCAATCGCACTTGCCCCTTCCAGCCTGACCGTACAGCTGTCCAACGCTGCCGGTGCAAATGTTCCACCGCCCTTTACTGTGAGGTTTCCTACTTTGCTTATACCTGGAGTTCCGGTATAGGACTGGTCGGTATCTATGGTCAGAAATGTCTTCCCTGCGTGATTTTCAGATACTCCGTATACCTGTTTCGTATCGGAACCGGTAAGTGAAATTTCCACATCACCGGAAACCGTATATTGTCCATCCGCCGCCGGTGGATCCGGCTCCTGCATGGAAAACCAGTCCCCCTGGTTTACATACGGTTCCTTGGCACCGGATGCATAGATTTCCCCATTTTGCGTACCGGAAACGTGCGCAAGCACGATCTGTGTCTTACCGTCATATGTTCCGTTCATGGAACCGGCATAAATATTCCCCAGATTGGTGCCACCACCCGTAATCAGAATCTGTGCCCCTGATCCCGGATGATCCCCCATATTCTTTCCATTCTCATAAAGGGATCCGCCAAAGATATCTACATAACGAAATCCGCTGTCGCACGTAACATCCTCAAGAACAAGTTTATGCCCATTTGCAAAAATTGCATCGTGCAGACGATTGGAAAACCGCAGCGTAATGTTTTTAAATGTCACATCCGTATTCAGGATAAATCCCCCCTTACGGTTGGAAAAAGTATTTCCATTTCCGTTGACGGTCACGCTTTTATCAAAAATAAACGGTTCCGCAGCCTCGGCATTTAAAAAAGCACCACTTCCCAAAATTGAGATTTCATCCCCATTGCCGGCAGCCGCATAGGCATCCTCAAATAAATTGTAGGGATTTCCATAGCTTCCATCTCCGGAATGAATAGAATTTCCATGTTTAAATTCCGTATAGATCGTTCTTGCCGCTGTCTGCACAGCCTCCTGCGCCTTTGCCGGCACGACAGGCTGCACGGTAATACACATGGTGAGCACGATAAAAAATGCCCATAGACGTTTTGCTACATTGTCTGGTTTCATCTGATTGTTCTTTTTCATCCATTTCTCCTGATAATAAGAACAGGGGGATGAGTCAAAAACTCATTCCCCTGTCACTTCATTGATAGTCTCTACCATCATCCTAACATGGTTTCCTATCATCGTCAACAAATTTATGACCTGTTTTTATACCTATATCATCTGCTGATTTTATATTTTATTATTTCTATCTGTTCTATCTGTGTGATATCAATCTTCTGATTGAAAATATAACGAGCCCCACAATATTTCATTTCACTTGCAGATGCATAGCCATCTCCAAGCTCTTCAAGATCTGTATCATCCATGAAAGGATGTTTCTTTTTTTCAGTTCCTTTTCTGTCATCGGTAAGAGGTAACTCTCCTATGGAATATTGCTTTCCGTCTTTTGTTGTTGCAACTACATGATAAAAACACCCTTTTTCTCTCCAGTCATTGACGGGACAAATACTAACCGTATAAGGTGTAATTTCAACAGGGATTGTTTTTTTTGTTTTCTTAACATCCGCTTTTAACATCTTCTCCTTCATTGGAACAACTTTTCCATTAACCAAAACATTTTTTAATGGCGTATTTGAATTATCCGGTGATTGAAATCCCTTATATACTTTCGGATTTTTCCACGCAGTATCATCGGAATAAAAGCCGCACACATTGATCTGAATACCATCACCTGTATCTATTACATCCACCTTACTGGTAGTATCTAACCCACCTAACCAATAATTTGTTCCTTCCAAAGATTTTACGTTCGGAAGGAACACCTTTGCACGCATAACCTTCGTATTTGAAGCAACCTGAATTGATGATATGATTATCTTTTGTTCTTTTCTGCCATCATCTTCTCTACTGTTTGATTTTGCATCAGAATTTTTTCCACACGCACACAGACAATATAGCATTGTAAAAATTAATAAGTACAGACTGATTTTCTTCATTCATAATCCTCCAATTTCTTTTTCTTTAAAACACTAAGGATTAATATGCTTCCTATCACTATAATTCCAATGCCAGCCACATATTTCATCGAACTTCTGCTCTGTACTCCAGCTCCTGTACTTACCTCAGAATCTTCAATATAAGTATCTGAAATCTCCGCTACAGACTCAAATGAATAGACACCGCTTTCCACATTTTGAGTTTCCGGAATTTTCTCCATAACCGGATACTGGTACCCTAACGAAATCCAGATACGTGCTGTTTCATCATCCATCCCAAGTGCAACCGGCTGTCTCATTCCCGGTTGACTTCCCACCAGTACTACTCTCGTACAGTCCGATAATGCCTCTCGTTTTTCCAGAAGTATATCATAGTAAGGTTCCACTGTATGTTCTGCTATCTCTGTAATCATCCATTTTCCGGCATGATTTTTTACTTCTTCCTGTTCTGCTTTTGTCAATACAGACTTTGCTTCTTCACGCAATGGAAGTCCTTTGGCTACGGTAAACATTCCATATGTCTTTTCCATTTTAAAAGGAATGACCCATACATAATTTGCACTTTCCAGAGCACTTGTGAGTTTTTTCGTATCTGCCGTCTGCAATTTTATAAGATTACAATCCACATATACTTTTAATGCCTTGTCATAATCGATGGTTGCATCCGGCTCTTCTTTTTTCATTTCATCCTGTAAATTACTGATTTCTGTCCAATCCCTGCTCGTTATTAACTGATCCTGATCTGAAACCGGTATTTCCGCGGCATAGACAGCAGAACCTGCTATCGTAAAAATTGTAATCATCATAAGCATTATTTTTAAAATATTTTTCATGGCTATTTCCCCTCTCTTGTGTATACTATACTTCATTTTCCCCATTATTCTTTCTGCATGTTAAAATTGGTTTGATTTTCGTCAAAATCTGCATTAAAAATCCCATAGCATACACCATGGGATTTTTTCAAAGATATAACACAATCTGAACCTCAAATATATTTTCATCGATATTTATAGATTTCCATCCCCCGTATTTGTCTACAACATCTGAAATATTCTGCATACCGATTCCATGCAATGCCTGTTGTTTCTTCCTTGTCAGTAAACGTTCTCCCTGTTTATTGACTTTTCCATCAAACGTATTTTTCACCTGTATCCCCAGAATTCCCCTGTCATATTGTATCCGAATCTCCAAAAAACGATCTTTTATCTGCTCCATTGCCTCAATTGCATTGTCCAACAGATTTCCAAACAAAACATTCCAGTCATATCCATCCACTGGCAACTGGCACGGAATCACGATCTGCGACTGAATCTGACAGGACATTGCCTCCGCTTTTGCCAGTTTATGATTCAAAATCATATCCAGTTCCAGATTCCCCGTATTCACATACTTATGCTCCGTCTGCAAATGCTCACTCATTTTATTTACATATTCCTGTGCCTTATCATACCTTCCTTCATTAAGATATGTCTGCAGAAGATACATATGGTTTTTCATGTCATGCCGCAAAGAATCCAGCTTTTTCTGATTCTGCTGCATGATATGCATCTGCTCCTGATAGGCCATCATATGTTCCTTTAAAAGCCGTTGCTGCATTTTATCCTGATAAGCTTCTCCCAAACGGTCATACAAATAGAACATTCCAAGATCTACAACGATCATAATAGCCAGTGATAATACTGTTTTTGGCGAATTTTCGCCGGATACACTCTCAAGAGCATATATCCAGACAATATTTCCGGCTAATACAAGAATCATAAAGTAATAGTTCTGTGTTTCCATAACCCTTCGCCGACATATCACCTGTCTTATTCCCATTGCTATGAGCAGATTGACCATTGCACCTGTGATGGTTCCCATTGCCCGCCCTTCGGAAAACAAAGAAAAATCTCCCAGATAATAATACATGATAAATTCTATGGTAAGCCCCAGCAATACTGTAAAACAACCTGCCATTATTTTCTGCAGTATACTTCCTTCATACAATATACCTTCTGCCGCCCAGAGAAGCAGTACCATACTCACCGTAGTTCCCATGGCATTTCGAAAACCAAATGCAACAACTGTATTAATAAGCCATACGAGCACATAAACAATATTTGCCATCCATGGCAGTTTTCTTTTCTTTTCCAGAAAAATATCCGTCACTTTAAAACTTACATACACACTTAATATGTTACATACCGCTTCAAATATTCTTTCTATGTTATTCACCCGCCACACCTCATCTTTTCCATAATTGCATGATCAAGGTTATTTTTCATAGACCGACTGACCGGAATGTCATCCCCATTGATCATGTGTACGCTGTCTTTCTGAAAAGATTCTGCATACCGCAGATTAATGACATAAGATTTATGTACCACGCAGAATAAATGCGGATTCAACGCAGGAATAACCTCCGAAAGTTTTCCATAAACACATAATATATCATTTGCTGTTACCACTTGAATTTTTCTGGCAAGGCTCTGCAAATAAAAAACAGAATGTTCTTCTATCCGTATCGAATTTCTTCCTTTCCCAATTTCTATAATATGTGGCTGAAACTGATACAGCCTTTCATATTCATCTAATATATAATCTACTCGTTCCTGTTGTATGGGTTTCACGAGGAAATTCATTGGACGCAGATCAAAAAGCTGCATGGCATACATTTCTTTTGCCGATACAAAAACAATCTGCATGGATTCATATTGGATCTGGGATCGAATCCAGTTTCCAACGATAATCCCCGAGCTGTCCCCTAATTCAATATCCAAAAATAACAAATCATACCTTTCGCTTTGCTGCAGTTTTTGAATAAATTCTGCTCCACTTGTATAACCGTCAACATCCACTTTTATTCTTTTCATTTCTGCAAACCGAAAAATACTTTGTTCCAATTTATAAATAAATTGTATATCATCATCACATATTGCTACTTTTATCATTGTATATCCTGTAATTTATTTTCCTCTCTATTTCAGGATTTCCTGCAGCCGCGCATCTGTATGCAGGAGTTCCTTCGCGCGATCCCTATATTGCTGCTCATGCAGATACGTATAGCGGAACGGTTTGATCGACGGTGCCAGATCAACTGCTTTCTCAAAATCCTCTCGCCGAAGATCCAGTGTTTTTACATAATCCCAGAACCCCGTCTGCGTAAAAATCGTGTCTACCCTCCGGTAACGATGATCCTGCACAACACTCATCAGATATGTCGCAATGCCGACCTGAATCCCATGAAGCTGCGGATGCTCAAGCATCTTGTCCAGCGCATGGGAAATCAGATGTTCGCTGCCGCTCGTTGGCGCACTGCTGCCCGCAATCTCATTTGCAATTCCGCTCATCGCAAGAGAATCCAGAAGTTCCTTTAAAAACAGATCATCCTGTATCGAAGTAAACGGTGTGCGCACAAAACTGTTGACTGCTTTCTTTGCAATCATGACAGCAAAATCGTTGACTTTTCCGTACCCATGTTCTTCCTCAAAAATCCAGTCATACAGTGCCGTAATTTTTGATACCATATCGCCGATTCCGGAATATAAAAATTTCTCCGGTGCACTGCGGATAATCTTTGTATCCACCACAATCCCATATGCAAGTTTTGCCGGAACGGACTTGCGCCGTCCTTCCACCAGAAGGGAAGCACTGGCACTTGAAAAGCCATCGCTCGATGCCGATGTCGGGATGCTGATAAACGGCAGATTTCGCAGAAATCCACAATATTTCGCACCATCAATCACTTTTCCACCACCGATGCCGATGACTGCCTGCGTCTTCGCCGGCATGGAAAATGCAAGACTGGTCAGATCTTCCAACCTCACGGTATCAAGTTCCTGATATTCTAAAATATCAATGTCCTCCTGCTGCAATGCTTCCATAACGGTAGAACCAAACATTTCTACAAGACCGTTTCCAAACAATACAACTACTTTCTGTAACTGTAACTCTTTTAAGTAAATCCCCAGATTGTCCAATGCACCCGCACCGATCTTTAAAAGTGCCGGAATGGAAATGTGTTTTCCTACCATAATAAATGTTCTCCTTCTCATTCTCTTTTCTATCGATTTTAGTATAAACAAAGGTTCCTGAAATTACAATCAATTCCCCGAAAAAACGCACATGCTTCTCTTTACAATTATGGGTAAGAAAAAAGACGATTTCCTGCGAAACCGTCTTTTTCTTATTAAAATTTTGACGAAACTCCTGTACATTTACTTTGTCACTTTGATCGTCATCTTTACAGTCTTTGTCTTTCCGTTCTTTAAAGTGACTTTTACTTTCACCACTGCTTTGCCAGCTTTCTTTGCGACAATTGTACCATTTTTATTCACTGTTACAACCGGCTTTTTGGAAGATGTATAAGTGATCTTCTTTACATTTTCCATGTTCAGGTTCTTATCAAAAGTAACTTTTGCCTTCTTTCCGTTTGCAACCGTTTTCTTGGTATCCTTTAATGCAACACTCTTTAAGATTTTACTGCTCAGGGCTTTTGCATCCTTCTCATTCAGCAGTACATAATCACCGGCATCTTTGGTATCCGCTGTCACCGTTCCGTCTTTGGAAATCTTATAAGTCCTGCTGCTGATCAGGACTTTTTCTCCTGTCTTTTTATCAACTTTTACAAGTGTCAGCTTTTTGCCTGCCTGCAGATCCTTCGCATTGACAGATACGCTGTTCATCACTTTGCCGGAAGCGTTCTTCGTTGTCTGGGTAATCGTGATGTCGCTGGTTCCTGCCTCTTTGACTAATTTTGCAACCACATCTGCTGAAATTGTAGTCTTCTTTGTCTCGGAAGTATTCTTTACTGTTTTTTCCAGCTGTGCCCGGGCATCTGTCACTTCTCCCTTATCGTTCTTTTCAACGGTAAGTGTCGCATTTGTATCTTTTGCAATATTCTCAAATGTTTTGTCCGTTTTCCGGGTTTCCGATGGTTTTGTATCCGGTGTTGTTGTGCTGCCGGAATTTCCACCAGAGGTACTGCTGCCGGAGGAAGAATTTCCGCCATTATTTCCACTCTGGCTGGTCTGTTTTACCGCAATCAGACCATCGGCATCTGCTTTTGCAGCTTCCGCGTCACTGATCGTTGTTCCTTTGAATGCATCAAAGTAAAGTACCGATTCCACATCTACCGCGGAACCTGCCGGGTTGGAATTACACCAGAGTCCGAATGCCTGCACATCTTTTAAAGCATCCCCACTAAGTTTTCCACCCGTCTTCCCTTTAAAAGCTGAGAATGGAACGGTTACTTCATAGGCATCTTCTGTCTTCGCAAGATTGGTCAGATATACTTCATACTCTTCTCCTCCTGCCTTGATCTGTACAACAACCTTCTGCCCTTTTCCATCAAGTTTTGTCCAGAATTTCAATGCATTATAGGCTGAAAAATCTGTATTGCCCAGACTTGCATTTACCAGACCCGTCCAGACTTCCGAACCGGTTGTTTTTAATTTGTAATTAAATGCAGCACCATATGTACCGTCTGCCTTATGCTCCTGATCCAGCGTAAAGGACGAACTGCATCCAGCGGCAGAATTTCCACCGTAAGCTGCATCCAGAAGTCCATTACTCCCGACATAGTAGTCAAAATTTTCCAGCACACCTGCCGGAGCTTTGTCCTTTTCTTTTCCGATACTCAGATTTGTGATCGTGGACAGTTCTTTTCCATCTGCAACAAGTGTAATGGATGCTACATCTGTTTTTCCGATCTGATCCATTTCCTTTTGTGTCAGCTGCGCCGTATAGCATCCATCGGAGCCTTTTGCAGCCGGCAATGTCAACTGTTTGCCTTTTGCCGTATCCTTTACAACAAACGATACCTCACCGGCATTGGAAACACTTGCCTTTAACACAGTTGGCTTTAAAATCGTATCCATATCAAACGGTGCTACCATGTATCCGCTGACATCTTTGTAATTATCCGTCTTTACTCCTGCGTACTTATCGATATTGCCATAGAAATTCGTACCGTTTCCAAATACTGAATCCTCATTGTTGTAGTAAGAAATGAAATCATTGATCATTTCCTGTCCCATGGTATCACTGTATTTATACGGCACATAGAAATTGGTATCGCTGAAATTTGCCCATACCATATAATATGGCATATCGTTTTTCTTTGCGATATCATTCACTTTCTGATACCAGTTCACACCCGACTTTGCCTCACTGACCGGATTATTTTTTACAAGAAGCCCTTCGTTATCACTTCCATCCTTTTTCATCACACGTACACCGGTCTCCGAAATCGCAGCCAGCTTGTTATGCTGTTTTGCAAGTGATGATACAACCTGACAGGTCTGATCCAGATGATCAAAGAATGAAGTATCACTCTCTGCCGGATAAGTATTAAAGTCGTTGTAATAATCAAATGCCAGAATGTCTACACAGGCATCTCCCGGATACCGCGACATATACTCTGCCTCGGTCTCCAGCGGTCCGTTTGGCGAATACACATAAAGCATATTGTGCACGCCTTTGGATTCCAGATAATCTCTGGTATATGCATACAGACTCCTGTAACTTTCTGCGGTGTTTGCACTGCCCCACCAGAACCAGCCGCCGGTATCCTCATGGAATGGCCGGAAAATCACCGGGATATTCTCTTTTTCCAATGCATTGGCATAGAATGCAATCGTATCAAGATATGCCTTAAATACCTCATTCTTCTCTCCACCAGGCAAAATCTTCTTTAACGAATCACCAGATAAATCTTTTGCTTCATTAAAATCACAGTTATAGAAATCGTAGGTTCCATCTGCATTCTTTTTAATCTTTGCGTTGGTGAAATTCGGCATATGGGTGGATAAGGTAACGATTGCACCGTTTTTGGCCGCCTTTTTGCTGTAGTCAATGGAATTCTGCAGTGCAGATGCCGCATCCGTACCACCAGCCTCGCTTCCAAACAATGCCAGGGAGTCAATGCCGAAAATACCGCTGACGGAACCGGTCACATCTTTTACATCTCCCAGATCGTTGTTTCCTACGGAATGGCTCACATCATTCTGATGTCCGAACAGTACCTGATCACTTTCGGTCAGTCCCTGCAGATATGCATACAATGCCTTTGCGCTATTGCTGGCATCCGGATCTGTCATGGTCAGGGTTTTATCTGTTGCTTCTGGTTTTGCCTGTGTTCCGTCTGTATTCGGTGTTGCGGTAATTGTCACAAAATCACCACTGGCATCCTTCTGGGAAAGTATCAGATTATCCAGATAAACATCCCCTGCAAAGGAACTGTTGGCTCCGATAAGTCCGATTGTCAGATCATCCATTGGTGTGGCAGACGGAGAAAATCCTAAAGTAACTGTAACTTTCTTATATCCGTTTCCTGCATCTGTTGCCTCGGACGAATCTATGCTGGTATCTTTATTGATTCCGCTGTTGGAGAAAAATTTTATCTTGGAAATATTACTGCTTTCCGGATAAATCAAATCCACACTCACCTGATTATAATTGCTGATATCAGCCGGTGTCTTCGGTGTGAATTTCACTTTTGCCTCACTCCATGATTCGCCGGAGTTGGCTGTATAATTCAGGCTTACTTTTAATCTTCCGTCCCCGCCATTTGCGTCATAGGAAAGTTCCGGAGCAGCATTTTTTGTTCCACCGTGGAAATACTGATATCCGGTTTCACCTGCCCACAGATTTACCTGGGATTCATTATTTAAATCAGAAAGAACGGTTGGCTCCTGTTTGGTCAGTTCCTGTTTATCGCTTGATAAATTTGTGAGAACTACATTTGAAAATGTCACAGTTCCCTTAAATCCGGTTCCCACAAGAACGAATTCAACATCCATCAATGTATCCGGTGTTATTCCTGAAAACTTTACTTTCAGATCAGCTGAATAATTCTCCCCAACTTTCATAAAAGAATCCTTCTGCAGCCACTGGCAATCCGTACTGTTGTTCCATCCCCATTTTGATCCCAGTTTTGTTACACCCTGGATATTCAGATGCGCTTTATCTGCATCCAGCGACTGATAGGATGTTTCATCCAGTGTTACCTTTGCAGTTAATTCATACTCTTCATTCACATTTCCCAACGAGCCATTGATGGATTCATCATATGCAAAAGTAATTTTTCCTTCACCATTCCAGTCATCTTCTTTCAATTCTGAAAAATCAATGGTTTTTGTTGTTTTTGCGCCCTCATTTTTGTACAGTTCTGTACGTGTTACTGTTGGTGCTGACGCTTCATTTGTCTCCGCCGCATACACCACCTCATTTTGTAAAAATGTGCATGCCTCCGGTGTCAGTGACCCCATCATTGCCGCTGCCAGCGTGATGGCAACAATCTGTTTTCCTACCCTTCTCATGTTTTTGCTCTACCTTTCCTTTCTTCTCCATTTCTTGTAAAAACCTTCCAGTGCCCTCCATCTATCCGGTTTCACTTAATAAAAAAGCAATTGCACGCTGCTTCCCATATTTCAGGGAGAGGGTACTGCATACTTGGGGAGTGCAGTAAAAATATGGGAACCAGTGTGCAATTGCTTTATTTATTTGATAAATTCAGTATATCATAAAGTAATTTTAAGTCAATATTTAGTTAATAGAAAATTAAACATTTGTAAAGTATTACTTAATTTAAAGTTTTTTAGTCTTTTTTTAGTCTTTTAATTAGACATTTTCACAAGAGGCGAAAGTACCAGTTCCTTATTAATTGAAAAAAGCACCTGTAAAACAGATTATGTTCTGCTCTACAGGTGCTAATATCGTGCAAGTTCTTTTAAGCTGCCTTCCAAAGAATAACCCCCTCTTTTTGTACATTCTTATAAAATGGAAGCACTTCCCCCCACTTTTTCATATTTTCTTCTTTAATATCAATGATAGAAAAAATCTTATCATAACGTATATCCATCTCTGCTGACCAGCAAATAAATTTATTTCTTATTTCTTCATTCATATCATTTTTAGTGATGATTGCTATATCTATATCACTTTCTGATGTAGCTTCATTTCTTGCAACAGATCCATACAAAATAATCATTGATAAATTTTCATGAAACAGATTAAGTAACCCTTTTACCAATTCGTCTTTCATCATATCCGTTAACATTTATTACACCCCTACAAAAACTCTTTTTTATAGTCTACCATTTTTTCTGCACCTATTCCATATTTTCTTTTTCATAAGATTCCACCAGTCAAAGAACAATTCAAAAATTAAGGGGACGATCAAAACCATCCCCTTAAAAATTTTAAATATAATTAATCAATTTTTCTTAACATTGCCAAGTCAAGGTTACACCAGTCATTTGCTCCTGCTACAGAATAAACCCCGATCTCCAACGTATGATTTGTAACAACAATCTTGTCTATACTAAAAATATTCCAATTAATGTCACTTGTTTCAATCGTGGTATCAAGCTCACTTCCTCCATAATTTTTTGCATAAAGTTGTAAAACATCCTGTTTCCCATTTGTCTTTGCCCAAATTGAGAATTTATATGTTCCATTCGGAATATTTGTATACGTTTTATATACAGAACACGAATACTCTTTATCATCCCAAAATGTTAATTTGTAATCTCCATCATATGCATCACCATATTCTGTTCTTACAGTATTTTCATCTGACGAATCACTTGTCCATACATTCCATCCACTCGGTGAAGTAGTTATCCCATTCTGTTCAAAACTGATATTTGTCAATAAATTTTCACACGGTTTATTAAGCACCTTAATAGAATCTAATGCATTTCCCTGAAAATTAAACAACGTCATGTTATCCCATGTATTACTTGGCGTTACGGTATCATTTTTATACGCAACCCCTGCAGATGTAGCATATGTTCCGCCTTCTACAGGTATCCATTCTGGTTCCCAATAAAAATATCCAATACCTTTGTCATCTGGTACATTTAAAATGATTGATTCCAGATCATTCATAAATTCAAATTGTCCTTCTACTGTTGCAGGATATCCTCCAACTTCTTCATCTCCACTAATGAATACATTTCCTTCACCATCACCATCTTCCGTTGTCCATGCATACGCAGTTTCTACAACACACACTTCTTTATTATAGGTGGTCGCCAAGTAATTCAAATTATACTGAAGCCCCTCCATGGTTCCATGCCACATTGGATAATAAGATAATCCAAATACATCAAAATCCAAGTTTGGTGACTCTTTCAATAATCCACCAAAATACCAGGTATACAACTGATTTTTTCCACCCTGATCCAGATGAAGCATAATTTTGGTACTTGATGCAGCAGAAGCACGTACTCCAGAAATTGCAGATTCTAAAAGACCCGCTAATCCGGAAAAATCCTCATTCGTCCCTATTTTGCCATCTTCATGAAGAATCCCCGATGATATTTCATTTTATCCTTTTACCCCTCCGGCAACCAATCCATTCTGAATAAATCGCTGTAAGCACATAAAGATGATCATGATCGGCAGGGATGAAATCACTGCTGCTGCAGCAAACAAAGTCCAGTGCGCAGCAAACTGATCGCTGATAAAAGACTGCAGTCCGAGTGCAAGCGTCATTTTTCCCGGTGTCTGCAAAAAGATTGAGGTAATCACATATTCACTGTATGTTGCAATAAACGAAAACAGGAAGATCACGGCAAGCTGTGGCATTGCAAGCGGGATGATGATCTTATAAAAAACCTGGAATTCATTTGCTCCATCCACCATTGCAGCTTCATCCAATTCCACCGGAAGTCCATCGATATAAGATTTAAGTAACCAGATATTGTAAGCACTTCCACCTGCAAGCACAAGAATGAGCGCAAAGCTGTTGTCCACCAGCCCGAACTTATAAATTAAAATATAGTATCCGGCAACTGCCATGCTGTTTGGAAACACCTGTAATATCAAAAGTGCCATCAGTCCATATTTTCTTCCCACAAACCGCAGTCTTGCAAACGCATACGCTGCAAGTGAAGTAAGCACAAGTTGTATGATTGCTACAATAAAGCAAAACTTTAGGGAATTAAAAACCCAGATTCCAAAATCCGTTTCCCGAAACAGTTCCACATAATGTTCAATGCTGAATTTTTCAGGGAACAATGAGGACAGGAAAAAGCTGTCACCCGCGGAAAAAGAGGACATAACAATCCATATGACCGGAAACAGCACCACGATCATTGTGATCCATATGACCACTCTGCTTCCCCACAGTGTCCGTTGTTCTGAGGCGGATATTTTCTTTTTATTTTTCATTTAATCAACCTCCTTAAATGAGCCGGACAGCCGCATATTAATCAGCGTAAATGTTCCGACAATGATAAAGATCAGCACACTGAACGTTGCAGACAGTTCATACCGGTTCGACCATGTGGTCATCTTATAGGTGGTACTGGCAAGGATATCCGTATAACCCGCAAACTGGTTATCCACTCTCGCTGGTCCACCTTGTGTAATCATATATATATTTCCAAAATTGTTAAAATTAGCCGCAAACGAGGAAATTACAAGAGGAATGGAAAGTTTTGTCACCATCGGCAATGTAATGCTCTTAAAGCACTGAAATTTTGATGCCCCATCCATTTTAGCCGCCTCATAGTATTCACCAGAAATCGCCTGTAGTCCACCAAGACAGACATTCATCATATAGGGAAATCCCAGCCACACATTCACGATAATCAGCCCAGCCCTTGCCCAGAATGGATTGGTCAGCCACGGTACATTCCAGGCAATACCGATTGTATGCAGTAAATTATTGATTCCACCATACTGCTCATTTAGCAGTCCCTGCCATGCGAGGATTGCAATCGTAGATGGCAATGCCCACGGAACAATCAGCACTGCACGGTAAATTTTTGATTCTTTCATATGCGGATTGTTTAACAAAATGGCAAGAATCAGTCCCATTACATAGGAACCTGCCGTACTTAACAGCGCAAAACAAATCGTCCACCCAAGTACCGGGAAAAACACATTTTTAATACTTCCGGAAAATACGGTCAGATAATTTTCCAGACCCACAAACGTGTAATCTGTCAGATGATACATGTTGTAATTAGTAAAAGATAAAATCACCGTATAAATAATTGGCAGACATGTCACCAACAGAATCGAGATCAGTGCCGGTGCCAGATAAGTATACCCAAGCGCATTCTTTTTCTTTCTCATGCCATCACTACTTTCCTGAATTCATCAATTCAATCGCTTCTTTCAACTGCGTAACCATATTTTTGGCAGCTTCCTCTGGTGTTTGCTCCCCAGACCACATCGAACGGATATTGTTTGTGTGGATACTCCAGAGCTGTCCCATTTCTGATACGGTCGGCATCGGCTCTCCATCATTGATCTGCTCGACAAATGCCTGTGTGTATGCATTACTCTGGATCTCATCAAGTTTCTGATCTGCCAGTTTTGCCGGTATACGGTCACCCGCCTCATACATGCCAAGTGCACCGTTTTCCATCAGATAGGAAATAAAATCCCATGCTGCATCCTGATTTTTACTGCTGTTGCTCACAAAACTTACCTGTGTACCCACCGGGGTCACAAACGGCTGTCCGTGGAAAGTTGGCATTTTTGCTACAGCAAATTTAGTTCCTGCAGAGGTAAAACCGTCAATATCCCATGGTCCACCAATATAATAAGCACATTTTCCGTTCTGGAAATTACTTCTTGCGATATCGGCTGTCACATCTGCCGTGATCAGTTTATATTTATTGCACAGGTCATTGATAAAGGCATAGGCTTCCACACTGCCCTCATTATCAAGACCGATGTCTGCCGTGTCATATGCCCCATCCTGATATTTAAAAATATAACCTCCGCAGGCTCTCACAAAACCAAGATCGTAGTATATGCTTGTTGCATCAAACTGTACACCTCCGTCTGTGGCTGCCTGATCGACCAGTTCTTCCCATGTTTTTGGAACTTCCGATACAAGATCTGTGTTGTAAAACAGTGCAGTAGTCTCTACGGAAAGTGGTGCTGCATATCGTTTTCCATCTACATAACATGCCTGGATGGCTGCATCGGAAAAATCCTGATCCGCATACAGATCCTGTGGCACTTCTGCAGTAAGATCTGCGTTTACATAATCTGCAAGCTGGTCATTTGGAATCCCCACCACAGCATCCGGTCCGGAAGCACTTTTTACTGCCTGTGCAAACTGCTGGACAGATGGAGACTGGTGAATGACTTCTACCTTTCGTCCGTTCTTTTCTCCCCATTCATCTGCATATTTCTGAATGGTATCCACTTCCACGTTCATGTTCGTCCAAATCACGAGTTTTTCCCCAGAAGCTTCCCTTTTTCCGGTTCCAGTTCCACTTCCACAGCCAGTCAACATTCCCACTGCCATTGTTACAGCCAGCACAGCTGTTATTAATTTTTTCTTCATATGATTGCCCTCCTTTACATTGTTTTCATGTTTATCAGCGCGCTGTTTGCGTTTCCATTTTCGTCAAACAATGCCATATTTGCCATGGCATTTCCTGCTGTCATCTTGTCTTTCATGTACTTGCTGCCACTCTTACTTGCCCACGTACAGTCCGGTATTGGCAACCATGCCGGTTCCCAGTAAAACACGCCGATGCCTCTTTTATTGTTTACACTTCTTACCGTTGCAAACAAATCCCGCAAGAATGCTTCCTGCCCCTGCTGTGTTGCCGGGTATCCAGTGATTTTTTCATGCTCCTTCGAATAAACGATTCCGTTGCAGCCAAATGTTTCCGTAGTATAACCAATCGAAGTCTCTGCAACAAGTACATCTTTGTCATACCGGCTGCTGATATCATTCATATTATCCAGAAGAAGTGAAAGACTTCCGTTCCAGTGCGGATAATACGACATTCCAATAATATCAAAATCCAGCGCATACGATGAAACCTGATCAAACCACTGTCGATACATTTTATTATCCGTTCCGAAATCCAGATGCAATACGATCCTTGCGTCCGGACACTCCTCGCGCACCCCTTTAATCCCTGCCTGCAGAAGATGTGCCATATTTTCGGTCTGTTCAATGTAACCGTCCGGCCACAACAGCCCTTTTGTAATCTCATTTCCAACCTGCACCATAGTCGGCACAAGCTTGTGGTTTTTCAATGCCTTTAACGTATCTACGGTATGCAGATACACCGCCGTTTCCAGTGCCTCTCCGCTTAATTCTTTCCAGGCTTTCGGTTTTACCTGTTTGGCTGGATCTGCCCAGAAATCACTATAATGGAAATCAAGCATAAAATCCATACCGCTTTGTACAGTTCTTTCTGCGATCTCAATGGTGGTCTCCAGATCATTTCCACCTCCCCCGTAAGAATTTCCGTTTTCATCGTAGGGATCCGGCCAAATCCGAATCCTTACGTTATTGGCTCCGCATGTCTTTAAAATTGCAAACAGATCTTCTTTTTTCCCGTTCAGCCGATAGGACGCACCATAATGTTCCAGTTCTTTCACCATGGAAATATCCATACCCTTAATAAATTTCATAACTACTCCTTCACAAGTGTAATATCATCAATGGTTCCCCAGCCGCCCGGTGCTGTTGCCACGTGTGCTCCTACTGTGATTGCTCCGTCCGTTGGCGTAATGCCCGGGATTTCCACCGTATACCAGTTAACATACCCCTGCAATTTGCCATCTGCTTTTACCTCTTCGCCATCCACGAGCGCATAAAAATATACGGTCGGATTTTCATCCCCGGCTGCATCACCCTGAATATGAGCGGTTAGTTTGTAGGTGCCATCCTCAAGTCCACTCACTGTCTGTTTCATGGAAAAATCCACCGGATTGTTTCCTGAATAAAAATGCAGTGACTGTGCACCTGTAAAACAGTCTGTCTCACGATCATAAACATCTAACTCCTCTGTAACATCATTGTTGTTTGTCACCGTCCATCCGGAAAAATCTGGTTCTTCAAAACTTCCGTTGATCAGATAATTTCCGTTTTCATCTGGCGTACCTGTTGTATTTTCCTTCTGTTCTGCGGCAGCAACTTCTGTGCCTCTCTCCTCTTCAATGTTCTCTGTTTCTGTAGCTTTTTGTGTTTCCTCCGCATCAGCATTAATACCAGATGTGTTTCCACATCCTGACAATGCTACTGCCATGCTCGCTACAAGGACTGCATGTAATAACTTCCTTTTCATAAATGTTCCCCCTTTTCCAAAATTAAATCTTTACTAATTTTCAAGTAAATTGTTTACTTATTAAGAATGTATCATCTAAGCCTAATAATGTCAATACTCACAAATACACTTTTCACTATATTGCCAATTTTTATTTTTGTATTTTATGCAATATATACAAAAAAGGCACAAAAAAAGATGTCCGCAATCGAACATCTTTTTTTCAACAACTCTTCCGGAAAACTGGAATTCCATTTACAAACACCAGCTTGGTTACGCGTCCGCCATATAGTACCCTGTTTCGCAACAGATCAAGCGCGGTTTCACAGATACATGGAATATCAATATGAATAGTAGTAAGGGGTGGTGATAAATACTTTGCAATATTCACATCATTGATGCTAAAAACCGCCACCTGCTCCGGAATCTGTATATTGCCTTCATTTAAAGCCTGTAGCACACCCACCGCCAGTGTGTCACTTGCCACACAAAGTGCTGTTGGCAGTATCTCTTTTTTAAGCAGTTCTTTTCCCATGCGGTAGCCATCATCCACCGTAAATCTCTCGGAAATGAAAATGTACTCCTCATTGAGACACCCATAGTATGCAGTGCTCTGTCGAAATGACCACTCCCGGATATCCATGGAAGGTTTTCCGGTGTCAATATTTCTATCACTGCCCCCGATAAATCCAATCCGTTTATGTCCTTTTTCCACAAAGTAATCAACCATCTGTGTCACAAACGAATCCATATTGGGCTTCACGGCATCAAAAAGTTTTTCATCCGGGGATGTGCCGATAAACACGCCCCTTTTGCACCGTTTATACAAAGCATTGATTTCTTTTCTGGTGAGCCATCCAATCGCAATAAAGGCACTTAGATCTTTCGGAACATGATCCATGCCGTCCTTTCGGTCATAGATACTGAGCTGAATATTCATCTTTTTCGCCTGCTTTATTATCTCATCCTTTACCCCATGGTAAAAGACATCTTCAAGTTCATCCTCGTGATCAACAAAATACAGCAATGCCACATTTTCGATCTTGGGATAGATTACTCTCTTTTTATATCCGATTTTCTCTGCTGTGGCAAAGATCGCCTCTCTTGTCTCATCACTAACAGAGATTCCCTCATCATAATTGAGTACCCGTGAAACTGCTGAGCTCGAAACCCCTACCATTTCTGCAATTTCTTTAATTGTTGCCATACAATTCCTCCAATGTTTTCATGGATTTCTTTATTGATAAATTCTGTTATAATTATTTTACATAAATATTTTACTTTGTCAAACAAAGTTTTGCACATAAAAAAGGCATACATTCCTCAAAGGATCATGTATGCCTTTACAAACCGTTACCCAGTCTTATTTCGTAGAAACCGTAGAAGCAACAAATTCCAGATTTCCCTCCATCTCAACCTTACCATAGCCATACGGAAGAATAAAATGATCTCCCTTCTTCACGCTGGTATGGTTTAAGAGTCCGTTTCCTTCTACCACGCTGACGATCAAGAACGGATATTCCTGATCAAATTCAGCCTGACCTTCGACTTTCATGTGGAATACCTGATAGTACTTGCACTCGATCAGCTTCTGCAGTTTGTTTGCCTCTGCCTCACCGGTCTTTATCATGCACTCAGAAAGCGGTGCTGCCGGAACTTTGATGACATCGAGACTCTGCTGAATGTGAAGCTGACGCGGCTTCCCATTGGAAAGACGGTCATAATCATAAACACGGTACGTAATATCACTATTCTGCTGGGTTTCAAGGATGGTGATACCGCCTTTGATCGCATGCACGGTACCCGGATCAATCTGAATAAAGTCACCTTTCTTTACCGGAACTTCGCGGATCAGCTCACTCCAGCGTCCGTTGTGTACCATGTCTTCAAGTTCTTCGTGTGTCTTTGCATTGTGTCCGATAACAAGCTTGGAATCCGGCTCACAATCAAGGATATACCAGCACTCCATCTTGCCAAGAGAACCGTTTTCATGCTCTGCAGCATAGGTATCATCCGGATGTACCTGAATACTTAAATCCGCCTTTGCATCAATAATCTTGATCAGCAGCGGGAATACCTTCCCCTGTGTATTTCCAAAGAGTTCTCTGTGTTCCTCCCACAGATCGGATAATTTCTTTCCCTTATACGCACCGTCTGCAATCGTACAGGTTCCGTTTGGATGTGCTGCGATTCCCCAGCATTCTCCGATGTCATCGCCCTCGATGGAATATCCATACTCTTCACGAAGCTTTGTACCACCCCAGATATTGTGGGTAAATACCGGCTCCATAAAAAGGATCTGCTTATACGGCTGGTTACAACTTAAATTTTCTCCATTCATTCTCATCACCTCTCTGTACCAGTAGGCAGAATCTTTTGCAATCCTGCGCTGGGTTGTGTAGTCTACATAAACAAGTCCAAAACGTTCTTTGTAACCTTCTGCCCACTCGAAGTTATCCAGAAATGTCCAGAGGAAATATCCGATAACCGGCATTCCCTCGTTAATCGCACGCTGTACCGCTCCAAGATATGCATCCAGAAACGTAATCCTCTCTCTGTCGTGCACCTGTCCGTCTGCGGAAATATTGTCAAGATCCGACATCCCGTTTTCCGTAATATAAAGCGGCAGTCTGTAACGCTCGGTAAGGAAACGGATGCCATAGTAAAGTGCCTCCGGTGTCACCGGCCAGCCGGTTCCTGTCTTTGCTGTGCCCGGTGCACGGTCCACATACTCCGGGTCTCCATCCGCTCCACAGCGGATCATGTAACCGTTGTAAATATTCTGTCCCACGAAATCAAGTGGCTGATGAATCAGCTGCATGTCTTCTTCGGTAATCTCCGGAAGATAGTCTGCAAACTTCTCCAGCCCCTCTTTCGGATACTCTCCTAAAAATACCGGATCGGAAAACCATGCCACATTCCAGGTCCAGTTATCCATCGGATTTTCAAATCCAAAGTACACTTTCTTTGCTGCTGCGATATCATCGGCACTCTCTGTCGCCGGATATGCAACGCCACAAGTCGGAGCATATCCAACCCGTATCTTCTGTTTTGCATATTTGCGCAGATTGATGACTGCCTGACCATGTGCTTTCATCAGATTGTGTGCCATCTGAAAAGTCTCCGGAATGGAATATTTCATTCCCGGTGCATGTACCCCATTTAAGTGTCCCAGTCCAATCGCACACTGCGGCTCATTGATCGTGATAAAATCACTGCACAGATCGGAGAAATTTTCAGCAACAACTTTTGCATATTCACCAAACCACTGTACCACCTCATCGTTCAGCCAGCCGCCTTTTTTAAACAGCTCATACGGAAATTCCCAGTGAAACAGCGTAATAAACGGACGAATTCCATTTTCTTTCATGCAAAGAATCATATCACGATACATCTGCACAGCTTTCTCGTTGACCTTCCCGGTTCCCTCCGGAAGAATCCGCGACCAGCTGATGGAAAATCGATAGTTTTTAATGCCAAGCATACGCATCAGTGCAAAATCTTCCCGGTACCGATGCATATGATCGCAGCAAACCTCTGCGGTCTGGTGTTCATATACTCTGCCCGAGCGTGCAAACTCATCCCAGATATTTTTTCCCCTGCCATCTTTTGCGTCGGTTCCTTCTACCTGATAGGCACTGCTTGCCACCCCCCAGACAAAATCTTTTGGAAACATTCCATTCCTCCTTTTATTGTTCCGATGTGATTACAGAAATCAGCTCAAATGCGGCTGGCATTGTCTCATCCCCAGAGATCAAACGCACTTCCACCGTATGAGTACCGTTTGCACCGTGTACCATAACCGGAGTGAGTGTCAGGGAATCGCCCCAGTCCTCATCAAAATTTGCATCCAGTGTCACCGCATGTGCCTCATCGTGATCAACGATGGCAAGCGCCACCGGTGCCGGCTGCGTCACACAGCGCTTAAACTGCACGGCAATCTCACTTCCCTGTACCGTAAATGTAAGAGATGAGCCTTTTTCTTTTGCCGCCCAGCCGTTCTTAAAACAGTCTTTGACTTCTTCCTGTACTCTGGTATCTTTGACAAAGCCGTAATTTTCAGGCTCATAGTTACGATTATCCAACCGAACTGCTTTCTCATAGCAATTCTGTGTCAGCGGTGCAGGAAACTCCGGCTCTTCATCATCCGTCTGTGCCATGCGGATTTTATCCAAAGCATAGGTAATCACAGATGCAACCAGCTCATGCCCTTTGTCGTTTGGATGCAGATCATCCTCTGTAATCTCGCGGTTTGGAATCTGCCCCGCAACGACCTCCGGATAAATACTGCTCTGCATGCTGACCGCCGGAAGCTGATAATGTCTGGCTATCTGACCGTGCATGATCTGCGCATTTCCACCGTTATTATAATAAACATTGTGCACCAGCATCACAGCAGGTTCGTTTTCATCCTGCCATACACGGCGTACCAGTCCTTCATATGTCTCACGGAAAAATTCCGTCGATTCATCATTGACCGAAAATTCAATGATAACAAAATCCGGTTTATGGGAAAGCAGATCGGACTCGGCACGGGCCGTCCCGAAATGTGATGTTGTTCCACCGATTCCTGCATTGATATAATGAAATTTTGCCTGCGGAAATGTTTTCTCCCACCACTGAAATACGCGGTAAGCATAACACAGCTCCGGTGCGGATGCAAGACATCCCTGCGTGATCGAACCACCAAGGAAACCAATGTTTAATGTTTCCCCGGCCTCTGCCCTTGCCATTAATTTTTTCATCCGGTACAGATTGCCCGGATTGGAAATACCTCTTTCATATTCAATCTGCATTGTTATACTCCTTATATAATGTAATCAATTTTTTTAAAAATTGATTACATATCCCAAATCTCCTCTCCGAGGCTTTCGATGAATGCGGTAAGTTCCTTACTCATCTGTTCTGCCTCCGGAATACGGATATGTCCCGGTGTTCCTTTTCCGTTCTGTGAATACAGGAAATGGTGTACCCGCGGACTGTTTACTGTTTTGCACACTTCCTCAATGGAAATGTCCCAGTTTTCGTTATGTTCCAATATTGTGGTTGTCAATATAAAGGTTGCCTTCGGATATACTTCCATAAGATGCTCTAAAAATCTGCGGTAATGCTGCCGCCAGTTTTCGGAACGTGCACTGTTATAATCTTCTGCCATATAATCATCCGGGTGGTTATCATTCTGCCCGAATGCAAAAATCACAACATCTGGTGTATAACGTGAAAAATCCCATGGTTTTACTTCACTGAGTTCCGGCTGGTATTCTATTTTATCATAACAGGATTCTATTCCCAGATAATCCGGCTCCATAAACCAGCCGGTTTTGTCAAGAAGGGCGATACCACCCTGTGATGTGTCATGCAACTGTGCATGCAGATTCCGCGCGGTCATCCACGCATAAGAATACCAACTGTTTGAATATTCCCCATCGTGTTCCGGGTCCGGTTTTCCTGCATAATCTACGGCCTCAGATACTTCGCCGCAGGAAACACTGTCTCCGAAAACTTCGATTTTACGGGACGGAAGCGGTGCCGGAGTAAGTACCTTAGCATCGCTTCCCAATTCAAATCCCAGTAAAGTGACGATATGGCAGGAGTCCATTCTTTTAAACAAAGTGAGGGTATGCTCTGTATGTTCAAGATCCCTGGCAATCACATACGTTTCTGCCCCCGGATCCGAGGTGAGTAAGAACTGCCCCTGCTTCCCGTCCAATATATATCCCATCCGGCTCGACCAGTATGCACGTTTGTTTTCCAGTGTCACAGAGATCTGCGTCCCGGTAAAACGAATCTGTACAAAACTTGCCGCATAGACAAGTACAGGTGCTTTTGGATTATCAAAATCAATTCTTCCACAATATTGTAATCTCTTGTCGTCCGGTGAAATATGCATAGCTATCTCCTTCCGATTTCTGTATCTGCAGATGTTACAACACTGTTTGTTTTTATATAATCTACAATCTCATCCAGTTTTGTAAATGCCAGGCCAACGTAACTGTCTGCTGCACCATAATAGATCGCGATCTTTCCGGATGCACTGTCGTGAATGGTTGCACATGGGAAGCATACGTTCGGAACGAAACCTCTCTCCTCATACCACTCTTCCGGAGTCAGAAGGAAATTCTCACAGCGATACTTCACGATGGAAGGATTATCAATGTCAAGGATTGCCCCACCGATGGAGTAAACATATCCGTTACATGTACCGGATACCCCATGATAGAATAAGAGCCATCCTTCGGAAGTCTCGATTGGAGCAGCACCACCGCCGATCTTTAATGACTCCCACCATTCGCTTCCTTTGCCCATGACATGTCTGTGTTTGCCCCAGTATACCAGATCCGGGCTTTCACTTAAGAAGATGTCACCAAACGGTGTATGACCACTGTCTGAAGGACGGGAAAGCATCATGAAGTTTCCATTGATCTTTCTAGGGAACAGCACGGCATTGCGGTTGAATGGGAGGAACGGATTCTCAATCCGTGTAAACGTCTTGAAATCTGTTGTTTTTGCCATGCCGATTGCTGCTCCGTAGAAATCCTGACACCAGATGATATAATAGGTGTCTTCTACTTTTACAAGTCTTGGATCGTATGCATAGATTGGCATAAACGGCTCGCCGTTTTCATCCACAAACGGAATCTTGTTTTCTTCAAAATCCCAGTGGATGGCATCTTTGCTGTGTCCAAGATAAATATATGGAATACCATTGGTCTGCTCTCCACGGAACACACCGATGAAAGCATCACCATATGGCATAACCGCACTGTTAAAAATTCTTGCAACACCCTTTAACGGATTTCTTCCGATAATCGGGTTTTCACTGTATCTCCAGATCGGGGCTCCGTTCTGAGGTCCTTGTGGTCTCTCCTGCCATGGTACATTTGGTACCGGAGCTGTCAGCATCTTTACTTCACTCATAATCAACTCTCCTCTTATTTATGATTTTTTAAATACTCTAAGTTCTTCTTAATCAGGTCGCATCTCTGCTGTACACACAGTACACTTCTTCCCGGATCCTGTGGTGTATTAAATACATAATCAATCAGACGGTCAATCGTTGTAGTCGCCACATGCATTCTTGTATCAGAAGAAGCATAGTAAATAAATACTTCGTTCTTATCGTTTACGATTGCACCGTTGGTAAATACAACATTGGATACATCTCCGACACGCTCCTCACCTCTTGGTCCGATTAACAGTCCGGATGGCTCTGCAATTACCTTAGACGGATCGTTTAAATCCGTGGCAAATGCATAGATCACATAGCGCAGACCTGCTGCAGTATTTCTTACACCGTGTGCAATGTGAATCCAGCCGCGGTCAGTCTTGATCGGAGTAGCACCTGCACCGTTCTTTGCCTCGGTAATGGTATGGTACTTACGGATGCTGGTCATCTTCTCTTCGTCAATGACTGCATGTGTGATGTCCTCGCAAAGACCGAATCCAATACCGCTTCCGCTTCCGGTATCAATGAAGTCATCCATCGGACGGGTATAGAATGCATACTTTCCATCCACAAATTCCGGATGCAGCACGACATTTCTCTGCTGCGGGGAACGAAGGGTCTTTAAGTTTTCCAGACGCTCCCAGTGCTTTAAATCTTTTGTGCGGACAATTCCTGCTGCTGCAACGGCTGCAGACAAATCGTTCACGCTGGTATCTTTGCTCTCAGAACAGAATACTCCGTAAATGTATCCGTCCTCATGCTGTGTCAGTCTCATATCATAGACGTTTGTCTCCTCCGGACATACATCATCCAGAAGGATCGGGTAATCCCAGAAACGGAAATTATCAATTCCGTTATCACTCTCTGCCACGCCGAAGAAGGACTTTCTGTCATTTCCCTCAATACGGGCAACCAGATAATACTTTCCGTTTAAATAAATTGCTCCGGAATTCATGACTGCATTGATTCCAAGACGTTCCATAAAGAATGGATTGGTCTCCTCGTTTAAGTCATATCTCCAGGTGAGCGGAATCATATCTCTTGTAAGAACGGGATTCACATAACGGTCAAATACACCATTATAAAAGTCACTTTTTTCATTTTTACGTGAAAGCAGCTTTTCCTGCTTTGCCAGTTCTACATAATATCTTTCATGCATTGTTTAAAGTCTCCTTATTACTTCCATACACATTCTTCCGTTATGATACGGACATTTCCAAGGTTCTACGATTGGACGGTCCGCAATCGGACTGCCGTCCGGATGTACTTCCCAGAACCACTCGGAACCGGTTCTCTTATCAATGACGTGTTCTTTGATAAATTCCCATTCAGCCTCCGATGCCTCCAGAAACTTCGTTTTCTGCGGATGCTTCTGGTATTCATTCAGGAATCCGATCACAGTCTCTGCCTGTACCCACCAGATCCGGTGGTCATTCACTTCCCCTTTGCAGCATTCATTTGCCAGAGAATGACCGTCAAACGCAACCTCGTAGACATTTTCTGCAAGAGTCTCGGTAATCGGTGACATTTTTTCTTTGTAATGATCATCCCCAAGCACTTCCACACCGCGGTCCATCAGCCATGCTGTCTCAATATCATGACCATAAGAATACAGATCAATGATGGTGTTGTAGTTCTTGTCAAAGAATACTTCCTGTCTCTTAAGTTTCGGATTGTATACCTTATCTGCAAATACATCCATAATCCACTTTAACCGCTCTCCCACCTCTTCATCATGGGAAACCCGGTAAAACTCGGTATAAGCCTCAAACACATGAAGCAGTGTGTTCATGGTTTTTTCGGCAAGCACACCATTTTCCGATAGCTTCTCATTGGATTCCGGCTGGAAGTCTTTGGTAAATGCTTCCAGATATCCAACCTCATCCGTACATTTGCTTTCAATAAGAAGCTGCAGTTCTTTGGCAAGCTTTAATGCTTCTTCATCCCCGGATGCATCGTAATAGGAAGAAAGAGCATAGATGCAGAATGCCTGATTGTAGGTATGCTTTGTTGTGTCAAGTGGCTTTCCGTCATAAGTCATGGACCAGAAGATTCCACCATTTTCTTTGTCGATGCAGTGATCACGCAGGAACTCATAACCGTGTCTTGCCTCGTCCAGCAAGGTTTCATCTTTCAGCAGTATGTAGGCATTCGCAAAAAACCAGGTGATTCTGCTGTTTAAAATACATCCCTTTTCTGCTGTTTTGTCTACGTTTAAATTGTAGTCCATATATCCATAATATCCACCGTAAGTATCGTCCCTTAATGCTTTCCAGAAAGGAATGATATTTTCCGTCAAATGCTTTGTGACTTCTTCTTTCATCATGCTCTTATTCATCCCGATACCTCTTATTTTCCAAAATCATTAACCCTTTACCGCACCTGCTGTAATTCCACTGTAAATCTGTTTCTGGCAGCAGACAAATACGATCAGCGCCGGAAGCAGGGAGATAATAACACCTGCACAGATCAGATTGTACTTGCTTCCCATTGGTCCTACGAATGTGTAGAGGGAAAGTGCCATGGTACGGATCTCTTTTCTCATCAGGTAAAGGTTTGCTGCGTAGTATTCGTTGTACACACCAACACCCTTTAAAATACAGGATGTAACGATTGCCGGTTTTAACAGTGGAAGCATAATCTTCCAGTAAATCTGCCAGTAATTTGCGCCATCGATAATTGCCGACTCATCCAGTGAAAGCGGAATATTTTCCATAAACTGAATGAAAATATACATGGAAATAACATCGGTACCACAGCTCATAATGATGTAACCGCCCAGACTGTTTACAAGATGTAAATCTGACATAATCTGGTATACGGTAACCTGCATTGCTACTGCCGGAAGCAGTGCGGCAATTGTATACAGGTTACGGATAAACCCATTGCCTGGGAACTTGAAACGATTCAATACGTAAGCAAGCTGGGAACCTACAATAACGGATACAGTAAGCACAACCACCATAACTATGACAGAGTTTAAAAATGCGCGTCCCATATTTGCCGTCTTAAATGCATTTACAAAGTTGTCAAAATTCAGCCAGCTTCCCGGAAATGCCATAACATTGGTATTCTGGTACTCGGCATCTGTCTTAAATGCCGTTGTGATACAGGAAACAATCGGAATGATTGCACAGAATCCGAAAAAGATCAGCGATGCATATTCCACAATAATCCAGATAATGCTTCCTACGGAATAATGTTTCATGTTTTTACGTTTTACTGCTGCTGTACTACTCATTATTTCGCCGCTCCTTTCTTCATTTTCTCCTGTTTTTTGATCTGCTTAATCACCTGTTTTTCTGCCTTCAGCCGGGCTTTCTTTGCCTTATAGGATTCATCCTCCGACGCGGCATCCCTGAACACATATTTAAAGAACACATTCTGTAAGATCGTACAGATAAAGATGATCATCAGCAGAACAACAGACATTGCCGATGCCAGACCTACTTTCTGGCTGGTATGTGCGATCTTGTTCATAATTACGAAATACGTTCCTGTTCCGTTTGCACCGGTGGTGATTACGAAAGGCGCCTCAAACGCACTTAAGGAACCGGTGATGGAAAGGATAACATTTAATGTAATAATTGTCTTGATACTCGGGAGAATAATGTGTTTAAACTGCTCCCATTTATTTGCACCATCCAGGGACGCTGCTTCGTAGAGTTCGCTATCCACAGACATCATGGCACCAATAAACAGTACCATATTCTGTCCGGTATACCGCCATACGGAAGTCGCCGTCAGGGACCAGTTGTTTACACTCTGATCCTTTAACCAGTATGGAAGATTTTCTAATTGAAACCCACACCACTGCAGGATTGTATCAAATACGAATCCTCTGGTGAAGAAGAATTTAAAGATAAAACCAATGGCAATACCACTGATGAGGTAAGGGAAAAACATCAGCCCTTTGAAAAGATTTCCACCCTTTACCTTAAAGCTTAAAATTGTTGCAAGATACAGTGCAAGCACAAGCTGGATCAATGCACCGACCATATAGAATAAACTAAGTTTCAACGCCCCGAAACAATCTTTTCTTCTGAATACATCAAGATAGTTGTCCCATCCGACAAATTCGCGCCTGTCTATTGGCGTTGTATATTTCATCTTATAAAAACTAAATTTGATCATTTCCGCAAATGGAAAATAAGTGAATAAAAAGAGTAAGAGCAATGGGATAATCATAAAACCGATACAGATCAATACCTGCTGGCCGGCTCTGCTCTTTGCCCATTTTTTAAAATTAAATGATTTTGATTTCATACTACGTTCCTCCCATATGAAACAGGCAATCATGCCACCGGGCCGAAAACAGTTTTTCGGCCCGGCAACTGGATGATGTACCTTTATGCAGCGTGGAACTACTCTGTAATTTCTACGCCCTCAGATTCCTGAGCATCTGTCCATTTCTGGTTCCACTCGTTCATAATATCATCAAAGCTCTCATCGCCATTTGCCGCATGCTCAATGATTGCCTGAATCTTATCATTACCGCCGTTGTTAATGTTCAGTTCTGAATCAGCATTTAATGCATTTAAAAGATCCTCTTCGCCTTCTACAGCCGGTTCATCCTCAAGGAATGTCACACCAGAGAAATCAAGCTTTGTATCAGAAGATGACTTTGCAACCGGAAGCCCATCCTCGTTGTAAGAAAATCCAGACTTTTCAGTCATCCACTTAACAAAGATTAAAGCTGCCTGCTTCTCATCATCAGAAGCGTTTACGTTGATACCGTAAGAGTAATCTGCTCCGGCTGATGCATACTGCTCACCGTTTACAGAAATCGGGAATGGCATATATCCGATGTCATCTGCGTTCTCACCGGCTGCTTCCATCTGTGGGTAAGCCCATGATCCAAGTACCATACATCCGATCTGTCCGTTGTTTAACATGCTCTTAGAGCCTTCCCAGTCAGTTGTAGAATAGTCATCCTCGGTAAGTCCGCCAGCAACTGCATCGTAAAGGATCTTGTATACTGCATATGGATGTGTGCCATCGCCATAATCCTTGAATGGATCCTTTGTATGAAGGAGTTTCTGGTTGAAATATGTATTGTCACCAGTTGCATTGTTTCCGATATAAGCATCCCATGCACCCATTGTCCAGCCTGCTGCATAGTTTGTGTAAAGCGGAATTGCATCCGTCTTGTCCTTGATCTTCTTTAATGCATCAATGAACTCGTCCGGAGTCTTTGGAACATCGGTCACACCGGCATCCTCAAACACTTTCTTGTTGTAAACGATACCCTGTGTCGTTGCTGTGGAAGGAACACCGTATACATCATTTCCATAGAGCCATGTGTTTGCGTAGTTGATCTGCTGGCTCATCTCATCAAGTGTACCGTATGACATATAATATGTACTGAGGTCTGCCTTATCTACTGCCGGAATCATGGTAATGGTTTCGTACTGTCCGGACTGTAAATGTGTCAGTGCATCATCGGCATAGTTTGTATCTGTAGTGATTTCAACCTTGATATTCGGATACTCTTTGTTGAAGTCTTCCAGATAAGATTTCCAGTTCTTTCCGCCGTAATCATCGGTATCCATATCTGTTCTGTGGTTGAACATTGTAATTGTTGCGCTTAAGTCTTTTCCTGTTTCTCCCAATACAATGTCTGAATAGCTTACAAGACCATCTGCGGAAGCGCTGTCTGATTTCTGTGTGGTATCAGCAGAATCATTTCCCTTAGAACCGCATCCTGCGAATAATGTTGCGGTCATTGCAGCTACAAGACCAAGTGCCATAAACTTTTTAAATTTCATGTTGTTCTCCTCCTTAAACATGTGAATTATTAAGTTAATTTAAGTATACATTTTTTGTTAATTTAATCATCACTCTTTATTGCTTTTAATCATATCATATTGCGTTTTCAAACACATTCCCTATAATGCACAATTTTACATTTACTTTTTTATGCATTATGTCTATATATTTTTGTCCAAAAAGTAATTTTAAGTTATATTTCATTTTAAATTATTGCTTTTTACCTTTCATCCAATTATACTTAATTAAAAACTGGTTATGATTGAAAGAGGATGATTTTATGGAACAATTACAGCATCATGGGATTACAGGAACGGTGCCAAAGCATGTATTATCTGACAACATGAAAAACTTTACGGCTTTTCCGCTGTCCGCACCAGCGGATGACGGCTTTATTCATCTGCTCGGAAAAGGCATCTGTTCCTTTCCGAACAATTGTTCCATGACATTCCGTATCAACGCGCCTTATCATTTTTTCTATGTATATGAAGGCACTCTTTCTGTAACGGATGAACATCATACGTGTCGGCTGGCAGACCGGCACGCAGCGCTTCTTCCGATTTCCGGTCCCCTCACGATCGAAATCTTAAAAGGCCACTGCCACTATTTCCATATGTATATTTCCGGTCTCGCCCTCCTGCAGTTTCACACACTGCTCCCATCACCTCTTGCCTATCCGACAGAGAGTTCTTCTATGTTTACTCTGTTCCATACGATGGAGCATTTACAGAATCTGCAGAAAGACACTTTTAATGATCCTCTGTCCGTCTGCCGGATCTCCATGTGGATCACCAATATTCTTACGGAAATGGCTGTCTATTCCGGCCATCCTGCCACACGCCGGGATACGATCCCGGATTATCTGTGGGAAATTCATCATTTATTTGACACACAATACGGAGAAAATTATTCACTGGACGAACTGGAAAATACGTATTCCGTCAGCAAATACCGGATCTGCCGCGAGTTTTCTAAATACTATGGGGCTTCTCCTGTCCAGTACTTAAACCATAAGCGGATTGAAGAGGCTAAAAAACTGCTTCTGACTACCAACGACACCATACACGAAATCGGAAGCAAGGTAGGAATTCATAATACCAATCATTTTATCAATCTGTTTAAACGGGAAACCGGGGCAACCCCACTTGCATTTAAGCAGGATGCCCCGGTTTCTATATCCGAGCTACACTATCTTTAAATACCACATGTCCATCTACAATGAACACGCCCGCCGTGTAGTTTTCATTTGCAATTTTGCGGACAATTTTGTGAACGGCTCTCCGCGCCATCTCCGAAATATCCACTTCATACGTAGTAACTCCGACATCACATAATCCCGGATACAGGAAATTATCAAATCCGACAACAGAGATATCCTCCGGAACCCTGTAGCCGGCACCTTCCAGTTTACGAATCAGGTAGGATGCCGCAAGATCACAGTTACAGACAAACGCGGTCGGCATATCTTTTGGAAATCTGTAATATTTTTCCAGATCCATACGCCCGGTTTTTGTATCCCGGTCATCCATTACATAATCTTTTGGCACATCCATGCCGTGTTCCATCATTGATTTCAGATAACCAAGGTAACGGTCTGTAATACTGTTCGTCATACCAACGGTTCCCACATAGGCAATTTTTTTATGCCCCATGGAAAACAGATAATTGGTCAGCGCATAGGTTCCATAAAAACTGTTGGAAATCACGGTGTCAAGACCAACGGCATCGTTATAAAAATCCAGACAGACCACTGGCACGCCGCCCTCTTTTTCAATCTGTTCAATGTACGGCTTTGTCATATCTCCGAGAATAATCAGACCATCCACCTTTTTTTCCTGAAGCAGAAGCGGCATCTGGTTTTCCAGCACACTCTCCCTTGAAATACTTTCGAGCAGCGTAAAACACCCACGGGAAACTGCCTTCTTGTTTACTTCCTGATACATTTTCCAGTAAAAGGAATCGTATTTGTCCAGATATACTTCCTGTATCAGGACTCCGATATTATATTGTTTTTCCGCAGACTGCCGTTTCGTCTCTGAAGGACTGCGGTATCCAAGTTCTTCTGCAAGATTCTTTATTTTCTCCCGCATTTCCTCGCTGACACCTTTTTGTCCGGACAAAGCTTTTGAAACAGTTACGGTGCTGACACCAACCTGTTCCGCAATATCTGCAAGTTTTACTGCTTTTGCCATAATTCCCTCGATATTTTTATACTCATTCATTTATGCAGCCACATAAACCGGCTAATTTAAGTTAATTTTACATTCTTTTTTTTCTTCTGTCAATTAATCTGCCACAAAATGGTACAGATAACTTCGGTAATCCCCCTGCTCAGAAGGAACCAGCATACCGGCATTCATAAGCAGATCTCCACCGTATACGCATTCGTTCTCCATCTCACCTTCCAGACGATAATCCAGATTCGGATTCAGTCCCTGCAGGCGTACTTTTAAACTGTGGTAATTCGGGCGTGCGTGTACGGTCACGAAAGTAACCAGTGCCTCTTTTTTATCTTTGGATACTACCATGTAACAATCATAGAAATGATTTTCACGGTAAGAAGCGATACGGTAATAATCCCCCTCCCTTACCAGATCGTTATACTTGTGATACATAGCTGTCTGCTGTGGAATCTGTTCCTGCTCTTCCTTTGCAATCTTTGTGATATCCAACTCATAACCAAAGGTTCCTGCCAGGGCAACTTCCCCTCTTGTCTTAAACGGGGTATTTCTGCCCACGGTATGATTCGGGCAGTCCGAAACGTGTGCTCCCATTGCGGACAGTGGATAAATCAGTGCCGTACCTTCCTGAATGCCAAGTCTCTCGATTGCATCCGTATCATCCGAGCACCAGATCTGTGGGCTGTAATAAAGCATACCCGGATCAAAACGTGCTCCACCACCGGAACAGTTCTCCAGAAGAAGATCCGGGAAATCACGGGTCAGGCGTTCCTGCATCTCATACACACCAAGCACATAACGGTGGCTTAACTCCCCCTGGCGGTCTGCCGGAAGCGCAAGGCTTCCCAGATCGGTAAGCTGACGGTTCATATCCCACTTCACATATTCGATATTGGCACTGCTTAAAATTGCACGGATCTTTTCATAGATGCAGTCCCTCACATCTTTTCTGCTGAAATCAAGGACATACTGATTTCTCGAAAGCGTTCCGGTGCGTCCTTTCACAGCAATTGCCCAGTCCGGATGCTCTTTGTACAATTCCGAATCCGGGGAAATCATTTCCGGTTCCATCCAGATACCGAATTTCATGCCAAGCTTATTCACTTCATCTACCAGATAGTTCAATCCGCCCGGCAGTTTCTTTTCATTCACAAACCAGTCCCCAAGACTTGTACTGTCATCGTTGCGGTGTCCAAACCAGCCATCATCCATAACCAGCATTTCAATTCCGTACTGAGAGGCAAGTTTTGCAATATCTAAAAGTTTTTCTGTATTGAAATCAAAGTAGGTTGCTTCCCAGTTGTTGATCAGAATCGGGCGTTTCTGATTGCGGTATTTGCTGCGGATTAAATGATTCCGATAGAAGTCGTGGAAATTACGGGTCATTTTTCCAAGTCCCTCTGCGGAAAATGTAAGGACAGCTTCCGGTGTATAAAATGATTCTTCACTTTCCAGTTTCCAGGAAAAATCTGCCGGATGAATTCCCATGACTGCGCGGATGCTGTCAAACTGGCTCTTTTCCAGCTGCGCAATAAAATTGCCGGAATAAATAAAATGCATGGCATATACTTCGCCGGCGGTCTGTGTACTGGATGATTTCATCCATGCCATAAACGGGTGCTCCTGATGGGAAGACTCCCCGCGGATACTTCCCACGCTGGTCTTTCCATAACCGATCGGACGGCGGTCCATCTGGCGCTCTCTCCCCCAGGAACCGTGAAGTGTCAGCATCTCGTATCCATCGTCATCCATATCAAGGCATGCGGAGTATGCTTTCGTAAGATAAACAGCCTCTTTGCTGTGATTACAGATACGCACGCTTCTTGTAATCATATCATTTTCTTCAAACACGGTATAATACAGATCCACATCCAGCTGCAACACTTCATCCCTGCAGTGAAGAATCAGTGTCTGTGCGGTATGCTCCCTGTCAAATGCGGACGGAAGTCCCGGAAGTTCTGGTTTCTGATCTGTAATTTCATAGGAAACATAGGTCGGCATAACCGCATGCTGACCTGCCTGTGTTCGCACAGCAATGCTGCTTTCCCGATAATCTCCCACTCCGTTTCCAGAATACTCCGATGGAAACGTATCATAAAAAGAACAGCGCTCTCTTTCATTCTCCGATGGAACAAACGGTGCCTCTCCGGTACGGAGCAGGTAGCGCAGATCCTGTCCGCGCACACGCTTGCCGTAATATACATGACCTACAAAGGTCCGGTGGTCTGCAAGACCTATGATATAGCTGGTATTCGCTGTCTCCAGACAAAACAGATCCAGATTTTCATCAAATACGATACTCATGTTAATCCTCCAGTATGTTTTCTTCTATAAATTTCACTGCCAGGTCCTTGTTTTTTAAACCTTCTGCCAGACCTACCACACAGGTATCCGGATACCAGCCGGTTTCCTTCACCCAGGCATTTTTTTCTAACTTTATGCCGATCGGATATTTTTTCCCTGTTTCGGTACTTTTTACATACACCAGATCGTCCTTATATTTTTCCAGCAATTCTTCTGGCAAATATTCCCGGATGTCTGCCAGATAGTCAAACTCTCCCAGTGAATAAAAGAAATCATAATCCGCAAAAAAGACATCTACCGACTGTGTCATAAAGCGGCTCTGAATCATCTGAATGCTCTCTGCGGATGCCCCGTCGTTTTCATTTGCCGAGGCTCCCAGATTACTGCTGACAAGCACTTCGCTTTTATCCGGATCCAGTCCGTTTTCTTTTAGGAAACCATTATAATAACCGGAATCCCCAGCCGGATTGTCCTCAGACTGTATGGCATTTACCGCCATAATTTCCAGTGCGGTATCTTTTTGCGTAACATAATGGATGATCAGAAAGCTGATGATTCCTATAATGGCAAGTGCGACAATGGTCTGCAATCCATAGTAATGAACCAGATACCATATTTTATCTTTTCCATGCAGCTCTTTTAACTTTTCTCTTTCTGTCTTCGGCTCCTCTTTTTTATAGAGGATGCTGTCTTCTCCTGCTTTGGAAAAATCCGGTTTTATATTCTTCTGATCATCCATAACGTTTATTCTCCTGCGTATGTAAGCATCGCGGTGCGCAGCTCATCCAATTTCTTTTCGGAATCTTTGATATCCGTTCCGACAACACCAAAATAGAATTTGATCTTTGGCTCTGTTCCGGATGGACGTACACAGCACCATGCATTGTTGCTCAGTTCATAATAAAGAACGTTGCTTTCCGGAAGTCCAGTTGGTGTAACTTCTCCGCTTGTCATATCTGTTCTTGTATCTTTCTTGTAATCACGAAGTGCTAAAACATCCCATGCCCCGATCTTCTTCGGCGGGTTGTTGCGCATCTCATTCATCATGCTCTGGATCTTTTCTGCTCCGTCCATACCCTTTAAGGTCATAGTCTCAAGACCTTCTTTGTAATAACCGTAAGTCTCATACAGGGAAACCATGGCATCCCAGAGGGTGATTCCGTTGGATTTGCACCATGCTGCCACTTCGCAGAGCATCATGACTGCCACACAGGCATCCTTGTCCCTGGCATAAGTTCCTGCCAGACATCCGTAGCTTTCTTCCAGTCCAAAGACGTACTCATAACTGTTCTGCTGCTCAAAAAATTTGATCTGCTCACCGATATACTTAAATCCGGTCAGTACCTCGATCAGTTTTACTCCGTAAGCTTTTGCGATTGCCTTTGCCATGTCGGTGGTTACGATAGTCTCAACCAGTGCACCGTTTGCCGGGAGTGTTCCGTTTGCTTTTTTCTCACGCAGAATGTACTCTGCAATCAGCATACCGGACATATTTCCAGTGAAACTTACATACTCTCCTGTCTTGGTATCCTTTGCATAAACACCCAGACGATCGGCATCCGGATCGGTTGCCAGAACGATATCCGCATCTACTTCTTTTGCCAGTTTCAATGCAAGCTCAAATGCCTTTGGCGACTCTGGATTCGGATAGGAAACGGTCGGGAAATTTCCATCCGGAAGTTCCTGCTCTTTTACTACATAGACATTTTCAAATCCCAGTTCTTTTAATACACGGCGTACCGGGAGATTTCCTGTTCCATGTAACGGAGTGTAAACAATCTTGATATCTTTTGCCATCGCTTTGATGATTTCCGGGTGGATCGACTGTTTTTTGAGTTCTTCCATATAACGGTCATCCATTTCTTTTCCGATGGTATGATAAAGTCCTGCAGCTTCGGCCTCAGATTTCATCATAGTCTTCACCTGTGAAAAATCAGTGACTTTTGCCACTTCTGCAAGAATATTTTTATCGTGTGGAGGTGTGATCTGTGCGCCATCCTCCCAGTATACTTTGTATCCGTTATACTCGCGTGGATTATGGCTTGCCGTAATTACAATACCTGCAATACATCCAAGTTCCCGGACGGAAAATGACAGCTCCGGTGTCGGACGCAGGGATTCAAAACGGTAGGTTTTGATACCATTTGCATTCAGGCAGAGCGCTGCCTCATCGGAAAACTCCGGGGACATGATACGGGAATCATAAGCAATCGCAACTCCCTTGTCCTGTCCGTTCTGCGAAATGATATAGTTTGCCAGTCCCTGGGTTGCCTGACGAACCGTATAAATATTCATACGGTTTGTTCCTGCGCCGATTACCCCGCGCAGACCACCAGTACCAAACTCCAGCTGACTGTAAAAACGATCCTCGATCTCTGCATCATTTCCTTGTAGTGCCAGCAGTTCTTTTTTGGTATCCTCATCAAAATAATTGTCTGTGCACCATTTCTTGTATGTATCCATATAACTCATTTCAGGTCCCCCTTCTATTCGGCTTTTTTATTTTAGTATACCATAATTTAAGTTTGTGTAAATATATTTTTAATCGGAATTAAGCTAAATTTTCATTCCAAAACTTGTGAATATTTCCGACAAATCACTTCGAGTGCTTCTTTTCCATACACTTCATAATCGTTTCTTTTGACTGGTTTTGTGCCGTTTCCATGCCAGGCCGCCCACTCCCAGATTCCAAATCCGCCTACCCATTCTCTCTTTTGGCAGGCGGCAAACATTGTCCGGAACCAGTCTGCCTGTCCTTTTTCGTCATACGCGCCCTGCACGCCCCAGTCGTTTGGCACCTGATTCGAGCCTTCCACAGACATGCAGCCTGCCTCGGCAAAGAAAAACGGCTTGTCAAACTTCTTTACCACCTGTTCAATACGATCCAGCTGATTGTCCCAGTCGTTGATCGGATAATACCCGCTGGACGAAATCACATCTACCGCATCCCACCATTTCACATTGTGTTCCTGGTACTTATCCGTATTGTAGGAAACCAGTCCATCATACTTCCGGCGGATTGCCGCAATCACTTCCCGCCATTCCGCTTCGCGGCGCTCGGTCTGCACCATCTCGCAGCCTGCAATAAACAGATCCACTCCGCACTGCTGCGCAAGTCCGGCATAGTGTTCCTGAAATGCCCGGTAAGAGGCAAACCAATTGCCCCACTTCGGTTCACACACGACATCTTCATCAAAGAAATTGATATGTGCCCGCCAGGTTCCATCCGCGCAGTTTGCCGTTGGCTTTAACGCCACCTTAAGGCCAAGCTGTTTTGCGTAAGCAATCATGGCAGTCAGCTCCTCATCCGATACATTCCGCTTGGTCCGGTAATCAATGTTCTCGGAAAATGCTGTCTTCTGCACACCGTTCGGTGCAAAAATTACATAGTTTGCTCCCGTCTTTTCTTTCATCAGTTTCAGACTCTGTCTGGTTTCTTCTTTTTCAAAAGTACCTCTTGCACAAAATGGTGCAAAGGTAACTGCATGTATACGCTCCATAATATTCTCTCCTGTTTTCGTTTTTGTGTCCGGGTATCGTTTCGACCGTTTCTGCGTGCCGTCTGTCTGTAAGGGACTCCGTTCGCGATTTCTAGTCTGCCTAAGAGGGAACCTTCGAAACGTTTATTGCGCCCACTCTCATTTGTCTTGATATATACAACCGTTTATATATTTTATTCTGTGACTGCGCAAATGGAACCGTGGGCGCGCTTATTCGAAGCCTCCCTCTAAGGCACACACGAAATCACTCAGACGGTGTCCCTTACAGACAGACGGCCCGCAGAAACTATTGAACGTTAATCGCAGATCCGACCATGTGAGAGGCTGCAGGCTCGGAAAAAAGTTTCGAAATCACCAACTTATTGTCATGCGTATTATCTTACCTTTTTTTTCGGCAATCCGCAACTTGAAAAACAGTCATTTATTATGTAAAATAAAGCAAATACGAAAAGAGAGGACTGGGAATATGCATACGGAAAATAAAAAAGAACTGGCGCTGGAAATCATCCGCCGTCTGAAACAGGCGTACCCGGATGCCGCCTGCAGCCTAGATTACAACGAAGCCTGGAAGCTTCTCGTCAGTGTCCGCCTGGCCGCACAGTGTACCGATGCCCGCGTAAACATGATCGTACCGAAATTGTATGAAAAATTTCCGGATGTCAATGCTCTGGCAGATGCACCCGTGGAAGAAATCGAAGAAATCGTGCGTCCCTGCGGTCTCGGAAAAAGCAAGGCAAGAGATATCAGTGCCTGCATGCGGATGCTGAGGGATGTCTATGACGGTAACGTACCGGATGATTTTGATGCACTTTTAAAATTGCCGGGTGTCGGACGCAAAAGTGCCAATCTGATTATGGGAGATGTATTTGGAAAACCGGCGATCGTGACGGACACGCACTGCATCCGCCTGAGCAACCGGATCGGATTGGTGGATCACATCAAAGATCCAAAGAAAGTAGAAATGGAATTGTGGAAGATCATTCCTCCGGAAGAAGGCAACGATCTGTGCCACCGTTTTGTACTGCACGGACGTGACATCTGCACGGCCCGCACCACACCGCACTGCGAACACTGCTGCCTGCAGGATATCTGTGCACAGCGGATTTAAGATTTCAGCAGGCGCTGCATATCTTCCGGAAGCGGTGCCGTAAAGTTCATCGGCTGTCCGGTCATGGGATGCGGAAACGAAAGTTTCCATGCATGCAGTGCCTGACGGCCAATATCATATTGCTCTTTTCCACAGGAAAAAGTCTTTCCCTGAAAAATCTGTCTCTCCCAGGAATTTTCATCGTCCCGACGGTCAATCTGATTTTCCCCATATGCCGGATTATAAAGAAAATCTCCCACCAGCGGATGTCCCAGATATGCCATATGCACGCGGATCTGGTGGGTTCTCCCGGTCTCCAGCTGAAGTTTCACCAGACTTCGGAACTTCTGTGCATTTCCGGTCTGCCATCCGGTCAGAACCCGGTAATGCGTCACCGCCCGGTCTCCCCGCTTAAAATCAACCACACGGCGCAGGCAGCGGTCCTCCTGTCTGGCAATCGGGGCATCCATGACACCGGAAACCGGCATAACCTTTCCCTCCACAATCGCAAGATACGTCCGGTGAATTCCAGGTGCTTTTAGTCCCTGCTCGGCTTTCGCCCGCACCATCTGCCCGAGGATCGCCGCAGAAACCGCATGTTTTGCCACAATAGTAAGCCCGGAGGTATCCCGGTCCAGCCGGTTGATACAGCGGAACACAAAGGGAACCCCCTGCTCTTTAAAATACCATGCCAGTGCATTACCGAGAGAATTCTCCGGATTTCCACGGGATGGATGAACCGGCATTCCTGCCGGTTTGTTGATCACAAGCAGATCCTCATCCTCATAAACGATGGAAAACGGCAGTTTTACCGGACGGATCTGTCCGGAATTTTCCGTTTCCCGAATCCATACCGTCAGAACATCCCCTTCTGCAAGCATGTGGTTCATATGTACATACGTTCCGTTCAGGCAGATTGCCTGTTCATCTTTGCGCAAATCCACAAGATTCTGCCGGGAATACCCTTTTTCTTTTAAAAATCCACTGATTTTCTGTGGTTTCTCCAGACCGTTAATCTGATATGATATGCTTCTGTCCATAATGGTCATCATTGATCTCTTTCCCAGGTAAATGTCCCCCTGTATGCAAGATTCTCCGGTCTGGAATCTTTGATACGTTCTGACGGATACACTGTCTCCGCTACCACAAACCAGCCAATCACCGCAATCATCAGAAGATAAAATAAAAGTACTTCCTTTTTATTCCCCATATACTTTTTCATCTTTCAGTTTCTCACCCTGTCCTTTATACTTTATACTTTATATTTTACATTCATATGTTTTCTTTTAATTATTCCATAACTATACCGGAAATGCAAGCACCACGTTCCTGTTCACTCAGCGCTGCGCCACGTCACGCAAAAAAGGGATTACCACCCATTTCGTGGTAATCCCCTGAAAAGAAAACTCAGATTGTTCCGGTTACGGTAAGTGTGCCTGCCCCCGGTGTCACTGTCCACTCGCCGGTTGTGGCATCCTGCGCAAAGGTTGCTGCCGGTACGGTAATCTGCCCTTCCTGCGTTGCAAACGTACCGGTCGTGGCATTGTAGGAATAATTTGCAGGATCCGACCAAGCCGTTCCATTATACGATACCGCAAGATTCGAAAGTACCGGATCGAATGTGTCTGTCACCACTGCGCCGGTTGCCGCCAGTGCCGCAGTATTTCCGGTATTCTGGATAAGGAACGTATAGGTCAGTGTTCCATTTTCCGTAACCGGAACCGGACTGACGGATTTGGTGATTGTCAGCTTCGGACCACTTTCCGCGATGACGGTTTCCTTTGCGGTAACCGGTGTAATTCCCCCTCCGGAAACGGTCACCGTGTTGGTAATCTCCGATTCCGCCAAAAGAGGTGCAAACGCATTGGTTTCTGCCTCATATACAATGGTCACGTTTCCCCCCGCCGGTACACTGATCCCGGAAACGGAAAGGGGTGGTCCTGCCGTGACTGCCGGTGTGGTCTGTAAGATTCCATTGCTATAATAACGCACGGTATCTGCCACATACGTCAGTGGCACCAGTGTGTCTGTGCCAAATGCATATGCCCCCAGATCATCTGCAACCGTCAGTCCGGTCATGGCTGTATTTCCGGAATTCACTATGCTCACAACATAGGTGACACGGTCATTCTGCCCGTATATTTTGCGTACCGCAGTTTTGGTTGCGGCAAGTACCTCAAGGATTTCTCCCACTGCAACGTTGGAATTGGCTACAGCGTTTCCATAGCGGAGCTGTGCCTGATTGGTAAATATTGCCATTTTTTGCATCCTTTCATTTTATTCAGGTATGCTTTATCATATGACAAAAATTTTCCATATGTGCAGCCGCGCCGTCATTATTCTTTCAAATATATTTCCGGTCTTCTGTCCCGGAACAGCCCCCAGCTTCTTCTTTCTTCTTCTATTTCATCCAGATCAAACGTATGCAGGATAAAGCCTTCTGATACCCTGTCCATCTCTTCTGTCACTTCCCCTGTTGCGTCTGTGATAAAAGAGGAACCGTAAAACGTGAGGGCTGAGCTCTGCTGTCCATTTTCCGCGCACGGTTCCACGGTTTCTGTCCCGATCCTGTTTGCAGCAATGACCGGCATAAGATTACATGCCGCATGCCCCATCATGCACCGTCTCCAATGCGGCATGCTGTCGCAGCCAAGTATCGGCTCGCTTCCGATTGCAGTTGGATAGAAAAGGAGTTCCGCCCCTTTTAGTGCCATGCCTCTTGCAGTCTCCGGAAACCACTGATCCCAGCAGATTCCAACACCAATCGTCCCATATCTGGTTTTAAATGCCCGAAACCCTGTATCACCGGGCGTAAAATAAAATTTTTCCTGATAATAATGGTCGTCCGGAATATGTGTTTTCCTGTAAATGCCGCGCACACTTCCATCGGCATCAATGACTGCCACGGAATTGAACATCTGTCTGTGATCCCCGGCTTCATAAAAGCTCACCGGAATCACCGTTTCCAGCTCTTTTGCCAGTTTTTTCATATGGATGACAGCATCATCTTCCTCTGGCGTTCTTGCATATCCATAATATTCATACCTTCTCTCCTGACAGAAATACGGTCTTTCGAAAAGTTCAGGAGGAAGAATGACCTGCGCCCCCTGTGCAGCGGCCTCCCTGATCAGTTCCGATGCTTTTTCTATATTTTCTTTTACATCGCTGCCGCAGCCCATCTGTATGGCAGCCACTGTGGTTTTTCTCATATCATGCTCCTCCCATCCTCCCGGAATCAGCCGGTATCTGCTGTGTAATACAATGAATGTTCCCACCACCGACAATAATATCACGTGCGTAAACCGGGTATACTTTCCTTCCGGGAAAAAGCCCCCCTATGATGTTCACAGCCTCTGCATCCATTTCATCCTCAAACTGGGGAATCAGGACTCCTCCATTTGTAATATAAAAATTAACATAGCTTGCGGCAAGCCGCTCCCCTGCTTTTCGCTGCTCCTCCCCCTCCTCAAAGGAAAAACCGGCAAGTTCATATTCCGTTATACAAACTGGCTTCTCCGGAACCGGGACTTTGTGGACTATGAGCTTCCGCCCTCTGGCATCTGTCTCTTTTTCCAATATTGCAAGATCTGCAGATGACAAGGGATACTGCGGATCTTTGGGATCCTCCGTCCACGCAAGCACCACATGTCCGGGAGCGGTAAATGCACAGACATTGTCTATGTGTCCGTTTGTCTCATCGTTGTAGATTCCATATGGAATCCAGATGATTTTTTCTGCCCCAAGATAATCCTTTAACTTCTGTCCGATCTTTTCTTTTGAAAGCTCCGGATTCCTGCCTTTGCTGAGCAGACAGCTTTCTGTCACAAGGATGGTTCCCTCTCCATCGGTATGGATTGCCCCGCCTTCTAACACAAACGGATGCGCATCATACAGATCATATCCTGTCTTCCGGCAAAAAGAGGACGCTACTTTATCATCCTTTTCCCAGTCTGCATACAATCCGTCACAGATTCCACCCCATGCATTAAAACACCAGTCAATCCCCCGTACCTGCCCCTGCCCATTGACAACAAAGGTCGGTCCGACATCCCTCGCCCATGCATCATCCGATGCAATTTCCATATAATGGACCGGATAATTTTTCTGATAGTTTTTTTCTTTCCGGACAGCTTCAATTATCATTTGTGCATGATCCAGCTCCCCTGCTTCCACCAGCAGATATACCGTCTCGGATTCCGCAGCGGCACATATGACATCCGCAAAAGCCTCTCTTGCCTTTTTGGCACCATATATCCAGGAACCCGGCCGTTTCGGCCATATAAGTATTGTCCCTTTATGCGGTTCATACTCCGCCGGCATATGAAATCCATCCTTGCTAGGACAACCTTCCTTTAAAATCTTCATATCCAAATCTCCTGATTACCCTGCATTCTTTATCTGCCCCCATAACTGCGATGTCCGGAAGCGGCATACCGTTAAACGTATTATTTTTGACCATGGAATAAATTGCCATGTCACAGAATGTAAGCCTGTTGCCCACTTTTATCTCTTTATCAAATGAGTAATCACCGATCACGTCACCTGCCAGACAGGTACAGGAAGAAAGCCGGTATGTATATGCTTTCTCCCCTGCTTTTCCACTGTCCTTAAGCGGCGGACGATACGGCATTTCGAGTACATCCGGCATATGGCATGCCGCCGAAGTGTCCAGAACCAATATCTTTATCCCATTGTTTTCGACAATATCGAGCACGGTTGTCTCAAGATAGCCTGCATTCAGGGCTACTGCCTCCCCCGGCTCAAGATAAATTTCAAGATCATATGTTTCCTGCATGCGCCGGATACAGTTCTCCAGTTTTTCCATGTCGTAACCGGCTTTTGTGATATGATGTCCGCCACCCATATTAAGCCATTTCCGTCCGTACAGCAGATCTCCAAACTTTTTTTCCACGGCATCAAGTGTCGTTTCCAGGGCATCCGAATTCTGTTCACAGAGCGTATGGAAGTGAAACCCATCTATCTGCGACAGGTCAAAACCGTTTTGTATGGCTTTGTCAAGCTCTGCCCTCGTTATACCAAGCCTTGAGCCTGTACCGCACGGATCATAAATCTCATGCCCTTCCTGTGTAGAACACTCCGGGTTAATTCTAAGTCCTGTGCTTACCCCTGCAGCTGCTTCTTTGATTTTTTCCTTATGAACCAGAAACTGGGAAACGGAATTAAAAACAATATGGTCACATATTTTTACCAGTTCATCCATTTCTTCCGGCAGATATGCCGGACAGAAGACATGGTTTTCTTTTCCCATCTCTTCCTGTGCCAGACGTGCTTCATACAGCCCGCTTGCCGTCGTCCCACTTAAATATTTTCCAATCAGGGGATATTCACAAAATGCGCTGAATGCTTTCTGTGCAAGAAGGATCTTTGCGCCCGTTCTCTGCATTACATGATGCAAAATCTTCAGGTTTTCTGTCAGTTTTCCCTCATCTATCACGTAGCAGGGAGTTTTCAGTTCATTAATCTTCATCCTTCCCTCCGGCTCAATCCATATGAACAGAAGGGTCTGCTGTCTTGTAACAATCCACGGATACCGGATTTTCAACTACCTTCCATGGAAGACCAAATTTATTCAGTGCCTCCATATACGGATCCGGATCCATCTCCTCAAGATTGAATACCCCGGGCTTTTTCCAAAGTCCTGTCACAACCATCATGGAACCTATCATTGCCGGTACTCCTGTTGTGTAGGAAACTGCCTGTGATTCCACTTCTTTGTAACATTCCTGATGGTCACATACATTATAAATATAAATAGATTTCTTTTTTCCGTCCTTTATCCCATTAAAAATACATCCGATATTTGTCTTCCCTACTGTCCGTGGTCCAAGTGATGCCGGATCTGGAAGCAGTTCTTTTAACACCTGTAACGGCACCACTTCTTTTCCGTCTACCATAATCGGATCTGTCCGGAGCATCCCCACATCCTCAAGGCATTTCATGTGTGTAAGATAACTCTGTCCAAACGTCATGAAAAACCGGATTCTTTTCACACCCGGAATATTTTTGGCAAGGGATTCTATTTCCTCATGGTGGAGAAGATACATATCTTTTTCTCCGACCTGGTCAAAATTATACTGTGCCCGCCACTCCATCGGCTCGGTTTCTACCCAGTGCCCATCCGTCCAGTAGGAACCGTTAGCGGATACCTCCCGAAGATTTATCTCCGGATTAAAGTTTGTGGCAAACGGATATCCATGATCTCCGCCATTACAGTCAAGTATATCAATGGTGTGGATTTCATCAAAATAATGTTTCTGCGCATATGCCGTAAATACCGATGTGACACCAGGGTCAAACCCGCTTCCAAGAATTGCGGTAAGTCCTGCCTCCTTGAATTTTTCCTGATAAGCCCACTGCCAGGAATAATCAAAGTAAGCGGTAAATCCCAGTTTTTTGCACCGCTTCTCATAAATTTCCCTCCACTGTGGATCTTGCGTATCCTCGCACTCGTAGTTTGCGGTATCAATATAGTCAACTCCACAGGCAAGACATGCATCCATAATCGTAAGATCCTGATAAGGGAGTGCCACATTAAGCACTGCATCCGGCCGGTACGAACGGATCAGTGTTTTTAATTCTTCCACATTGTCCGCGTCAACCCTTGCTGTCTCAATTCTGGAAGCTGTTTTTCCTTCAAGTTTTGCCTTTAAATCGTCACATTTTGACAGGGTACGGCTTGCAATCATGATGTCCGTGAAAACTTCACTGTTCTGACAGCATTTTCTGATTGCCACCTGTGCAACACCGCCACATCCAATAATAAGTAATCTGCTCATTTTTATTCCTCCTGTATCATTTGTTTTACCGGGTTTCTTCCTCTTCAAGTAAGTCCTCTACATATTTTGGAAGCATAAATGCCCCCCGGTGTAAATTTGTAGTATAGTACCATGTTTTCATTCCAAGTGCATCCCATCTTTCTGCATCAAGATCATTCAGCGGATGATACTTTTTAGAAGCGAATCCGAATAACCAGTACCCGGAAGGACAGGTCGGGATATGTGCCTGGTATACCCGGCTGATCGGGAATGACTTGTAGACTTTTCTGTGCATTTTCCGGCATTCAGCCTCATCCTCGTCATAAAACGGGCTTCCATGCTGATACACCATGATTCCGTCCTCCCGGAGAGCTTTATAACAGCTTCCGTAAAATTCTTTTGTAAATAGACCTTCCGTATGCCCCAATGGATCTGTTGAATCGTTGATGATCAAATCGTATTCATCATTTTTCCCACGCAGGAATCTAAGCCCATCATCATAGTACATTGAAATTCTGGGATCCTCTAACCCACATGCCACCTCCGGGAAAAATTTTCTGCATACATCCACAAACATTTTATCGGTTTCTACCACGTCAATCTTTTCAACAAACGGGTATTTTATGAGTTCTTTCGCCACACCCCCATCCCCGCCACCGATAATCAGAATTTTTTTTGCATTGGGATGGACTGCCATCGGCACATGGGTCACCATTTCATCATATATAAATTCATCTGCATCGGAAAAAACAATTTCACCATCCAATGCTGCCATTTTTCCAAATTCATAGGATTTAAATACATCTATCTTCTGATATTCACTTTTCCCCGAAAAAAGCTGCTCCTCTATCCGGACATCCAGTTTTACATTAACTGTATGATATTCCGAAAACCACATTTGCATATCTTTACCTCCTGTTGCCACTCATGCCAGTACCTGAAGATATTCCACTGCCGGATCTTCGGTTCCCTGCATGGAGCATCCTTTTTCTTTTGCATACAGAATATATTCCGCAATCTCTTTTGTAATCCGTTCTCCCGGGGCAAGGATCGGAATCCCCGGTGGGTAGCACATGACAAACTCTCCACTGATGCATCCCACGGAATCTTTTATGCTTAGCGATTTTTTTTCTGCATAAAAAGCTTTCTGCGGAGATACCGCCACCTCCGGATTGATATATTCCCCGGACAAAAGCCCTGTCCTGTCCCTGCTGTATAACCTCTTGATATCCTGCAATGCCCCTACGAGTCTCTCAATATCCTGAATTCTGTCACCAATGGAAATATACGCAAGGATATTACAGATATCACCGAATTCGATCTGTATGTCATATTCATCCCGGAGCAGGTCATATACTTCTATTCCGGCAAGCCCGATATCCAGTGTATAAACGGACAGCTTGGTGACATCGTAATCGTAAATGCTGGTTCCATTTACCAGATCACGCCCATAGGCATAGTAACCGCCAATAGAATTGATTTCATTTCTGGCATATTCTGCCATTTTTGCAACTCTGGCAAAAGATTCTCTTCCCCGCAACGCAAGATTTCTTCTTGAAATATCAAGACTCGATAAAAGGAGATACGATGCACTGGTTGTCTGTGTCAGATTGATAATCTGCCTGACATGATCTGCTTTTACCGCTTTCCCGGTAAGAAGGATGGAGCTTTGTGTAAGGCTTCCCCCGGATTTGTGCATGGAGATGGCAGACATGTCTGCGCCTGCTGCCATACCACATACCGGAAGGTTTTCCCCAAAATACAGATGCGTCCCATGTGCTTCATCTGTAAGCACCTTGATTCCTCTGGAATGAGCAAGTTTTACGATTGCCCGGAGGTCTGAACATATCCCGTAATACGTCGGATTGTTTACCAGAACCGCTTTTGCATCCGGGTTGTCCTCAATCGCCCTGGCAACCTGGTCTATTTCCATTCCTAGAGAAATCCCAAGTTTCGCATTCATCTCCGGATTCACATAAACCGGAACTGCCCCACAGAGCACCAGTGCATTAAGTGCACTTTTATGAACATTTCTCGGTAATATAATTTTATCGCCCGCCTTACAGGTTGACAATATCATTGCCTGCACTGCCGATGTCGTTCCCCCAACCATGAGGAATGCATTTTCTGCGCCAAATGCATCTGCCGTCAGTTCTTCTGCTTCGCGGATAACAGAAACCGGATGGCACAAATTATCCAGTGGTTTCATGGAATTTACGTCCAGTTCCACGCACTTTTGTCCAAGCAGCTGTACCAGTTCCGGGTTTCCCCTGCCTCTTTTGTGCCCAGGCACATCAAATGGAACCACTCTTCTTTTTTTAAATTCCTCAAGTGCCTCATAAATTGGAGCTTTCTGCTGTCTATTAATATCCATTTACTACTCCTAACTCCTTACTGAAAAATAACAGGAGCCTCCAAGTCATTTTAACTCAAAGGCTCTTTTTCTTACATAACTTTATGCAAGTGCAGGTTCTTTTCCTGCAATAATCGCTTTCACTTCATTTTTCAATTCTGTATTCACTACTGGTCTTTCTCCTTTTTGTAACAGATATCGTCATCCCCAAAAAGGCATCTGACCACGCCTATATTATAACTTACCCATTTCTTTTATACAATCAATTTTTTGCATTATCTGCACCATAAGCTGTAAAGAACTGAGTACATCCGCCGCCTTTCTTCCAAATCGGCCGAATCTGCTCCGCAACTGGAAAAAAGAATTCCTCGACAATGCTTCTGCTGTATTTGATGACAAGCGTGAGGATTCCTGGTCCGTTGTATCAACGGTCGCTCCAATTCTATTCTGAATACCTTCAAGGACATTGTATCACAGATTGTTTGTTTCGAAAATTATTCTCCTCTGAAAATGGGCAGAAGAAAACCTCCAAATCTTTGGAAGACTTGGAGGCTTGATTCCGACCACTTACTTTTATCATCTATAATTTGAAAAATGATAGATATTTTTTTTTTGCAATATATTGCGCCAATTCATAATATCCTTCAAAATACGAAGAACATATACTGTCTGATTCTCGTCACTTATGATATAAAACAATAAATATGACTGATATATCTTTTTATGTATTGTATATCCTCTATACTTTATCCCTGAATCAGCAAATTTTAAAGGGAAGTCACCCATGTTATTGACTTCCCTATTTAAATTCGTATATAACTTATTTGCAGCATCTGGATTACATAAATCAACCTGAATATACTTAACCAAATTGAATACATCATCCGTTGCTTCATCTGTGATTAGTACTCTATAATTCATTTTTCATCCTATCTCTGATAATCTGAAATGCATCATCAACGGTATGAAGCCGCCCTGCTTCCATATCATCAATTCCTTTATCGAGATAAGAAAATAATGTTTCCATTGCTGTTCTATCTTCTACAACATCCATATCCTTTACTACAGCTTCCATGTAAAACATCTCCTTTCCTTTAACCTCAACTCTATTATAACCATCTCTCATGTAAAAGTATAGGTCATTCGTAAAATATTTTTCTGTCCTAAAATGGAATTTAAAATTTCATTTTAGGTAAGGATATTGTTATTATTCCTTACGAATTCTTTCAACTACACTTTCCTGACTCATCTTTTTAAACTGATACTTAGGAATCGCATATGCAATTCCACTTAATATCGGAACCATAAGCAGGCACGGTACGATTGTAAGATGCATCTGAAAGAAAAATGCCGTACCGAGTGTATTTGCTAAAATCTTCTCTGCCCCAAACACAACTAATAATACTGCAATCACAAATGCGCCTCCCAAATATAGGAATCCCTCAGTCACCAGCATTTTCGATACCTGTTTTTTCGTCATTCCAACAACTTCCAAAAGTGCCAGTTCTTTTTTTCTGCTAATTACAGAAGTTGCTGTTGTATTAAAGAAATTCATAATGCCAATAAAGGCTAAAATAACGACAAGAAAACTACCGATCATATAATATTTACTGACAAACCGCCTAAAGCTCGCCTTCATATCCAATACAGAAAAAACATTGATCATATCATTTTCTTTCAAAACATTTTTATCAATGTATTCTTTTACTTGCTTATCCTCTCCCTTCTTGGCATCAATAGCAGCATACATTGCTGATTGATTTTCTGTCTGGGTGATATACTCTTCTTCTGGGACCATTACTGTAATATAAACAGAATCTGCATACGGATAATCCAGGGAATATGGCATCATAGCTTCTCCGATCACCCCATAATCTTTCTGCTTTCCGTTTCCGTACTCCATTTTAAAAGTTTCGCCAGACTGATAATAAGAAACTGGTTGTTCTGTATATTTATTACTATAGTCCACAATCACATACTCCCCACTTTTAAACGTATTCCAGGAACATTTTTCCCCTTTCCATTCTAACATATCAAACACCGCTTCACTAATTCCGAGGAAATGAACCTTTACCGTATTATCCGCTTTTGTTTCCTCCCAGATTTGCTTTTCATAATCTGTCCAGTTTTCTTTGTTTTTTTCTGCCAATGTCTCCCACGTTTTCAAAAGTGCCGGTTCCATCTTATGTCTTTCTTCCGAATAATACACATATCCTGTTTTCTCACTTTCCGGACACTTATTCAGAATCTCTTTGATTTCAGGTGTAATACCGTTGAAATTTGTATTCGATAAAGTGTCGGTCATCTGATCCAGTTGAAAATCGGAAGCTAAAACCACTTTTCGGTAAGAATCAA
>ENA-OROU01000124-OROU01000124.1-human-gut-metagenome-genome-assembly--contig:-NODE-124-length-88106-cov-6.972414_pt1 | contig 88106 bp, 75 predicted proteins | sample MGYA00242131_ERZ509054 | MGnify/ENA primary metagenome ERZ509054 (study PRJEB26280, sample SAMEA2338749) | human gut metagenome | biome: human gut; feature: human-associated habitat; material: faeces... | reverse complement strand
GGTAACATGTTCAGCTGACCAATACTAATAGATCGAGGGCTTGACCAAAAAAAGATTACTCAAGGATTGCTAAGTTTGTATTCAGTTTTGAAGGTGTAACACCTTAATAAAAGAAAGATTTCCGGTGATGATGCGCCTAGGGGACACACCCGTTCCCATTCCGAACACGACGGTTAAGACCTAGGCGGTCGATGGTACTTGGTGGGCAGCTGCCTGGGAGAGTAGATGGTCGCCGGAATCCAATTCAGATAGAATCGCAAATGCGGTTCTATTTTTTGCTGTTTTTAAAGAAAAATCGGCATAAAAAGAAGAAATCCTTCCTTATTAAATTAAAGTGGATTTCTTCTTCTTTTTTATTGTGATTTGTTTAGTTTGCTGCTATATTTCTTGCAACATGCACGCCGCTTGCGGATGCGTGGGAGAGGGAATGGGTGATGCCGCTGCCATCGCCGATGATATACAGCCCATCATAGCGGCTCATAAGCTGTTCATTAACTGCAACCTCCATATTATAGAATTTTACTTCTACACCATAGAGGAGGGTATCATCATTTGCTGTGCCGGGCGCAACCTTATCGAGTGCATAAATCATTTCGATAATGCCATCCAGCAGGCGTTTTGGCAGAACCAAGCTCAAGTCGCCGGGGGTTGCATTCAATGTAGGTGTAACGAAGGATTCCTCTATACGCTTTGGTGTGGAACGTCGTCCACGAATCAAATCGCCGAAGCGCTGCACAATTACACCGCCACCCAGCATATTGCTCAGGCGGGCAATGGATTCGCCATAGCCGTTGGAATCCTTGAATGGCTCAGAAAAATGCTTGGCAACCAACAAAGCGAAGTTTGTATTGCCTGTTTGCAGGACAGGGTCTTCATAGCTATGCCCGTTTACAGTGATAATGCCGTTTGTGTTTTCATTTACAACAGCACCCTTAGGGTTCATGCAGAAGGTACGCACCTTATCCCCGTATTTCTGGGTGCGGTATACGATTTTGCTTTCGTAAAGCTCATCGGTCAGATGAGAAAAAACCTCCGCAGGCAGTTCCACGCGCACACCAAGATCAACGCGGTTGGATTTTGTGGGGATTTCCAGTTCATTACAAATGCGTTCCATCCACTTACTGCCGCTGCGTCCAACGGAAATGATACATTTTTCGCAGGAAAAGCTTTCCTCTGCACAATTTACCGCATAGCCATTTTCCAGAACGGTAACGGAATTGACGGGTGTATCAAAGAAGAAATCCACCTTATCCTTTAGATGTGCATAAAGATTTTCCAGCACAATATAGTTTATATCCGTACCCAAATGACGCACAGAGGCATCCAGAAGGTGCAGGTCATTTTGGATGCAAAGCTTTTTAAACCTTGTGCCTGCGGTGGAATACAGCTTTGTGCCTGCACCGCCATAACGCATATTGATGGTATCAACATACTGCATTAAATCCAAGGCACGTTTTTTGCCGATATATTCATATAAAGTACCGCCAAAATCGTTGGTGATGTTATATTTCCCATCGGAAAAAGCACCTGCACCGCCAAAGCCGCTCATGATGCTGCAGCTTTTACAGCTGACACAGCTTTTGATTTTATCCCCATCAATGGGACAGTGGCGTTTATCGAGCGCATGACCTGCCTCGAAAACAGCAACCCTCATCGTGGGCTTTTGCTGCATCAGTTCATAAGCAGCAAAGATACCACCGGGGCCTGCGCCGATAATAATGACATCATAATTCATTCCTTTTCCTCCATTATCTCATATTTTCTCTTATTTATAGTCGGATTGTTGTCCAATCCTCGCAGTTCCATACCTCTGTCACCACATCCTGATAAAATTCCGGTTCGTGGCAGATGAGCAGGATACTGCCCTTATACGCCTGCAAAGCACGCTTTAATTCTTCCTTTGCATCCACATCCAAATGGTTGGTTGGCTCATCCAGCAGAAGAACATTGGTTTCGTTGTTGATGAGCTTGCAAAGGCGAACCTTTGCCTGCTCGCCGCCGCTGAGTACCTTCACCATGCTTTCGATATGCTTTGTGGTCAGGCCACATTTTGCCAGAGCGGAACGCACCTCATATTGCGTAAACGAAGGAAATTCCTTCCAGATTTCATCAATACAGGTGACATTTTCGGTGTATTTCTTTTCCTGCTCAAAATAGCCGGTATAAAGATAATCCCCCAGTTCCGTTTTGCCGCTGAGAGGTGGGATTTCGCCGAGGATGCTTTTCAGCAGAGTGGTTTTCCCAATCCCGTTTGCACCTACAAGCGCAATTTTCTGTCCGCGTTCCATGGAAAGGGTGAGAGGTCTGGAAAGGGGTTTATCATATCCAATCACCAAATCCTCTGTCTGGAAAATGTATCTGCCTGCGGCACGCGCCTCTTTGAAGCTGAATTCCGGCTTGGGCTTTTCCTTCGCCAATTCGATAACATCCATTTTATCCAGCTTTTTCTGACGGGACATTGCCATATTTCTTGTGGAAACACGCGCTTTATTGCGGGCAACGAAGTCCTTTAGGTCATCGATTTCCTGCTGCTGCTTACGGTATGCCGCCTCAAGCTGCGCCTTTTTCATGGCATAGACCTCCTGGAATTTATCATAATCCCCGACATAGCGTGTCAGCTCTGCATTTTCTACATGGTAAATCAGATTGACCACGCTGTTAAGGAAGGGAATATCATGCGAAATAAGGATGAAGGCGTTTTCGTATTCAATCAGATAGCGTTTCAGCCATTCGATGTGATTTTCGTCCAGATAGTTGGTCGGCTCATCCAGAAGAAGAATATCCGGTTTTTCCAGAAGCAGCTTACCCATTAAAACCTTGGTTCTCTGTCCGCCCGAAAGCTCTGTGACATCTCTGTCCATGCCGATATCCGCAAGACCGAGGGCACGTCCGATTTCGTCCACCTTGGAATCAATGATATAAAAATCATGATGCTCCAGAGTTTCCTGTATACTACCCGTTTCCTCCATCAGAAATTCCATGCGCTCTGCGTCAGCCTCCGCCATTTCGGCATAGTAGGCGTTCATCTGCGCCTCAAGGTCAAAAAGATAGCCGAAGGCAGATTGCAGAACGTCTCGGATGGTCTGTCCCTGTTCCAGAACGGTATGCTGATCTAAATAGCCCACACGGACATTTTTGCTCCATTCGATTTTGCCCTCATCAGGCATCAGCTTTCCTGTGATAATATTCATAAATGTGGATTTCCCTTCGCCATTTGCCCCAACAAAGCCGACGTGCTCCCCCTTCAGAAGGCGGAAGGATACGTCTGTGAAGATGGCTCTGTCACCAAAGCCGTGGCTGAGCTTTACTACATTTAAAATACTCATGTATCGTTCTCCTTATGCTCTTTCCTTTAGTAATTGTTCCAGAATTTTTGCCGCGCCAAAGTGATTGCAGTCCTCCGCAATCATATCTGCCGCCGCCTTGATGTGTGCCTCGCCGTTTGCCATGGCAACGCCAATGCCTGCAAATTCCAGCATGGGCAAATCGTTATCGCTGTCTCCCATGGCAAGCACATGCTCCGCTTCGATGCCAAGCAGGGCACAAAGCGTTTCCAATGCCTTCGCCTTGGTGGCAAGGGGAGAGGTGATTTCAATATTTTCCGGTGTAGATGCGGTAACGGAGCAAAGACCGAGTGCCCGCAGCTCCGCCCAGACCTGCTTTCGCAAGTCCATATCCCGAAAAATCAGATTGATATTTTCCAGAGTGGCATGGCTTTTCTGCATTTTCTCCCAGAAATTTTCTACAGGGGTGCGGCTGTTCAGAATATAGCGCACATGGCTTTCCGTCAGCCCGTAGGGAGAAAGATTTTCATAGACGCTTTTTGCAATATACGCCTTGTCATGGATAAAATATTCCGTGATGACAGGCAGACGCTTGGCAATGGGAATCACTGCATCGACTGCATTGGGCGAAAGATTATTTTCAATGATGGCTTTTTTTTCCACTGCGTCATAAATCGCCGCGCCGTTGCTGGTGATAACATAGCGCAGAAAGGGCAGTGCCTTGATTGCCTGTGGCACTGTGCTGAAGGGTCTGCCTGTGGCAGGCACAAAATAAATGCCCTGTTCGTTCATCTGTTCCAACGCATGATATAAGCGAGGGGTAATTTCCTTATTTTTATCGAGAAGGGTGCCATCCAGATCGGAGGCAACCAGCTTTATGTATTTCATAGTATCACCTGCCCATTCTATCTATTCTATCAGATAAAGGAACACGCTACAATAAAAAGGAAGTGACTTTTTGAAAGAAAATTTCGTTTGAGGGTTCTGTCTGTATTTCTCTGGAAAAAGGCAGGCAGATATGATATGCTAACAGCAGAAGCGGAGGAGAAACGGAGGGATTTACATGGTTTTTACGCCATTTAGGCTGAGAGAGTTGGAATTGAAAAATCGTTGGATTATGCTTGCCATGCACACAGGCTTTGCGACAGGCAATGCGCTGACAGAGCGCGACTATGCCTTCTATGAGGAGCGCGCAAAGGGCGGCGCGGCGGCAGTGACGGTGTTGCTTGCTGTGAATGAAGCAGGGGCACTTAAGGGAATGTATGACGCGGAAACGGTAGAGAAGGAAAGCCTGCGGACACTTGCGGAACGCGTCCACGCGCACGATTGCAGGCTGATTGTGCAGCTGTTCCACTGCGGACGAAACGAAAGCGCGAAGAACCACGGCGAAAAGCCCTTGCTTGCGCCTTCTGCGGTGGCTTCGCCTATTTTCAGGGCAGAGCCGCAGGAAATGACGGCAGAGGAATTAGCCAAAACAAAGGCGGCGTTTGCCAATGCGGCGGCATTGTGCAAGGAAATCGGCGCGGATATCGTAGAGGTGAGCGCATCGGCAGGGTATCTGCTTTCGGAATTTTTCTCTCCGTTGACAAATCAGAGAACGGATGTATATGGCTATCAGACAGAAAACGGCATGACCTATCCATTGGAGGTTCTGGCGGCAGTGCGTGCGGCAGTAGGGGATTTCCCAATACTGGTAAAGGTTTCTGCGGCGCAGATGGTAGAGGGCGGCTATGAGCTGACAGATACGCTGCGTTTCTGCAAAAAGGCAGAGGATGCAGGGACGATTGATGGTGTGACGGTAACGGGCGGCTGGCATGAATCTCCGGTGGAGCAGATTTCCTATCATGTTTCCAAGGGGGGATATGCGCCGTTTGCAGGTGCATTGAAGAAATATCTTTCTGTGCCTGTGATTGCTTGCAATCGGATTCATGATGCGGAAACGGCGGAACGGATTCTGGCGCAGGGTCTCTGCGATTTCTGCGGTACGGCAAGGGCATTTCTGGCAGATGCGGCATTTGCCAATCGTTTGCAGGCGGGCAAGCCCTATCTGCCCTGCCAGAGCTGCAATAAGTGCATCGCGGCAGTGCTGAAGGGGAAGGAGCTTTTCTGCGCCTTCAACCCTGAAGCAGGGAATGAAGCCTTTGAGCATCAGAGAAGAAAGATTGCAACCAGAAAGGAATGTATCGTCATCGGCGGCGGTCCTGCCGGCATGGAAGCGGCGAAAAAATCTGCAGAGCGCGGCTTTGTCACAACACTGCTGTGCAGGGAAAAGGAGCTTGGCGGTCAGCTGCGGCTGGCAGCATTACCTCCGAAAAAGGAGGGTCTGCTGGATTATATTGCCTACATGAAAGCAACCCTTGCGGAGCTGGGCGTTACCGTTTTGACAGAAACAGAAGCAACGCTTGATTTTATTAAAGAAAGAAAACCGTATTTTACAGTTGTGGCAACAGGCAGTCAACCCGAAAAGCAGCCAATTGAAGGCTTGTCTGATGAAAAATATTTTACGGCGCAGGAAATCTTGCAGATGCCGGAAGAAAAAATTGCGGAAATGCTTCAAGGAACTGTGGCAATTCTGGGCGGCGGCGCAGTTGGTTTGGAAACGGCAGCATTTCTGGCGCAGCGTCTGCCGGAGGGCGCAGCGGAATTCGGGATTAAGATTATCGAGCAGAAGGAAAAAATGGGCATGGACATGGGCGCAATGGCGCGTCCGCTGTTAAATGAATTGAAGAAAAAGAATGTCAGCTTTTTGACAACTACCACCGCAACGCTGATGGATGGCAGCAAGCTGTATGTCAAAATCGGCGAAATGACGCTGTTTGTTTCTGCGGATACAGTTATTTGGGCAGGCGGCGGCGAGCCTGTTGTGGATACGGAGCTGACCATGTGGCTGATGGATGAGCGGATGAGCTATGCCGTTGTGGGGGATGCAAATGAAATCGGCGATGGTGGCACAGCAATCAAAGATGCGTATGAATTGTACACACATTTGTACCTTGCATGACAAGATTTGTGTATATTGTATTTTTTCGAGATATTGATGAAATATTTTTCGGCAGATATTGCCAAGAGAAAAACATTGTGCTATATTTAGTACAAGTGTTAAATAATTGCCAAGAAATCAGGGAAAATCGCAGTACATTCTCGTTGGCAATGAAAAAAATACTGAGAAATATCACCATTTTTCTTGGAAAGGAAGCGGAAAGTTATGGATTTTATCAAAAGAACATGGGCAGAAATTGATTTGGATGCACTGGATTACAACATCAAGAGCATCAAATCCAAAATGGAACCCGAGCATAAGGTTATGGGTATTGTAAAGGCGGATGCGTATGGTCATGGTGACGGCTTTGTAGCACGCAAGCTGCAGGCTGGCGGCTTCGACTGGTTCGGCGTTTCCAACATCGAAGAAGGTATGAGCCTGAGAAACGAAGGCATCACAAAACCCATTCTGGTTCTTGGCTACACACCCGCAAGCTGCGTAGAAATTCTTTGCCAGCAGAGCATCACAAACGCAATCGTTGGGATTGAACATGCAAGAAGCTTACAGGAAGCGGCAGCAGCAGCAAATGTTGTTGTAGAAGGTCATATTAAACTGGATACAGGTATGACTCGTGTTGGTTTCCAGACAGATGATGCAGACTTCGATCAGTCCCTGAAGGATATCATTGAAGTAAGCAAAATGCCCAACGTAAAGATTACGGGTATCTTTACACACCATGCAGTTGCTGACTCCTACACAGGTGATAACCCCGATTTCACAAGAATGCAGTTTGCTCGCTTCGATAAAATGGTAACAGCTTTGCAGGATGCAGGCGTACATGTTGGTCTCCGCCACTGTGCAAACAGCGCAACCACAATCGCTTATCCCGAAAGACATATTGATATGTGCCGTTCCGGTATCATTACATACGGTATGTTGCCCTCCGGCGAATGCGAAGGCATGATTGATTTGAAGCCTTTGATGACAGTAAAATCCACAATCGGTCTGGTAAAGCATGTTCCCGCAGGCTCTCAGCTTTCCTACGGCAGAACCTATACAGCGGAAACAGACAGAAGAATTGCTACCATCCCTATTGGCTATGCAGATGGTTACAACAGAGCATTGTCCAACAAGGCGAAAATGATTGTTCATGGTAAATATGCACCCGTTGTTGGTCGTGTCTGCATGGACCAGCTGATGATTGACGTTACAGATATTCCCGAAGCAAAAATGGGGGATGAAGTTATCGTTGTTGGTACAGACGGCGATAAGCACTTCACATTCGACGATATGGCTGCAATCCTTGGCACAATCAACTATGAACTGCCTTGCGTATTGACAAAGCGTGTTCCCCGTGTTTATAAAGAAAACGGCGAAATCGTTGGTATCGTAGACCATGTTCTGCATCAGTACAGATAAGAAAAATTGAAATAAAAGAGGAGCGGTTTTTGCCGCTCCTTTTTTGAGTTGAAGGATTTTTCGGTTGAAAAAAGACATCCCATCGTAAAGATGAGATGTCAATTTTTTTGTCTGATAAAGCTGTAGGCTTACAGCTTTGCAATGACCGCGTCCGCAAATTCCTCTGTGCTTGCGGTGCCGCCCATATCCTGCGTCAGTGTTTTCCCTTCGGAAATGACATCGGTTACGGCTTTTTCGATTGCCGCTGCCGCCTTTGCCTCGCCCAGATGTGCCAGCATCAGGGAAGCGGAAAGGATGCAGGCAGTCGGGTTGATTTTGTGCTGTCCTGCAATATCGGGAGCAGAGCCATGGATAGGCTCGAAAATTGCACCGTCCTTGCCGATATTTGCGCTGGGGGTCAGACCAAGACCGCCAACCAGACCTGCACACAAGTCGGAAACGATATCGCCGTAAAGGTTGGGGCAGACCAGAACATCATATTCCTCAGGGTGCATCACCAGACGCATACACATGGCATCGACAATGCTGTCTGTAAATTCGATTTGCGGATATTCCTTTGCAATCTCTCTTGCAACATCCAGAAACAGACCGTCTGTGCATTTCATGATGTTTGCCTTATGTACGGCTGTTACTTTTTTTCTTCCTTCTCTTACGGCATATTCAAAGGCGTAACGGCAGATGCGCTCGCAGCCCTTTCTGGTAATTAGCTTAATGCTTTCCGCCGCATCCTCGCCAACCATGTGTTCAATCCCTGCATACAGGTCTTCTGTATTTTCGCGCACGATAACAAGGTCGATATTATCATATCTTGTGATTACGCCGGGATAGGTTTTGGCAGGGCGCACGTTTGCATAAAGGTCAAAGGTTTTGCGCAGTGCTACGTTTACGCTGCGGAAGCCCTTGCCGACAGGGGTTGTGATAGGCCCTTTCAGCGCAACACCGTTCTTGCGGATGGAATCAATGACATGGTCGGGCAGGGGCGTGCCGTATTTTTCAATCATGGCTGCGCCTGCTTCCATTTCATCCCATTCAATGGCAACGCCGGTTGCCTCTACAACGCGCTTCGCTGCTGCAACAACCTCAGGGCCGCTGCCGTCCCCGGGGATAAGAGTTACTTTATGTGCCATATTATTTTGCCTCCTTTGTATAGTTCAGCAGACCGCCTGCGAGCAGAATGTCGCACTGTCTTGCGGAAATATTCAGTCTTGTGGGGATTTCTTCGCCGGTACGCACCAGTGTTACCATTACGTTCTGTCCCTCTACTGCGCCTTTGATCTGGTCTGCGGCATATTTGATGACAAATTCGTCCCCAAGGCGGATGTTGTCATAGTCCCATTCGTTTACGAATACCAGAGGCAGAATACCGTTGTTAATCAGGTTTGCCATGTGGATACGCGCGAAGGATTTTGCGATAACACCCTTTACGCCAAGCTGCAGGGGAGCCAGTGCCGCATGCTCGCGGCTGGAGCCCTGCCCGTAGTTCTGCCCTGCAATGATAAAGCCGCCGCCTGCCGCCTTTGCTCTTGCGGGGAACTCGGGATCGCAGGGGGTCAGGCAGTAATCTGCCAGATAGGGTACGTTGGAACGGAAGGGCAGAAGCTTCGCGTTGGAGGGCATGATGTGGTCTGTTGTGATATTGTCCTCTACCTTAATCAGCGCGCCGCCCTTGATTTCCTTGGGTACCTTTGTGTTTTTGGGGAAGGGCTGAATATTGGGGCCTCTGACAACCTTCACACATTCGCCTTCGGGTGCAGGAGGAATGATGAGGTTATCGTTTACCATGAAATGCTCAGGCATGGAAACCAGAGGGGCTTCTCCCAGTGTATGGGGATCTGTCACAACGCCTGCCAGTGCGGATGCAACCGCTGTTTCGGGGCTGACGATATAAACCTGTGCGGATTTTGTCCCGCTTCTGCCTTCAAAGTTTCTGTTGATGGTACGCAGGGAAACCGCATTCGTTGCAGGAGCCTGTCCCATGCCGATGCAGGGGCCGCAGCCACATTCCAGAATACGCGCGCCTGCGGAAATAATATCTGCCAGTGCGCCGTTTGCCGCCAGCATATTCATCACCTGCTTGGAGCCGGGCGCGATAACCAGACTGACATCGGGATGAACGGATTTGCCCTTTAAGAGTGCCGCAACCGTCATCATATCGGTATAAGAGGAATTGGTGCAGGAGCCAATCGCAACCTGATCCACCTTCAGACCTGCAACATCCTTTACCTGCTTGATATTATCGGGGGAATGAGGGCAGGCAACCAGAGGTGCGATTTCATCCAGAGCAATCGTTACTTCCTCATCATAGGTCGCATCTGCGTCAGCGGAAAGTTCTATCCAATCCTCACCGCGTCCCTGCGCGTCAAGGAATCTTTTTGTCACCTCGTCAGAAGGGAATACGGATGTGGTTGCGCCCAGCTCTGCGCCCATGTTTGTGATGGTTGCTCTCTGGGGAACGGAAAGTGTCTTTACGCCTTCGCCTGCATATTCCATCACCTTGCCGACACCGCCTTTAACGGACAGGCGGCGCAACACCTCAAGAATAACGTCCTTCGCGGTTACCCAAGGGGAAAGCTTGCCTGTCAGGTTCACACGGCAAACCTTGGGCATAGCCAGATAATACGCACCGCCACCCATTGCAACGGCTACATCCAGACCGCCTGCGCCAATCGCAAGCATCCCGATGCCGCCGCCTGTAGGGGTGTGGCTGTCAGAGCCGAGCAGGGTTTTGCCGGGCTTGCCGAAGCGCTCCAGATGCACCTGATGACAGATGCCGTTGCCGGGCTTGGAAAAATAAATCCCATGCTTGCTTGTCACTGTCTGGATATATTTATGGTCATCTGCGTTTTCAAAGCCTGTCTGCAGGGTGTTGTGGTCGATGTAAGCAACAGATTTCTCTGTTTTGACACGGGGAATCCCAATGGCTTCAAACTGCAGATACGCCATGGTGCCTGTGGAGTCCTGTGTCAGTGTCTGGTCGATTTTGATGGCGATTTCCTTCCCTGCCACCATTTCACCGGATACCAGATGGTTTTTAATCAGTTTTTCGGTAATATTCATACCCATATTCTCTTCCTCCTAAGAAAACTGTTTGATGAAATTTTATTTTTTTAACAAATCCTTCTTACAGAAGCCCTGCCTGCTTTGCCAGCTCCGGCAGAAGCGCGCATGTGGCTGCCTCCATCTCTTCCTCACTGATGAAGGTCATACGCCCGTCGCTGTACTGCTTATCTACCCATTCCTTGAGGATAGCAGTGCGAGGGTCATTCTTGCTGATTTTGCTTTCGCCCTCCAGATGCAATGTCTGGTTCAGCCAGTATGCAACGCCGGCAAGACCGGAGTTTTTGTTGACCTCTACGCTGAGGGGGCGGTTCAGCAGCTTTGCTGTATTGAAGATGTTATAAATTTCCTCATCCTTCGCAACGCCGTCTGCGTGAATACCGGCTCTGGTTACATTAAAGTCACGCCCGACGAAGGGGGTGCGAGGGGGGATTTTATAGCCAAGCTCTTTTTCATAAAATTCTGCGATTTCCGTAATCACGGTAGGGTCCATGCCATCTAATGTTCCTCTCAAGGAAGCATATTCCATTACCATTGCTTCGAGAGGGGTGTTGCCTGTGCGTTCCCCGATGCCCAAGAGAGAGCAGTTTACGGAGGAACAGCCATATAGCCATGCCGTTGTGGAATTGACAACCGCCTTATAGAAATCGTTATGCCCATGCCATTCCAGTAATTCGGAAGGGATCTGCGCAAAGTGGTTTACACCATAAATGATACCGCCGACAGAACGGGGCAGGGTAGCACCGGGGTAAGGCACGCCGTAGCCCATCGTATCACAGAAGCGGATTTTTACGGGCAGCTGATATTTATCCATCAGCTTTTTCAGCTCCGTTGCAAAGGGAACCACGCAGCCATAGAAATCGGCTCTTGTGACATCCTCAAAATGACAGCGAGGGGTAATGCCCATATCCAGAGCAGCCTCTACAATTTCCAGATAGCCGTCGATTGCCTGCTTTCTGGTTTTGTGCAGCTTATTGAAAATGTGATAGTCGGAGCAGGAAACCAGAATCCCACATTCGGGCATTCCCATTTCCTTGACCAGCTTGAAGTCCTCCTTTGTGGCACGAATCCATCCTGTGATTTCGGGGAATTCATAGCCTAGCTCGCGGCATGCTTCGATCGCCCTGCGGTCATTTTCGCTGTAAAGGAAAAATTCGCACTGTCTGATTTTGCCCTTGGGGCCGCCTAAGCGGTGCAGCATATCATACAGCGTTGCGATCTGCTTTACCGTATAGGGAGCGCGAGACTGCTGTCCGTCACGGAAGGTGGTATCTGTCAGCCAGATTTCCTCAGGCACATTCATGGGTACCTGACGGTAGTTGAACGTAACCTTCGGCACTTCGTCATAGCTGTAGTTATCACGATACAGGTTGGGCTCAGGAATATCCTGAAGGCTGTATTTATAGCGTCTGAGTTCCAAAAGATTGGTTTTGTCGTTATAAGTGATCAAAGTTCTCACTCCTTCTATCTGGATTTGTTTATCATACAAAAACAAGTGCTTTGCACGATGTTTTATATTTATAGAATATATCAATCATAGTGCCGTCTGTCAAGAGAAAACGATAAAAAAATTGAATATATGACAAAATGATGAAAAATCATGTTTTATTTGAATCTACAAGGTTTTTTAAAAAATACAATAAAAATTTTTCTATAGAAAACAATAAATTATTTCGATATATTAGTTTTTGTCTTAGAAAATAATTCGGAAATTCTATAGATAAATTATGATAGATTTTCTGTTTTTGAAAGAAAGCCGTTGATTTTGCGTGAAAAATAGGGAGACCTGTGCTATACTCAGAAAAGATAGGAGTGAGGTGTATGATTGAGCGATTTCCCGTTTGGGCACCCGGGGAGCATGGCATGGAGCGGCGGAGGGTTTATATCTACCTGCCCGATGAATATTACGAGAAGCCCAAGCGACAGTATCCTGTTTTATACATGTTTGATGGGCATAATGTTTTTTATGATGAAGATGCTACCTACGGCAAAAGCTGGGGGATGGAGCAGTATTTGCAGAAAAGCGGCAGAAAGCTGATGGTGGTTGCGCTGGAATCGAGCCGCGCGCCTGATTATGGCAGACTAAAGGAATATGCCCCTTTTTCGTTTACCACAGAGGAAACGGGCGGAATTATCGGCAACGGGGATATCACTATGGATTGGATTGTCCATGTTCTCAAGCGGACAGTAGATACCCAGTACCGCACCAAGGCAGACCGCAGGCATACCTTTCTGGCAGGCTCCTCTATGGGAGGACTTATGACACTTTATGGGCTTCTGGCGTATCCGGAGGTCTTTTCGCGCGGCGCGGCACTCTCACCTTCACTCTGGATTGATGCGGAAAAGGTCAAGGCGATGATTCGGCATGCCAGAGTGAAACGAAATACTGTGCTTTATATGGATTACGGCGCACTGGAATTTGCCGATCATCCGCATAGCCGCAGTCTCTTTGCGGAAGTCAGTGCATTGCTGATAGAAAAGCGTGTTTTGCTCAATAGTCGCATTGTCCCGCGGGGAACCCACTGTGAAGCAAGCTGGGAAAAGCAGATTCCGTTTTTTATGAAAACGCTGTTTGAATAAGGCGCAATCCGAACAAAAGATAACAGGAGGGATGTTCTATGAAAAATTTTGTATTTCTTTCCCCGAATTTCCCAACAAATTATTGGAAATTCTGTAAAGAGCTGAAGGACAACGGTATGCGCGTACTGGGCATTGGCGATGAACCGTATGAGCAGCTGGATGAGAATGTGAAAAACAGCCTGCACGAATATTACAAGGTTGGCAGTCTGGAAAATTATGATGAGGTCTATCGTGCGGTTGCATTTTTTGCCTTCAAATATGGGCGGATTGACTGGCTGGAAAGCAATAACGAATACTGGCTGGAGCAGGATGCTAAGCTGCGGACGGATTTCAATATCACCACAGGCTTTCAGGTGCAGGATATGCCGCGGATGAAATATAAATCCAAAATGAAGGAAGCATACAGAGAGGCAGGGCTTGCAGTCGCGCGCTATACCCTTGTGGAAAGCCTGGAGGGCTGCCGCCGCTTTGTTGCCGAGGCTGGCTATCCCGTTGTGGCAAAGCCGGATAACGGCGTGGGTGCCTCCCATAATTTCAAGATTACGAATGACGAGGAGCTTGCGGCGTTCTATAAGCAGCGTCACGAAGGGGTTGTCTATATCATGGAGGAGTTTGTCAATGGTGAGGTCTGCTCCTATGATGCCATTATTGATTCCAAGGGGAATATTCTTTTTGAAACGGGCAACGTAACCCCCGGCTCCATCATGGATATGGTCAATCAAAGCGATGACTGCAAATTCTATATCGTGAAGGATTTGCCTGAGGACACCAAACGGGCAGGGCGCGCCACGGTGAAAGCCTTTGGCGTGAAAAGCCGCTTTGTGCATTTTGAGTTTTTCCGCCTGCGTCAGGATCAGAAGGGATTAGGCAGGAGGGGCGAAATTATGGCACTTGAGGTCAATATGCGTCCCTGCGGCGGCTTTGGTCCCGATATGATGGACTATGCAAACAGTACGGATGTCTATAAAATCTGGGCGGATATGATTGCCTTCGACCGCTCCACAAAGCCGGAGGGCGCGCATGCGTTCTGCGCCTATGTCGGCAGAAGGGATGGCAAGCAGTATCAGCTCAGCCACGAAGAAATCCTCTCGCGCTATGGGGATGCTGTCCGTATGTCCGGTCGCCTGCCGGATGCGCTGAGTGTTGCCATGGGCAATCAGTTCTATATGGCAACCTTCCCCGAAATGGCGGAGGTAGAAGCATTTTTTGCCGCAGTCTCGGCATTGGTGTAAAATTTTTTGATACGCATAAATAAAAAACGCCGTGAGAGAAGATTGTTCTCTGATACGGCGTTTTTGTTGTTTATTCGGAAATTCATCTGACAGGAATGGAAATCTCCATCAGAAATTTTTCATAGAATTTCCATGAACCTCATGCGCTCTCTGCTGTCGGATTTTTCTCTCGGCAAAATTTCAGATAGAAAAGGATGCAGAGCATTACGGAAAGCAGAGAACCGCCTGCCGATGCCAACCCCATCGGGAACAGCGTATCGGGGAAGAGCATGGAAGCAAGATAGGACCCCGGTACACGCACAAGCAAAACCGAACTGATGTTGTGCAGGAAGGAAAGAACCGACTTGCCGCAGGCGCAGAAATAGCCGCTGAAGCTAAAATGAATCCCTGCAAAAACGCAGTCGAGGATATAGCTGCGCAGGTATTGTCCGCCGAAGCGAATGACCTCTGCGCCGCCTGCCGCCTGTCGGTCGGTAAAGAGTGCGACAAGCTGTTCCGCGCAGAGCTGTACCCCGATGCAGACGCAAAGCCCGAAGCCAACGGTAATGCAGATGGCATAGCGTAGGGTCTGTACAGCGCGTTCCGGCTTGCCTGCCCCGATGTTCTGCGCCCCCAGTGCCGAAACGGTGGAAAGCATGGAAGAGGGGACAAGGAACACAAACCCGATGATTTTTTCTACAATCCCGACTGCCGCAGCATCGTTCAGCCCTCTGCGGTTTGCAATAATCGTAATCACGATAAACGCAATCTGAATTAGCCCGTCCTGCAGGGCAACAGGTACACCAATCTGCAAAATCTGCCCCACAACAGGGCGGCGCGGATGGAAGTCCCCCTTGGAAAGAGAAATGCTTTTCCGCCTCAGAATCATAAACAGAGAAACCGCTACACTGATGGTTTGCGCAAGGGTTGTGCCGAGTGCCGCACCCGCAGGACCGAAGTCAAGCGCGCCAATGAAAAGATAATCCAGCATGATATTTGCCACACATGCAATCGCAATGAAATACATCGGGCTTTTGCTGTCACCCATGCCACGGAAAATGGAGCTGATGATGTTATATGCCGTAATAAAGGGAATCCCCAGAAAGCAAATGGTCAGATATGCAACTGTGCCGTCTACCGCCTCCGCAGGGGTGGACATTACACCGACAATCGGGCGCACCAGAAGCAGCAGCACGACCGTCAGCACAATGGAAAGCCCAAAAAAGAGCGTCACAGTGTTGCCGACGTTTTCTGAAACCTGCTTATGGTTTCTGCCGCCCACTGCGCGCGCAATGCTGACGGTTGTCCCCATCGCAAGCCCTACGAGCATAACGGTCAGCATGTGCATCACCTGCGAGCCGATGGAAACGGCGGTTGTGCTAGCAACCCCGTCAAATTGCCCGATGATGAATAAATCCGCCATGCCGTAAAGCGTCTGTAAGAAATAAGAAAGCAGATAGGGCAGGGAGAATATGAGTATATTTTTACCGACACTGCCGGTGGTAAGGTTTCTTTCCATAGGGAACTCCTTTCGTTGCTTTAAAAAATCTTTTGTATATGGTATATGCTTTTGTAAAAATACATAAAATTTATATGTTTACATTAAACGCTACAACTATTGCAGAGTCAAGAGTTTTTGCCAAAAACAGGGTTCAAAAGAAAAAGAGCCTTCCGATTTTGTATTTAATCAGAAGGTTCTTAATTTTCTGTTTTTATTCCTGCTTTTGCTCCTGTGGTAAAAGTTTTTTCGTCAGATATTGTTCTCCCATCAAATCATCATACGTCAGCAGCTCATGCAGCTTGATATATTTGTTTCTCGTTTCCTCATCGCAGCCCTCGGAATAAAGATTGTAATACGGGCTGATGACAGGGCAATGCGCATATAAATCCAGAAGGAAGTTGCTCCGCAGTGTTTCCGGTGCGCCGATGTAATCATACATCAGTGCTGTCAGCAGATACGGCGAAACGGGTGTGCCGTCTGCGCGGTATTCGTGCCCTGTATCGTAATTGCTGAATACAACATAGGGCGTGGAGAACATCTGATATTTCTCTTCCTCTGTCCAGTTTGCGGCAGTGGTGGAGGTGATTGTGCCGGTGGAGGCATAAACACCGAAATCGTTCCCCAGCGTCGGCAGATGGTCGCCATACCAAAGCACAACGGTCGGCTTTTCTCTGTTCATCACGTACTCATACAATCTGCCAAGCTGTGCATCCGAATCGGAAACGCCCTTGCAGTAATTGTGCAGCAGGTTGCTTTCCTCCTCCGAAAGCGTATCGGAGGTAAAATCAATATTCCATTCGGAGGGGTCAAATTTATTCAGATACAGCCCATGGTTTTCCATGGTAATGCCCTGAATGAAAACGCCTTTTTCATGCGGCTGCTCCAGCTGATACATGATTTCCTCCACAAGGCTTTCATCTGTCAGGAAGGGGCCGCTGTTGAAATGCTGCTCTGCGTGTAAATCATATTCCCCCAGCATTTCATCAAAGCCAAGCAGGGGATAGGCGCGGTCGCGTTCATAAAATTCCTTCTGATAGGTATGAATCCCAACGGTATCATAGCCCTGATTCTTAAATTCGCGTGCATAGGAATAAATATTGTTGAATACATACTGCTGATACGGCACATTGCCCGATGGCAGCATGCTTGTAGTCATGCCGGTCAGAATCTCAAATTCGGGACGCACCGTGCCGCCGCCGAAGGTGCAGGAAACCATGCTGCCGCCGTGGTTTTCCGCAAGAATCCTGCGGTAATTGGGAATCGGGTCCTCTGTAAAGCTCACGTTTTTCAGCGTGGTAGGGTCCCAGAAGGATTCCGAAAGAATCACAATGACATCGGGATTCTGGAAATCTGCGCCGCTAGCTTCGTCCGGTTGATATTGCGCAAATGCCTTTTCCAAATATCTCTCACTGTAATTATCCGGATCACCCATGTTTAAGGAAGAAAGGTTTAGCACAAAAGCGGTCAGAAAGCCGTTTTCGGTGTAGTTTTTTGTCTGATCGGTCGGTGCCTCGGAGGAAAGCCCCAGCAGGCTGTAATCGGCTCGTACGGTGCCGTTCATGGTGCAAAGATACAGACACCCCAATAGAATCGGCGCACCAAGCACGCGTTTTTTCCATGCGATTGGAAGTGTCGGACGCAGAATCGCAAGCACCGCAAGATATGCCACCGTGCCGCCCCAGAGCCACCATAACGGTGTGGGGATTTTCAGCGCAGAAAGAAATGTGGTGAAGCTGTCTGCATTTTTTGCCAGCAGCATATCCCAAGGAAGAAAATGCTCCTTGAGGATTTCTGTTTTCAGAAAATCAACCGTCGGCATAATCGTAAATATTAAGCCTGTCAAAAGCGCTGCCAGGGGAACGTGCTTCCAGAGGCAGACCATCGCCCCGAAGAAAAGATAAATCAGAAGCATCCCTAACAGGAACGCCCCGTAATTTTCCGTTAAAAGCGTGCGCAGCAGCACCGCCGCGCCGTCCTCCCCGGAAAGAAAGGAAATGGCGTTGCCGCTCAGGCTCAGCCAGAGGGGAAACAGCAGCACCAGCAGCCACATGATGAAGGCGGCAGGCTTATGCGTTTGTATATACGCATCTATTTTTGTACGAATTTCTCGTAATTTTTTCATGTTTGCAAAACCTCTTTTGTGTAGATTGATTGAATTTCTAAATGGATATTTTAACACGATTTTCACGCGTTTTCAAGAAATTGAAGAATTAAAATTGTGAAATAAGCCAAACGCCTGATTTCGTCTTAGGAAGGCACGCGATAAAGAAAATTCTGCCTGTTCGCTTGACAGGGGATGTTTCGTCCTGTAAAGTAAAAAATAGTGCCGTAACTGTGCATTTATTTGCATGCAGATTTCGGCAGAGAACGAGAGGTGGCACCATGAAAAAGCAAGATTCCAATTATAATAATGAAAGCATCACTTCCCTAAAGGGGGCGGAACGCGTCCGCCTGCGCCCTGGGGTTATCTTCGGCTCGGACGGTCTGGATGGGTGCGAGCATGCCTTTTTTGAAATCCTTTCTAACTCCATTGATGAGGCGCGAGAGGGCTACGGCAAAAAGATTGAGATTACCCGTTTCAAGGATGATTCCATTCTCGTGCGCGATCATGGCAGGGGGATTCCTGTGGATTATAACCCCAAGGAGGATTGCTTCAACTGGGAGCTGGTGTTCTGTGAGCTGTACGCAGGCGGCAAATATCAGAATAATACAGGAGAAAACTATGAATTCAGCTTGGGTCTGAACGGTCTGGGCACCTGCGCAACCCAGTATGCCTCCGAATTTATGGATGCAGTGATTTACCGCGATGGCATGTGCTATCAGCTGCATTTTGAAAAGGGTGAAAATATCGGCGGTCTGATGAAGGAGGCGGCGGAAAAGCACCCCACCGGCACGCAGATTACATGGCGGCCCGATAGAGATGTTTTTACCGAAATTCATATTCCCCTTTCCTATTTTCAGGATGTGCTGAAAAAGCAGGCGGTTGTGAACGCAGGGCTTTTGTTTGAATTATATGATGAGGAAAGCGGCGAAACCTTCCAATATTGCTATGAAAACGGGATTCGCGATTATCTTGCGGAGCTGAACGGCGAAAATGGACTGACCGCTGTGCATTATCTCCAGACCGAAACCAAGGGACGCGACAGAGAGGATAAGCCCGAATATCGCCTGAAATTTGAAGCGGCATTCTGCTTCAATAATCATGTGAATGTACTGGAATATTACCATAATTCCAGCTTTCTGGAATACGGTGGCTCCCCCGATAAGGCGGTGCGCAATGCTTTTGTCTTTGCGATTGATAAATATCTGAAAAGCAATAGCTTATATAAAAAGGATGAAAAGAAGATCACCTTTGCGGATGTGGAGGACAGCCTGATTCTGGTCATCAATTCCTTCTCCACCGTAACAAGCTACGAAAACCAGACGAAAAAATCCATTACGAATAAATTCATTCAGGAGGCCATGACGGAGTTCTTCCGCCGACAGCTGGAGATTTATTTCATTGAAAATAAAATGGATGCCGATAAGATTGCGGCACAGGTGCTTGCGAATAAAAGAAGCCGTGAAACGGCGGAAAATACCCGTGTGAATATCCGCAAAAAGCTGACGGGCAGTCTGGATATGAATAACCGTGTGGAAAAATTTGTAAACTGCCGTACAAAGGATGTCTCCCGCAGAGAAATCTATATCGTGGAGGGCGATTCCGCGCTTGGCTCCTGTAAGCAGGGCAGAGATGCGGATTTTCAGGCGATTATGCCAATCCGAGGAAAGATTTTGAACTGCTTGAAGGCAGATTATAATAAGATTTTCAATAGCGACATCATCATTGACCTATTGAAGGTGCTTGGCTGTGGCGTTGAGGTGAAATCCAAGCATGATAAGGGGCTGAATTCCTTTGATCTGGCGCAGCTTCGTTGGAGCAAGGTTATTCTCTGCACCGATGCGGATGTGGACGGCTTCCAGATACGCACCCTCCTTTTGACGATGCTCTACCGCCTTGTACCGACGCTGATTTACGAAAAAAAGGTCTATATTGCGGAATCGCCGTTATATGAAATCCGCCATGGCAAGGATAAATATTTCGCCTATACCGACAGCGAAAAGGCAAAAATCACCGCCAAGCTGAAGGGCAAGGTGAAAATCAAACGCTCCAAGGGCTTGGGTGAAAATGCCGCAGATATGATGTGGGAAACCACCATGAACCCCGAAACGCGCAGGCTCATTCTGGTTACGCCCGATGAAGCGGAGCGCACACAGGCGATTTTTGAACTCCTGCTTGGGGAAAATCTTTCCGGCAGAAAGGAACACATTGCAGAGGAAGGTCATAAATATCTGGATATGATTGACCTCAGCTAAGAGGTGGATGTATGGCAAAGAAAAAAACAACAACGAAAAAAGAATATCACGATAATTTTATACAGGAGCAGCGCATTACCGATACGCTTGAGCTGAATTATATGCCCTACGCCATGAGTGTCATTGTTTCCCGTGCCATTCCTGAGATTGACGGCTTCAAGCCCTCCCATAGAAAGCTTTTGTATACCATGTATCTGATGGGGCTTCTGAAGGGGGACAGAACCAAATCTGCCAATGTGGTAGGGCAGACCATGAAGCTGAACCCCCATGGGGACAGTGCGATTTATGAAACCATGGTGCGTCTGACAAAGGATAATGAAGCGCTTTTGGTGCCTTTTGTGGATTCTGAGGGGAATTTTGGGAAATACTATTCCAGAGAGATGGCGTATGCCGCCTCCCGTTATACCGAGGTAAAGCTGGAGAGCATCTGTCAGGAAATCTTTGCGGATATTGACAAGGACACGGTTTCGTTTATTGATAACTATGACGGCAGCATGAAGGAGCCGGCGCTTCTGCCGACCACATTCCCTAATATTCTGGCAAACCCGAACCTTGGCATTGCGGTTGGTATGGCATCCTCCATTTGCAGCTTCAACCTTGCAGAATTGTGCGAAGCAACGGCGCAGTATATCAAGGATGATACGGTTGATTTGTGTGAGGTGCTTTCCGCTCCCGATTTTTCCACCGGCGGCGAATTGATTTACAGCCGGAAGGACTTGGAGCAGATTTATAAAACAGGACGTGGCAGTGTGAAGCTGCGTGCAAAATATCGTTATGATAAAAAGGATAACTGTATCGAGGTCTATGAAATTCCCTATACCACCAATATCGAAGCCATTGTGGATAAAATCATCGCATTGGTTAAGGCAGGGAAAATCAAGGATATCACCGATGTGCGCGATGAATCAGACAGAAACGGTCTGAAAATCACGATTGACCTCAAGCGCGGCACGAATGTAGAACTGCTGATGCACAAGCTGTTCGCCATGACACCCTTGTCGGATAGCTTCAGCTGTAATTTTAATGTGCTGATTCATGGCAAGCCCATGACGCTTGGCGTGGGCGAAATTCTGAAGCACTGGACGGACTTCCGCATGGATTCCATCCGCAGACAGCTTGCATTTGATATTCAGAAGAAATCCGAAAAATATCATCTGCTCGAAGGGCTTTCCAAAATCCTGATGGATATTGATAAGGCGATTGCCATTATCCGTGGCACCGAGGAGGAAAAAATGGTTGTGCCGAATTTGATGGCAGGCTTTGAAATTGACGAGGTGCAGGCGGAATATATCGCGGAGATTAAGCTGCGCAACATCAATAAGGAATATATTCTGAAACGCATTGCAGAGCTGGATGCACTGGAAAAGGAAATCAAAGGTCTGCATGAAACACTTCGCTCGGATGCAAAAATCAAAAATATCATCTGTAAGCAGCTGCGCAATGTGGCAAAAAAATACGGCAAGCCCAGAAAAACCGAAATCATCCATGAGGATGATGTGACGGTGCTTTCCAAGGAGGACTTCATCGAGGATTACCCTGTAACCTTCTTCCTGACGAAGGAGAATTATTTCAAGAAAATCAGTCAGGCCTCTCTGCGCATGGCAGGGGAGCAGAAGCTGAAGGAGGAGGACGTTCTTCTGATGGAGCAGGAGGGCGCAAACCGTATGGATCTGCTGTTTTTCTCCAATCAGCAGAATGTGTATAAGCTGAAAGCCTCGGATGTGGCGGATGCCAAGGCGAGTGCATTGGGGGATTATCTCCCGAATCTCTTGCAGCTTGACGCAGGGGAAACCATTATTTACATGACTGCAACAGCGGATTACAGCGGTCAGATGGTGTTTTTCTTTGCAAACGGCAAGGCGGCGAAGGTGCCGCTTTCCGCCTATGAAACCAAAACAAATCGCCGCAAGCTGGTCAATGCCTATTCTGCAAGGGCAGAGCTGGTGCGGATGGCGAAAATCGCGGAGGAAGCAGATTTTATGCTGATGCGCAATGCGGATAAGGCAACGCTCTTGAATACAGAGTTGATTCCGTTGAGTGCTACAAAGAACGCCGGTGGCGTGCAGGTCTTTACACTCAAGAAAAACAGTGCAGTTACTGCGGTGTTTGCCAAGGCAGAATTTGAAACAGAGGAATACGAATATTATCGCACGAAAAAAATTCCCACCACGGGACATTTTATACAGGAAAAGGATAAAACCACCAATCATCTGCCCGGGCAGATGGCGTTGGGGGAATAAGAAAGGATGACGAGTATGAAACGGTTTATGGCAATTCTTCTTGCAGGGATGCTGAGCCTTTTCGCCGCAGTGCCTTCCTTTGCTGCCGTTGCGACGAATGCAGGCAAATGGGCAAAGCCTTCCATCGAATTTGCCTATCAGCAGGGACTTCTGACGGAGGCGGATTTGCAGAAGGCAAAATCGCCCATGACGAGAAAGGATTTCTGCAAGATGGTGATGCGTTTTCTGAATGTAATCACCGGAAAGGAATGGAAAGCGGCAGGCAAAACGCCCTTTACAGACTGCGATGATGCAGATGTGACAGCGGCGTATGAGCTGGGTATTATCGGCGGCACAGACCCCGGTATTTTTGAGCCGAACAGCACGCTGACCCGCGAGCAGATGGCAATTATGGTGGCGCGCGTGATGAAAACCTGCGGCGTGGATTTAACGGAGAAGGCAAAGAAAAATCCCTTTAACGATACCGCGGAGCTGTTTGCTTCCTCCAATAAATATATTGACCAGCTGTATGGCATTGGGATTCTTGCGGGCTATCAGGATGGCGGCTATCATCCCTTCCGCGAAATGACGGTGCAGGAGGCTGTGGTTTCCTTTGTGAAGGCATATCGCTATATTGAGGAGCAGACCGGCGGCAAGGTGGAAATTACCGAACCAAAGGTGGACAAGGTGGACAGAGTGGACACCCAAAATGACACAAAAGTGGACACCAAAACGGACACGAAAGCGGACACCAAGACAGAGGAAGTGAAGGTGACGGATGCGGCGGCAACAGAAACGGTTACTGTCGGCGAAAAAAAGGTTTGTCTCGGCTGGACGGCGGCAGAGCTGAAGGCTGTCTGGGGCGAACCCGACCGCATTGACGATTCTGTGTATGGCTTAGAGAGATATGTTTATCTCAACAAGTATCAGAATTATTTCTTTGCAACGATGCAGGATGGGAAAATTGTCGAAATTTTTGTGCCGGGCACAGATTTTACCTATAACGGTACAAGCGGCAAGGGCATTGCGGCGAATATTAAGAATCTTTCCCACGTCAGCAGCTTAGAGCACAGCGGTATTGTATACAATGCCAATTCCGAGGTGCATGTTCCTCTGGATTATGAGGGGAAAATCTGTGGTGTGCTTTTGCAGGAAAAGAGCTTTGCCCAGACAAAGGATTACCAGAGTACCTTGCAGTATACCACAAGAGAAGCCATGGAAGCGGAGCTGCTTGATTTGATTCAGGTGTGTCGTCTGGAAAAGGGTCTGTCCCTGCTTACGGCAGACAGTAAGCTGGGGGGCGTAGCAAGAGCACATTCCGAGGATATGACGGCGAAGGGATATTTCGACTATACCGGCTCTGACGGCTCGACACCCTTCAGTCGGATTCTGGCAAAGGGCAAAGCCTTCCGCACGGCATCCGAAACCATTGCCAAGCAGCGCGGCGATGTGGTGCAGATTTATCAGGAATGGATGCGTACCGCTGCGAAGGAGAACAGCCTGACAGACGGCACCATGCAGGAGGCAGGCGTGGGGATTTCCGCAAAATCAAAGGAGCTTTATGTAACGGTTGACCTTTGCGGTCAGTAAAAAATGGAATAAAAGAAAAAAGTATACAGAACAGAAAAAAAGCCTTGCACGGGAGAATTTTCCCATGCAGGGCTTTTTTTGATCCGGATTTCAGAAATTTTCTGTCAAAGCCAGAATTTCCTTTTCCAGAAGGGCATAGAACACATCATAGCCTGCGTTGCTCCAATGCACGCCATCGAACTGAAACAGTGCATCATACGCTTCGAAGCCTTGTGCTTCCTTAATGTCCAGAAATGCCTGATATACATCAATGACGGGACAATGATAGCCCTTTGCCAGCTTTTTGACGATTTCCCCATATTTTTCAATGCGGTCGGTTGTGGTGAAGGGGTAGAAATCCGTATCCACCACGGGCGGCGGCGTAACCAGAACGGGCAGACAGACACCGCTGTGGAAAGCAGAATCTCCGTGCTTTTCTGCCAGAAGGCGTTCCAGAATGAACATCATATTGTGTTCATATTCCCAAGGTGTACGATATTGCCCTTCGTTGAGGGCACTGTCATTGGAACCCAGCAGAATTACAGTAAGATGCGGCTTTAACCAAAGCACCTGACTTTCCAGCCGTTCTTTCGCTTCTCTGGTGGTTTCTCCGTTGATGCCGCGATTGTATACCTTCCAACGAAGCTGCGGATTTTTCTCCGGCAGCTCCCTTGCCAAGCGGAAGGGATATGCAATATGGGACAAAACACCATAGCCGTATGTTAAGCTGTCGCCAAAGGCAACCAAACGAAATTCTTTCATGGGGCAGACCTCCTTTTTTTCTCTATTCTAAAGAGAAAGCAGGAGAATGTCAATCAAAGCAAGGCTGTCATTTGCCTGTATGAAGATCCAACGTGGGGCGGATAATCTGCATGATGTTATCCTTGAAGGAACGCCCGACGAAGGCAAGCTGCTCCGAACCGAAAAAAGAAATCGTCCAAGGATTTTGAGATTTATCGATGGAGGATGCATTTTTCAGATTGACAATAAAGGAGCGATGTGTCTGCACAAAGGTTTCCTTGGGCAGCACTTCCAGAATACGATATAACGGAACCGAAACACAGATGGTTTTTTTCAACAGATGGATGACAGATTTTTTTTGCTCACTTTCGATAAAAAGAATATCCTGATACGGAATTTTATAGATTGCTTTTTGCGTACTGATGCGGCAATAAAGGGGTTCATCATGTGTGGATTCGCTATTTGTGACACAAACGGAACCCCTGTCAGTACAAAGTTCATTTACAGCAGAAGCGGCTGCTCCTGTCGTATGGATTGAATTTTTGCACATAATTATCTCCTCTTTCGTGGTAAAACTTATGAAATTAGACTTATATTTAAAATTACACCAAGGGAATTTTCTTAAATTTTAACATAAAATGTAATTTCTTGTAAATGTTTTCGTACATAAAAATTATAAAAAGAATACTACAAAATTCGCGCTCTGTGAAATAATGCCATCGCAGGTATTTTTTCACCTTTTCCGCATAGGATGAGAAAAGAAGGGAGGACGAGCCAATGCAGACAGAGGCAGTTTGGCGTGCATTGCCGAGAAAAATACGGGAGGTGCTTGCGGAGAAGGATCTGCACGATTTGCAGGAAATTCGCCTGCGCAGCGGACAGCCCTTGCTTTTAAAAAGAGAGAATCGACTGTTTTCTCTGGGGAAGGAGGGGGTGTTTCTGCCTGCGGCGGATGAAAAGGGGATGCGCATTTCCATGGCGGATCTGCGTGAAACCGTTTCGCTTCTGAGCGGCTATTCTCTCTATGCCTTTGAGGAAGAGCTGCGACAGGGCTATCTTACCATAGAGGGCGGACACAGAGTCGGCTTCTGCGGCAAGGCGGTTCTGGAAAACGGCGAAATCCGCACGCTGCGGCAAATCAATGCCTTAAATATCCGCATTGCGAGAGAAAGGAAGGGGTGGGGAGAAACGCTTCTGCCGCTTCTGTTGGAAAAGAATACGCTTTGCCATACCCTGCTTGTTTCACCGCCGGGATGCGGAAAAACAACGCTTTTGCGCGATCTCATCCGTTGTCTGAGTGAGAGAGGAAAAACGGTCGGCGTGGTGGATGAGCGCGGAGAAATTGCGCCGCTCAGAGACGGCATGCCGCAGATGGATGTTGGCCCCTGTACGGATATTCTGGAGGGCTGCCCGAAGGCGAAGGGGATGACGCTTTTACTGCGAAGCATGTCTCCTGATATCATCGCTGTGGATGAGCTGGGCAGGCGTGAGGATGTTGCCGCGGTGGAGGAGGTTTTAAACGCAGGGGTGAAGCTGATTGCGACGGCACATGGGCGGGACTTTGCCGACATTGAAACAAGACCGCAGCTGCGTGCGCTTGTCCGCAGAAAAATATTTGAACGGTATCTTTTTCTTTCCAACCGAAACGGCACAGGCACCATAGAGGGGCTGTGCGACAGGGAGGGGAAAATGATTGCGGAAGAAGAAATGACGATGAAAAAGGAGGAGGAAGCATGATGCGTTTGCTCGGCAGTGTGCTTGTGCTTGGTGCGACGCTCTGGTTCGGGGCATATTTTGCGGCAAAGGAGAAATATCGTTTGCAGGAGCTGGCAGAGCTGGAACGTGCAATCCTGCTTCTGCAAAGCCAGATTGCCTACCTTTCCGCTCCTCTGACAGAGGTTCTGGAAAGCGTCAGCTGGAAGGCGGAGGGCGTGATTGGCGAGATTTTCGCGCAGGCGGCGGCAGTCATGGCAGAGAGGGAAAGGGCTTCTGCGGAGGAAATCTGGACAGAGGCATGGTCGAAGCGGCGGAATCAGATTTTCCTGACGGCGGAGGATTTGGATATGGTGCTTTCCTTTGGGAAAACCCTCGGCTATCTGGATAAGGCGCAGCAGGAGGGGAGCATTTGTCTGCTGTTGCGGTATCTGGAGGAGGCATTGGCGCAGGGCAGAAAACGATCGGAGAAAAACGGCAGACTTTACTACGGCATCGGCGGACTTTCGGGATTGCTCATTATTGTAACACTGCTGTGAGGGGGGGAGAAAATGGAAATCAATATTGTGTTTCGGATTGCGGCGGTCGGGATTCTGGTGGCAGTGCTGCATCAGGTGCTGATGCGCGCAGGCAGAGAGGAGCAGGCGATGCTGACCACGCTGGCAGGGTTGGTTGTGGTGCTGTTTTGGGTGATTCAATACATCAGCCAGCTGTTTGATACGGTGCAGACCTTATTTCAGCTTTGAGGAGGCGGTCGGATGGAAATTGGTAAAATCATCGCCATTGGTCTGGTGGGGACGATATTTGCCGTTCTGCTGAAAAAGGAAAATCCGCAGCTTGCGATGCTTCTTGCCGCTGTGACGGGGATTCTGATTTTCGGAATAATCTGTGTGCCGCTGGGGAGGCTCATTGGCTTGCTGCGAGAAACGGCGGAAACGGCGGGGGTCGGGGACGGCTATTTTGCAGTGGTGCTGAAGGTGATCGGCATTGCATATCTGACGCAGTTCGGCGCACAGCTTTGCGCAGATGCGGGAGAGGGAACGGTTGCGGCAAAAATTGAACTGGCAGGAAAGATTCTCATGATGACGGCGGCGGCTCCTGTGCTGATTGGACTGCTGGAACTGGTCATGGGCTTGGTATAGGAGGGGGCAGGATGAAGAAATGGGGGTTGCTTCTGACTTTGCTGCTTTCCCTTCTGCCAAGGACGACATTCGCAGAGGAAACGGCGGATGCAATCTGCATAGAAGGCGAAACGGAAGGGCTGGATACGGATGCTGTGGATGCGGCGACGGAGGAAATGGACGCAGGGGTCAGCTTTTCCGATTTGCTTGCGGAAATCCTTTCGGGGGAATTTGATTTTACATTCGCAAATATCAAGGAGAAGGCTCTGGAATTGACATTCGGAGAGCTGCGTATGCAGGGCAGGCTTCTGGCACAGCTGGTGCTGATTGTCATTCTGAGTGCAATTCTGAAGCAGTGCAGTGATTCCTTTCGAGGGAAAAATGTGGGCGAAATGGGATTTTATGTTTGCTACATGGTGTTGATTGTGGCGATTCTGACCTCGTTTTACAGCATTTCACAGTCTGTTGTGGAGCGGATGCGAGGACTATGTGGGGTGTTTGGGGCGATGGTGCCCATTTTTCTGGTGCTTTCCGCTTCATCGGGGAATCTGACGCAGGGGGCTCTGATGGGGCCGACGCTGATGGGCGGCGCGACGGCACTTTCCGTTGGCATCAGCTATGTGCTGATTCCTGCGATTCAGCTTTCGATTGCCTTGGAGATGACGGATCATATTTCCGAAAAACCGATTCTGGGGAAATTTGCGGAGCTGCTGCGGCAGTGCATTTCCTGGGGGATGAAGGGGGCGGCAATGCTTTTTATGCTCCTGCTTTCCCTGCAGAAAATCGGCGGCGGTGCGCTGAACGGTCTGGCGGCGAAAACAGCGAAAATCGCAGTCGGGTCGGTGCCGGTGGTCGGGGGTGTGATGGGCGGCGCGGTGGAAACGGCAGCGGCTATGGCAGGAACGCTCAAAAGCGGCACACTGGTTGCAGCAGTAGTGCTTCTGCTCCTGCTTTGTCTGCCATTGCTCATCAAGCTGCTTGTGATCCTGCTTGTGTTTCGGCTGACGGCGGCTGCGGCGGAATTTATCTGCGAGGAACGCTTAGTAGAGTGCATTGCGGCGGCAGGGGAATACATAGGACTTCTGCTGGGGATTGTTTTTCTGGGCGAAGGGATGTTTTTCTTTTCGGCATTGCTTTTGTTGGGGGGCTTGTAGGCATGATGGCGGCATTTGCGGCATATATTAAAACCATAACTGCGTTGGCTGTTTTCTCTGCTCTGGTGGGACTGCTTCTGCCGGAGGGGAAATATCGCCGTTATACGGAGCTGGTGCTGGGGATTCTGGTGCTGACGGCGGTGCTGCGTCCGTTGCTTGGGCTGTTTCATGCGGCGGAAACGGGAGATTTGCCCCTGACGAGGATAGAGCAGGAATGGTCGGATACATACAACGGATACAGAGAAGAAGGGTGAGAGGATGCAAAAGAATTTGTGGAAGGGGTTATTTCGCCCCGAAAACAAAAAGCTGCGGAGCAATATTTTTCTGGCACTTCTGGCAGGGGTGCTGCTTCTGGCAATGGGGAAGAGCTTTTTCGGCGGAGAAAAGGAAACGCCTGCACAGGCGGAAACGCAGACGGCTTCCGATGTGGCGGAGCGAGAGACAGAAACGCGTATGGCGGAAATTCTTTCCAAGGTGCAGGGAGCAGGTGCGGTGGATGTCATGCTGACCTATTGCAGAACGGAGGAACGCACCATTGCACAGGATGAGGTACGGGAGGAATCGGAGAGGGACGGAAAATTCCGCGTGGAGCAGAAGGCGGTGCTGACCGAGGAAAAGGGCGGCAATACTGCGCCGTTCATCCTTTCGGAAAATGCCCCTGTGATTGAAGGGGTGGTTATTGTTGCGGAGGGCGGCGGAGATGCCACGGTGCAGGCGGCACTGCATCAGGCGGCAGAGGCACTTTGCAATGTGCCTGCGCATAAAATTGCAGTTTTGCAGATGAAATAGAATTTTTGCAGAGGGGGAAAAGGTATGTTTGTCATCAAAAGGAATCAGGTTGTGGTTACGGCACTGGCGGTGATGATTGCGGCGGCGGGCTATCTGAATTTTCAGGAAAGCCGTTCTTCCGAAGGAAAGCAGACGGCATTGCAGCTGACCGAGGAAGGGGATGTGACGGCGTTGGTGGATTATTCCGCCCTGCCGGATGATGCGGACGAAACGGAGCTGGACCCGATTACGGCGGAAACCACAGGCGACGGTGCGGCGGTTTATGTTTCGGCGAATGGGAATGGCTCTGCTTACTTTGCGGAGGCAAAGCTGAACCGGGAGCAGTCTCGCGCGAAGGAAAAGGATATTTTGACGGAAATGCTCAATAACGAAAACATTACCGAGGAGCAGAAGGCAAAATGCACCGAAAGCATGCTGCTATTGCAGGAGCGGATGGAAAAGGAAAGTGCCGCAGAGGCGATGATCCAATCCAAGGGGTTCAAACAGGCGTATGTCCGCATGGATAACGAAACGGTGGATGTGGTGGTGGATGCGGTGAAGCTGACGGATAAGGATGTTGCACAGATTGAGGATATCGTGCAAAGAAAAACAGGGATGCCTGCCGATAAAATCCGTATCAATACATTGCAAAAGTAAGAAATTACAGAAAATCAGATGAAGGCAGTGGGAATAAAATCCGAATACTGCCTTCTTTTTTATGCATAAAATGGTGCATAATTCGTTGCAAAATAGGCGAATATCTGTTATACTCATATCATAATTATGCGTGAATATATTGTTTTGCAAAAACAGGAGATAGAAATAACAGGAGGGATTACACATGTCTGAAAATAAAACAAACGGTCAGATTCAGATTGCAGATGAGGTTGTCGGCGTGATTGCCACAACAGCTGCACTGGAGGTGGAAGGCGTAGTTGCCGGCGGCGGTAAGGGCTTTGTGGAGCTGTTTGGCAAGAAGGGGCATACCAAATGCGCGAAAATCACAAAGGATGCGGATGAAGCCGTTCTGGATATGGATATTATCGTAAATTTCGGCACAAAGGTGCAGAACGCTGCCAGGGAAGTACAGGAAAGGGTGAAAACAACAGTGGAAACCATGACGGGACTTACGGTTGCGGCGGTGAATGTAAGCATCTGCGGCATTGTGAAGGAAACGGAAGCAAAGGCAGAGGAAGAAGAATAATCGTGAAAAACGGTGGGTCTCATGGCTATCTGAGGCCCTTGCTTATTTTTAAGTGTGCCGTTGGTTGGAGAAATAATGGAGGGATACTATGAGCCGTAGAGGTGCGAGAAGAAATGCGTTTTATCTGCTGTTCCAGATGGATTTCAGCGAAGCGGAGGAATTTGAGCAGGTGAAGGAGCTTTTCTTTGCGGAAAAGGAAGAGCCTGTAGAGGAAGAAGATAAGGAATTTATTCTTTCCGAGGTGGAGGGCGTACATGCCCACATGGCGGAAATTGACGAAATGATTACAGCAAGTGCAAACGGATGGGATCCTGCGCGGATGAACAAGGTGGATTTGGCGATTCTGCGTCTGGCAGTGTATGAAATGAAATACGGGGAAACTCCCATCGGCGTTGCCATCAATGAGGCGGTGGAGCTTGCAAAACGCTTCAGCTCCGATGAAGCACCTGCCTTTATCAACGGCGTACTGGGCAAAGTAATCAAATGATAGAGCCGAAGGTGTTCTCGGTTGGGCAGATTAACCGCTATATCAAAAATCTGCTGGAAAATGATTTTATACTGAACAGCCTTCTGGTGCAGGGGGAGATTTCCAATTTCAAGGCACATTCGAGCGGGCATTGGTATTTTACCCTCAAGGACGCACAGGGAGCGATTGCCTGCGTGATGTTTCAGCAGGATGCGGCACAGGTGCCCTTTCTGCCCGAAAACGGGATGCAGGTGATTTTATACGGGCATGTTTCTCTGTACGAAAGGACGGGGCAGTATCAGCTGTACGGCGAATTTCTGGAGCCGGTCGGCATGGGTGCCCTGCAGCTTGCCTTTGAGCAGATGAAGGAAAAGCTTGCAGCGGAGGGACTTTTTGATGCGGACTATAAGCGGGAGATTCCCGAAAATATCGGCTGTATTGCGGTAATTACCTCCCCGACGGGGGCGGCGGTGCGCGATATTATCCAGATTGCAAAAAGACGCGACCCGAGAGTGAAGCTTGCCATATTCCCGACACTGGTGCAGGGAGAAGCGGCTGCGGCGGATATTGTCAGAAGTCTGAAACTTGCGAACAGCTGGGGCAAGGCAGACGTGATTATTCTGGGGCGCGGCGGCGGCTCGATGGAGGATTTGTGGGCGTTTAACGAGGAAAGCGTGGCAAGAGCCATTTTTGCTTCGGAGCTGCCCGTGATTTCTGCTGTCGGGCATGAAACGGATTTTACGATTGCCGATTTTGTTTCGGATTTGCGTGCGCCGACCCCATCTGCGGCGGCAGAGCTGGCAACCACAAGACTTGCGGACAAAAAGGAGGATGCAAGGGCACTGGCGGAACGATTGGAACGGAATTTGCAGGCGGTGCTGACGGTATCTAAACGGAGACTGGAATTTCTGAAGGAACGCCCTGTGCTGAAGCGTCCGTTGGAATTGATGCAGAAAAAGGAGCGCATGCTTGCGGAGCAGGAACGGCTTCTGTATAAAGAAACGGCAGGACAGCTGCAACGGCTTAGCCGAGGACTTCTGGCGGCAGAGGGCAGGCTGGCGGCGGTTTCGCCGTTTTCTGTGATGAACCGTGGCTATGCCATGCTGATGGATGAGGGAGGCACGCCGCTTACAACGGCGCAGGCGGCAAAAATCGGGCAGGCGGTACGGATTCGCATGAAGGACGGCATTTTGCAGGCAGAGGTGACAGGAAAGGCGGTATTTGCCGATGGCGAGAAAGAAACAAACCTTTGATGAAGCAATGGAACGCTTAGAGGAAATTGTAGAACAGCTGGAACAGGAGGAGGTCTCCTTGGAGACGGCTGTTTCGTTGTATAAAGAGGGGCTGACTCTTGCGGCATTTTGCAGGGAAAAGCTTTCTGCGGCGGAGGGAGAAATCGTTCTGCTGAGAAAAGAAGCAGGGCTTTGGCAGGAGGAGCCGTTTCAGGCGGAGGTGGAAGAATGATGGATTTGAAGCAGGAAATGAAGGAACGCTGTGCCTATATTGAACAGGCGTTGGAGCAGGCAGTGCCTGAACAGAAGGACTTTCCGCCTGTGATTTTTGAAGCAATGCGCTACAGCCTTCTGGCAGGGGGCAAGCGTCTGCGCCCGATGATGGTTCTGGCGGCATGCGAGGCAGTCGGCGGCAAAAAGGAGGATGCCCTTCCCTTTGCCTGTGCCTTGGAAATGATTCATACCTATTCGCTGATTCATGATGACCTGCCTGCGATGGATAACGATGATTACCGCAGGGGGAGACTGACGAACCATAAGGTTTTTGGCGAGGATATGGCGATTCTGGCAGGGGATGGCCTGCTGCATCATGCTATGGAAACGATGGCGGATGCTTGCGTAAAAAACCCTACACCGCAGACAACAGGTGCCATGAAAGCGATTGCACACGGCGCAGGTGTGGAAGGGATGCTTGTTGGGCAGGTGGTGGATGTTTTCATGGAGGGGAAGCCTCTGGATATCGAAACGCTTGATTTTATCCACCTGCATAAAACGGCGGCAATGATTCGCGGCGCACTGCAGGCAGGGGCAATCTGCGGCGGTGCGGATGAAAAAACAGTTGCGGCATTTGCACTGGCAGGCGAAAAAATCGGCATTGCATTCCAGATTCTGGATGATATTCTGGATGTGACAAGCACACTGGAGGAATTGGGCAAGCCCATCCACAGTGATGAAAAAAATCAGAAAACAACGTATGTGACGCTGTTTGGGATTGAAAAATCAAGAGAGATTGCGGCAAGGCTTTCCGCCGAGGCTGTTTCCATCTGGGAGGAGCAGGGCGAGGGCTGTGCATTTTTATTAGAGTTGACAAAATATCTTACAACCAGAACATTTTAAGAAGATCCTTCCGAGAGATTTTTTGAGGTTGTGAGAATAGAGAGTTGGTGAAACTGTGGACGGTATTTTAAAGCATATCCATTCCACTGAAGATATAAAGAATTTAAACGAAAAAGAGTTAAAGCAGCTTTGCAAAGAGCTGCGGCGGTTCCTTTTGCAGAAGGTATCCAAAACAGGAGGACATCTTGCGTCCAATCTGGGCATTGTGGAGCTGACCGTAGCACTGGAATACTGCTTTCATCTGCCGGAGGATAAAATTGTCTGGGACGTTGGACATCAGGCGTATATTCATAAGATGCTGACGGGCAGAAAAGAGGGCTTCGACCATCTGCGGCAGCTGGATGGACTGAGCGGCTTCCCCAAGCCGACGGAAAGCGACTGCGATGCCTTTGCGGCAGGACACAGCTCCACTTCCATTTCAGCGGCGTTCGGGCTTGCGAAGGCAAGAGACCTGACGGGCGGAAAGGAGCACGTCATTGCGGTTATCGGGGACGGCTCCATGACGGGTGGACTCGCGTATGAGGCACTGAACAATGTCGGCAAGGAGCATACCAGAATGATTGTCATTCTGAATGATAACCAGATGTCTATTGATACGAATGTGGGCGCCATCAGCCGCCATCTGAACAGCCTGCGGACAAGCTATCAATACCGTGGCTGGAAGGAGGCGGTCAAGCAGTTCCGAGATAATGTGCCTGTGATTGGTGAAGGAACCTATCAGGTGCTGAAAAACGTGCGTGACGGGGCGAAAATGCTCTTAACAGGCGGTGCATTGTTTGAACAGCTTGGGCTTAAATATATCGGCCCTGTGGATGGACATGATTTGCCGGATCTGATTGAACTGTTTGAAAATGTGAAGGAAATGAACCGCCCTGTGCTGATTCATGTGAAAACGATTAAAGGCAAGGGCTATCCCTACGCAGAGGAGCGTCCCTGGGCGTATCATGGCGTAGGTGCGTTTGATTTGAAAACAGGACAGCCGCTTTCCAAGGGCGGCAGAAGCTGGTCCTCTGTTTTCGGGGATAAAATGGTGGAAATCGGGAAGAAGAATCCGAAGGTCGCAGGGATTACGGCAGCAATGAGCGGCGGCACAGGCTTTGAGAAATTTCAGAGAGCCTTCCCGAAACGCTTTTTTGATGTTGCCATTGCGGAGCAGCACGGCACAACCTTTGCGGCGGGTCTGGCAAAGGGCGGCGTAACACCTGTGTTTGCGGTGTATTCCTCCTTCCTGCAAAGGGCGTATGACCAGATCGTGCATGATGTGTGTATGCAGAAGCTGCATGTTGTATTTGCGATAGACCGTGCAGGGATTGTTGGGGCAGACGGAGAAACCCATCAGGGCGTTTTCGATATCTCCTTTCTCAGCCACATCCCCAATATGACGGTGCTTTCGCCAAAAAACGCATGGGAATTGGAGGAAATGCTTGATTTTGCGGTGAATGAATGGAACGGCCCGATTGCGGTGCGCTATCCGAGAGGAACGGCGGAAACCGCTTTTGCAGAGCAGAAGGAGCCGATTACATACGGTAAGGCAGAGGTCATTCAGAAGGGCAGAGACATTGCCGTTCTGGCGGAGGGACACATGCTGAAGCCGGCGGCAGAGGCGGCAGAACGCTTAGAGGCGGAAGGGTATCACCCCATGCTTGTGAATATGCGCTTTCTGAACCCTCTGGATACGGAGCTGCTGAAGGAGATCGCTGAAACGTGCGCCCATATTGTGACGGTGGAGGATAATCTGCGTAAGGGCGGCTTCGGCTCAAAGGTACTGGAATACTACGGGGATGCAGGGATACAGACGGATGTGCTGAATCTGGCATTTCCCGATAAATATATCGAACAGGGCACGCAGGCACAGCTTTTTGAAAGATATGGGTTGGATGCGGCGGGCATTTATAACAGCATCAAGGAAAGATTGGGAGAATGACCATGGCAGAAAAGGTTGAAAAGGAAAGATTAGACGTTTTACTGGTGCAGCAGGGCTTGGCAAACTCCAGAGAGCTGGCGAAGGCGTATATCATGGCAGGGAATGTATACGTTGACGGACAGAAGGAGGACAAGGCCGGCACAAAGGTGGCGGTGACAGCGAAGCTTGAGGTAAAGGGTAACCAGATGAAATATGTCAGCCGCGGCGGCTATAAGCTGGAAAAGGCGATGGATGTATTCGGTATCCGTCTGGATGGGAAAATCTGTCTGGATATCGGCGCATCGACAGGCGGTTTTACGGATTGTATGCTGCAAAACGGTGCAAGCAAGGTTTATGCCATTGATGTTGGCTACGGGCAGTTTGCGTGGAAATTAAGAAATGACGAAAGAGTTGTTTGTCTGGAAAAAACAAACGTAAGATATGTGACGCATGAGCAGGTGCCGGATGAAGGGGATTTTGCATCGATTGATGTTTCCTTTATTTCTCTGACAAAGGTACTGCCTGCGGTGCTTGGCGTGCTGGGCGAAAAGGGGCAGCTGGTCTGTCTGATTAAGCCGCAGTTTGAAGCCGGACGGGAGAAGGTCGGCAAGAAGGGCGTTGTTCGGGACAGCAGCGTGCATCGCGAGGTCATCGAGATGATTGTGGAGTATGCCCGCACACAGAGCCTTGGGATTCTCGGTCTGGATTTCTCCCCGATTAAGGGGCCTGAAGGCAATATCGAGTATCTCATTTATCTGGATAAGAGCCAGAGCGGCATGCACGAGGACGAGGTGCAGGCGAGAGTAGATACCGTTGTTGCACAATCGCATAAAATCCTTTCGGGCGAGAAATGAGGTGCGGAAGATGAAAAAAGTAGCAATTTTACCGAATATACAGAAGGATAAGGGACTGGCGGTGACAAAGCGGCTGGTGCGTTATCTGGAGGAAAAGGGCTGTCAGCCGCGCCTTTCCGAAGCGGTGGCGGAACTGGCGGAGCTGCCGCAGTATGCGCAGACGGAAACGGAGCTGTATCAGAACAGTGATCTGCTGATTTCGCTTGGCGGTGATGGAACACTGCTTGGCATTGGCAGAAAAACGGCGAAATTTGAAAAGCCGATTCTGGGTATCAATCTGGGGACGCTCGGCTTTCTGACGGCAGAGGATAAGAATTATGCCGAAGCGGCGATTGATAAGGTGCTGAAGGGCGATTTTAAACTGGAAAAGCGCATGATGCTGACCTGCGGCATTGCCAAGGGGGATGAACGCACGGAGGGCATTATTGCTTTGAATGATATCTGCATTACGCGCGATTTATATAAAATTCTGGAGTTTCACGTTTTTGTAAATGATGAATTTGTGGATACTCTGCTTGCGGATGGTGTTATCATCTGTACGCCGACAGGCTCAACGGCATATAACCTTTCCGCAGGGGGGCCTGTATTGAAAGCGGATGCACAGATTATTGCAATTACGCCCATTTCACCGCACACGCTGACAAGCAGACCCATTGTGGTTTCTGCGGATGATGTGGTTACGGTTGAGGTGAAGCCAAGCAGAGAGGACACGCCCTTTACGGTCAGTGCGGACGGGCAGAACAACTTTACGTTGACGGGGCAGAATGTTGTGCAAATTCGTCGTGCGGATGTCTGCACCACGATTATTAAGACAAAGCCGCAGAGCTTTTACGATGTACTGCGGCATAAATTGAAATAAGAATGGCTGAACAAGCAGCCTTTGGATATCTTTCTGAAACAGTAAGGAGGGGTAGTGCGATGAAGATCGCCAGACATGCAAAAATTTTGGAATTGATTGAAAATTATGACATTGAAACGCAGGACGAGCTGGCACAGAGACTTTGTGAGGAAGGCTTTGTGGTGACACAGGCAACGGTTTCCCGTGATATTCGTGAAATGAAGCTGACGAAAATCGCAACAGAAAAGGGACGGCAGAAATATGCTGTGATTACGGGCAATGATACGGAAGTGACAGAGAGACTAACGCGCGTATTCAAAGAGGCTGTGCTGAAAATGGACTATGCGCAGAACATGATTGTAGTGAAAACACTGGATGGTATGGGCATGGCGGTTGCCGTTGCGCTTGATAACATGCAGAACAGCGAAATTCTTGGCACGATTGCAGGGGATGATACTGTTTTCTGCGTGGTGCGTACGCATAATCAGGCGGCAGTTATCATCGAAAAGCTGTATCGCATCATCCATAGTGCCTAAAGGAGGGACGCTTTATGCTGGAACATCTGCACATCAGAAATGTGGCGCTGATTAAGGAAAGCGAAATCTCCTTTGGAGATGGGCTGAATATTCTGACGGGTGAAACGGGTGCCGGCAAATCCATGATTATTGATTCTTTGCAGTTTGCCCTTGGCGGCAGAGCAGGGAAGGATTTTCTGCGCCACGGCGAAAAGCAGGCGGCGGTTGAGGCGTTGTTTTCCGTACAGTCGCAGGCGCTTACGGAAAAGCTTGCGGAAAACGGCATTGTCCCTGAGGAGGACGGGACGCTTCTGATTACCCGCACACTCAGCGAAGCGGGAAAATCTGTCTGCCGTATCAACGGCTCTACGGTGACGGTCGGTATGCTGAAGGAGATTGCCGAGGATATGATTGATATTTATGGACAGCATGAGCATCAGTCTCTTTTGAATCCTGTGAAGCACATTCGCCTGTTGGATCGCTTCTGCGGCGCAGGCTTTGGTGAGGCAATGGAGGAATACAAAAACAGCCGGCAAAGGCTGAAGGACTTAGAAAAGCAGCTTACGATTCTGATTGGAGATGAAAGCCAAAGAGAACAGCGGATGGATATGCTGCTGTTTCAGAAGGAAGAAATCGAAGCGGCAGAGCTGCAGGAGGGCGAGGAGGATGCCCTTCTGGAGCAGAAAAAACGCCTGAGCAGCATGGAAAGGCTGATACGACTGACGGGCGAAAGTGTAACACTTCTGTATGACGGGGATGACCGCGCGCCCTCTGCCTGCGACCAGCTGGGGGATGCCCTTGCGAAATTACAGGAAGCGGCGGAATATGATGCGGCTCTGTCTCCCTTGGCGGATGCATTGGCGGATGGCTATGCTGCCGTGGAGGACTGCGCGCGGGAATTGAAGCGCGAGGCGGAAGAACAGGAGGCTGACCCAGAGGAGCTGGAACGCATTGAGGAGCGCTTGCAGCTTTTTTATAAATTGAAGCGAAAATATGGCGGCAGCATCGAGGCGGTATTGGAATTTTACGAAAAAGCCGTACAGGAGCTGGAATTTCTCTCCAACAGCAGCGAAAAGGCGGCGGAGCTTTCTGCCAAGAAGGCAGCGGAGGAGAAGCGCCTGTCTGCTCTTGCGGAAACGCTGACAGCAAGAAGAAGGGCGACTGCCGAACAGGTGGAGGAGCAGATTGAAACGGCACTGCATGACATGGAAATGAAGCATGCACGGTTTCATATTCAGATAGAAGAAAAAGCCGATTGGGGCGCAGACGGCAAGGATAAGGTGGAATTTCTGATTTCTGCCAATGCAGGGGAGCCGCTCAAGCCCTTGGCAAAGATTGCATCCGGCGGCGAAATGAGCCGTGTGATGCTTGCACTGAAAACGGTGCTTGTGGATGCGGATGAAATCGGGACATTTATTTTTGATGAAATTGATACAGGGGTCAGCGGCAGAACGGCGAGAAGGGTCGGCGAGAAAATGCGCTTTCTGGGCGGAAAACGACAGCTTCTCTGCATTACGCATCTGCCCCAGATTGCCGCGATGGCGGATAACCACTTTCTGATTGAAAAGGAAAGCGACGCAGGAGAAACTGTGACGCGCGTGACGGCACTGGATGAGGAAGGCGCAGTGCGCGAGGTGGCAAGACTGATGAATGATGTGACGGAAACCACACTGGCGGCGGCAAGAGAACTGCTTGCGGAAAAATAAAACGAAGAACACATGATGACACCCTAAGTCGAAATCAGGATTTCGACTTGTTGAAGCAGAGGAATAAACAGACGAGTTCCATCAGCTTAAAAGCCTTGAAACTCGCTGTTTTCCTCGTCGGAAGTGAATTCCGACTGCGGATTCCATTTGGGAAACGGATTTGTTTCCCAAGCCCTTCCGCTACCTCAAAATTACTTTGTCTACAGACTGAGCACATGATGACAGCATTGTGTGTTCTTTTTTTGTCGAGATTTTTCTGCTTTTCACAGGAAAAACGACAGGTTTCGCAGATCCTTTGTTTTATAATCATAGAAGGAGGGAAGGAATGGAACCGAAGATTTACATAGATATCGTTTTTCCGGTGACATGGGGGATGGATGCCTTTCTGCTCTGGATGGCAGGGCGGATTCTGGGCCTGCGAAGGAAGCGGTGGCGATTTGCATTCGGCGGCCTTTTTGCGGCGGTGTGTGATTGCGCGTGGCTTTTCTTTTCGCAAAGAAGCGGCGGTGCGCTATTTTCGCTTTTGCTTCTGGCGGGCGGCGTTTTCATTGCCTATACACCGAAAAGCGGAAAAATATTTTTGCGGCTGATGGGGACAACACTGCTTTCTTCGTTCCTGCTTGGCGGCGGCGCACAGCTTTTGTTTACCTTTACGCAGGCACAGCGATTGTTTGGGCAGGGTCTTATCGTAGAGCAGATTTATCCGTGGTGGCTGCTGCCATGGGCGGTGCTTTTGGCGTATGTATTGCTGAAATTGGGTGCAGGGTGGATGGAGACGCATATTTGCCGCAGACGTGAATTCTGCACGGCTGCTGTGTTTCGGCAGGGCAGATGTGCCGAGGTGCGTACGCTGATTGATACGGGAAACGGGCTGAAGCAGGCGGATGACCGAGGGGTTGCGATTCTGGAGATGCAGGCGGTTTTGCCGCTGTTTTCGGCAGAGGAGGGCGTGCGGCTGCTTTCCGGGAGCAGAGAGGGCTTGGAATGGCTTGCGTTCAGCAGTCTGGGGAACCCGGATGGCAGGCTCTGGGGTATACGGGCAGAGAAGCTGATTTTGTTTTTCGGGGAAAAAAGCATCTGCCATCGGGATATTTTTGTCGGGATTGCCGAGGAAGCGTTTACGGGCAGTTATGAGGGCATTGTGCCACCCTCTTTATGGAAGGAGGATTCGGAATGAAGGAATGGAGATATTTAGTTTTTCTTGTAAAATACCATCTGAACCGTTGGATACGGGAAAAGAAGCAGGGAGGGGTATTCTATATCGGGGGGAGCGATGTATTTCCGCCGCCGCTCAAGCCGGAGGAGGAGCTGGTGCTTCTGGAGCAGCTGGGCGGAGAGGAGGATGTAACGGTAAAAGCTGTTCTGATTGAGCGAAATCTGCGTCTGGTGGTCTATATCGCAAGAAAGTTTGAAAATACGGGCATCAATGTGGAGGATTTGATTTCCATTGGCACGATTGGGCTGATTAAGGCAATCAATACGTTTAAGGTGGATAAAAAAATTAAGCTGGCAACCTATGCTTCACGCTGTATCGAAAACGAAATTCTGATGTATCTGAGACGAAACAGCAAGACGAAAACAGAGGTTTCCATTGATGAGCCGCTAAATGTGGACTGGGAAGGAAATGAGCTGCTGCTTTCCGATATTCTGGGGACGGAGAACGATATCATCACGAAGGATATTGAGAATAAGGTTGACCGAGAGCTTTTGCAGGATGCCATGCAGAAGCTGAGCGGACGGGAGCGGCGGATTGTAGAAATGCGCTTTGGTATTCTGCCGGAAACAGAGGAAAAAACGCAGAAGGAGGTGGCGGATATTCTGGGGATTTCGCAGTCCTATATTTCCAGACTGGAAAAAAAGATTATGCGGCGGCTGAAAAAGGAAATAAGCAAAATGATGTAAGAAAAAGGTGCGCCCGATTGGGACGCACCGAAAGCGGATGTTGAAGGACATCCGTTTTTTGCTATACATCCAGATAATGAAGCGGTTCATAATCGACATTTTTTGCCTTGCCAAACCCACGGTCAATATACTGCTGATTGCCATTTTTTCCGCCGTGGCGCTGGATGCGTGTGCTTTCGCGCAGGGCGGCTGCTGTGGGAATGCCGTCATGGATTTCTGTCAGACGCATGAAGAAAACTCCTTTCAATTGCTATAACAGCTTTTTTGCTAGGATACGAAAAAGAATGTGATTTTATACGAGGATTGGCGAGATTTGCTTCGTATATTTTTGTGCGCAAAGGGAGAAGGTATTCATATACCTTTGAACGAATGGAGTGACAGGATTGGCTTATTACGGAAAGGTGGAAATCAGCGGTGTGAATACGGCAAACCTGCCCGTTCTGACAGGAACAGAGGCAAAGGCACTGTTTATAAAATGCAAGGCAGGGGACGAAGCTGCCCGCCAGCAGCTGATAGAGGGGAATTTGCGGCTGGTGCTTAGTATTATCAAGCGCTTTGAAAACCGCAATGAAAATATGGATGATTTGTTTCAAATTGGTGTGGTGGGGCTGATTAAGGCGATTGATAATTTTAATATTGAGATGGATGTGATGCCTTCAACATATTTCTGCCCCATGATTATTGGGGAGATTCGCAGATATCTCAGGGATAACAACACCATTCGGGTGTCGCGTTCTCTCAGGGATACGGCGTATAAGGCGTTACAGGTGAAGGAACGGCTGATGGCAGAGAGGGAAAAGGAGCCGAGCATAGAGGAAATTGCGAAGGAAATGGGGATGAGCCGAGAAAATATCGTGATGGCAATGGATGCCATTCAGGATCCGGTTTCCCTTTTTGAGCCGATTTATCATGACGGCGGCGACACGCTTTTTGTGATGGATCAGGTGAGTGATGAAAAGAACGGCGACGGGCTCTGGCTGGAAAATCTTTCTCTGAGCGAAGCTATGCAGCACCTCAATGAGCGCGAAAAGAAAATCGTAAATCTACGCTTTTTTGAAGGCAAAACACAGACAGAGGTCAGCACAGAAATCGGCATTAGTCAGGCGCAGGTTTCCCGTCTGGAAAAATCTGCTTTGCAGCACATGCGAAAGTTTATGTAAGGGATTATGGGAAAACGAAAAAAGGTAGTCGAATATTCCTATAAAAGGTGTAGACAATTTTCTTTTGATAGGATAAAATGAAAAGCAAAGGGGAATTTTTAGATACCCGAAGGAAAGAAGGCTTTTTGAATATCAGGAGGAAAAATATGAAAATAAAAGCAGAAGATACCGCGGCATTGATTATCGATTTTCAGGAAAAACTGGTGCCTGCCATTGCAGATCATGATGAAATTGTTGCAAAGGCAGCTATTTTTGCGGCAGGGTTGAAGGAATTTGGCGTTCCTATGGCTGTGACACAGCAGTATACAAAGGGACTGGGCGAAACCGTTCCTGCGATGAAGGAAGCCATTGGCGCATTTGAACCCATGGAAAAAACAGTTTTCTCCGCAATGGGCTGTGATGCCTTTGTGGAATGGGTAAAGGCACAGGGCAAAAAGACAATTTTGGTTTGCGGCGTGGAAGCACATATCTGCGTGCTGCAGAGTATTATAGATTTGATTGGTGAAGGCTATCGTGTATTTATTGTGGCAGACTGCGTTGGCTCCAGAGTGGTATACAATAAGGAGTATGCAATCCAGAGAGCTGTGCAGGAGGGTGCATTCGTAACTACCTGCGAGGGCGCGCTGTATGAAATGACACAGGGGGCAGGCACACCCCATTTCAAAGCAATTTCAAAGCTGACAAAATAATGATTGGAGGCCTCAATTCCTGAGAATTGGGGTTTCTTTTTTGAGTAGGTTTTCAAGAAGGAATGAGAAGAATGCACATAAAAGAACATTTTCAGACAATTACATACCATAGAAGGCTGGTGCGGCAGGGCTGCTTCCGAGTTGGGCTTTACTGGCAGGGGTTGACGCATGATTTGAGCAAATACAGCCTGACAGAATTTTTGGTCGGTGCGAAATATTTTCAGGGTGATTGCAGCCCCAATAATGCAGAGAAGGAGGAGAAGGGCTATTCCTCCTCCTGGCTGCATCATAAGGGCAGAAATAAGCATCATTTTGAATATTGGATTGATTATTCCATGCCCGGCAGCAAGGGGCCGCTTCTGATTGGGATGAAAATGCCCCTGCGGTATGTGGTGGAAATGTTCATGGATCGCATTGCAGCATGCAAGGTTTATCAGAAGGAAGACTATACCGATGCAAGCCCCTGGCTGTATCATCAGAAAAGCAAGCGCGTACAGGCGGTGATGCACCCCGAAAGCCTTGCTTTGCTCAATCACTTACTGCAAATGCTGGCAGAGGAGGGGGAGAAAAAGACCTTCGCTTATGCAAAACAGCTGGTACAAAAGGACAGAATCAGCCGATGGAAAAAATGCCTTGGAAAAAAGCAGGGCAAACGAGGTGAATGAGATGAACAAAGGAAAGGTAGTAGTAGGGATGAGCGGCGGCGTGGACAGCACAGTTGCGGCATATCTTTTAAACAAGCAGGGCTATGAGGTGACAGGCGTAACACTGCGGATGTGGGACGGAGAAGGCACAGAGAAGGCGATTGCCGATGCAAAACGGGTGGCAGATTCCATCGGGATTTCCCATGAGATACTGGATTGCAGAGAAGCCTTCCGTACCTGTGTGGTGAATGATTTTATCGGACAGTATCAAAAGGGCGTAACCCCGAACCCCTGTATCGTCTGCAACCGCATGGTAAAGGAAAAATCCCTTCTGGATAAGGCAAAGGAAATCGGTGGGAAGTACATTGCAACGGGGCACTATGCCCGTATCGAAAAGCATCCGAAAACGGGACGTTATGCCATCCGAAATTCTGCAACCGCCGAAAAAGACCAGACGTATGCGCTTTATCGGCTGACACAGGAGCAGCTTGGCGCAATGCTTCTGCCTATTGGGGAATATACCAAGGACGAGGTGCGTAAGATTGCGGAGGCTGTGGACGGCTTTGTGGCAAAAAAAGGTGAAAGTCAGGATATCTGTTTTATTCCCGATGGGGATTATGCCGCTTTCATTGAAAGAGAGGGCAAGCTGACGGAAACGCCCGGTAATTTTGTAGATATGGATGGAACTATTTTAGGTAAGCACAAGGGCTTGATTCATTATACCATCGGGCAGAGAAAGGGGCTTGGCATTGCGCTTGGCAAGCCTGCCTTTGTGTATCGTTTGGATACGGAAAAAAACGAGGTTGTTCTTTCCGATAATGCGGCATTATTCCGGACAACGCTTTGTGCCGACAATCTGGCATACATGGCGTATGATAAATTTGAGGACGGACAGCGTTTTCTGGCGAAAATCCGCTATGCGCATAAGCCTGCATGGTGTACTGTGCGGATGGTCGGGGAGGATAAATTAGAGGTTGTCTTTGATGAACCGCAAAGAGCGATCACGCCCGGGCAGTCACTTGTGCTGTATGATGGGGAATTTGTTGCCGGTGGCGGATTTGTATTGTAATTAAGCCAAAAATGAAAAAGCTTTTTTGAAAATGCAAAAGGGGAGGATTCAAGGGAAACGGGTTGGCAAATGTCGGCCTGTTTCTTTTTGAAAAAATGCTTCACAGCACAAAGGGCAGAAGCCGAAAATTCGGTTCTGCCCGGTGGGGTCGAAATGTGTATCGTATTTTTTTTGATTTACTTGAGTAAAATCAAAGACTTTCTTTTAAAATTTCGATGATTTCCGCTCGATTGGGAACGTGATAGCCGCCCTTCAGAATCAATGTGACATCTGCGATGCTCTCCAGCATATCCTCGGTTACGCCAAGCTCTGCAAGATGCAGCACTACGCCGATTTCACGCATCCAGTCTTCCATAGCAGAGAGACCCTCCTGTGCTACTTGCTCTGTTGCCTTGCCCTCTGCATTGATGTTCCAGACATTCACAGCAAAACGCTTGAATTTCGGGATGGCATAGGGCAGTATATGGCGATAATATGGCAGGGATACCGCAGAAAGCGTCATGCCGTGGGTCGCATCAGTATAGCCTCCGACTGCCTGCCCAAGCATGTGCACCATCCAGTCGGTATGCTTTCCTTTGTCAATGAGCGTATTCAGTGCCCATGTGGCTGTCCACATGAGATTGCTGCGCGCTTCATAATCCAGTGGATTTTGTACGGCTATGCGGCTGGAATGAATGACAGAGCGCATTAAGCCCTCGCTGATGTAATCACTGGTGTTGTCATCTTCATCCGAAAAATATTGCTCGCAGATATGATTGAAAATATCATATATACCGGAAACCATCTGATATTTCGGCAGTGTAAACGTATATTCAGGATTCAATATCGTAAACCGAGGCATGATTTTTTCATCGGCAAAAACATGAGCAATTTTCTGATGTGTTTCTGTGTTGGTAATCACGCTACCTGCGTTCATTTCGGAGCCGGTGCCGACCATGGTGAGGACGCAGCCGACAGGGACGATTTCGCAGCTCGGTTCTTCAAAGCGAACAAAGTATTTCTCCCAAGGCTCCTCCTCGCAATGAACGGAAACAGAGACAGCCTTGGAATAATCGCAGACAGAGCCGCCGCCTACAGCAAGCAGTAAATCTGCCTTATGCGCACGGGCAATTTCAATTCCCTCATGCAGCTTTGCAACGGTGGGATTGGGCATAACACCGCTAATCTCTGCAACAGTTTTATTATTTTTCTTTAAAAGAGCAGTTACGGCATCATAAATTCCATTTTTCTTAATGGAGCCGCCGCCGTATATCAGCACAACATTTTTGCCGTACTTGGATAGCTCATCATTGAGGTAGTTCAAGGATTTTTTCCCGAAATACAGCTTGGTTGGATTACAGTAAGAAAAGTTACCTAACATAATTGCTCACCCATGCCTTTCTTTTTAATTCTTATAAAAATCATGCACCTTTTGATGACTGCTCTTATTTTAGTCGTATTTATTCTGTGGGTTGTGCGAGGGGATTTTGGCGGTATCCCTCCAGCAGATTGTCATTTTCCATGATGAACGGCCGTGTTGTATCCTGCTCCCACGCAACATCATATTTTTCCATGAGATAATCACTCAGTTCTATCCGATTTTTCAATTTTACCAGACGATATGGCTCCTGGAAGGCGACCTTCTCGATAAAATAAAGCTTTCCGTTTTCTGCGGGAAGCAAAATGCCGACATGACCGATAAACAGCGTATTATCCGTATCCGAAAATTTGTCATGCAGAACGACGGAAATCAGGCGTGCCTTGCCGTCTGTAAACGAAATGCCGCGTTCCCTCCAGCCTGCCTGCAGAGCCTTGACCTGCTCGGTTACATCGGTACTGTTTGTAGCATTTACAGGTGCGAACAGAGCACAGAATTTGGCGGTACTGTCTCCGCAGAGAACAGAGGAATCCGCAGAAAGTGTTTCAAGATCCAGAAAAAGCGCATCCTCGCCTTGGGTATTTGGCTGATTAGCTCCCACTGTGACAAAGTCGCCGAATAGACTGAAGGCTGTGATCCTGCAATTATATCCGGGAAAGCTGCCGTTTTTTTTCATCCAAGCATCCTGCATTTCATAGGGATCATATTTGGTTTCAGTTGGTGCCGCGCTTTCAAAGCCATTCGTCAGCCACTCACTTTTTACATCTGCACGAAAGGCATCGACCTTGGCAAAAAGGGTATCAATTCTGTTTTCCTTTACCCCAGCATCCGAGAGACCTTGGCGAAGCAGGCTGCGAGATTCTTCATCCGTCAGATTGGAATATACAGCGGTTTTCAGTGGCAGCTGTTGGCTGTCTGCTTTTGTTGCTGCACAGCCGCAAAAGCCGCTTAGGGTTAGGCTTGCAGCCAGCAGCAGGGTGGCATATTTTTTCAAATTCATGTGCATCTACCTTCCTTATAATGGATTTGGGTGGAGCATACTTCTTTCAAGGTGTTAGCCAAGAATGCGCCGGTCGAAATGTTGCAAGACTGGCGCAAACCGGATAAATATTGGATTTTTACGGTAGTTCAGATTATTCCCATTCAATCGTTGCGGGTGGCTTAGAGGTGATATCATACACGATACGATTGACATGCTTTACCTCATTTACGATACGGGTAGAAACCTTATCCAGCACCTCATAGGGGATTCTTGCCCAATCGGCAGTCATGAAGTCGGTTGTGGTTACGCCGCGCAGGGCAATGGTATAATCGTAGGTACGGAAGTCGCCCATAACGCCAACGGAGCGCACATCTGTGATAACCGCGAAATACTGGTTAATGTCTCTGTCCAGACCTGCCTTTGCGATTTCCTCTCTGAAAATCGCATCCGCATCCTGCAAAATCGCAACCTTATCTTCTGTTACCTCGCCAATCACGCGCACACCCAGACCGGGGCCGGGGAAGGGCTGACGATATACCAGATATTCCGGCAGACCGAGCTCCAGACCCATCTGACGCACCTCATCCTTAAACAGCAGGCGCAGGGGTTCAATCAGCTCCTCAAAATCAACAACGGAGGGCAGACCGCCTACGTTATGATGGGATTTGATGACTGCGGAATCTCCCAGACCGCTTTCGATGATATCGGGATAAATCGTTCCCTGCACCAGATAATCTACCTTACCGATTTTTCTTGCTTCATCTTCAAATACACGAATAAATTCCGCGCCGATGATTTTACGCTTCTGTTCGGGGTCGGTTACGCCCTTCAGCTTGGAAAGGAAACGCTCCTGTGCATTTGCTCTTACGAAATGAGAATCGAAATAGCCGTCAAAAATCTGCTCTACCTCGTCGCCTTCGTTTTTACGCATCAGACCATGGTCAACGAAAACGCAGGTCAGCTGCTTGCCGATTGCCTTGGAAACCAAAGCCGCAACAACGGAGGAATCCACGCCGCCGGAGAGGGCGCACAAAGCCTTGCCGTTGCCAACCTGTTCGCGGATTTTTTTAATCTGGTCTTCGATGTAGTTTGTCATTGTCCAATCGCCCTTGCAGCCGCAGACCTCAAACAGGAAGTTTTTAATCAATGCAGAGCCTTTGGGTGTATGGTTTACCTCAGGGTGGAACTGCACGCCATAGAAGCCCTTTGCTTCACATTCGATGGCAGCCGCGGGGCAGGTAGGGGTTTTTCCGATAATACGGAAGCCTTCGGGCAGCTCTGTCACATAATCCGTGTGGCTCATCCAGCAAATTTCATTTGCGCCGATGCCCTTTAGCAGCTTGCTTGTGGTATCGAAGGCAACCTCAGCCTTGCCATATTCACTCAGCTCGGCAGCATGTCCAACCTTGCCGCCCAGTGTGTACGCCATCAGCTGACAGCCGTAGCAGATACCCAGAATGGGTACGCCCAGAGAAAACAGGGCAGGGTCAACCTTAGGAGAAGCGTCATCGTAAACGCTGTTGGGGCCGCCTGTGAAGATGATGCCCTTGGGGTTTTTCGCCTTGATTTCCTCCAAGGATTTTTTCCAGGGCATGATTTCGCAGTATACATGATGTTCTCTGACACGGCGGGCAATCAGCTGGTTATACTGACCGCCGAAGTCCAGAATGAGGATCATTTCTTGATTCATTATATCCCTCCGTTTTTATGAAAAGTTTTATTTTTTTCATGATAGAAAAAGAATGAGAAAACCGCCGGCAGTGCCGACGGTCTGCTTACTATCGTTTCTTTTTTCTATCTTACCATAGCAAAAAAAGATTGACAAGAGAAAGCAGCGCGCTATCTGTGTATTTTTCCGAAAAACAGATAAGAATATTTTATGGGACGGATAAAAGTTTTTTGTGGAAATACAAGGGAAAAAGAGTTGAAAGTTCAAGAAAAAACAGATATAATGTGGGAGTTGATATTTTATCATTATAAAAGGAGGGTTTCTTTTGGATTTTATTGAAAAGTGTTTCAAGTTGAAGGAAAATAAAACCACCTTCAAAACAGAGCTGATGGCAGGCTTGACCACCTTCATGACGATGGCGTACATCCTCGTGGTTAACCCCAGCATCCTCTCTACCACAGGCATGGATGCCGGTGCGCTTCTGACAGCAACCTGTATCGCTTCTGCCTTAGGTACATTCTTTATGGCATTTTTTGCAAACTATCCCTTTGTTCTGGCACCCGGTATGGGGCTGAATGCGTATTTTGCTTTTACCATTTGCGCGCAGAAGGGGTATAGCTGGCACGTTGCATTGGCTGCGGTATTCATCGAGGGTATTATCTTTATTATTTTATCCGCAATCAATGTCCGCGAGGCAATCTTCAATGCCATTCCCGCAAACATGAAAAAAGCGGTCAGCGTCGGTATCGGTATGTATATCGCATTCATCGGCTTGCAGAATGCAGGTGTTGTTATCAATAATGCTTCTACCTGCGTCAGCCTTGGTGATGTAAAGACCGTTCCCGTTGCACTTGCTCTGATTGGTACCATCATCACACTGGTGCTGGTTATCAGAAAGGTAAAGGGCGCACTTCTGGTTGGTATCCTGATTACATGGATTCTGGGTATCATCTGCCAGCTTGCAGGGGTTTATGTGGTTGATGTGGAAGCAGGCGTATATTCCCTGATTCCCACAGGTCTGATTTCCGCACCCCCCAGCATCGCACCCATTGCCGGCAAGCTGAGCTTCTCCGGTATTTCCATCTTCGATTTTATCGTTGTGATTTTTGCATTCCTGTTCGTTGACCTGTTCGATACACTGGGTACACTGATTGGGGTATCCACAAAGGCAGGCTTCCTCGATAAGGAGGGCAAGCTGCCCAGAATCAAGGGCGCACTGTTCGCAGACGCATTGGCAACCACCGTTGGTGCCGTTCTGGGTACCTCTACAGTAACCACCTTCGTTGAATCTGCATCCGGCGTTTCCGATGGCGGTCGTTCCGGTCTGACAGCACTCACAGCAGGTGTCCTGTTCCTGGTTGCACTGCTGTTCTCTCCCATCCTGACAACCATTCCTTCCTTTGCTACTACACCTGCACTGGTTGTTGTTGGTCTGATGATGGTTGAAAACGTAAGAGATATTGATTTCTCTGATTACACAGAAGGCTTCCCTGCATTCATGACAATCCTGATGATGGTTGTATGCTACAGCATTTCCGAGGGTCTGGTATTCGGCGTAATTTCCTATGTACTGCTGAAGCTGTTCGGCGGCAAAAAGAACGAGCTGAATCCCGTTATTGTCATCATTGCAATTCTGTTCTTCTTAAAGCTGATTCTTGGCTGATTTGCAATTTCATAAAAACGTGTTATAATAACCATGTCCTGTAAATTATTTTTTTGGGGCATGGTTTTCTTTTTTTGGTTTACCCGTTAAAAAATTGCTAAAAAATTGCTAAAAAATTGCTGGGAAATGAATTTGAGATGTCCTTTTTTTAGGGACAGGAAAGGCTGGTTACTATGAAAAATCTTCTGGTTGCCCAATCCGGCGGGCCTTCTGCTGCCATCAATGCGACCTTGGCAGGCGTTGTGGAAAAAGCAATGACCAATCAGAATGTTGGTAAAATTTATGGTGCGAAAAACGGTATTATGGGTATCCTGACGGATAAGCTGATTGACCTGACAGAGACACTGGCAGACCCAGAAACCTTGCAGCTGCTTTGCCAGACACCGTCCTCTGCGCTTGGCTCCTGCCGCATGAAGCTGTCCGATTGGGAGGAAAGTACCTTTGAATATGATAAGATTCTGGGGATTTTCCGTAAATATGATATCGGTTATTTCGTTTATATCGGTGGGAATGATTCTATGGATACCGTGCATAAGCTGGCAGGCTTCTGCGAACGCATGCGTATTGATGATGTCAAAATCATCGGCGCACCGAAAACGATTGATAATGACCTGATGGAAACAGACCATTGCCCCGGCTTTGGCTCTGCGGCGAAATATGTTGCGGCAACGATGTCCGAAATTGCCTGCGACTGTAACGTATATGCGCAGCCCTCCATCACGATTGTGGAAATCATGGGCAGGGATGCAGGCTGGCTGACGGCTTCCTCTGCGCTTGGCAGATTGAACGGAGATTCTGCGCCCGATTTGATTTATCTTTGCGAGAGACCCTTCCTTGTAGACCGTTTTCTGGAGGATGTGCGTGAAAAAATGGCGGAAAAGCATTCTATCGTCATTGCGGTCAGCGAGGGTCTGCGCAACGAGGAGGGCGATTATGTGACCGATTCCCTGCAAAACAGAGCGGCGGACGCATTCGGGCATAAAATTCTGGCGGGTGCGGCGCGCTATCTGGAGGAAATCCTCCGTTTTGAAATCGGCTGCAAGGTCAGAAGCATTGAGCTGAATGTGATGCAGCGTTGTGCGTCTCATGTGGCATCCGCATCCGATATTTATGAATCCAGATTGATTGGCGCGGCGGCGGCAGATTATGCCATCAGCGGCGGCACAGGCAAAATGGCCTGCATCCGTCGTACCTCTGTGCAGCCTTACCGCTTCGGCATTGATTTCGTGGATATCGGGCAGATTGCAAACCATGTGAAAACCGTTCCCGATGAATGGATTAACGAGGCGGGCAACGATGTGACAGAGGAAATGCTTACATATCTTCTGCCCCTCATTCAAGGCGAATTGCCCTGTACCTATAAAAACGGTGTTCCCGTACATCTGCATCTGTATTAAGTATCTGCAAGCCATGTTCGCGCATGGCTTTTTTTATTGTGGTATAAATTCCAATATTTGTGTCCATACTCCCTCCAAAGAGGTGATACAATGCGAAAAACAGCAGTCATTGCAGCTCTGCTCAGCTTTCTGGTTTGCCTGCTGGCAGGGTATTACGCAGCCCTTTGGAGAGGGGAGCAGCATCCGGCAGAAACGGAGGCACATGCCGTTTTGGAAGAAAAAAAGCGGATTCATGCCGGAACGAAAATCGTTTATCAATATTTTTATACGCAGGATAGGGTGATGAAAAAGCATATCGAGCCGGCACCGGAATTTTTGCAGGGCTTGGATCTGGAACAGCTAAAGAGCATTTATACAGGCTGGCAGGTGGTCTTTTTCTCATCGGAGCAGGTGATTCTGCGGTGCAGCATCGAGGGGATGAGTGATGAGGTTTATGTTCTGGGCGAGGATGACGGATTTCTTGCGGTTTTCTATGAGGATGGGAAAAAGCAGCTGCGCCTGAAGGAGCGGACAGAGCTGCCGCTTTCCGCCTTGCCGGATGGCGAAGCAAGACAGCTTCAAGAGGGGATGCGCGTCATCGGGGAGGAAAATCTGGCGAAGGTGCTTGCGGATTTTATGTCATAAGGAATTTCGGATAAGAAGATTTTATTTCTAATAAGAAAATTTTATTGTAAAAAGAAAACTATAAATTTATCTTATTTCCAAAGCGGCTTTCCTTTCTGGACAAAAATTGCCCCACATGCTATACTGGATTTGTGAAAACTCCCCAATATTTTTCACCCATCATACCTTCTCTTTTTTAGAAAAGAGGGAGCGACCGCAGATGACTGCATTGAAGCACTGTTCGGTCGCTCTTTTTTTTGCTTGCGGGGGAATTTTTCGGAAAAATTGACACCTCCTGTCCTTTCCCCTTATAATAAAACCCGATGATGTGCAAAGGAAGGTGGTGAAAGCCGATGGATGATAATTTCGGTCTGTCTGCGGAGGAATTTCGCATACAGGCAGTCTATAGCGATGAAACAAGGCAGTTCCGCTCTCCTGCGGAGCCGACCGCGGAGGATTGGGTCAATGTGCGTATTCGTGTCGGGAGAGGGACGGTTTCTGCTGTTTTCCTCTGCACGAATGAACGGGAATATCTCATGGAGGAGGCCAAAACGCAGGGGGCTTTTTCTTATTTTCAGGCAACCCTGCCCCCGACTGCGGAGGAAATGACCTATTATTTCCGCCTGCAATGCGGCGAAGCAGTAGGCTATTATACAAAATACGGCTTTTTTTCGGAATATAAGCACGAGGGGGAATTTCGGATTTTCCGCGATTACCGAACGCCCGATTGGGCGAAGGGCGCGGTGATGTATCAGATTTACCCCGACCGCTTTGCCAATGGGGATGTCTCCAATGATGTGAAAACAAATGAATATATTTATCTGAAGCAGAAAACCGAACAGGTCACGGATTGGAGCAGCCTGCCTGCTGCAAGCGATATCAACCGTTTTTACGGCGGCGATTTGCAGGGTGTGCTCAATAAACTGGACTATCTGGCGGAGCTGGGCGTAGAGGTGCTCTATTTCAATCCGCTTTTTGTTTCGCCAAGCAATCATAAATACGATACGCAGGATTATTGGCATATCGACCCCCATTTCGGGAAAATCGTCAGAGAAAGCGGTTCTGTTCTGGCGGCAGATGCCAAAACGAATGAAACCGCATCGCTTTATGCCGCTCGCACAACAGCGGACGAAAACCTTGCCGCCTCGGATGCACTTTTCGCAGAGCTGATACAGCAGGCGCACGCAAGAGGGATGCGCGTCATTCTGGACGGCGTTTTTAACCATTGCGGAGCCTTTCATAAATGGCTCGACAGAGAGGGACTTTACAGGGGCAAGCTGCGCGGCGCATATCGGCATGCGGATAGCCCCTATCATGATTATTTTTACTGGAACGCGGATGGTACCTACGAGGGCTGGTGGGGCTATGAAAACCACCCGAAGCTGAATGTGGAGGGCTGTGCGGCACTCCGAGAGGAGCTTCTTGCGATTGCAAGGCGTTGGGTTTCGCCGCCGTTTGATGCGGATGGCTGGCGGCTGGATGTTGCCGCGGATTTAGGAAAAACAGAGGAATTCAACCATGCCTTCTGGCGGATGTTCCGCACCGCGGTCAAGAGCGTTTCTCCCGATAAGCTGATTCTGGCGGAGCATTACGGCGATGCCGCCCCTTGGCTGACGGGCAATCAATGGGATTCCATTATGAATTACGATGCCTTCATGGAGCCTGTCACATGGTTTCTGACGGGGGTTTCCAAGCATAGCACCGAAAAGCGCGAGGATATGTATAATAATGCGGATGTGTTCTGGGGAACCATGAGCTATCAGATGGGGAAGCTGCCGTCACAGGCGATTTCTGTTGCCATGAATCAGCTTTCCAATCATGACCATTCTCGCTTTCTCACGCGCACCAATCGCCAAATCGGCAGAGTGGAAACAGAGGGCAGTGCCGCGGCGGATGCAAATGCGGAAAAAGCAGTGCTGCGCGAAGCCGTTTTGCTGCAAATGACATGGAACGGTGCGCCGACCATATATTACGGGGACGAAGCAGGCGTAACAGGCTGGACAGACCCCGATAACCGCCGCACCTATCCTTGGGGCAGGGAGGATAGGGAGCTGATTGCCTTCCATAAGGCAGCAATTTCCCTGCGGAAGGAGTATCCCGTTTTGCGCCATGGCTCGCTGAAGCAGCTTTATGGGGCGTATGGCGTGCTTGCCTACGGGCGGTTCGATGAAAAAGAAAAAATTCTGGTTGCGCTGAATAATACAGAGGAAATCCGGACGGTGTCCATCCCTGTCTGGCAGATAGGCGTGCAGGCAGAAGGCACGCTGCAAAATTGCCTCATGACGAATCGGGACGGCTTTACGGTGTTCGGCTTTTCCTATCCCGTCCGAAATGGGAATGTGCTGCTGTCCCTGCCGCCGAAAAGCGCAATGGCAGTAAGAGAAATTTAATATATTTTAATTATTATAAGGAAGAAAAAGAATGAAGATTTTATATGAGGATGCAGTCATGCTTGCGGCAGTGAAGCCGCAGGGGATGCCTGCGCAGGCGGATAAAACAGGAGATTTGGATTTGCTTTCCGCCTTGGAGGAATATACCGGACAGCCGCTTGGGCTTCTGCATCGCTTAGACAGACCTGTCGGTGGCGTAATGCTGTTTGCGAAGGAGAAAAGGACAGAAGCCTTTCTTGCGAAGGAAATACAGGCGCATCGGCTGAAAAAAGCCTATCTGACGGTGCTTTGCGGCAGATTGCCTGCGGCGGAAGGAGGATTAGAGGATTATCTTCTGAAAAACGCACGCACGAACCTTTCCGAAGTGGTTTCCAAGGAGAGAAAGGGCGCAAAGCGTGCCGCTCTGCGGTATCGGCGGCTTGCGGAGAGAGAAACGGAGCAGGGTGTGCTGACCTTGGCGGAAATCGAGCTGGAAACAGGCAGGCATCACCAGATTCGCGTCCAGACTTCTCATGCAGGCGTGCCCATCTGGGGGGATAAAAAATATAACAAAGGCTTTCCGAAGCGCGGCAAAACGGAGATTGCGCTCTGGTCTTACCGCTTGGAGGGCATCCATCCCGATACGAAACAGCCGTTTTCCTTTACCGCCAAGCCCGAAGGGGAGCCGTTTTCACTTTTTTCGGAAGAATTAACGGAATTGTAAGAAGTATCCTTTGCAATTTCCAGTAAGTTGGTATATAATATGGGAATATCAGAAGAAACCTACGGAGAAGAACCTGTATCGGTTCTTTTCTTTCCGGAATAAATTAGCAATCACAATCATTGATGGCTAACAAATTAAACCAAGGAAGGTGAATAGGATGCAGGAGAAATATACAAAAAAGGCCTTTGATGTGCTGCAAAGGGCAAAGGAGGCCGCAGCAAAGCTGGGCAATGAATATATCGGCACAGAGCATATCCTGCTTGGGCTGACATTGGTGCAGCAGAGTGTTGCCGCAAAGGCGTTGGAGGGGCAGAATGTGACCTACCATCAGGTGATGGAGCGCATTTGCGAAATGCAGGGGGAAAAGCAGAAATTTTATCTCCCCTTGGATATGACACCGCGTGCAAAGCGTGTGGTGGAGCGCAGCAAGCAGGAGGCGGTGCGTCTGGGGGCAAATTATGTCGGGACAGAGCATATTCTGCTGGCACTTCTGCGTGAACCGGATACGCTTGCCATCACGCTTCTGGAGGATTTGGGCGTAGATATTCAAACACTGTATGAGGATATCATGCTGCTTCTGGGCGAAAGCGAAGCGCAGCCTGCCGGTGTGCAGGGGATGCACGAACGCCCGAAGGAGGAAATTTCCGAGACGGAAACACTGGATAAATTCAGCCGAGATATGACGGCACTGGCAAAGCAGGGAAAATTCGACCCGATTGTCGGCAGAGAGCAGGAGATTGAGCGTATCATTCGGATTCTGAGCCGCAGAACGAAGAATAACCCCTGCCTGATGGGTGACCCCGGTGTCGGGAAAACGGCGATTGTGGAGGGTCTGGCGCAGAAAATCAGTGATGGCAATGTGCCCGATACCCTGCGGCATAAGCGGATTCTTTCTCTGGATTTGTCTGCTATGGTCGCAGGCTCGAAATATCGTGGGGAATTTGAGGAACGCATGAAAAAGGCGCTGGAGGATGTAAAGGCGGCAGGCAATATCATTCTTTTCATTGATGAAATCCATACCGTCATCGGCGCAGGTGCGGCAGAGGGCGCGATTGATGCCTCGAATATTCTTAAGCCTGCTCTGGCAAGAGGGGAAATTCAGCTGATTGGCGCAACCACCCTTGAGGAATACCGCAAGCATATCGAAAAGGATGCCGCCTTTGAGCGGCGGTTTCAGCCTGTGCGCGTGGAGGAGCCGACAGAAGCGGTTGCCGTGCAAATGCTGACAGCACTGAAGGACCCCTATGAAATGCACCATAGGGTACGCATTTCGGATGAAGCAATCGCGGCGGCGGTTAGGCTTTCCGCACGCTATGTAACGGAGCGATTCCTGCCGGATAAAGCAATCGACCTGATTGACGAAGCAGCCTCCTGCCTGCGTCTTTCCGCGTATACTGCGCCCACCTCCATCAAGGAGCTGGAGGCAAGAATTGCAGAGCTGGAGCAGGAAAAGGAGACTGCCATTAAGACAGAGGAATTTGAACAGGCGGCGGAAATCAAAAAGCTTCAGGATGGTCTGCGTACCAGTCTGAAGGCGGCAAAGCGCGCATGGGAATCCACTCATGACAGCGGCGAAATTGTGGTGACGGCAGATAATGTCGCAGAAATCGTTTCCCGTTGGACGGGAATCCCCGTGCAGAGCATGCAGGAGGAGGAAAGTCAGCGTCTGCTCCATCTGGAGGAAGTTCTGCACAAAAGAGTCATCGGGCAGGACGAAGCAGTGAAGGCACTGGCAAAGGCTGTCCGCCGTGGGCGTGTCGGCTTGAAGGATCCCAACAGACCCATCGGCTCCTTCCTGTTCCTCGGCCCTACGGGTGTCGGCAAGACGGAGCTTTCCAAGGCACTGGCGGAAGCGCTTTTCGGGGACGAAAATGCCATGGTGCGGATTGATATGTCCGAATATATGGAAAAGCACAGCGTTTCCAGAATGGTCGGCTCTCCTCCGGGCTATGTCGGCTATGAGGAGGGCGGTCAGCTGAGCGAAAAGGTGCGCCGCAATCCTTATTCCGTTGTGCTGTTTGATGAAATCGAAAAGGCATCCCCTGAGGTATTCAATATTCTTTTGCAGGTTTTGGACGATGGACACATTACGGACGGGCAGGGCAGAAAGGTGGACTTCAAGAATACCGTTATCATCATGACCTCGAACGCAGGCGCGCGCAGCATTGCCGCACCCAAGCGTCTGGGCTTTACGAGCGTGGAAACGCCCGAGCAGAGCTATGAAATGATGAAAAAGGGCGTGATGGATGAAATCAAGACCATCTTCAAGCCCGAATTTCTGAACCGTATTGATGATATTATCGTGTTCCATCCGCTGGAAAAGGAGGAAATCACGAGAATTGTGCGGCTTCTGACGGATGTGATGGCAAAGCGTGTAAAGGAAAATATGAATATTACGGTTTCCTTTACCAAAAAAGCAATCGAAAAAATTGCCGAGGAGGGCTATGATAAGGCGTATGGCGCAAGACCGCTGCGCAGAGCCATCCAGTCTAAGATTGAGGATGCCTTCGCGGAGGAATATCTTCTGGGCAATATCAAAGCGGGGGATAAGGTTTCCGTTGGTCTGAAAACGAATGGATTCAGCTTCCGCGTTGTGAAATAATACAGGATTTTATGCAAAAGATTTCAAAAAATTAGCTATACCTGCAATCTATTTTGTGTTATAATCATAACCGTAGTTTTATCCGCTGACAGCGGAGCACAAACAAAGGTTCAAACGTCGGGAATCTCTTTTTTTCGGGTTTCTCGGGCGAGGCACAATAGAGAAGCGAGTGGAGGTACTGAAAATGGCAGTAATCGAAGAATTGATTAGACAGGAAGACAATGGCACAATCAGTTTCGGCAATCATCTGATGGACGAAAAGAAGAAAGTCCTTGATTTTGAAGTGAGTGGTGACTTATATAAAATCAAAACCTTTAAGGAAATCACAAAGCTGGAAAAGAACGGTAAAATGCTGCTGGAAACAGTTCCCGGCGCAACCGTACATAATTTCACCGTAAACGAAAGAGGCGCAGAATTTACCGTTGAGGGGCTGGAGGATACACAGATTACCATGGAGCTGGAGCCCGATACAGAATATAAGATTTTGATTGACGATGTGAATGTCGGCAAGATGAAAACAAATCTGGCAGGCAAGGTAACCTTCAGCGTAGAGTTGGGTAAGGATACCCCTTCTGTTGCAATCGAAAAAATCGGCTGATAAAAAACAAAAAGGGACTGTAATCCGGTAGGTTGGATTGCAGTCCTTTTATTATAGAAAAGATACGATTGAGGGAATGCTATGAAAATCAAAACAGTCTATCAATGTACAAGCTGCGGATATCAAAGCCCGAAATGGGCAGGCAAATGCCCCGATTGCGGCGAATGGAATACCCTTGCGGAAACGGCGCAGGTCAGGGGTAGCGCAAAGGCGGCGAAGGCAGCACCGAAGCAGCCGGTTTCCCGCCTTTCGGAGGTGGAAACGGGCAGTGACCAACGCCTGCTGACAGGCATTGCGGAATTTGACCGCGTGATGGGCGGCGGCATTGTGCGCGATTCCGTCACCATCATCACCTCGCCTCCCGGCGGCGGCAAATCCACCCTGAGCCTGATGGCGGCATCTGCGCTGGCAAAGCAGGGCTTTCGGGTGCTTTATGCATCGGGGGAGGAGAGTGACAGTCAGATTAAAAACCGTGCAGACCGTATTCTGGACACCATTGCGGAAAATATCTGGATTGTGGCGGACACCTCTATGGACAACGTATTGGACGCGATTCGGGAAATTGACCCCGATCTGATTATTCTGGACAGCATCCAGACCTTTTCTCTGGCGGAATTTTTGCCCTCGCGCGCAGGCAACCCGACGCAGACCATGGAATGTGCGTCTGCTCTGGTGGCGCAGGCAAAAAATAAAAGCCGCCCCAGAGCGGTGCTGATGATAGGGCAGATGAATAAAAGCGATGAAATCGCAGGTCTGCGTGCCTTGGAGCATCTGGTGGATGCGGTGCTTGTGCTGGAGGGCGAGGGTGCGGATGAGCTGCGGTGTCTGGTTGCAACGAAAAACCGCTTCGGCAGTACGGGCGAAATGGGCTTTTTCACTATGACAGAGGCAGGGCTTGCGTCCATCGAAAACCCCTCGGCTTATTTTGTAACGAAACGGGAGAGGGGCGATTCTGTTTCCGGCAGTGCGATTGCGGTTTTGAAGGAGGGCTCTCGTCCTGTTATTGCGGAAATCGAAAGTCTGGTTTCCCCTTCCTTCACGCCGTATCCCTCGCGCATCAGCGAAACCATGAAAAAGGATACCATGAATACGCTGATTTCCATTCTGGAGCAGAGGGGCGGCATTAAGCTCTATGATAAAAATGTTGTCATCAAGACCACAGGCGGTCTGTATCTGAAGGAGCAGGCGGCAAATCTTGCCGTGCTGATGAGCATTGCCTCCTCAGTTTATGATAAGCCGATTCCCTCGGATTGGGCATTTCTTGCCGATGTCGGGCTGACGGGTGAATTGAAGCGTGTCCCTTCTATGGAAAGCCGCATCAAGGAGCTGGACCGCATGGGCTTCAAGCAGGTTTTCATTCCTGCAGGCGGCATGCGGGAGCTGCATTTGGAGAATATCCGTGTGGTGGAAGCAAAATTTTTGTCACAACTTCTGAATCATGTCTTTGGGAAAAAAGGAAATGGATAAAGAATACAGTTTTTTGTCCACAATATAAAGACATAAGTATTTCTTATGGGTATTCGACACAATTTATGGTTTACGAATAGAAATTCCTGTATTATAATAGGGAGAAACTATGTTTTTCCAAGACAAGTCAAAAATGCTTTGACATTCAAAGCAATCTATACAAAAACCGAAAAAGGAGGTATCCCCCATGCAGAACGTAGAAATTAGAAAATTTAAAAAGGTTCTGGTTGCAAACCGTGGCGAAATTGCCATTCGTGTGTATCGTGCGCTGAATGAATTGGGCATTCAGACAGTAGGTATTTTCTCAAAGGAGGATAAATATGCGCTGTTCCGCACAAAAACCGATGAGGCTTATATGCTGAATCCCGAAAAAGGCCCTCTGGATGCATATCTGGATATCAAAAACATCATCAAAATTGCAAAAGCAAAAGGTGTAGATGCGATCCATCCTGGATATGGGTTCCTTTCCGAAAATCCCGAATTTGTTGAGGCATGCGAAAAAGAGGGGATTGCTTTTATCGGCCCCAATGTAGATGTCATGTATAAAATGGGGGATAAGATTTCTTCCAAGAAAATGGCAATCGAATGTAATGTTCCCATCATCCCCGGTGTTGACCATGCAGTCAGAAGTCTGGATGAGGTAATGGAGGTTGCCCGGAAGGTCGGCTATCCCGTTATGCTGAAGGCATCCAACGGCGGCGGCGGTCGCGGTATGCGTATTGTAAATTCCGAAGAGGAAATGCCCAAGGAATTTGAAGAAGCAAGAAACGAAGCAAAGAAGGCCTTCGGTGATGATAAAATTTTCGTAGAAAAATATCTGCGTGACCCCAAGCATATCGAAGTACAGGTGCTTGGCGATAAATACGGCAATGTGGTGCATCTGTTTGACCGTGACTGTTCCGTGCAGAGAAGACACCAGAAGGTAATCGAATTTGCGCCTGCCTTTACCGTAAGCCAGCCTGTCAGAGAAAAAATTCTGGCGGATGCGGTGCGTCTGTCCAAGCATGTAGGCTATAAGAACGCCGGCACACTGGAATTTCTGGTGGATGCCGATGAAAACTACTACTTCATCGAAATGAACCCTCGTATTCAGGTAGAGCATACCGTTTCCGAGGAGGTAACCGGCATTGATATCGTACAGGCACAGATTTTGATTGAGGAGGGCTATCCTCTGAGTGCGCCCGAAATCGGCATTTCCTCTCAGGAGGATGTACACTGCAACGGCTATTCCGTGCAGCTGCGTATCACAACGGAAGACCCTGCAAACAATTTCATGCCCGATACAGGCAAGATTAACGTATATCGTTCCCCTGCCGGCAACGGTATCCGTCTGGATGGCGGCACAGCCCACACAGGCGCAGAGGTTACCCCCTATTATGACAGCCTGCTGGTTAAGATTATCGCGCATGACAGAACCTTTAAGGGCGTGACCAATAAGGCAATTCGTGCGATTAAGGAAACCCGTATCCGCGGCGTAAAAACAAATATTCCTTTCCTCATCAATGTTTTGCAGAGCGAAACATGGAGTGAAGGGAAATGTACGACAACCTTTATCGAAAAAACACCTGAGCTGTTCCGCTTCATTCCCGGAAAGGACAGAGCAAGCAAGATTGCGGAATTCATCGGCAACCAGATTGTCAATGAATCCAAGGGACAGAAGCCGCAGTTTGACCCCATCGTTGTGCCCTCCTTCGGCAAGACCGAAAATGGCAAAACCATTGAGGTTCCCGGTGCAAGGGATACCTTCCTCAAGATGGGCGCAAAGGCATATACACAGTCCCTTTTGAAGGAAAAACGCCTGCTGGTAACAGATACCTCCATGCGTGACGCGCATCAGTCCCTGATGGCAACCAGACTGCGTACCAATGACCTGATGGCAGCTGCACCCGCAACAAATATGGCAATGGCAAACGCCTTCTCCGTAGAAGCATGGGGCGGCGCAACCTTTGACGTTGCGTATCGTTTCCTCAAGGAATCCCCTTGGGTGCGTCTGCAGCAGCTGAGAGCGGCAATGCCCAATACACTGATTCAGATGCTCCTGCGTGCATCCAACGCAGTCGGCTATGCAAACTACCCCGATAACGTGGTGCAGAAATTCATTGAGGTTTCCGCAGAACGCGGCATTGATGTGTTCCGTATTTTCGATTCCCTCAACTGGGTGGAAAATATGAAGATGCCCATCGAGGTTGCGCTGAATACAGGCAAAATCGTAGAAGGCTCCATCTGCTACACAGGGGATATCTTAGACCCTAACGAAACAAAATATACACTGGATTACTATATCAGAAAAGCAAAAGAGCTGGAGGCTATGGGCTGTCACATCTTCGCAATCAAGGATATGGCAGGTCTGCTGAAGCCCTATGCGGCGAAGGAGCTGTTCAGCACACTGAAAAAAGAACTTCACATTCCTCTGCACCTGCATACACACGATACCACAGGCAACGGTGTCAGCACCGTTCTGATGGCGGCAGAGGCAGGCGTGGATATTGTTGACCTTGCAATCCAGTCCATGTCCTCTCTGACCTCTCAGCCCTCCATGAACGCTGTTGTGGAAGCGCTGAAGGGCACAGAAAGAGATACCGGTCTGAATACCGAACAGCTGATTGAGCTGAGCCATTATTATCAGGGCGTGCGTCAGATTTTCACAGGCTTTGAAAGTGAAATGAAGACACCCAATACGGAAATCTATAAATACGAAATCCCCGGCGGTCAGTATTCCAACCTGCTGGCACAGGTTAAGGCAATGGGCTCCGCCGACCAGTTCGAGGAAATCAAGCACCTGTATAAGGATGCGAATGACCTTCTGGGCAACATCGTTAAGGTAACACCCTCCTCTAAGGTTGTTGGCGATATGGCAATCTTCATGTCTAAAAACGGACTGACAAAGGATAACATCATGACAGAAGGGGCGGAGGTTTCCTATCCCGATTCCGTTGTGGATTACTTCCTTGGCAACATCGGTCAGCCTGAGGGCGGCTTCCCTGCGGATTTGCAGAAAATCGTGCTGAAAGGGCAGAAGCCCATCGAGGGCAGAGCAGGCGCACTGCTTCCTCCTGCGGATTGGGAAGCTATCGAAAAGCATCTGCATGAAGCACATGCACTGAAGAAGGTGAACCCCAGAAATGTGCTTTCCTATGCACTGTATCCCAAGGTATATGATGACTATGTAAACCATGAGGAGGTTTATACAGACGTATCCAAGCTGAGCAGTGATGTATTCTTCTTCGGTCTGGCGAAGGGCGAAGAAACCTCTATCGAAATCGGCGAAGGTAAGGATATTCTGATTAAATATATCGATATGACAGAGCCCAACGCAGAGGGTATCCGTACACTGACCTTTGAAATCAACGGCGTTATGCGTGAAATTAAGGTTCTGGATAAGCACCTTGAGGTAAAGAGCGACGGTAAGCTGAAGGCAGATAAAAATAATCCCTTCCACCTTGGCTCCTCCATCCCCGGCACCGTTTCCAAGATTCTGGTGAAGGAGGGCGAGGAGGTTAAGAAGAACCAGCCTCTGCTGACGGTTGAAGCAATGAAGATGGAAACCTCCATTGTTGCAAATCAGGACGGCGTGATTGATAAGATTTATGTAAAAGAGGGCGAACAGGTAAATCAGGGCGATTTGCTGGTTTCCTTCGTACAGGAGGGCTGATATTTTTCAGTCGGTATAAAAATAACGAAGCTATGGCACAATTCTTTATGGGTTGTGCCTTTTTCATGGGCTGATTTTTTATAGAAAAAAATTGTTCCGTGAAAAAAAGTATGCTATGATAAATTTATGATTTGACGAACCCTGATGAAGAAGAAAGGATGTAGCAGATGAATTGGAAAGACCGTTTTTCCGGCAGGCTTCTGTCTGCGGATGAGGCTGTGCGGCAGATTCGCTCCGGCGAAACCATCTCTATCGCGCACGTTGGCTCCGAGCCGTATGCGCTGGTGGATGCACTGGCACGCAATGCGGATGCCCTTACAGATGTGGATATGCACTTCATGCTTTCCCTCAGAAAGGAGGAGCCGCATATCGCGAAGGGGATGGAAAAGCATCTGCGGTTTTTCGGCTATTTTCTGGGCGGCAGTACAAGAGGGGCAGTTGCGGAGAGCAGAGCGGAATATCTGCCTTGCTTTTTCCATCTTTATCCCCGCATGCTCAGAGAACGTGGCGGCGTGGATGTGCTTCTGATTTCCGTTTCCGAGCCGGATGCGCATGGCTATTGCTCCATGGGGCCGGGGATTGACCATCTGCCTGCCTTTCGGGATTCCGCAAAGCTTGTAATTGCGCAGATGAACCGCAATCTACCGCGCGTGATGGGGGATTCCTTCATTCATTTGAGAGATATTGATATCATCGTAGAGGAGGACAGACCCATGCCGACCCTCGCACCGCCGACAATTACGGAGGTTGAGCAGAAAATAGGGGAATACTGCGCCTCTCTCGTGCAGGATGGGGATACGATTCAGCTTGGCATTGGCGGCATTCCCGATGCCGTTGTGACCTTTTTAAAGGATAAAAAGGATTTGGGTCTGCATACCGAAATGGCGGCGGATGGCATTATCGACCTGATTGAAACAGGTGTCATCAATAATAAAAAGAAAACACTGCATCGCGGCAAAAGCATTGCGACCTTCGCGGCAGGCACGCAGAGATTGTATGATTTTCTGGATAATAACCCCTGCTTTGAGCTGCATGGGGTGGAGCATGTCAATAACCCCTATGTGATTGCACAGAATGATAACATGGTTTCCATCAATTCCGCCATTCAGGTTGATTTGATGGGGCAGGTCAATGCGGAGGTAGTGAAGGGGATGCAGTTCAGCGGTGTCGGCGGACAGGTGGACTTCATCCGCGGCGCAACGATGAGTAAGGGCGGCAGAGCCATCATTGCCCTGCCTTCCACGGCGGCAGGCGGAAAAATTTCCAAAATCGTGCCGTTTATCGACCATGGCGCAGTGGTAACAACCCCAAGAACAGAAATTGATTATGTGGTAACGGAATACGGCATTGCAAAGCTTTGGGGCAGAAGCCTCAAGGAGCGGGCAAGGGCGCTGATTTCGATTGCACACCCCGATTTCCGCCCGATGCTTGCAGAGGAATACGAAAAACGCTTTGGCAGACCCTTAGATTAAAAAAACGCATGAAAAAAAGCACATCATTTTCGATGTGCTTTAGATTATAGACAAAATTATTTTGATGCCGCGGAAGGGTTTGGGAAACGAAGCGTTTCCCAACTGAAATCCGCAGGCGGAATTCAGTTCCGCCGAGGAAAACAGCGGGTTTCAAGGCTTTTCAGCCGATGGAACTCGTCTGTTTATTCTTCTGTTTCAACAAGTCGAAAGCCTGCTTTCGACTTAATTTTTTATTTTCCGATGGATTTTCTGTATTCCTCTACTTCCTCGTCTGTCAGAGGCTCCAGCTCCTTGGGGTCCATCCATCTTACCCAGATGCGATCCTGCATTGCCTTGATATCCAGAGGGGTATCGAAGTTATCCTTATCAATGGGAATTACTGTATCATTATCCCCGTTGAACATGATTTCAAAGGGCTTGAATACACCATCCTCAAATACAAGCATATCGGAAGAATATACATTCAGTGCGCCTGCTTCGCTCAGAAGATGCTTTTCCAGTGCTTCCAGATTGGGGAAGGTAACAACCATCCAGTCTCCCTTCATATCGGAATAATCGAACAGCTGCAAGCCGTGGAAATCGATTTCCTCGTTGCCGCTTGCGCCCTTGTCATCATCCGCTTTGCCCTTCATGGCAACAGGTGTGCCGTTTTTGCCGTCCTTCAGAATTTCGGTTCCGGGGATGAAAGCATTCACGAATTTATTGATTTCATTGGTTCTAAACTGAGAACGAACCTGCGCAATGATACCGTAATCGCTGCTGTCATAGCAGATAGAAGCAACCTCATTCCAGAATTCACTTAATGTTTTGACCATTTCTATTACCTCCATATCAACTTTCATTACCTCATATCATACTAGCATTGTGTTCATTCTGTCAATAGATATTCATTCGGTCGGCTGATTTGAAAGTAATGCGCCGGCACCTTTCCGCTGAAAACCAGATCGGCAAGCATAATTTTTCTCTCTAATGTAATATCCTCCCGGTACAGTGGATTGACAATCCGAAGCTCTAAATGTACCGCAAGCCAGATTTTGTAGTTGATCTGATTGATGCCGACGGAGGAAAATGCCGTTTCATAATCCACCCTGACCGCACCCATAGGCAGAAGGGTGAAGGGAATTTTCGGTCCCTGATTGGCAAGAAGCCCCCAATGCGTTGCCGCGCCAAGCGGAATAGGAATAACCTCTTTCGGCAGTTCATTTAGCTGCTTTGTGATGTCGCGGCTCAGCAGGGCGCAGAATTGGTTTACGCATGTGGTGTTGGCGGTGTAGCTTTCGCCATCCGCCCCCTTCTGCAAAAGCGCGCTTGCATCTAATTCCATACGCGCAAGTGCATTTGCCGCCGCCTCGTCGATGATATGATTCGCCGCCGCTTTGCACTGCATGTGAGAGATTTCCTTCAAGGGCGGCAGAAGGCTTTTTTCCAGAAGGAAAAAACAGAGAACCGTCAGCAGAGCAGGCAGGAGAAGGGGCAGAAATTTCTTTCTTTTTCGGTTTCGTTTTCTTTTTCGCATTGTCCGCTCCCTCCCTCTGCAATGATATGAGTGAGAAGGGCGAAGCATGCCTTTTCCTTGATTTCGGGGCATTTTTTGCAATGTTAAAGAAAAATTAAACAAAGGTTATAGTAGAAATAAGCATGTTTTTGTGAAAATGTCTTTCTTTTGCGGTAAAATTTTGGTATAATCAAAAAAGTATAATCTTCGCAAAATGGCGGAATATGGATTTTGTTCCATCCGTTTTGATTACACATGGAAATAAACAGGAGGCTTGAAATATGAGTGAATCTCAACACAGAAGGGGAGATCCGCAGGACAGAACGGGCGTAAGACAGACACGCCCTTCCGGCACAAACGGCTCACGCCGTCCATCCTCTTCCGGAAACCCGAAAAAACGCAGAAAGCGCAGAAAGAAACGCTCGGTCAACAGCAGAATCGGGAAGGTTTTGCTGATTGTTGCCATCGTGATTGCCTTTGCGGTTGCAGGTGCAATTCTGGGTACGGTGTTCGGTATTCTGCAAAGCACGGATATGCTGAATACCTCCGATGTTCTGCCCGATTCCTATACCTCTGTCATCTATGATGCGGATGATAATGAGGTGGATAAGCTGCATGGCGAGGAAAACCGAGAATATGTGAAGCTTTCCGCAATCACAACCAATATGCAGAATGCGGTCATCGCGATTGAGGATCAGCGCTTTTATGAGCATAATGGTATTGATATCCGAGGGATTATGCGTGCGATGGCTGAAAATATTAAAACCATGAGCTTTTCGCAGGGTGCAAGTACGCTGACGCAGCAGGTGCTGAAAAATGAGGTGCTTGAATCCGAAAAGAGCATTTCCAGAAAGATAAAGGAGCAGTATCTGGCTATTTCTCTGGAAAATGCGCTGAAAAAACAGCTTGGCTCAAAGGATGCGGCGAAGAAATATATTCTGGAGCTGTATCTGAACACGATACCGCTGCATCATGGTCTGCGTGGCGTAGAGGCGGCTTCTCAATATTATTTTGGCAAGCATGCCAGTGAGCTGACGCTGGCAGAGGCGGCAAGCATTGCGGGCATCACGAAAACCCCCAGTCTGTATGCGCCGGATATGAATCAGGAGGCAAGCAAGGAACGCCAGATGACGGTTCTGAAAAAAATGCTGGATCTGAATATGATTACGCAGGCGGAATATGACGAAGCTGCGGCAGAGGATATCTATGCACATCTGGTCTGCAAGGATACTGCGGAGGAGGAAAGCAACGCAAAGCATAACTGGTTTGTCGAGGCGGCAGTGCAGCAGATTAAGGCTGACCTGATGGAAAAGAAAAACATGACAGCCGCACAGGCATCCAATATGATTTACAGCGGCGGATTGCAGATTCATACCACAATGGACGCTTCTATGCAGGAAACCGCAGAAGCTGCCATGAAGAATGATAATATGTTCCCGGCAGGGGATGGGAAGATGGATGTGACCTATCTGATTTCCGTTCTGGATACACAGAACCCCGATGAAAGCAGCAATCAGTCGCATTATGAAAAGAAAACAACCGTTACCTCGCAGGAGGAGGCAGATGCCTTTGTTGCATCCGTGAAGGAGGAGCTTCTGGATGAAACGCATACCTTAGTTCTGGATAAGCTGACGGTTTCTAAATCCCTGCAGGCGGCAATGGTCATCATGGATCAGAGCAACGGCGAAGTAAAGGCGATTGTCGGCGGACGCGGCGAAAAGCCCGGTGATTCAGTATTCAACCGTGCGACACAGGCACTGCGTCAGCAGGGCTCGACGATGAAGCCCTTGGCGGCGTATGCCCCCGCGATTGATACGGGACTGCTGATGCCCGGCTCCATCATCATTGATGAGCCTGTTACCTACGGCGGCTGGTCTCCCAAAAACTGGGACGGCAAATATATCGGGCCTACCACAGTGCGTCAGGGTATCTGGCATTCCATGAACGTGCTGGCAGTTAAGACCTTTATGATGGTCGGCGCGGATACGGCTTATCAGTATCTGCTGGACTTTGGCTTTACCACGATTGATGAACGGGATAAGGCGGCAACAACGGCACTCGGCGGTCTGACACAGGGCGTTTCCGTTCTGGAGCAGACAGCAGCCTATGCAACCATTGCCAACGGCGGCACCTATTATGAGCCGATGTTCTATAGCGTGGTGTATGACCATGACGGCAACGTGCTTCTGGATAATTCCGAACAGGAAACACATCGGGTGCTGAAGGAAACAACCGCCTTCCTGCTGACGGATATGATGCGTGATGTTATCACGAAGGGTACCGGTACGAAGGCAGCCATCAGCGGCATGAATGTTGCAGGTAAAACAGGTACCACCAATGATACCGTTGACCTGACCTTCTATGGCTATACGCCTTACTATACCGCCGGTATCTGGATGGGGTATGACAGTCAGAAGGAGATTATAAATGCAAATAACGCCCATCTGCGCATCTGGAGCTCGGTTATGAGTCAGATTCATTATGATAAGGGACTGAAGAATAAGGAGTTTAAAAAACCGGATGGCTTGACAACACGTTCTATCTGCTCTGCATCCGGCATGACACCTTCTTCTCTTTGCAACAGCGATTACTATGGCTATGGTGTAACGAGTGACTATGTTACAACGGATTTCAAGGGCAGCACAGGCGGCGGCACCTGCACGATGCACAAATCCTATACGATTTGCAGCGAAACAGGCAAGCTTGCGGGCGCAACCTGCCCGACCATGAATGTGGTTTTGGCGGTCAACAGTGACGGTACGATTAAGGGCAAGCCCTCTAAGGTTCCCGCAGGCAAGCTGGATATCAATATCAGCGCAACCTGCGATTCTGCGCATGTGAGCAGCGGTGATGATGATACCAACAGCACAGACCCCGGCACAACAGACCCCGGCAATGGACAGAACCCTGAGGATAACCTCTGGAATAATGAGGACTTCGGGATTCAATAAATAATAATTTACATTTAGGAGAATTCAAATGAGCGAACAGAATATTTTAGCAACAATTGACGGCGTAAACATTACAGATGCGGATTTGGACGCATATATCGCGAATCTACCGAAGGAGCAGCAGGCGTATGCGGCATATCCCCAGTTCAGAGAGCACGCACTGAAGCAGCTTCTGGCATTCCATCTGTATGCAAAGATGGCAGAAGAAGAAAAAATGGATGAAACCGATGAATTTAAAGCCATGATGGAACGGGCAAGAAAGGATATCCTTGCCCAGCTTGCCATCAACAGCGTTTTGAAGGATATCACTGTAACAGATGAAGAAATGCAGGCGTTCTACAAAGAAAACCCCCAGCATTTTGAAAAGGGCGAAACCGTACATGCAAAGCATATCCTGGTGGATTCCGAAGAAAAAGCACAGGATATCATGAACAAAATCACCGCAGGGGATATCTATTTTGAGGATGCCGCGAAGGAATTTTCCTCCTGCCCCTCCAATGCGCAGGGCGGTGACCTTGGCGAATTCGGCAAGGGTCAGATGGTTCCGGAGTTCGATCAGGCGGTATTTGCGGCTGAGGTTGGCAAGGTAGTTGGCCCTGTAAAGACACAGTTCGGCTATCATCTGATTAAGGTTGAGGATAAGAAGGACGCATCTGTAACCCCCTTCGATGAGGTGAAGGAACAGATTCGTGCAAATCTGCTGCAGCAGAAGCAGAATCAGGCTTATACCGAAAAGTATAAGGAGCTGCACGATAAATACATGAAATAAGCGCATAGCAAAAGCCCCTCTGAAAAGAGGGGCTTCATTTGTGTTCTATTTTTATTCCATTAGGCTTATTCCTTTAAGCCCTCCAATGCGTTTCTGGCATTGCCAATCTGATTGGAATCGGGGTAATCACTGATAATCTTGTTGTAATATTTCTTTGCGCTTGCCGTATCTTTTTCTCCCTCTGCAATCTGTCCCAGATAGTAATAGATGTCATCCACAAAGTTTTCGTTGCTTGCGTATTTCAAGGCTGTTTCCAGATCGGTCTTTGCCTCTGTCATGTTTTTGCTTAGGAAATCACTTTTTCCTTTGGTGTAGTAGGCATCTGCCGCCTTGGGGTAAAGCTCCGCCTTCAGAGAATTATATTTCGCCAAATCATCATCACTAAATCCAACCGTATCAATGGATTCAAAGGTGGTGATGCAGGCTTCATAATCGCCGTCTGTCATCTGCGATACTGCCGTTTCCAGCAATTCCAGATTCGCCTGCTTATTTTCCTCGCTGCGCAGCTGCTTGTTTTCCTTTTGCAGCTTTTGCAGTTCTGTCCGCATTTCCAGAACCTCCTCCGGTGTCATATTGGTTTCACCGGAATAATTTTCAACAGCGGTCTGCAATTCCTTGATTTTTGCATCCTTATCCTCATTTAGCGCAGGCACAATCAGCACCAGAATCACCAGAGCTGAAATCACAAGCCCGATTACAAAGGCAATCATGTTGTGCTTTTCCAGAACGCTGCTGCTTCTGTCCTTGCGCTTATAGCCGGGAAGGGGCGGATTGCTGTCTGTTTTTTTCACGCTGACTGCCGCAGAGGCTTTATTTTTGTCTCCCTTTTTCAGAGTGGGAGAGGGCACATTGCCAATCAGCTGTGCATAATGCAGGGCAAGGGGATTGCGAATATCCCGTTTCAGCACGATTTCATTAAAATGCAGTGCGCGCTTAAGATTTTTATCCTCAATGCAGCAAAGCGTCATCAGGTTATAGGCATCAATGAAATTCGGGTTATTGTCAATGGATTTTTTCAGCTGAATAATGGCTAAATCATCACTGCCCTGCTTCAGATAGGTAATCGCCTGATTATACATCCGTACCGCATCATTGCATTTTTCCATTTCTCTGGCGTTTTTCTGCAAATACGCCATATAGCCTGCGGCAGCATTTCCTTCGGGCAGAAGGGAGGAGCTGATAATCCAATGTCTGAGGGCATCCCCGATGCGCCCCGTTTCGTAATAAATCAGACCGAGAAGATTTCTCGCCTGTATGTTATTTTTATCAAAAAGAAGGCTCTGTTCCAGATTTGCCGCTGCACCGGAGAGATCGGTTTCTCCGGCTAAGGTAAGCGCTTCGTTATAAAGACGGATGGATGCATTGCGTGCCTTTCGGAACACATACACATCTACGCCGCAATCGGGACAGCGACAGCCCTCAGAAAAATTAAAACCACAATTCGGGCATTTCATGTCATTCTCTCCTTTTGCTTATTCCTGAGTGGGGGGCTGCTTTTTCTCCTTCGCAATATGCTGTAGGATATCCAGAAGATCCTGCATTTCGGATGTATGCAGGGATGCTTCGATCTGGTCGATTTCCAGAATGGGCTGATATCTGCTCAATTCTTCTTTAAAATTAAACACAGGACATTCCTCCGTTTCAAATACTTTTTCTATGTGCTTCAGTTTAGCTGTTTTTACGGTGCTTCAGATAGGTGCGCATGGCTCCGATCATATATAAGGAACCACAGCAAAGAATAATGCCGTCCTGAGGGGTGAGGGTGCGCGCCCTTTCATACGCCGCCTCAATTTCCTTTTCCATCTCCACCGTACCACTGAAATCGGAAACAGAGCGAGCAAGAGAAAATACATCCAGCCTTCTCTCGCTGTGCGGCTCAGTCAGAATCACCGTCTCCGCAAAGGGAAGAATCTGCTCTGCCATCCTCCGATATTCCTTATCCCCCAGAATACCGAGAATAAGGGTAACCTTTTTTTCCTTGAAATAAACCGAAAGGGAATTTGCCAGCTGCCGAATCCCATCCGCATTATGCGCGCCATCCAGAATGACAAGCGGCGCTCTGCCGCAAAGCTCCATCCTGCCTGCCCAACGGGCATTTTTCAGTCCATTGCGAATTGCTCCTTCGGGAATCGAAAGACCGTTTTTGTTCAGCACAAGGCAGGCCTCCAGAACCGCAAGGCAATTTTCAAGCTGATAGGTGCCGAGCAGAGATAATTCCAGATTTTCCAAGGAAAAACATTTATTTTTGACAGAAAAAACAGTCCCTTCCAATGTTTGCGAAGCGACCCTGATTTTTGCGTCATTCAAACAATAGAATGGAGCATCCATCCGAGCTGCTGCATCCTTAATGATATTATATACTAATTCCGCTTGGGAATACAACACCACAGGACAATTTTTCTTAATGATGCCGGATTTTTCCATAGCAATTTTTTCAATCGTATCCCCCAAAAAATCCGTATGGTCAATGCTGATAGACATGATGAGCGAAAGCAGAGGGTGGGGAACGACATTCGTGGCATCAAATCTGCCGCCAAGCCCGACCTCCAGAATCAGAACATCCACCTGCTTTTCATAAAAATAATGAAACGCCGCACCGGTTGTAATTTCAAAAAGCGTCGGAACAGGCTTGCCTTCTGCCGCCAGCTTTTCGCAGAGCTGCCGCATCAGGGTGATTTCCTTTGCAAAATCATCATCCGAAATTTCCGCACCATTGAGGAGATAGCGTTCATTGTATCGCTCCAGATGGGGGGAGGTATATGCGCCGACGCGATAGCCCGCCTCCTTTAATATGGAAGAAAGCATTGCCACGGCAGAGCCCTTCCCGTTTGTGCCTGCAACATGAATCACAGGAAGCCTTTGCTCCGGATTTCCAAGCAGATCACAGAGGTATTGTATGCGTTCCAGCCCCGGTATAGAACTAAAGCCAACATCTTCTTCCAAATAATGAATACATTCCTGATAATTCACAGGCTCACCTCCTGAATTTTGTCTATCCTCCATTATAACAAAGCTATGAAATTCTGCAACAGACTTAATAAAATTGAAAAGATTGATAATAACTTTGAAAAGATTCCAAAAGAATAATGTGTCCTGTCGGATACAGGAAGAAGCCGCTCCAAAACAACCTTCCTTTCTCGTATGTCGCATGAAATTCGTACGCCGATGAACGGGATTATCGGTATGCTGACGCTGGCAGAAAATAAGCTGGAGGCGAACAGTCCCGCTATGCAGTACCTTACAAAGGCGGATGAGCTGCGCATCAGTCAGGTGATTATCAATTTTCTTTCCAATGCAGTGAAATTCACCTCGGAGGGGGAAATTATCGTTACCTTCCGCCAGATGATGCTGCAAAACGGCGTGGCGGATTGGTGCTCTATGCGACAGCGATTGGGCTTGGTGTGCTTGGTGTACTGGTGCTGCTTGCAACACTTCTGCTTTGCCTGCTGGAGCTTTTGCGGATGGTTCTTTTGTGGCGCGAAAAGGAGCGCTATCGTAGCTTCACGCCGCAGGAACGCATTTTCTACAAAAAGGATAAGCTGTTCTGGCTGCTTGCGCTCTGGGGCATGGATGCGGCTCTGGGCTGGAAAACGGAGAAAACCGACCGCGCCTTAACCCTGCGTCTGCCTGCGGTTTCCGAAGGGGAATATCAGCGGATTTGCAGTCTGCTGGAAAAAACAGTATACGGCGGCATTATGCTTGAGCCGTTTGAGGAACGCGCCCTAGACCGCTTCCTTTATCATCTGACGGGGCAGGATATGAAAAAAAGCCTCGGCATGTGGCTGAAGCTGCACTATGCCTGCCTGAAAAAAAGAAAATAAAAATGGAAATGTCCTTAGAACTTCTCTGAGGGCATTTTTTATGCTCGCCTTCGCAGAATGTCGAAAAAGAAAAGGTTGTGCGCCGGGGAAGAAAACGGTATAATGATATGATGGAATAAGGAAAGGAGTATCATGTATGGATGATAGATTCGATAAAGAAAACATAGAAGCAGAAACCAGATATCCGCGCAGAGAAGCCGTAGATGGGCATACAAGATATCCTGTCAGAGAGGAACGCCGTCCTCTGCGCTTTTCTTCGGAGCATCATACAGAGCTGCCCGGACGGAAGATAGATGCGGAAAACGATATGACAGCATACGAACAGCGGACAGCCGCAAGAAGGGCAGAATTTTTGCAGAATTCCTATGAGAATTCCTACGAAAGAGAGGACACCTATCAGAGAACCTCTCATCAGAGAGGACAGACAAGAGGACAGCAGAGAGGACAGACAGAGGTCCCCCGCAGCAGAGAGCGCGTTCCGCACGAGGAGCAGAGGGCGCGCAGAACGAGAGAAGCGGAAAGAGCGACGCACAGCAGGAAAAAGCACCATAAAAAACGCCATTTGACACGTTTTTCCAAGGGGCTGCTTCTCATTGCGGTTGCGCTGATTATCGGGATTGGTTCCTTCATTTTCATGAACCACATGATGAACCCTCCTACAGAGGAAATGAACCTGACGGGGAAAACCGTCTCCGTTACCATTCCCGAAGGAGCAGGCACAGATGAAATCGCAAAAATTTTGAAGGAAAACAAGCTGATTCACAGCGTATTCGGCTTTAAGCTGACCAGCAGGCTGGAGGGCTATGACGGCACATATAAGCATGGGAAATATGATATTGATACAGGGCTGACGAAGCGGCAGATTATGGAGCTGCTGCAAAGCGGCAAAACCTCTGAGGATTTGAAGGTGACGATTCCGGAGGGCTATACCGTGAAGCAGATTGCGGCAAAGGTTGCGGAAACAGAGCTTTGCACCGCGGATGAATTTATTGAGGAATGTAACAAGGGTACATTTGATTATGATTTCCTTAAGGATTTGCCTGACAGAGAATATAAGCTGGAGGGGTATCTTTTCCCCGATACCTATCTTCTGCATGAGGGCATGACGGCACATGATATCATTGATATGATGCTTGCGCGCTTCGACCAGATGTATACTAAGGAATATCAGAAGGCAGTTGCGGACAGCGGGCATACGCTGGATGAAATTGTAACCGTTGCATCCATGATTGAAAAGGAAATTAAGGTGGATGCGGAACGCGCGACAGCGGCAGGGGTGATTTATAACCGCTTGAAGGAGAATATGTCCCTTGGCATTGATGCAACCGTACTTTATGCCGTAGGAAAGACCAGCGGCGAGCTGACAACAGCCGAGCTGGAAACGGATTCTCCCTATAATACCCGTAAGAATAAGGGGCTGCCCTTAGGGCCTATTTCAAACCCCGGAGAATCCTCGTTTAAGGCGGCACTGTATCCTGAGGATAATGACTATCTGTATTATGTTGTGGAGGCAGTGGGGAAGGATAACCATGTTTTCTGCAAGACCTATGATGAATTCCTGGCGGCGAAAAATGCATATAACGCCAGCGCACAGTAAAAATCAGGAGAGATGAAAAATGAATTATGTAACCGATGATACGATGAACGCCTATCTGCGCAGCGTACAGCCGATGTATGACGGCGTTCTGGGCGAGATTCAGAAGGAAGCGATTGCGGCAGAGGTACCAATCGTGCCGCCCGAGGTGGCGCGGCTTTTAAGTGTGCTTCTGACGATGCAGAAGCCGAAAAATATTCTGGAAATCGGCACAGCCGTAGCCTTTTCCGCAGGGCTGATGTGCCGCTATCTGCCTGAGGAGGGTACCGTTACCACGATTGACCGCTATGAGGTGATGCTGAAGGATGCCCGTGTGAACATTAAGCGCATGGGTCTGGAGGATAAAATCAAAATTCTGGAGGGGGATGCGGCGGATATTCTGCCGACACTGGAAGGCCCCTACGATGTGATTTTCATGGATGCGGCGAAGGGGCAGTATCAGGCGTTCCTGCCGCACTGCCTGCGGCTTCTGCCTGTGGGCGGTCTTCTGATTGTGGATGACGTGCTGCAGGGCGGCACGATTGCACAGACGCGCTTTAGCGTGCCGCGCAGACAGCGTACCATTCATAAGCGTCTGCGGAATTTCCTCTGGGAGATTACCCATCATGATGCACTGGAAACCTCTATCATCCCCATCGGGGACGGGGTAGCGCTGTGCTATAAGAAAAAGGAATTTATCCCCGAAACCAAAACAGAAGGAGAAACCAAAAATGCAGAATAAAAAGAAACTGGAGCTATTGGCACCTGCGGGCGATTTAGAAAAGCTGAAAATTGCTGTACTTTATGGTGCGGATGCCGTTTATATCGGCGGCGAGGCGTATGGTCTGCGTGCCAAGGCAAAAAATTTCGATATAGATACCATGGCGGAGGGGGTAAAATTTGCCCATGACCATGGAGTAAAGGTTTATGTAACAGCAAATATTTTCGCACATAACCCCGATTTTGAAGGGATGGCGGACTATTTCAAGGCGGTGGAAGCTATCGGCGTAGATGCGCTGATTATTTCCGATCTGGGTGTATTTTCTGTTGCAAAGGAAGCTGTTCCCAATATGGAGATTCATGTTTCCACGCAGGCGAATAACACGAACTATAAATCCGCACAGATGTGGTATAAGCTGGGCGCACAGCGTGTTGTAGTGGCGCGTGAGCTTTCCATGAAGGAAATCCGCCAGATTCGCGACAGCATTCCTGAGGATATGGAAATCGAAGCCTTTGTGCATGGCGCAATGTGCATTTCCTATTCCGGCAGATGCCTGCTGAGCAATTACCTTGCAGGCAGAGATGCGAATAAGGGGGCGTGCGCGCATCCCTGTCGTTGGAAATATCATCTGGTGGAGGAAACCAGACCGGGCGAATATATGCCGATTGAGGAAAACGAAAGAGGAACGTATATTTATAATTCTAAGGATCTGTGCATGATTGAGCATATCCCCGATATTGCAAAGGCAGGGATTTACAGCCTGAAAATCGAAGGGCGCATGAAAACGCCGTTTTATGTCGGCACGGTGGTGAAGGCATACAGACAGGCGATCGATGATTATTTCGCTGACCCGAAGCTCTATGAAAAGCGTCTGCCGTATTATCTGGCAGAGGTTTCCAAGGCGAGCCACAGAGATTACACCACAGCCTTCTATTATGGCAAGCCTGACGGCAATCAGCAGGTTTACACCAATAATTCCTATATCCGCGAGTACGATTTTATCGGCATGGTGCAGGAGGATTGGAACGAGGAAACCGGCTTCGCATGGGTGGAGCAGAGAAATAAATTTTCTGTCGGCGAGGAAATTGAGGTCATGCCCGCACAGGGGGATTCCTATGCCATGAAGGTAACGGAAATCCGCAATCAGAATGGAGAGACCGTTGCATCCGCGCCGCATCCGCAGGAGCTTTTGCAGGTGAAATTTGAAAAGCCTGTGAAAAAATTTGATATGCTGCGCAAGCGTCCCACTGATGTAAAATAATTCGTTTGGATGCAAAATAACTCTTGATTTTTTGTCGAAAAAAAGCTACCATAATAATTAGTATTCTAAAGGAAAGAACGGTAAATTTTATGGAACTTACACAATGTATCAATTACTTATTAACAACTTCACAGCATACGGTTTTTCAGTTTCTCAGCGGCAAGCTTTCGGAATATGACCTGACACCTTCCCAGTATGGGGTGTTAAGCTGTCTGTGGCAGAGAGAATTTGCAACGCCGAAGCAGATTTCCGAGATTCTTTGTCTGGAAACCTCGACGATTTCCGGTGTGTTGGATCGTATGCAGAAAAAAGGTCTGATTGACCGTGTCATCAATCGGGAGGACAGACGAGAGGTTCGCGTTGTGCCGACAGAAAAGGGGAAGCAGCTGCAGGAGCCGATTACGGAAATCATTGATGAAGTAAACGAAGAAGTTTTGAAATGCTTTACGGAAGAAGAAGTGACCGCATTGAAAAACGCACTGCGTATTATCGCAGACGGCAGCCATTTTAAATAAGAGAAAAGCAGGGAAAAGCAGTTTCTGAAGGGGAGCTGCTTTTTTGATTGCGAAAAGGAGAGGCTTCTTTGCGTTGATAAGCGGTTGAACTTCTGTTACACTATCCGTAAGAAGAAGCGGATGCTGCGAAGGAGGGATTGGATGGATAAGGTAGTTGGAGATTTTTCGTATGAAGGTGTGGCTGCTATCCCAATCGGGGAAGATACGCGTGAATGGAAGGTTTATTTTGACAATAATTTCTGGGGACAGCCGAAAGGGGCGCGTGCCGGAACGGAAATTCGGCTCGACAGGGAATTTGACTGGGCGGGATATCATTGGGTGATTCCTGCGGTATATGCCTGTGAAAAGGGGCTTGTCATGGAGTTTTGCAGGCGTGTTGAGGTTGAGGATATTCGCGACTTTATGAAAAAATGGAACTTGAGCGCGGAAAATGATTCCTGCACACATATCAGCCAAGAGCAGCGGATGCAGTTGGATTTGGATAATCCGCTTTGCCTGCATTTCAATCCCCGATTGGAGCTGAATGGGGAAACCATGCAGATGACACATGGGAGTGGGGTGTGCTTCAATCCCTGCGTACCGGAGGGGCTGCTTCATGAACCGGAAGCGGAACGGGCATTGAAACACTATGGCTTGGATTTGTCCTACGGATGGGCGGTTTACAGGTATGCATTTCCGTGGGCAAATGAAACCGAAATAAAAACGCTTTCCCTTACGATGGAGCAGCAGGCATGCGATGTGCCGGGACCGCATTTTAAGCTGTATGCGCCGGGAGATTCGTTTTCCTTTGTTCATCCGATGAACGGAACAGAATATACCTTGACGGTGCAGGCGTTGGAGCCACAGACGATGGAGCAGGAGCTGCCCGGTTCAGAACAATGGCTGTACCCGATGTATCTTACCGCTATGTGCTACACCATTTCACCGGAACAGGGGAAGGATATTTCCATCTATGATTGCGCAGAAAGTGATAAGCCGATAAAAATTGCCCAAAATACAGAGCCTTTCGCACCGGAAGCGCAAAATGGTATGGTTTACTTTGGGAATGTGGTTTGTGAAACGGATGACGCAGAGAAAAAGTTGCATACGATTTATTCTTCTCTGCACTTTGAACCCGTGACGGATGATGTGGAGTGGTGTGTGATATTTCATCTGAAGCAATTTGAGGAGGAATCGTTTTTGCTGATATAAAACTACATAATAGCGGAAATGGTTTCTGAAAATAAAATAATAAAATAATGAATAAACGGAAAAGCAGTTTCTGAAGGGGAGCTGCTTTTTTGATTGCAAAAAAGTGGATAGGAATGGGATATGTAGCAGGGCAAAGCCCTGATTTTTACTGAAAAGCGGCACGTAGCTTTTTGAGTGCCTTTTTTTCAATACGGGAGACATAGCGCCGTGCCTATTGTAAATAGCAGTGCAAAACAGAAAATTTAGACAGTTTGAAGCGACTGGTCATCAGAAAACTGTAAAGAGGTATTGTCTGAATAGGCACTGTTTTTATGATAAAAAGGAGTGGAGGAAATGTGTAAAGTAATTGCAGTAGTAAATCAAAAGGGCGGCGTTGGCAAAACAACAACCTGTGGGAATTTAGGGATTGGTTTAGCAAGGTGCGGAAAAAAGGTTTTACTGATTGACGCAGACCCGCAGGGAGATTTAACAGCGAGTTTAGGATTCATCAATCCGGATGAAATCAACCATACGCTTGCAACTGTTATGATGAATACCATCAATGAGGTTGAAATGGACAAGGACTATGCAATTCTTCGTCATAGCGAGGGAGTGGACGTGTTGCCTTCCAATATAGATTTATCTGCAATGGAGATTTCGTTAGTCAATGTCATGAGCAGAGAATTGATTCTGAAACGCTATATCGAGAGCATAAAGCAGCATTATGATTATATTTTGATTGATGGGATGCCTTCGCTTGGGATGCTTACAATTAACGTATTGGCGTGTGCAGATAGCGTGCTGATACCTGTGCAGGCAGCATACTTGCCAATCAAAGGGCTTCAGCAGCTGATGAAAACAATCGTACAGGTGAAACGCCAGTTAAATCCTCGTTTGGAGATAGAGGGGGTACTGGTGACAATGTTCGATAGAAGGACGAAAAATGCCAGAGATATTGCAGAGCTTCTGGAGGAGAATTATGGAACAATGCTGAATGTTTTTGTAAATAAAATTCCCCTCTCTGTTCGTGCTGCAGAAACAACAGCGAAGGGCGTAAGCATTTTTCAATATGATCCCAATGGTTCGGTTGGACAGGCGTATAAGGCATTGACGAAGGAGGTGCTTGAGGATGAGAGAGGGAACGGCGAAGGAGATTAAATTTGAAAGTATTGATAACCTGTTCGGTATTCCGAATGAATCGAAGCAGCATGTAACAACAATGATTCCTTTGGAGAGTCTTTATCCATACGCACAGCACCCATTTCGTGTGCTTGATGATGCGAAAATGGACGAATTGGTCGAGAGTATTCGGACAAATGGTATTTTAGAACCGGCATTGGTTCGGCCTCGCACCTTAGGGGGCTATGAAATTGTATCCGGGCACAGAAGAAAAAGAGCCTGTGAGAAGGCAGGGCTGGAAGAAATACCTGTTATCATCCGAGAATTGACGGATGATGAGTCTGCAATTCTGATGGTGGATTCCAATAACCAGAGAGAAGAACTGCTTTATAGTGAGAAGGCTTGGGCTTACAGAATAAAATATGAGGCGCTGAAGCATCAGGGAAAGAAATTTTCGGAAAACAGTGCAGAACAGCTGGGAAAGGAAAATAATAAGAGTGGACGACAAATCAAACGCTACATCAGATTAACCTATTTGCAGGAGGATTTGCTTGACTTGGTAGATCAAAAGAAGATTGCCTTCCGAGCGGCAGAGAAGCTTTCCTTTCTGACTGAGACAGAGCAGAATATTTTACTGGAGGCGATTCTGGAGCATAAGGTTTATCCGAATATTGATATGGCGGAAAAGCTGAAACAGATGAGCGGAGCAGTATCTATTGAAAGAGTAGAAGAAGTGCTGTTGGACAGGAAACAGAAAAGCAGTGCAACATCTATACCTGTAAAAAATATTCGGAAGTATTTTTCGGAGGAATCCTCCGCAGAGGAAATGGAACAGAAAATCATAGAGCTATTGGAGAAATGGAGGCAGGAGGAAGGGCATGAAGGATTCTTTTAAATTTGATTATTTTTATGGCTCCCAAGCAGAACAGTTCAGCTTCTTTCGGCTACCGAAAATTCTGATACGAGATGAACAGTTCAAGAAGATTTCAAGTGATGCCAAAATTCTGTATGGCATTATGCTGGACAGGATGTCTTTGTCCAGAGAAAATAAATGGATGGATCAGAATAACAGAGTATATATCATTTTTACCCTAAAAGAGGTTATGAAGGAATTTGAATGCTGCCAGAGGAAGGCAGGCTCGCTGATGGCGGAACTGGATTCAAAATCGGGGATTGGTCTGATTGAGAGGAAAAGACAGGGCTTAGGCAGACCGGACTTGATTTATTTGAAAAATTTTATTGCAGTGCAGGAGGATATTTCGCAGAAAGAGGAGAAGCAGGAGCAGGGAGAGGTTCTGCCATTGCAGAGTGGCAAGGAAATGCCACTTATAACAGGTGCAGAGGATTCTTTCCAAACAGGTAAAGCTATACCAATGCAGAGAGGTAATAGAGAGAAACTCCAAGGTGGTGCGGATTTGCCATTGCAGAGTGGTAAAAATCTGCATATCCAGAATAGCACAGAAATACTGTCCAAGAGCGGCAATGAAGCACCAACAAATAATACTGAGAAGAATAAGACTGAAAGGAATAAGACTGAAAGGAATAAGACTGAGGATTCTATCTATCCAATCTATCCGACAAAGGAGAAGGGTGCGATGGATGTGACAGAGGTGTATCGCAGGATTGTGAAAGAGAATATCAGCTATGAAGCGCTGTACAGCAATCTGCCCATCATGCAAAGGCGGATGCTGGATGAGATGGTGGAGCTGATGGTTGAGGTACTGGCGGTCAACAGAAAGGTTTTGAGGATTGGCGGAACAGATTATCCGTATCAGTTGGTGAAGAATCGGTTTCTGTGCATCGGACAGGATCACGTGGAGTATGTTTTGCATTGCCTGGAGTAGACCGCAAGCAGGATTGGGAATATCAAGGCATATATTCTGACAAGTCTGTTTAATGCAACGGCTACGATGGATACATATTATACGATGGCGGTACAGCACGATATGGTTATGGAAGAGTAACTTCGGGACACGGTGTCCCAAGGTGGAAAGAGAAGGACTTCAGGACACGGTGTCCCAAGGTGGAAGGAGAAGGACTTCGGGACGCGGTGTCCTAAGGTGGAAGGAGAAGGACTTCAGGACACGGTGTCCCAAGGTGAAAAGAGAAAGACTTCGGGACACGGTGTCCCAAAGCGAGAAAAATGAAATACAATAGGAACTATGAGAAAGAGTAGATGCGTTATCTGCTCTTTTTTCGTATCAGGAGGGATAAAATGAAAAAGGATGATAAAGTGATTTTTCATAATACGCGGTTGTTGCTGGAACATTACAGAAATGTGGTATGGAGTCTGGAAGTCTCTGTATTTCAGACAAATGTAAATTTTCAGGCAGAGTTTGGAAACACAATCGAAGAGTTTCTAGAATTATCGTATGAAGCAGGTCTTGATCTTCCTGCATCTGATGTCGCAGCCAGAATCCGAAGCATCAATAAAAGCAGAAATATGCTTCGAATTATAGATGGTGCAGTTGCGTTGCTGCGGGAGAAATATCGGAACGGCGAGGAGTGCTATTGGGTATTGTACTATACCTATTTATCTTCGCAGGAATTTGGTGGTGTTGATGAAATCGTGGAGAAGCTGTCTGAAATGTTCCGGGATTTTTCAAGGAGTACATATTATCGTAGAAAAAACGAGAGTATAAGAAGAATGGGTGATTTGCTTTGGGGGTTCAGAACGAGCTGCTGCGATCCGGCATTGGAATTGCTGTATGCGGAACAGTTGATTTTTGGAAGATGTGAGGATGATTTTAAAAGCCATAGGTAAGGAGACTGCGATTTAGAGTATGCTCTATGTGGTATACGATATAGAAAAATTGAAAGGATGAGATATGATTAAGGGTGTTTTCTTATGTAGTAAAGCAAGGGGTGTTGTGGTATATTAAAAGAAGATTGCAGAAAGGAGGAAGCTATTGGATGACTGAAAATACTACATATGACCAATTAAAGACACAGAGGCATTTGTCGTTAGAATGGAGAGGCATTAATAGTACACAAATATGTTTTGAAAAAAGTTATTTCTCATTAAAAAAAGACCACGTTACTTATACGATAGAAATTGCTGTAATTGGTGATGAGAAAAAATAAGTATATCAGTTGATACTCCAACTACTTTTGAAAAAATATATCATTATCTTGGAGATATAAGAAGATATGAATATTTGGTAGATGGTGCTTTTTATTGTATGAAAAAATGTGAGACAGATGGTATTGATGTTACAAATTCCATTACGGATGTTGAACTTCCTTATTTTTTCAGTGAAAAGTATAAGCATAAAATTCCTTTGGAACTGACAGATAAAGAATATAAGCGATATTTTTTAAAGTGGCTTAAATTACAATCTTCATTGGGAATAATTAACCAGGTAGCATTATTTGCTAATTGTTTGAATGGATTAACAGCGGATGTGCGAATTTCCATGCTGGCAGAGTGTTTTGAAGCTTTTGGAAAAAGGTTAGAGAAAGAGAAGAAAATCATAGTAAAATCAGAGAATAATACAACCAGAACAGTGCAGTGCGAGAATTGTAAAGAGAAATTCGAATTGTCAATTCGTGGTAAAAAGTCCTTTGCATGTTATATGGCGGCTCTTATAGAAACATATGGAAAAACGATTTTTTCTAGGGAATATCGAAGAAGAAAGACTCTGATTCAGAAAATTGTAAAAACAAGAAATAAAGTTTTTCATGTTAATGCTAAACAGAACGGGGTGCTTGACGGAGCACAATGCGGTTTTTATGCAATTAAACTTGAGTGGATGTTTCGTTATATAATCTGGTTGGAGATGGGATTTCCTAAAGATAAACTGGATGTTGTAATTAAAAAAGAAATAAAGAAATTTGAAAGTCAGTTTCCGAACTTAATATATTAAAATTGGAGGGTAGATTAGAAACTATTTACTAGACTGCACTTCTACAAAAAGAAAAGATAAAGATTCAACCTGTTCCCTTGGAATTCGGAATATGTTGGATCTTTTTGTGTATTTATAGGATAAATCTGTGAAAAATAAAAACGAAAAATGCGTTGATAAATTTTATGTGCGGTGATATACTACATATATATAGAGGATAAAAACGAAAAATCTGTTTATAAGTCAGGAGGTAACTATGAAACTTCTTCGTATTACAGCGGAAGGGCTACCATTATTCAAGGAAAAACTGGATTTATCTTTTTATGCACAGCAGAGGGTCGCTGAAGAACAAAAGAATATTTTGTATCCATTATTTTCAAATATTTATATGAATTCTGCAACGGGGTTTATAGGTATCAATGCATCCGGAAAGACATCTGTTTTGAAGGTTATTTTGCTTGCTTTAGATATAATCAATAATGAGCCAATAAACCATATAGAGACTAGAGATATATTGGGTGATGCAAAAGAGGTCAAATTGAATATGTATTTCTTTTCTGGAAAGTTGAATGAAATCTGCCGATTGGAAACGATAATTACTTCCCGAAAAAGCAAGCCGGAAGGAACGAGTTACAGTATCCTTTCAGAATCTTTATGGATAAAAGACGTAGATGAGGTGACTACCCGTAAGGGGATGCTCATTTTTGAAGGTAAAGAGCCTGCAATGGTTAGAAGTAGTCAGGAGGACTTTTTGCCAGATGATGTAAGTATTATGATTGCCAGAAATAAGAAGGCGAAAGAGCATGTGTGTATTGTTAATCTCTTGAAATATACGAATGAAAATGTTCTTACATTCTCAGAAGAAATTCCGTCAGAAGTTATTATGTTCTTAGATCCGACGATTGAGAAGCTGCACTTTGATGAAAATGAAAATAAAACATTAATCCATTTGAAGTTCAAGGATAAGGAGGAAATTCTTCTTAATAATCCGGTAGAATTGAATAATTATCTTTCATCCGGTACAGTAAAAGGAATGATTACATTTACCTTGGCACAGGAAGTCTTACAAAGCGGCGGGTATATGGTTATAGATGAAGTGGAGAATCACTTTAATAAAGAAATTGTAATAACATTGATTCGGTTCTTCATGGATAGTAAACTGAATAAAAATGGTGGCACACTTATTTTCTCTACACATTATCCAGAGTTACTGGATGAATATGATCGCAACGACAGCATTTTTATCACTAGAAATCGTAATGGTATTACGGTGGAGAATCTATCAAATATATTGAAAAGAAACGATATTAAGAAAAGTGATGCATACCAGAGCGGTTTCCTTGAGGGAACAACTCCGACATATGAGGCTTATATGCGGTTAAAGAAGAGCATTGCCTTAGCACTTATGTAGGAGGTGCCTATGGAATTAGCAAATTATAAGGCATGTATTTGTGAAGGTTCGGCCGAAAATGCTATCATGGACATACTTCTGGATTATAACCTTTTGATTTTTAATAGAGAAGAGATGATTGAGGAAGAAGTAATCCGTTGTCGAGAAGCCAAAAAATTTGAAGAAAAATATTTGAGAAAGGGATTTAAGGACAAAATTTCTGTTATTAGAATCCTTGATTCAAGAGGCGAAAATTTTAAACTCAGTAAGGCCTATGCTGGCAAAGTGGACGTTATAAATGTAGTAACTGCTCCAGAAATAGAGATGTTGATCATCCATAATGAGAATAAGTATAAGGAATATAAGAAATCACGGAAAAAGCCCAGTGATTTCTGTAAAGAGGATCTAAGGATGGCAGATGTAAAATCTTATAGATTTGTCAAAAGCTACTTTGCTGATCCGATGGTGCTTGTAGCTGCTATAAAAAAAACATCATGAGATTTCAAAAGTGCCAAAAGGGGAATATACATTGTTGGACTTGTTACGATAGAGGAATTTGTTGATAAAAGAAAAAGTTATACTTCGGGACACGGTGTCCCAAAGCGGGAAAGGTGAGATATAATAGGAACTACGAAAAGAGCGGATGCTACAGTTGCTCTTTTTTGTATCAAGAGATTAAAATGAAAAAGGACGATAGGGAAAAGAAATAAATTTTCCGATTTTTAAAAATTGGGGTGTTCGATTTGATGAAATCGTATTTTTACTGTGGTAAAATACGGATAATTCAATCAATCATTTATCTGAAATAAAAATCAAGGAGGAGATACTATGAAGAAGAAAAGAATTATGACTGCACTGCTGACAACGGCAATGGTATTCGGTGCTGTTCCGACAGCTTTTGCAGCTGACAACATCACTGTAACGGTGGATGGCCAAAAAGTAAGTTTTGGTGACCAGCAGCCTGTGAATATCAATGGGCGTGTTATGGTTCCGGTAAGAGCAGTGGCAGAAAAAATGGGCTGGGATGTTGAATGGTTCACTTATTACGGTAATACAGTAGTAGATGGACAGTTTCAGCAGGAACACGATATTGTCTTAAAAAATATCGTTAAAAAATCTGATACTTATTGGGCAGGCTATCAAACCAATATCAATATTGAGCATCAAACCAGAAGCAGCCGTATTGATGGAAAAACTCCCTATCAAACCAAAGAAGCTCCTGTGACAGTTCCGATTGCTACAATTAACGGCAGAACCTTACTTGGTATCAGAGATATTGCTGAATGCACTTATTCTGATATTAAATGGGATAGTGCATCGCAAACTGTTCAAATCACAACAAAACCTGTAGAACAGTTCCCGAAATACAGTGATGTGCTGGAATATGCTAATATCCGAGAAGGTGATACAAAAAGATTGCAAACTGAATCGGAAGAAACTAATTTGAAAAATAACAAGAATCAGCAAGAACAGCAAAAGCAGGAAGAAGCCGCTGTTACGGATGAAAGTAGCTATGCTGACGAAGTAATTCGTTTAGTTAATAAAGAGAGGGAAAAAGCAGGGTTGAGTTCTTTAGAAGCAAATAAAGAACTTACATCAGCGGCGGAAGTTAGAGCAAAAGAGATTTCTAAAGTATTTGGTCATACTCGCCCAGATGGAAATTCTTTTAATACAGCTGCAAAAGAAGCAGGGTTTGATGGAGATTATATTGGAGAGAATATCGCTGGAGGAAGAATGACACCTGCTGATGTGGTAGAAGGTTGGATGAATTCGGAGGGTCATAGAAAAAACATTTTAAGACCTGAATATAACTATATCGGGGTGGCTTATCTCCATAAAAGCAATAGTGAATATGGTCGTTACTGGGTTCAAATCTTTGCAAGATAAAAAACTTAAAACATTATAGCGAAAGAGATACGAAAAAAATCGTATCTCTTTTCTATTTGCAAG